>Ga0126378_10002251_pt1 | contig 14267 bp, 15 predicted proteins | sample PanSoiMetPlot_23_FD_92587 | JGI IMG/M metagenome (GOLD analysis project Ga0126378, IMG submission 92587) | Tropical forest soil microbial communities from Panama - MetaG Plot_23 | ecosystem: Environmental > Terrestrial > Soil > Tropical forest > Bulk soil | place: Panama | collected 2016-02-17 | reverse complement strand
GCTCGACGCCATCGCACGACTGCTGGCCACTGCTGCGGGCGAGATCCATGCAAAGGCAGATGCGGCGGCGCGTTCGGCCTTGCGCGACGCGGCCATCGCCGGTGAAGTTCACGCCGCGCTACCGGCACATCCGAAGATTCGCGACGCGCAGATCTCGGTGGCTTGCCGCGCCGGCACAGTATCGCTCAGCGGGCCCGGCCTGGTTGCGCCCTGGGACGAACTGGTCTGCAGCGTGGCCCGCACCATCGACGGGGTAACCGCGGTAGAAGTAGGTGCCGAACAACCTCCCATGCCATACCCCGCAGCGTGAGCGTCGCCGAGCTTCTGCACGGGCCCCAACGTCCAAACAGGAGCTGCGGCTCGCCACCGCTCGCGCTTCGAAACCTGATGCGCTCGCTCATTATCTTTATCGCCACCGGCGCCTATAGCGGGTTTTCGCCAATCGCACCGGGTACGGCAGGTTCGCTGGTAGGCGTGCTCGTGATGTGGCTGGCCTTCGGACCATTGTGGAACCATTCACCGCCGCTGGCGCTGCTCGTGTTCGTGGCCGCTTTTGCGATCTCGTGCTGGATCGCGGGACGCGCCGAGGTAATCTTCAAAGAACCGGACAGTTCCAAAATCGTGATCGACGAAGTCCTCGGAATGGCCGCAACCATGTACGGTAATCCGCTCACCGTGCCGTGGATGCTGTCGGGCTTCGTGTTGTTTCGCGTCTTTGACGTGATGAAACCCTTCCCCGCCGGCTGGATCGATCGCCGGGTGGAAGGCGGCACCGGAGTGATGCTGGATGATCTGGCCTCCGCGATCTACGCAAATTTACTGCTACAGGTCGCGCGACGCGGGCTGGTCCACTGAGGCACATCGCGCCGTATGGCTGGGGTGCCACGCGTCGGCACCATCCGGTCCGCCCCATGGAGAAAGGACCTTTTTGCGCGACCAAGGCAATCCAGCCGAGAATTGACGGCCGCGCCTCGCCGTAAGAAACGGTGCTGGCGCGGGACGACCGCGGGCCCTTTGCATGCGCCTACGCCCTAGGCTAGTCAACGAACCAAGAAACTCGTTGTGGTGAGGAGTTACCCATGATCGAACGCGCCGCGATTCTCTCGACCGGCGACGAAATAATGACCGGCAAGGTCGTCGACACCAATTCCAACTACCTGGCCGACAAGCTGGTTGAAAATGGCGTTGACCTGGTGGCGGTACTCACAACGGGCGATGTCCCAGATCGCCTGGAATGGGCGTGGCGTACCGCAATCGCGATGAGCGACCTCGTAATCTCCACCGGCGGAATCGGTCCGACCGTGGACGACCTCACTACCGAGACCGTCGCCCACATCGCGGGCGTCAAACTGGTGCGCGACCAGGGCTCGGTCGACCATATGAAGCGGCTGTTCGCCACCATCAACCGCGTGATGCCCGAGAACAACCTCAAGCAGGCCGATTTCCCCGACGGTGCGGAGATCATCCCGAATCCCCTCGGTACCGCGCCCGGCTTTCGATTGCCAATCACGCTCGCCGACCACAGCTCCCAGCTCATCGTGCTGCCAGGCGTGCCGCGCGAGATGAAGCCGATGATGGAGAACTGGGTCATCCCCTGGATTCAGAAAAATCGCGGCACCGACAGGGTCATCGCAATGCGAATATTCCAGACCTTCGGGATGAGCGAGTCGGCGCTCGATCAAGCGGTCGCGGGCCTGATCAAGGCCGACGAGGCGCGGGTCGGCCTGCGCGCGAGCTTTCCGCAGATCTCGCTGCGCCTGACCGTCGACGGCAAGCCCGGAGAGGCCGAGCGCAAGCTCGAGGAACTGGCGCAGCGGGTGCGCGACAAGATTTCCGAATTCGTATTCGCCGAGGGCGAGATCATGATGGAGGAAGTGGTCGGGCGGCTGCTGATCGAAAAGAAAATCAAGCTTGCGGTTGCAGAGTCGTGCACCGGCGGCCTGATCGGCCATCGACTGACCAACGTCCCAGGCAGCTCGAATTATCTGATCGGCGACCTGGTGACCTACTCCAACGAGATGAAGACCGACCTGCTCGGCGTGTCGGAGACCACCCTGCGCACGGTGGGCGCAGTGAGCGAGGAATGCGTGCGTGAGATGGCTGCGGGCGCGCGCAGACGCACCGGAGCCGAGGTGGCGATCGCGACCTCGGGAGTGGCAGGCCCCGATGGTGGCACGCCGGACAAGCCGGTTGGTACGGTCTGTCTCGGACTCGATTCCGAGCGCGGACAGATCTCGCGACGCTACCAGTTCCGCGGCACCCGCGATTGGATCAAGCTGCTCACCTCGCAGGTCGCCCTGGACTGGATCCGCCGCTACGCTCTGGATCTGCAAATCGCGGAATCCGCGCTGTTCCGAAGGTGAGGTGAGCCCGTGCCCCAAACCCGCCGCTCCCACGGCAGCGTGCCGAGCAAAAGCGATAAGGGTGGGGGCAAATGCGCAATCAGCGGATGTCTCTGCTCGTCGTCCGCACCAGCAAAACGACGTAGACGCACGCGCTCTTCTGTCGGTTTTCGAAAGTACAGTTGCTGGGTGGCCCGAGGGTCAGGTGGTCCCCGCGTCGCAGCACGTGCACGGTCGCGCCTTCGGCAAAGTCCAGAGTGCCCCTCAACATCCAGATTTGCTGCTCGAGAAACGCGAAGGCCTCCTTCGGAAATGCCACGCGTGCACCCGCCGGCAGCGTAACCTCCGTCACTTCAATCCGCCCCGCGCCCGGCGGACAGATCGCGCGGCGCAGATAGCCGGTCGCCGGATCCTTCCAGACCGACTGATCGTTACGGCGTGTGAGGCGCTTGGGGCTGGTCGGTTCGGCGAGCAGACTCGACATGGTGGTCCCGAACGCGCCGGCCAACCGCCCCAACAGACTCGCGGTTGGACTGGCCTCGCCGCGTTCGACCTTACTGATCATGCTCTTGGAAACGGCTGCGCGGCGGGCCAACTCGGAGAGCGGCCATCCCCGCTGTTCACGTTCGCGACGCAAACGTTGCGCTAGACTTGTTGCGAATGTGTCACATTATAATGACCTAGTTCTCCACTATAATAGACGGATCGAAAAATGGAAGTACGCGATGCCAGCGTCGATGACCTGCCGGGAATCCTCGCCATCTTCAACGAGGTAATCGCCAACTCGACCGCGATATGGTTCGACACCCTCGAAAACCTCGAGGGCCGGCGCCAATGGTTCGAAGCGCGCCAGACGCGAGGGTTTCCAATCTTGGTCGCGGTCGAGGCGGGGGACATGCTCGGCTATTCCACTTTCGGCGACTTTCGCGCGTGGCACGGTTATCGTCACACGGTTGAGCACTCCATCTACGTGAGAGCGGACAGCCGGCGTGCGGGAATTGGCAGGATTCTGCTTTCCGCGCTGATCGAACGAGCCACTGCTTCGCGCGCGCACGTGATGGTCGGTGCGATCGAAGCGTCAAACCACGCCTCGCTCGCTTTGCACATGGGCCTGGGTTTCAAAGAGGTAGCCAGAATGCCCGAGGTGGGATGCAAATTCGGCCGCTGGCTCGACCTGGTCCTGGTCCAACGCCTGCTCGATTCGCGCAAGACACCGTAGATTTGCTGCCGAGCCTCGGAATGGATGTTGCCGTGTATAGGACGTCTTCGCGCAAGGCGCGACGCCGGGGGCCGCACCGGCTTCGCAATCGGCGCCTACTCAGTCCACTCCGTTTGGGGGCGTGGGTTCTGCGCCGGCAAGTCACCGCGCGGCGTATAGACTTGACTTTCTTGCGGGACAGCTTGGGAGGATTCCTGGCCCGGCTCAGAGGTGAGCGGACCCCCTACTACCAGGGCCCCCTCTACGATGAGGGGTCCCTGCACCGTGAGCGGGCCGCCGACCGCCAGGGAGGTCGCAAAAGCCTGACCTGCCGGACCAGGCGGCTCGCCCTTGGGGAGTATAGTCCTGACGGGACCTCCCACTGTTAGCGCACGCGCCTGCACTGGTCCATGAATGGTTGCCGGACCTCCGACCCGCAAGTCGCCTTGCACGCGCAACGGACCGTCCACAGCCAGAGGGCCACCGATGGTCGCGGCGTTCCCCTGCGCCGCGACGTTCACACTGATACACGCAGCCAAGGCCAGGCAGCACCCAACCAACGTCACACCTAGCTTCACGATCCACACCGTCATCCCGTTCAGCGCACTTGCGCGTAACTGGGCTCCTTGGTTTGGAGCAAAATCGAAGCCCGGCCTATTGGGCCGGTTCAGTGTAGAGCGGGCCCCCGACTACCAGCCAGCCATCCACGATAAGCGGACCTTGAACCGTCAAGGGTCCACCCACCGCTAGCGTGTTCCTGTATGACTGACCCCTGGGGCCCGGCTGTTCGCCGGTCGGCAATGAGGCCTCTCTGGGACCGCCGACGGTGATCGAGCGTGCTTGTACCTGGCCGTGCACCGTTGCGGGTCCGCCGATGTAGAGGTTGCCCCGCACCCGCAGCGGACCGTTGACGTCGAGGGGTCCGCCAATACCCTCGACGTGACCCATCCAGCGATGCCTAAAGTCGCCGACCCCGTGTTTGAAGTGCACCAGCCTCGGAAGCGCGAGCGACAGCAAAGCGCCCAGGGCCAGCACTCCGCACGCCGTCAGCAATGAATCAATTGCGTCCCGTCGATGCATCGTTGTGGCCCCCTCACGCTACGCCGAGTGCGGATCAGGCTGCTTCGTCATTGCCTGGCTGCGGACGGCCGTTGGCGGCCTCCGCGGCCTGGGTGAAAATATCCATGGGCGCCAGCGGAGGACGGCGACGCCGCTTCAAGTCCGCGAGTTCTGCGGCCGCCCTGGTCTCCGCGTTGCGGAGGCGAATTTCCTCGAGCTTGACGCCGAGTTCGGAATCGTCCAACTCGCGATTGACTCCGGCCTGCGCGAGCGTGCGCTGGATCGATTCGCGCACTTCCTCGAGCACACGCACGTCCTCGTCGTAGGAGAGGCTTTCGAGCGCTTCCTGGATCCTCACCCGCGCTTGCGCGTTCTTGAGCCGCGCCAGCATCCGCACTTTTTCGATCTTGAGCTTCTCGATCTCGCCCTTGAACGCGATCAGGTTTTTCTTGGCCTCTTCGGCCTCGCGGGTCAGGTCGGCGAGCTCTTCGCGCAGCCGCGCGCAGTCCGCCTCCAGCTCGTGCTTGCGCTGGATCAGGATAAGCGCACACTGGTCCTCGTTCATGTCCGCCGCCTGTCCGGCCTGTTCATCCACTTCCTTCAGCTCGACGGACTTGGAGCGCAGCTCGCGCTCCAGCTTGTTACGCATATAGATGACGCCGGCGGCAGCGTTTTTCAGTTGGTGATAGCGGCGTACGCGATCGGTTATCGCGGCTTCATACACCGCCTCGGGATCGCGAGCCTCGTGCGACTTGAGCCAGCGACGCAGTTTGCCGCCGATCAGGCTAATCATGCGTGAGATAAGCATCTTACTTCTCCTCGGTGATGCGCCATCGCTGGGCCGCATCGACAATTCTCAATCGGTTCACAGCCAGCGCCTCACCCGGGCCTTGTAGTCGAGGTATTGCGAGCCGAACAGGCGCTCCATCGCCGCCTCCTCGTTCGGAATCACCAGCTGGTCCAGCGCGACGAAAAATCCGATCGGCGCCAGCATCATCACGGCCGAGCTGAAGAAGATCGCGAACCCGAGCAGCGCAAGCGTTATTCCCAGATACATCGGATTGCGCGTAATCGTGTAGGGCCGCTCCACCACGAATCGCGATGGCTCGCCGTAGGGGTTCTTGGTGGTGTCGCGTGCCTGGAACAGTGCCGCGGCGAAGAAGCATACGCCGATTCCACCGCCCACCAGCAGGAGGCCCAGCAGCTGATGCGCTGCGACGTCGCCGTGTTCAAACAGCGCGTGCAGGATCAGGGTCCCGGCCAGCAGCACCGCCGCAAATAAGGGCGGGTGAATTTTCAGGCCGCCGCGTGGTTCAGTCGTCAGATCCGAAGTGTCGTTCATCGCATTCTTGCTCCGTTCAGTCCTCGTCGGATTTGAGCCCCAGCTCCGCCACCGTGATCCCGAGCTCCTTCATCTTTTGCTGGAAGCTCTGCCGGTACATCCCGGTCCGTTCCGCCGCGCGCGAAATATTGCCGCCGGTGGCACGGAGCGCGCGGACAAAAAATGCGCGCTCCCAGTCGCCGACAAACTTCTCCTTCGCCTCGCGAAAGGTCATCCCGTTCGGCGCTGCCACCGACGTTTCTTCAACTTCATGGTTGAGCGCCGCGGGCGCCGCTCCGGCCTGATTACTCGCCACCTCCATCTCCGACCCCGAAAGCAGGTCGGCGGGCGTGATCTCGTTGCCCGAAGACAGGATTACCGCCTGGTCGATCGCGGCCTTGAGGGAGCGGGCGTTGCCCTTCCACGGCTGTGCGATGCAGGCGCGCATGGCCTCCGCGGTCAGTTGCTTCTCGGGTTTCTCGTAACGCTTGCAGGCCTCGCGGATGAAATGCTGGACCATCAGCGGAATGTCTTCCCGCCGCTCGCGCAATGCGGGCAGTCGGACCTCGACCACCTTGATGCGATAGTAGAGGTCCTCGCGGAACCGCCCCTGCTTGACCATCGCTTCGAGGTCCTGGTTGGTCGCGGCGATTATGCGCACATCAACCGCCAGCGGCTGATTTCCACCGATGCGCTCGAACTGCTTTTCCTGCAGCACGCGCAGCAGCTTGGCCTGTGTCTCCAGGCCCATGTCACCGATTTCATCGAGAAACAGCGTGCCACCGTCCGCCGCTTCGAACTTGCCCTCGCGCCGGGCGACGGCGCCGGTGAATGCGCCCTTCTCATGGCCGAACAGTTCGCTTTCGACCAACTCGCGTGAGAACGCGGCGCAGTTGACCGCGATAAACGCGGCGCGCGCGCGGGGGCTGCGAAAATGGATCGCGCGGGCGACTAGTTCCTTGCCGGTGCCCGACTCACCGCGCACCAGCACGGTGACGTCGGTGGGTGCGACCTTTTCGATAGTCTCGTAAACCCGCACCATCGCCGCGGAGCGGCCGATCATGTTCTCGAAAGTGCCGGTCTCCAGGCGCACGCGCTCCAGCAATTGGTCGTGGGCGCGCCGAAGAAGCTGGGTCTCCATCACCTTGCGGACCTTGAGGCGCAGCTCGTCGTTGTCGAACGGCTTGGGCAGGTAGTCTTCGGCCCCCGCCTTCATCGCCTCAACCGCGATGCGCTGATTGCCGTATGCCGTGATCATCAGGACCGCGCACTGTGGATCCAATTCGTGCACCTGGCGCAGCAGGTCCAGGCCACTCATCCCCTTCATCGAAAGATCGGTGATGATCACGTGAAACAGCCCCGCCTTGACCTTTTCCAGCGCTTCTTCTCCCGACTCAGAAGTTTCGACCTCGTAGCCTTCCTTGGTGAAGAGGCCCTTGAGCGCGATGACGATTCCGCGCTCGTCGTCGACAACGAGGAGCCGGCCCTTCATTGCGGACCTCGCGGATTTGCACCCTGCGCCGTCATCGGCATCGGGGCTTCGGTCGAGGCATTCCCGTTCATCGAGATCGCGGTGGTCGCGGGCGTGTCTGCGAGCGGCTCAGTCGCATCGGCCGGGGTCTCGCGGACGGCATCGGCGAGCGGAATCGAAACCAGGAACTCCGTACCAACCCCCAGCTCGCTTGACACCTCGATGGTGCCGCGATGCGCGTCGATAACCTTCTTGGCGACGCCGAGCCCGAGCCCGGTGCCGTTCTGCTTCGAGGTGTAGAAGGGATTGAAAATCTTGGCCTGCTTATCCTCGGGGATTCCGCATCCGTTGTCGCGCACGATCACGGTGGCAGCTCCGCCGCGTCCTCGATGAATGGCGACTTCGAGCCGCCGTTCGCCGGTGGTCGAGCTCATCGCGTCGATCGCGTTGTCGATCATGTTGGAAAATACCTGCCTCAGCTTGTCGGCGTCGGCGCGCACCGTCGGGCCGGTCAGGTAGTTGCGTGAGACCTTGACCGAATTGGTCTCAAGTTTGCTGCGCATCTGGGTCAGCGCTCCATCAAGGACGCCCGACAAGTTCACGTTGTCGAAATTGTAATCCTCTTCCTTGGCGTACTTCAGAAGATGAGACACGCTGCGCTCCACCCGCGCCAGCTCATCGAGTGCGACCTTGGCGTACTCGACGTTTTCCACCGAAGTCGGATCCTCGCCCATCTGCTGGACCAAGCTCTTTGCCGCCGCGATGGGATTGCGAATTTCGTGCGCAAAGGTTGCGGTAAGCTCATCGAGCGACGCCTGCTTCTCGGTGCGCAAGACTTCCTTTTCCTTGGTAACCTCGCGGTCGATTTCGCGCTGGATGGCGGGTTCGAAGACGCGTTCGTGGATCCAGCGCCATCCGAACACCGCGATAAAGTGGCTGCCGATGCCGAAGCCCCAACCAATCGCGGGGAACACCCACCACTGAACCGAGGGGCTTGTTATGAGGTTGATGAAGAACAGGAATCCGATGACGACGCCGTACCACATCAGGTGCACATAGAAGCCGGCCTCCGCCGCCGCGCGCTTGCGCGCTCGCTGGTACGCTTTATACGCTTCGGTAGAAGCCTGGATTCCCTCACGCACGCCGAGACCACCGTCGCCGGTCGTCGGCGCATCGGTCTTGGAGGTCCCCGGGGCGGCTGCGGGCTGGCTGGGGTCCGCCGCGAGGTCTTCTACATACCGCTTCCAACGCAAGTCCCATTCGCTTGCGCTGTCGCTCCGCGTCTCATCCGGTCCTCTCCAGCGGCCTTCCTTGTGCGCGAAGTCTCTCCACCAGACTCTGTCCGCCCGCGATCTCTGCCGTTCGAATTTCCGATGCAGCTTTCTTTCGAACTGCGCCGCATGCCGTTCAAACTTGTCGGCCATCTTACGTTCGAAATCCGAGCCGGAACGCTCGGCCTGGCGCTGGATCTTGGTCGCAAGCCGATGCGGAAACTCGGCGGCGAATTGTTCTGCCTTATCAACATGCCGGCGAAAGTCGTCGTTCTTCCAGTAGTAGTCGCGCCACTTAAGCGCCCGGCTGCGACGATGCTGCCGAATGGCAAATATGACGATCACCAAAATTAAAAGGCCAAACATTGGCTGAGCCTCTGCGCGGTTGGGGTCCTTCCTGACCTACTCCAATCGATGTGGCGCTCGCAATCGACGTTGCGGAACATGGTAACAGTCTTCAGAGCAAGCGTGATGCCGTCTTTTCCGCCCCGAAAATGTGTTGATTTCGCGGGCTTTTTACTGGGAAACTGCGCTGGCATGCAGCCCAATTACTGCACTGTCCAGATTGCAGTAGGCCCGTCTCGTTCGAACCGAGTCCGAACCCCCCTCGCCCTTTGTCGAGGAATCGCCGGGTAAGGGAGGTGTGACTGGAGCACTTTGTATCCCACTTCGGCAATTTCGAGTGAGGCCAAGAACGGCTTCTTCCCGTCAGGACCTCGAAAGGCTCCGATGGGACGCTGCGGGGATCCCCTGCCCCATCACATCCGCCCGGCGATAAAGATAGATCGCAACGAAAACGTGGTTAGAATAGCCGCGACGCATGTTCACCGAGCCCAAAACAGTTTTCGTCAACGCGATAATGTTCATCGCATGGAAAACCTGCAGGTCGGCTCTCGAGGCCCAATCGGGTACCACCGTCATCGCACTGGGAGCCGTCCGTGCTTGAAATTCTGGTGGGGTTGATCACCCTGTCGTTCGGGGCCGGACTCGTCGGAGCGCTCTCCGGTCTCGGCGGTGGCGTCTTCATCGTGCCCGCCCTGATCATCGCAGCGCATATGCCGATGGCGGTAGCGGTCGGCGCCAGCCTGATTTCGGTGGTCGCCACCAGCGCAGGCGCCAGCGTCGCCTTCGTGCGCGATGGATGGACCAACCTCAGGGTAGCGATGGTGCTCGAGTGCGCAACCGTCACCGGCGCGGTCGTGGGAGCACTGCTCGCGGGCATTATTCCGGCGGTGATACTGGAAGTGTTGTTTGCGCTGATGATGCTGCAATCGGCCTACTTCACGCTGAGCAAACAGGATGATGTTCTCGTTGAGCACGGCGACCCGCTCGCGCGCAGACTACAACTGGTCGGCGACCTACCCGACGATGCCGGTAACCTGGCACACTACGAGACCGTCAATCTTCCGGCCGGCGGCGCTCTTATGGTAGTCGCGGGCCTGATGTCCGGACTGCTCGGAATCGGCTCCGGCGCGCTGAAGGTGATCGCGATGGACTACTACATGCACATCCCGCTCAAGGTCTCGAGTGCGACCAGCAATTTCATGATCGGTGTGACTGCGGGTGCGGGCGCCCTGGTGTTTCTTGCGCGCGGGGACGTATCAACCGCGATCGCGGCGCCCGTGGCATTGGGGGTCACCGCGGGCGCGCTGCTGGGCAGCCGAATCCTGCCCCATGCCAACGTTCGCATTCTGCGCCAGGTCTTCGTAGTTATTCTGATTTTGATCGCGATCGAGATGGGCTGGCGCGCGATCCAGGGAATTTGACGTGGCCGCATCGACTGACATGCATACTCAAGCCGCCGAAAACGAAGATCGAATCCTTCGCTTATGGACGCCGATCCTGTTACGCACGATCTTGGTCGTCGCCGCGGTGATTCTCATTTTCGGCCTGATCCTGATGACTTCCAAGCCGGACTTCTACGTCGGCCGGTTTCACGCTGCGCAGGCGCATCAGTTCGCGGAGAAAGAGAGTTTTCCGGAGCTCATGGTGCTCGCGGCACGCGGTGATCCGCATTCGGTAATGACTCTGGGCTTGTATGCTCTGACGCTGGTGCCGCTGGCCCGGGTCGCCTTCAGCTTTCTGCTCTTCGTAAGGGAGCGCGACTACGCGTATATCGGCTTCACCGCGTATGTGTTGACGGGTCTGATTGTGGGAATGCTGCTTGGGCGCATGGGCTAGAAGGCGATGCCTTCAGCTCCAGCACGGCCCATGGATTAGCTCGCTGGCATCAGGACTGCCGTCATAGATGGAAGGGTGCGTCCGGCGCACGAGGCCTCTGCTCAGGAGCACTCGCGAGCAATGAGATCTCATCGGACGCCTTCAGGGGGCCTTACCTGCTCGCCGCAGCCGAACGCTGCGAGCCGGTTTCCGCAGCTTTTGGAGGCGCGCGGCAACCGGAACTGAGTAAAATGCAATCAGCCCCGTTGCCGCTGGTCCGCGTAGCGGCGTTCCAACTGTGCCATTCTGCCGAACAGCTCCACCGTGCTGCGTGAGGCGCTGGGCGCGCCAATCTCCCGATAGATCGTGTTCACGGTGACCGCCAACCGCTCCGCGTCGAGCCAGTCACCAAACGAACCCAACGCGATGTCCTGCGCAGCCTCCCACGAATTCATTCCGGCTGCATGCCGCTTGCGGGTCTCCGCATCCACGTAGACCAAATAATCCTGCATCCGCCTGACCCCGGCCTTGTCCGTGATCGGCCCGTGCCCCGGGACCACCGCATCTACCTCCAACCCGAGAATGCGGTCGCAGGCGTTGATCCAGTTGCGCACCGGACCGGCCCACGCGATCGGGGTGCACTCGATGAACAGAATGTCCCCGGCGTAGACGAGGCGATTGGCCGGCACGTACGCGATCACATCGCCGGCAGTGTGGGCGGGCCCAACCTGGATCAAGTGCACCGCTTTGTCCCCCACTTTCAGCGACAACTCGCCGGTGAAAGTGCGATCCGGGAGCTTTAGCGTCACGCCGGCGAAATCGAACGCGCTGAAGATCCGTTTGAAGAATGCGCCGACCTCGCCCATCGTCTCGGCATTCTTCAACAAATGCGCCAGCATTTGGGGGTTGCCTTCATCGCGCATCTCGTGCGCTGCCGCCTCCGATGCGATGATCACCGCTTTGTTGGCCAGCCGGTTGCCGAAGGTGTGATCGCCATTGGAATGAGTATTGACCACCACACCAATTTGGTCGGGGGCAACGCCAGTTGCCGCCTTGATGACGCCGAGCATCTCGGCCGTCAGCCGTTCATCGAAGAGCGTATCGACCAGCAGCGATTGATCCCCGTCGGTGACCAATCCCGCGTTGCTGTAGCCCCAGGTGCCCGAGGGCTGCAGGTACGCATACGCACCGCGTCCCAGATCGTGCAGTCCTTTGGTGAATGGCCATTTGCTCATTTGGTTTCTCCCGACCGTTCCGGCCCGTCAGTCTGTCATACGACATTCGTTTGGCTCTTGGTAAGGGACGCGCGCGCGTACTATGTACATAAGATTCGTCACCGTGCTGGCTGCTTGGAGGATTGCTCGATGGAAATCAGAGGAAAAACCGCTGTCATAACGGGCGGCGGCTCGGGAATCGGACGTGCCGTATCGGAACGCCTCGCGCGCGATGGCGCATCGGTAGTGGTCGCGGACGTTGACTCGGCCGGAGGCACGGAGACGGTAAAACGCATCGAAAGTACCGGCGGGCACGCCGTCTTCGTGCGTGCGGACGTGACCAGCGAGCAGGACACGCGCCGGATGCTCGACACCGCGGTTCAGCAATTCGGCCGGCTGGATATTCTCCACAACAATGCCGGCATCGGCACCGGTGCTCCGGGCTATCCGCTGGTGGAGCCCGAGCGTTGGCACCTCGTGATCGAGATTGATCTGCAGGCGGTAATTCTGGGCACCGGCCTGGCAGCTCCCATCATGGAGCAACGGGGTGGTGGCGTGATTATCAACACCGCCTCGATGGCTGGTCTTTATCCCCATCGCCAGGATGCGGTTTATGGCGCGGCCAAAGCCGGGGTGGTCAATTTTACTCACTCGCTGGCGGTCTGGTCGGCGGAAAAGAAAATCCGGGTCAACTGCGTATGTCCGGGAATCGTCGACACGCCTCTGGTACGCCGCGGACTTGAGCTCGCCGCCCAACACGGCCTCAAAAGCTGGATGCCGGCGAAGATCATCCAACCCGAGGAAATCGCCGACGCCGTCGCAATGCTCATCCGCGACGATTCTCTGTTCGGATGCGCTCTCGAAGTGCGCCCTACCGGCCGCCACGTGGTCGATCCGCGCCCCGCGCCCGGAACCAGACGGTGAGACGATGAAGCTGAAGCGTCGCCTCGCGAGCCTGTTCTTGTTCAGTGGCATCGTTTGCGGTTTCGCGTCGGGCGCGCGTGCACAGAGCGAGCAAAACCTGATTCACGCCACCCTGGTCAATTTGCCCAACAACACCGGCCGCGTCGGATGCGTCATCTTCAATTCGCCGGATGGGTTCCCGCGCGATCATGCCAAGGCGACGGCACTGGCGCGGGCACTGATCGCAAATCAGGCCGGGACCTGCGATTTCAAGGGGCTGCCCCCCGGCACCTATGCCATCGCGTCATTTCACGACGAGTTCGAGACCGGAAAGATGAAGACCAACTTCCTGGGGATGCCACAGGAAGTGTACGGGTTCTCCAACGACGCGCAACCATCGGCACTTACTCCGCCCCCCTTCAGCGCCTGCGCCTTTACTTACTCCGGCGGTGTGATGAATATCACCATGCACGCGCAGCACTGAGGAGCTGCCGGACCGCGCGCTCCCGCGGCTCCGGTTCTTTTTCTGCGAGCCGGCTGGCGGCGCAAAGCGCGGCCCTCCTTGAAGTTGAGGCCCCCGCCGAAAGGGACATTGAGGAGACTTCTCGCCGCTTGAAAGGGCGCTGCGTCTCGCGTCGGACCAGAAATCTCAATATAGGGATGTCTGTTTCCTGAGCGGAGCGCGGTCCGGCTACTCCGCCTCCGCGTCGGAAGATCACAAATCGATTCCTGGCTTACGCCGAAGCGTGCCCCTCCAACGGGGTGACGCAGCCACCAGTTTTCCAGGAATGGATCTCGGGCAGTACCTCGCGGCCGAGCAGCTCGATCGACCGCATCACGCGCTCGTGGGCGATGGCGCCGTACTGCAGAAAGAACAGGATCTGGTCCGCGCCCGTCTCGCGATACCGCGCCGCAACTCGCAATGCCTCGCTGGGCGCTCCCACCGCGACCAGATCGTTCTCCCTCAGAAAATGATAATAGTCGCGGGTGATTTGCGACGGATCGAACCGCGACGCGGTCTTCAGGTACTTGTAAGAATCGTCGGTCGACGCGGCCTCGGCGACCGTTGAGACCAGCTCGAAGCCCCGTCGCACGTACCACAGCACCGCCTCGCGCGCGATTTCTTTGGTCTTCGCGCGATCGTCGCCGAATAACCCCATGATATTCACCGATACCTGATTGTTAATCGTCAGTCCGACCGGTTGGGCCGTCGCGATGCGATCGCGATAGAGCTGGATCCGCCGCCGTACTTCTTCCAGTTCGATCCCGAGTGTGAAGCACAGCACGCCGAGGCCCCGTTCCGCAGCGAGCAGGAAGGTGTCAGGGTT
>Ga0126378_10002248_pt1 | contig 14282 bp, 11 predicted proteins | sample PanSoiMetPlot_23_FD_92587 | JGI IMG/M metagenome (GOLD analysis project Ga0126378, IMG submission 92587) | Tropical forest soil microbial communities from Panama - MetaG Plot_23 | ecosystem: Environmental > Terrestrial > Soil > Tropical forest > Bulk soil | place: Panama | collected 2016-02-17 | reverse complement strand
GCCGGCGCGTAGGTTGGAAAGTAATCGATCGCACGGTGGAAATCTTCGCTCGCCGCGATCATTGCACCGCTCTGATAGGACTTGACACCGCGCTGGGTAAAAATCTGGGCGGCGAGATTCTTCAGGGTAAGGTTGTCGGGGTCGTGGGCGAGCGCTGCCTGGACATCATGCGCGGCATCGTCAAGTCGGCCTTCGTCGAGAGCTCGCTGCGCGGAGTCCTGTTTTATCGGAGCACAGCCCTGCAGGGCGATTGTCAAAACAATTGCGGTGAGCCATGGGCGTATGACCTTTGCCACAAACATCCGCCCTTTCTAACTACAGGCCAGCGGGGTCGAATCCAAGTGCCGGAGGTTCAGGTGTCCAGCCGGGCCCGCGGGATCTTTGTGATCGTCTCGGACCTCACATCCCGCCGGAGCGTGCGCCACTTCCCGATTGTAGAGCGCAAGCTTCTTACCCTCGCAACCGATTATACGTGGTGGGGGATTCAAGGTTTTGCTCAATTCGTCGAGGTCCCCGCGGTTAGCGATCAACACGACGCAGCGGTTCGATGCCCACAGTTCGCGGAGCTTGGTGGCAGTGCCAACAAATCCGGCGCGCTCATCAGGAGTCTGCGCAAAGGGCGCCAGCTCGCCCCAGTACTCGACCAAAATCTCGCGCCGGCCCGTGTAGAAGGGTAGCGCCTGCACGAAGTGACGGTACGAACCCAGTACGCAACCTTCGTAGGGCCTGATTTGACGAGCCAGATCGCGATAGCTGATCGTGGCTCCCGCGTGAATTCTGGCGCTTTGCCCAAGCCAGCTCGTGCTCGCCATTGCCAGCGCGATGGCCGCAAACACGTAGCCGGCATGGTCGGTTCTTGCGGCGAGCGCCCAGGCCGCCAATGCCCCGGCCGCGACTACTATGGCGATCGCGGTGCCATCCAAGACCAACCCCAGTCCAATCCTGGCCCGTATCGCAACCAGCACGATGATAGCCACCCCGGCGATCGCAAGATTGAGCAGCGCAACGCGGCCGATGATTCTTATGCGTCGCTCCCGACTGGTCGCGCCCAGACGGGTAAGCGCCAGGCCGGCAACCATGGCGATCGGAGGCAAGGCCGGCAGGATGTAAGAGCCGAGCTTGGAGCGCGGAATTGAGAAAAAGACGAAAATGAGCGTGAACCAGACAGCAAGCAACCGCAGCGCGGACCGCACCCTGCGGTGATGCGCTTCGGGCAACTCGCGGGCGGCAGAGATTCCCAGCGGAACGAAAAAAAGCCAGGGCCAGGTTCCAGCCACCACTACAGGAATGAAGAAGTACGGCCCCCATCCGTGTTCGCGCGATGAGACGAACCGCTCCAGATGCTCGTGCACGAAGAAGAAGCCTGCAAACCCTGGATTGCGTATCGCGGTCAAAAGGAACCATGGGGTGACGATAACCGCATACACCGCGACGCAGCTTAGCAGCGGCATGCGGCGCACTTGGCGTCCCCGCCCCTCGACCAGGATCCAGATCAGTGCGATCGCGCCGCCCAGTACCAGCGACACGGGGCCCTTGGCGAGTGTGCCCAGCGCCAGCGTCGCCGAGGCGATCAACATCCAGGCGCGACCCATGCCGGAGCTGAAATCGGAACACTCCGCGGCGAAGTAAACCGCTCCCACCGCGGCGGTCAGAAAGAAAGCCAGCGCAGGATCCAGCGTCGCAAACCGCGCGAACGCGAAGACCAGGGGACACAGAGCGAGCACGACTGCGCCTGCGAACCCCGCAGCCGCCCCAAACATTACCTCGCCGATTAGGCAGGTGGCCGCGACCTGTCCGATCGTGAACAGAGCCGCGGGCAGCCGTACCGCAAACTCATTGGCTCCGAACAGGCGTATCGCAAACGCCTGCGCCCAATACACCAGGGGCGGCTTCTCGAAGTAGCGGACCAGGTCGTCGCGCGGGGTGATGTAGTCTCCCGAAGCCACCATCTCGCGGGCGATTTCGGCATAGCGGCCCTCATCAGGTTCCCACAGCGCGGGAGCGCCCAGGCCGGGCAAGTAGAGCAGAGCCGCGATCAGAGCCGCCAGTGCGACGCGAGACGACCTGCCGGGCGGTTGCATAACCCTACGAGTCTTCCGGCGCTAGGCTGCCACGTCAACGGCGCGCGAAGTCCTGCTCCACATGAACTCCGCCCTTCCTGGTGAGGCAGGCGGGTTGACACGGGGAGTAGCTCCGATAAGAATTGCGTCTGTTATATCTGAGCCTGAGTTCGAGCGATCGAGCCACGCCAGCAGCACGGAGACGCTCCGCGCACGTCCAGCCGAACATCTGTCCGGTCGGGTGGACCGGCACGGGGCGTTTGGCGTTTTGGGGAGTAACCCGGATGAACGTTGGGAACAATCCCGCGACAGGTGGACTAGTCACGGAACAGCGTCGTGAGTTTGACGATACCGGATTACTGCATCTGTCTAATGCGATCCCCGAGCCGCAGGTGTACGCCATGCGCGAAATACTGTGGGCCGAGCTCGCCAAAAAATATCAATTTCGGCCCGACGCACCCGAAGCGTGGCCGGAAGGTCCCGTCTTTGGTTTGCAACACGTGGGGCGGACGGGCGGATTCGCCAGCATGATGAGTCCCGCCCTGTGCGCGGCGCTCGACGATCTCTTTGCGCCAGACGGGTGGGAGCGGCCGGCGCACTGGGGGACTCCCTTGGTCACCTTTCCGTTCCGTGGGCGACGGTGGGAGGTGCCCCACCAAACCTGGCACCTCGACGTCTATGGAGAGCTTGGCGTTCAGCAGGTATTCGGACAGGTCACTGTCTTCGCTTTTTTGGATTCGGTCAGCTCCGAGGGTGGAGCAACGGCGGTGATTATCGGAACCCATAGGCTGATTCACGAACTTTCGGCAGGCGGCAAGGCGAAGATTCGCTCTGCCGATGGGCGCAGGTTGCTTGCAGAGACCCACCCATGGCTGAGGGACCTGTGGTCGGAAGAAGGTTCGGAGACGCGCAGACAGCGGTTTATGGAAGAAGGCGCGGTGGTGCGCGGTGTTCCGGTCAAAGTGGTCGAAATTACCGGCCAAGCCGGGGACATTGTCGTGATGCACTCAAGCGTACTACACACGCCCTCGCTCAATTGCCGTCGGAACCCGCGTATCGTGGTGCGACAAGGAGTCTATCGAGCGAAAGGCCGCGCAAACTCCTGACTGGAGAATCGCAAACGTCGCGCCGCAGCATTGCGCGACGATGCCGTTCCGAACCTTCGGAGATTGGCTGGATGCAAGCTGCCGCCGCGATGATAATGCAGGCCCGCGTCGAACGTGAGACTGCGGAGCAATGAACAGAGCTAAGGCTCGACAGCCGCGTCCAGTCTATCGAATCGAGCAACGCAACGGCCGCTGGATGCTCATTGCACCAGACGGCAGGCCGTTCATTTCTTTGGGAGTAGTTCACACTGGCGCGATGCCCGGATTCCGCGACGACGCTGGCGACCAGCGCATCCCGTTGACCGAAGAAATTGCTGCAAATCTGCACGAATGGGGATTCAATACCGCAGGCTATCATCATCCGAGCGAACTTCGCGATCGCATGCCGTTCCTCGCGGATACCTATATTGCGTGGGTTCCATACTTCGCTTCGCAGCCGCGCTATCCGGATGTTTTCGGCGGGTACGGCGGCGCTGCCCGCCGGGTGGTTCATCAGATGTGCGCGCCGGTCAAAGGCAATCCAAATCTGATTGGGTACTACTGGACCGACACGCCGCGCTGGGACCTCGATACGGCGCGGCGGCTGGTGAATGACGACTGGGTCTCCGCAATTCGCCGCAGTCAGGCGATTTATCCGGGCAAGCAGCGCTATGTCGGCTTCCTGCGCGAGCGTCATGGCGCAAATCCGGACGCCTTCCGCAAGCTTTACAGAATAGACCTGTATAACCCGTCGTTACTACACGCGGATTTCGCAGATCTGCCACTCGATGATCCAGTAGTGCATCGCGACGACTATGATTTTCTGCGGCTCATCGCGCGCGAGTACTATCGTGCAGCCGGGGAGGCGATGGAGCGTGAGGACCGCAGGCATCTCGTGTTCGGCGATCGCTACATGCTCACCGACATGCCCACCGAAGTGCTCGAAGAAGCGCTACCGTGGATAGACGCAGTTGCGGTTCAGCCAAATGAGCCCCGCTTCGAGAAAACCCGATTCGACCGTGTGTATCGAATCGCGCGCAAACCGATTCTGATCTGTGACCACGCGGTCAGCTTTCCCACCGCCCGATATCCGGAGACCGGCTGGCCAAAATGTGCGAGCGAGATGGACGCCGCGCGTGCGTACGAAGAATACCTCAAGGAGGCCTTCGCGCAGCCCTACATCCTCGGCTATCACCGCTGCCACTACATGGACCGCTTCTCAAAAAGCCGCGGAGTTCTCATGCAGGGGCTGGTCCGTGAGGATTCGACTCCCTACGCAACTCTTGTCGCGGGGGTGCTTCGCGCCAACCATGCGATTCTCGAGACCTTTTCGGCACAGCAACCGGGGCAGTAACGATCTGCCTATCTTTAATGAGCCGCGCGCCTTTGTCAGAATGCTGCAATTGGTGCGGTCAGGCTGGGTAGCCAACCCGACGCGCGGCAAAAGCCTTGAGTCCTTCCGGCAAAATAGCGCCCATTTTTGGCACCCCGACCACCGCTGACCGCACGGATCGGCTCGTCTCGGTCGTCATCCCCGTCTACAACGAATCCGCCAATCTCGGTGCATTATGGTCGCGGCTAAAGCCGGTACTGGAAGGCACGGGGCGGCCCTGGGAAGTAATCCTGGTGGATGACGGCTCCCGCGACGACTCGCTGGAGATTTTGCGCACTATCGCCGAGGCCGAGGCTGACCGTGTGCGCATAGTCGAACTGGCGCGCAATTTCGGGCAGCACTCGGCAATTCTCGCCGGCTTCCGCCAGGTGCGCGGCGAGGTGGTCGTCACACTCGATGCCGACCTGCAAAACCCGCCAGAAGAAATTCCGCGCCTGCTCGAGGCGATCGACGCGGGCAACGATGTCGTGGGTGGATGGCGCGAGGACCGGCATGACGACAGCTGGCGCCGGCATGCCTCGCAGCTTCACAATCGCCTCACGTCGCTGGTCGTCGGCGTCCCGATGCACGATTACGGATGCATGTTGCGCGCCTATCGCCGCGCGATCACGGACACGGTGGTCGAGTGTGACGAGAAGGCCGCCTTCATTCCCGCGCTGGCCAATTCCTTCGCCCGACGTGTCAGCGAAATCCGGGTCGCGCACAGCGCACGCGCCGGAGGCGAATCGAAATACAACCTGTTGCGACTGGCGACTCTAAGCCTGAACCTTATCACCGGTTTTTCGTTTCTGCCCATCCAGCTGGTCAGCCTGACCGGAATCGCGATTTTCATCCTGTCTTTGGCGTTCGCCTTCGTGCTGTTTGCGCATCGCATCATCTATGGACCGCAGCAGGAAGGCGCGATGTGGACGCTTTTCGCAGTCCTCTTCATGTTGGTGGGCACGCTCTTTCTGGGGCTTGCCCTCCAGGGCGAATACACAGGCCGCATCTATATGGAAGTTCGGCGGCGGCCAACTTACATAGTTCGCAAAATTCACGGGGCGGGCGGCGACGGCGACCCGGAAGCCGACGAAACCCGCAAGTAGCCGGTGACGCCAGCTCCCCGCACCGAAGCGGCGGTCACGAAAGCGGCCTGCGTTGTTTTCGCGTACCAGGAAATGGGGCACGGGTGTCTGGAAACGCTGCTCGCAATGGGCGCGCCAATCGCCGCCCTGTTCACCCACCGTGATGACCCTCACGAGGAGATCTGGTGGCAATCCTGCGCGAATCTGGCGAAGCGCCATGCGGTGCCGGTGTTCTTTGCGGAAGAGATCGACGACGGATGGACCGCGCGGATCGCGGCGCTGAATCCCGCGGTGATCTATTCGTTCTTCTACCGAAACCTGCTCCCACAGCGCTTGCTCGAGTGTGCCCGCCTCGGTGCGTACAATCTGCATGGCGCTCTGCTCCCGAAATATCGCGGCCGGGCATCGGTAAACTGGGTCCTGGTGAACGGCGAGAGCCAAACCGGCGTCACTCTTCATCATATGGTGGCGCGCGCGGACGCGGGTGACATCGTGGCGCAACGCGCCCTCGACATCGACGACAGCGACACGGCGCTTACGCTCTATCGCAGGCTGGTACCGCTCGGCGCCGCGTTGATCCACGAGTATCATCCGCTGATCGTAGCCGGCCGTGCACCGCGGCATCCGCAGGACCTTGCCGCGGGCAGCTACTTCGGGCGCCGACGGCCCGAAGATGGCAGGATTGACTGGCGCTGGCCGGCACGGAGAATTTTCAACCTCGTTCGAGCGGTGACCCATCCCTATCCGGGCGCTACCTGTATGCTCGGAGGGCGCAAGCTGTTTATCTGGCAGGCCGCAGTCGCGGTCGAAGCAGGACATCTTGGCGAGGCGGGCGAGATCGTCGCGGAACGCGCGGGCGGTGCCATTGAAGTGGCGGCGGGCGCCGGAAGCGTTCTGGTGCTGCGCGCGCAATTGGAGGGGGGAGGCGAGGGTCAGGCGCGAAGTGTGCTGGGAGCGAATCTGCTCCGGGGATCTATCGTAATAACGTAGGTGGAGGGTACATGCGGGTTTTGATAACAGGCGGCGCGGGATTTTTGGGTTCGCATCTGAGTGATGGGTTCATCGCGCGCGGTGACGAAGTATTTGTGCTCGATACCGGATCGATCGGCAAGGTGCGCCATCTGCTGAACAGCGCGCGCTTCCACTATATCCACGATTCCGTCTTTAACGCGGAGATCATCGACAGTCTGGTTGCCAAGGCAGACCTTATCTATCACCTCGCAGCAGTGGTTGGAGTCGAGCATTACGTGGGCGATCCGTACGAGACTCTCAACGTCAACGTCAACGGGACCCAGAACATTCTTCGGGCCGCATACAAGTATGGAAAGCGGGTAGTGTTCAGCTCGACCTCTGAGGTCTATGGCCGAAATCCCAAGGTTCCCTGGCGCGAGGACGACGACCGGGTACTCGGCGCGACCACCATCGACCGCTGGTGTTACTCCACCTCCAAAGCGGTCGGCGAACACTTCTGCCTCGCGTACCACAAGCTCGGCCTGCCGGTAACCGTGGTGCGCTACTTCAACGTCTATGGCCCGCGCCTAGACAAGGTCGACGTGGGGAGACTCTTTACGATCTTCATGGGGCAACTGCTGCGCGGCGCCGACTTGACCGTAATCGGCGACGGAAAGCAGACGCGGTGCTTCACCTACGTGACCGACGCGGTGGCTGCGACGATCGCGGCCGGCATCAGACCCGAAGCCGAGGGAGAGGTCATCAATATCGGCGTCGATGTCGAAACCAGCGTGCTGGAGTTTGCCAAGCTGATGCTTGAGCTCTTCGGGCCAACCACATCGAAGATCAATTTTGTCACGCAAGAGGATGTTTACGGAAAGAGTTACGAGGACATCCCACGCCGCGTCCCGGACAATACCAAGATGAAAAAGCTGCTGGGCGTGGAGCCGCGCGTCTCACTGCGGGAAGGTGTAAAGCTTTCGATCGACTGGTTCCGCAGCGACAACCACATGTAACGGCAGCGCACCTGGCACAGACTTGCGCCGCATGGTTCCTGCGCTCATGGAAGTAGCGCTCAAGATCGACGTCGATACCCACCAGGGACTGGCCGAGGGTGTGCCGCGCCTTCGCCGCGTCCTGGAGCGCGACCGCGCGACCGCAAGTTTTTACGTCGCGATGGGCCCCGACAATTCGGGGCGAGCGATAATGCGTGTCTTTCGCAATCGCGGCTTTCTGAAAAAGATGTTTCGCACCAAAGCGGTTTCGATGTACGGACTGCGCACCATCCTGTCCGGAACTATCCTGCCCGCGCGTCCGATTGCGCTTGCTTTTCCGAATTTGCTGCGCGAGCTCAAGGCCGCCGGATTCGAGGTCGCGGTGCACGGCTACGACCATGTGCTTTGGCAGGATCACATCGATTCGCTGGGCGAGCGCGCAATCCGTGCCGAACTGAACGACGCATTCGAGGCGTATCGATCGATTATGGCCGAAAGTCCGCGAGGGTTCGCGGCTCCCGGGTGGCGTACCAATGGGGCTGCGCTGCGCGCACTCGACGAAATGGGACTCAACTATCGCACCGATACGCGAGGGCGGACGCCGTATCGATGCGTGGTAGATGGACGGGTGCTGACTACGCCGGAGATCCCGAGCACGGTTGCTACCCTGGATGAAGTTATGGGGCGCGCCGATCTGGGGGACAACGCTGCGCTTTTGCACTTCTACCTGGATCAGTTCAAACCCAACCAACTCAACGTGCACACCATCCACGCTGAAACCGAGGGCATGGGCCAGCTGGAAAACTTCGCCGCCTTGCTCGGAGCACTTAAAGAGCGCGGCGCACGGTTCGTGCGGATGGACGCAGTCGCGTCTGGTCTGAATCTAGCCGAGTTACCCGTCTGCCCGGTCGTCCGCACCGAGGTGCCCGGCCGCGCCGGATGGGTAGCAGTCCAGGGGTCGTAGAAGTCCGGTTCCGGTCACCGAGGCGAAGGACGCTCGTGGCGGCAACTTGCCGACCCGGGGCTGCTCCCGGGTCCTCACAGAAATCGCCCGCTTATGGTATGCCTAGGCAACTCCAACCAGAGGAAAACGTTTATGCCATCCAGGAACTTGATCGCCGAGCGGCCCGAACAGGTCGGTCTCGATTCGGCCAAGGTAGATGCGCTCTTTCAGCGTGCCGAGCGCGAGGTGCGCGAGGGGTTGTTGCCCGCCGTTCAGATCGCGATCGCGCGCAACGGAAAAATCGGCGCGATGCGCACCTTTGGGCGCGCGCGGCAGGGCGGGGTCGAGAAACCTGCCACCGACGATACGCTATTCACTATTTTCTCTTGCACCAAGGCGATCATGTCTGCGGCGGCGTGGATTCTGATCGGCGAGGGCAAGCTTAAAGAAAATGAGCGGGTGGCGGACATCGTTCCGGAATTCGGCACCAACGGCAAGGACCAAATCACAGTCGAGCAAGTTCTCCTCCATATCGCGGGCTTTCCCAATGCGCCGTATCCACAGGACGAATGGCTCGACCGCAGCAAGCGTCTGCAGCGGTTCTCCAGATGGCGGCTGGAATGGCCGGTTGGAAGCAAGTTCGAATATCATCCGACTTCGGGGTTCTGGGTTATTGCCGAGATAATCGAACGGCGAAGTGGCAAGGATTTTCGCGATTTCGTGCGGGAACGAATCGCCCTTCCTCTGGGACTTCCGGAAATGAGGGTTGGACTTCCGCGCGAATTTCACGATCGCGTGGCAGAACTGGTCTACGTCGGTGAACCTCTCTCGGACGAAGAGCGCAAGAAGCTTGGCATTGCGCCGATGCCGGAGACCGAGGTGACCGAAGAAGCGATCCTCGGGTTCAATCGTGCGCACGTGCGCGAGGCGGGCGTGCCCGGGGGAGGAGGTATCATGACGGCCGGCGATCTGGCGCTCTTTTACCAGGGCCTGCTGCATAACCGCGCGCAGGACGGCTCGCAGATCTGGCGGCAGGAAGTGCTGGATGACGCGCGCCGAGTGCGCTCGGAGGGCTACATGGACCTCATCTTTGGCGTGGCGGTGAGTCGCGCGCTGGGGGTGGTGGTCGCCGGCGGCGATGGGCTGGCGAACTACCGCGGCTTCGGCAAGACCAACTCAGCGCTCGCTTTCGGACATGGGGGAGCAGGCGGGCAAATCGGATGGGCGGATCCGGCCACCGGCATCTCGCTGGGCTACTGCACGAATGGCTTCGATCGCGACGATTTGCGACAGGGCCGCCGTGGTGTAGCTATCTCAAGTCTGGCGGCAGTCTGCGCGGCTTAGCCACACCAGGCATACGTCTGGTCGCGGTGGGGTTTCTGCCGAAGAAGCGACCGTGGAGCTTTCTGTGAGTGAGGAAAAGCTGAGCTCGAGTTGCGGATGACCTGCACGGTCGTCCGGTACCGGAGTCGGCCGCGTGACACCGGTGCGGTCGCGGTGCGACCGAACGCGCGAAGGGCCGGCTCATCTATGCGAAGGGATTGTTGAGCACGATGGTCGCAGCGCGCTCCGCCCCGACGCTGACGATTGCAATCGACACGCCCGCCAGTTCGCCGATCCGCTCGATATAGCGGCGGGCATTCACGGGTAGCTCCCCGAGCGACCGCGCGTCGCCAATTGGTTCCGTCCATCCCCGCATTTCCTCGAAAATCGGCTTGGCAGTCTCCATCGAATGACGTCCGGGCGGCATGATCTCGTAGCGGTTACCCTTGTACTGATAGCCCACGCACAGCTTGATTGGATCGATTCCAGTAAGCACGTCGAGCTTGGTCAGCGCGAGCGCCCACATGCCGTTGACGCGTGCTGCCAGCCGCGCCAGGACCGCGTCGAACCATCCGATGCGGCGCGGACGTCCGGTGGCGCTGCCGAACTCCACCCCTTCCTCGCGCAGCGAGTCCGCCAGCCAGCCCTTTATTTCGCTTGGAAAGGGTCCAGCACCCACCCGCGTCGTGTAAGCCTTGCTGATTCCCAACACCGCATCTAGTTTACCCGGACCTATGCCGGTGCCCGCGAACGCCGCGCTCGCGATGCAGTTCGATGACGTCACGAATGGATAAGTGCCGTGGTCGATATCGAGCATGGTCCCGTGCGCGCCTTCGAAGAGCACCCGCTTACCGGCCGCAATCGCTTGGGTAAGATACTCGCCGGTGTCGCACAGGTAAGGCATCAGGCGGCGCCTTGCGCGGCGCATGGCTTCAAGTATGTCCGCGCCGTTGAGCGGCTTGGCCTTAAGCACCGCCTTCAAGTAGGCATTCTTGTCAGCAACGTTGTGCCTGAGCTTCTCGGTAAATGATTTGAAATTGACCAGATCATCGAATCGGAGGCCCGCGCGCGACATCTTGTCTTCGTAGGCTGGGCCGATTCCGAAGCCGGTCGTGCCGATGGCATGCTTTCCGGCTCGCGCCTCGCGGGCCAGGTCAATCGCGCGATGATAGGGAAACACGATATGCGCTTCGTAGCTGAGTTTCAGAAAATTATCGGCCAGTCCGCGACGTTTCTTGAGATGGTCTATTTCGCTGAGCAGCGCCAGGGGGTCCACGACCGTGCCGTTTCCGATTATGCAGGTCTTGTTGGAATACAATGCCCCCGCCGGCACCAGGCGCAGGATGAATTTCTCGCCGTCCACCACCAGGGTGTGCGCGGCGTTATTGCCGCCCTGAAACCGGACGATCACATCCGCGTCGGCGGCGAGCAGGTCGACGATTTTTCCCTTTCCCTCGTCGCCCCACTGCGTGCCTACCACCGCTAGTGTCTTCATTTTCTTTCCCCCGTAAGACCGCACACGCTCCCCTCGCGCGCGCAAGCTTCCGCACGCGCTCCCAGCGGCCCTGGGTCCGGCTACAGTTTAAGCAGGACAGCCGAGGTGATAGCTGGAATCGTTTTGAGCTTCTCCAGAACCTGCGACGGCACCGGCCCGTCTACTTCTATCAGGCTGAGTGCAGTACCGCCGACGCGGTCGCGATCGAGCTCGAGCCCCGCGATGTTAATCCCGGCTTGCCCGAGCATGGTTCCGATCGCGCCCACCACTCCGGGCACGTCGCGGTTGTGCAGCATCAGGAAGTATCCCTCGGGAACTGATTCGACCCGGTAGCCATCGATTCGCGTGAGCCGGAGCGCGCGATTTCCGAGTACCGCACCGGAAACTTCGTGCTCCCCGGACTTGGTGGTCACGGCGATCGTGAGCGTATTCACGAAGTCCGTCACTTCGCGCGAGCGCGACTCGGCAATTCCGATGCCTCGCTCGCGCGCGATGAAAGGTGCGTTAACGAGGTTGAGATCTTCGTCGAGAAACCCGCTCATCAGTCCCTTGAGGACAGCCGCAGTTACGGCATCGTGTTTCAAGTTCGACGCTTCCCCACCCAGCGTGACGGTCAGGGTGTTGGGAGCGTCGGAAATCAGTTGTGCACAGAGCCGCCCGAGCTTCTCGCCCAGGCTCAGATGCGGACCGATGACCTCGAGTTCCTGGGGGGACAGCGCGGGAATGTTCACCGCGCTGGTGATGGTCCCGTGAATCAGGAAATCGGCGACCTGCTGCGCGATATCGATCGAGACCTGGACTTGAGCTTCGTCGGTCGCCGCGCCGAGGTGCGGTGTTGCCACTACCGCATCGAGCTTGAGCAGCGGATGGTCGGGTGGGGGTGGCTCATCCACGAAGACGTCGAGTGCCACGCCGGCGACATGGCCAGAAGTGATGGCATCGGCGAGCGCTCGCTCGTCGACAATACCCCCGCGCGCGCAGTTGATGAGGCGCACGCCCTTCTTCATCCGGGCGAGGGCGGCCGCGCCGATCAATCCGCGCGTATCGTCGGTCAGTGGGGTGTGCACGGTAATGAAGTCTGACCGCGCGAGCAGCTCCTCCAGCGAGACTAGTTCAATCCCAAGCCGCGCGGCGGCTTCAGTCGTGAGAATCGGATCGTAGCCGATGACCTTCATCTTGAGGCCGACCGCGCGGTCGGCGACGATGCGTCCGATGTTTCCCAGTCCCACGACGCCAAGAATTTTGTTGCAGACCTCTGCGCCCATGAATTTGGTGCGTTCCCATTTGCCGGCTTTGACAGCCGCGGTCGCGGAGGGGATTTGACGCGCCATCGCCATCATCATGGCTATGGCGTGCTCGGCGGTGGTAACACTGTTGCCCAGCGGGCTGTTCATCACTACCACGCCACGGCGGGTGGCGGCTTCGAGGTCGACATTGTCGACGCCCACCCCGGCCCTTCCGATCACCTTTAGGGAGGAGGCAGAGTCGATTATTTCGCGGGTCACTTTGGTCCCGCTCCGAATCAGCAAGGCGTCGTAGGGCTCGATGATCGCCGCCAACTCGCTAGGCTTAAGGCCGGTCTTAATCTCGAACTTAAGCTCGGGATGCCGCTTCAGGACCTCAATTCCTTGTGGTGCGAGCGTGTCACTTAGCAGGACGCGGAACGTTTGGGCCATAATTGCTCAAATGCTCCGGGCGATTCGAGACTGGACCGCGGCCACCCCTGTTCCGGACGCGAATTCGTAGCCTACGTGTTTCAGCCCCGCTTCCAGCGCACTCATCGCGATCAACATGTCGAAAGGGGCGAGGTTTCCCATATGGCCGATGCGTAGGAGACGGCCTTTCATCTGATCCTGACCGCCCTGCACCACGACCCCCAACGAATCTCGCATGAATTTAACAATTTTGCCGGTATCGATTCCGGGGGGTGCGATTAAACCCGTGACCCCGGGCGCCGGTGCGCCGGGTGCGATCAGCTCGAGTCCGAGTGCCATGCCGCCCTCGCGAGTCGCCTCGGCCATCACCTGGTGCCGTGCGAACACGCGCGGCAGGGTCTCCCGATGGAGAAGTTCGAGCGACTTGTTAAGACCGAAAATCAGCGAGACCGCGGGCGTGAACGCGGTGGTATGCTCATCGTGCTGGGTTTTGAGTTCCTTCACCAGGTCGAGATAAAACTTTGGCGTGCGATTCTTCTTGGCCACCTCCAGGCCGCGTTCAGACAACGCGACGAGGCCCAGCCCCGGTGGTAGCATCAGGGCCTTCTGACTTCCCGTCACGAGTGCATCGACACCCCATTCATCCATCCTCTGCTCGAACACGCCCACCGAGGTGATTCCGTCGACGACGAGCAGGGCGCCGTGCCTGCGCGTTACCTCACCAATCTGCTCGATGGGGTGAATCGCACAGGTTGAGGTTTCGCTGGCTTGGGTCAAGACCGCCTTCGCATCGGGATGCGCCTCGAACGCGTCTTCTATCTGTTCGGGCTCTACCGCACGGCCCCACGCAACTTTCACCTCATGCGCAATCATGCCGAAGGCACCGAGCATCTTGCCCCAGCGCTCGCCGAATTTGCCGGCATTAACGAAGATGGCCTGGTCGCCCGGGCAGAGCAGGTTGGTTACCGAGGCCTCCATCGCGCCGGTCCCCGACGAAGCAAGCAGAATGACTTGCTGGCTGGTCCCAAACAGCGGCTTTAGGCGGTCGCACGCCTGATCGAGCGCGGCGCTGAACTGAGGAGTGCGATGGTGGATGATAGGTTGCGCCATCTCGAGCAGCACTTCGGGCGGCACCGAGACTGGTCCGGGCGTGAACAAGTATCTTTTCGTGGGTATCACGCTTGATCTTCAGTAGGGACGGGCCGACTGCACAAGCCAAAAAAAAGCCTGGTGTCCGCGGCCGCGGAACGCCAGACCCCGATGTTCTACCCGGGACATCCCGGGTCCCCGTCCTCTTTATCTGGATAACGGAGCCCAT
>Ga0126378_10002247_pt1 | contig 14282 bp, 21 predicted proteins | sample PanSoiMetPlot_23_FD_92587 | JGI IMG/M metagenome (GOLD analysis project Ga0126378, IMG submission 92587) | Tropical forest soil microbial communities from Panama - MetaG Plot_23 | ecosystem: Environmental > Terrestrial > Soil > Tropical forest > Bulk soil | place: Panama | collected 2016-02-17 | reverse complement strand
TAGCTAGCTACAGGACAAGATTACTGGTCCTTCGAGGCTGCAATATGGGCAGGCTCGAGCCTCCTTGCGAGGTCAGCCAACTGGTCTTGCAGGAAATCGACCAATTTCTTGTACGGATTAAAACCCAGAATGTGCTCGGCGTCGGTGACGAAGTTGGAGAGCGCATTCACGTCGTAGAAATAAACGTCACCATTCCGGTCGTTGACCAGGTATTCGATGCCGCCGAGATCTAGGCGGGCCGCGCGTGCAATGGCCAAAACTTGCTCGCAGATCGTCGCCGGTGGTTGGTAAGCTTCGATCCGCATACGGCGCTTGTCGGGCTCGCCGCCGGGACAATACTCAACGATGGCTTTGGGTTGGCCCGGCGGAGCGGTTCCATCCTGACAGATGTCTGCCGGACAGAGATTGAACCCACCGGCCTGGGGTGGGAAGAGCCGAATCGCGTAGAGGAACTTCCCGTTGAGCACTTCGACGCGCACGATGGCGCCTTCCCGAGCGGGCAGAAACTCTTGCACCAAGGCGGTGTGGTCGATGCCGAGATCGATCGTTTCCGCCTGGACCGCACCGGCCAAATCCTCGCGCCGGGCGAAATATTGGATTTTGGCCCCGCTGCCCCCAATATTGGGCTTGACGATCAGTGGGAAATCGAGGGCGGAAGCAGCTTCGACGATTTGCGAGCGGTGGTTGACAATGCGGGCGCGCGGATAGCGCAGCCCGAGGTGCTCGAAAATTTCGATTTGGGCGCACTTCGATGTTTCGACGAGATACGCTTCATAACCGTTGACAACACGCATGCCTAGCTCTTTGAGGTAGCGGAGAAATTCGCGACAGAAAAATATCCCCTGGCCATGGCCGCGCAGATACGAGGAGGGACTCATGCGGTTCAAAACGAGGGTGTAAGGGAAGGAGCGCACGGCCGGATCGTAGGAGATTGCTCCCGCGTAGAGTGGCACGAACGGGATACCCCGGTGGTCGAGTTCAGCGAAGAGGGGCTTGAACCACTCGGGGTGCTCGTACAGTATCGCTAACCGTGGGCTGGCCATCGAACCCTTTTTTGAAATAATACCACGTGAGCGCCTAAAGTAGGTGTGCCGGATGGCAAAACAAAGTTGTTATACAGGGGAAACAAATACACGGAAAACCCGACTCCTTCTCCCGATGGCCGCTATCTCGCTTGGGGAGAAATGCTTGAGGATGGCAACGCCTGGGTAGCAGATATGACTCAGCGATGAGGGATTCTCTGGCTTGCCGTCACTCGCGGTTCATAAAATGCAACAAGACCGGTTGGCCGCTGGAATAGGTTCCGAGCAATTCCGCGCTGCGCAGGACCATTCAAGATTTTACTCGCGGCGACATGTGGAACTAGTGGTGAGTTCGTCTAGTTGCCACTATCAAGCAAACGTGCCATGACCTGCGGGTCCGAGGTCGGCAGCTTGCAGACGTAGTTTTCGCAGATATAGGCAGTAGCCCGATCATTCAAGCGATGAGCTCCCGCTATGAACGGTAACCAGCGAGCAAGTTGCTGTTGCCCCGCACCACTATCGGCGAGAAGAAGAATTTTGTTTGGGAGGAACCTCGTGCTCACCTGGCGCAACAATTCACGAGTGTCCGGTGATCTCGGATCACCAGCGATGAGGATTTGTTTCGTTTGAGCCAATCGAAAATCCAGAGCGGAGGCTAGAGCTGGGACTGCGTCGGGGTCTGATTGGAGGCGAGCAGCGAACGCAGATAACGTTTTTTGGGCTCTATCGCGCCACTCGGCGCGGTCTGTGAATTGTGCGAGGCGAAGGAGATTCATGGCGGCAGTTGAATTGGGCGACGGCTCGGCTCCGTCATAGCCTTCACGGGTACGGCTCAGAAGAGAAGGATCAGAGGAGCCAGCGTCAAAGTAGCCGCCATCCTTAGCGTCTCCGAACAGCCGGTCCTGCTTTTCTTGCAAGGAAACCGCCCACTTCAGCCAGTGAACGTCGAAGCCGGCCTGGTATAGATCCAGGAGACCAGCGATCAGGTCGGTGTAATCATCCAGGAATCCATCCGCGCTGAAACCACCGGCACGGTAACTCCGCCAGAGCTTACCTGTCTTTGCGTCGTAGAGATGCGTTTCGAGAAACTTCGCCGTGGCTTGCGCGCTTACAAGATAAGGCGGCTCATCAAGAGCTTGGCTGGCCCGCGCCAAAGCCGAAATCATCATGCCGTTCCAGGCCGTGACGACCTTATCGTCAAGCGGAGGGTGAGGACGCTCAGCGCGCGCTTCGAACAACGCCTTGCGCCCGGCAGTTAGCTTCTCGGCGGTTTGTTCTACGGTCAGCCCGAACTTCTTCGCCGTCTCTTCCGTGGAATGCGCTTCGTGCAAGACATTTTTGCCTTTTAATTCGCCCCGGACGTCCTGATGCGCGGGAACGTTTCCATCAGATTCGACTCCGTAGGCGTATCCGAATACTTCGGCATCCTCCCTACCCAGCACCCTCTCGATTTCCTTCGCGGTCCAGACGTAAAAAACACCCTCACCCGTCTCTTGTTTTCCCGAGCCGAGTTGGCTGTCGGCATCTTCTGCGGAGGCAAAGCCCCCGCGCGGTTGCTGCATCTCCCGTAGCGTGAAATCCAGGATGTTGCGAGTCGTGTCCGCAAAGAAGCGGTCGTGCGTAATTTGGTAAGCCTCCGCATAGGTCATCGCCAGTTGCGCCTGGTCATACAGCATCTTCTCAAAATGCGGAACAAGCCATGTCGTGCCGGTGGAATATCGGTGGAATCCTCCTCCCAGCTGATCATGAATGCCGCCGCGTTCCATCGCTCGCAGTGTGTTGAGCGTCATATCGAGGGGCTGGCGCTGCCCAGTGCGAGCATAGTGCCGAAGCAAGAAGCACAGCGTGACCGGGCGTGGGAATTTTGGCGCCCGGCCGAACCCGCCGTTCGCGGCATCGTAGGTCGCAGCAATCTGCGCATATGCCTTGTCGAGAATGGTGGATTGCAAATCGCCTGCGCCCTCAGGCTGCTTACTAACAATCTCAACGAGTTGCTGAGCGGCGCGTCCTGCGGTCTGAGTGATTGAATCAGGCTTTTTGCTCCAGGCGTTGGCCACCTGTTCCAAGAGTGACTTGAGTTGGTCAGGGGTGAAGTATGTCCCACCGAAAAACGGTTTTCGATCCGGCGTGAGTAGCACGTTAAGCGGCCATCCGGCACTGCCTGTTGTGGCTTCGACATACGCGATGTAGAGACGGTCGATGTCCGGGCGTTCCTCCCGGTCGACTTTGATCGAAACGAAATTCTTGTTTAGGATCTCGGCCACGCTCGGATCGGAATACGACTCTTTCTCCATGACGTGACACCAGTGGCAGGTAAAGTAGCCAATGGAGAGAAAGATCGGCTTGTTCTCCTTGCGAGCCTTCTCGAAAGCCTCATTGCCCCACGCATACCAGTCCACCGGGTTGTGCGCATGCAGGAGAAGGTATGGACTCTTCGCATGAATCAGGCGGTTGGTGTAGCGGTGAGCGGTTGTATCTGCCTGGGTAGGCGGGGTGACGGTTCTCGACTGCTGCGCGTTGGCCGACGTACCGGAAGATGCTTCGGCGGCATCGCTGGCCGCGACGAGACTTATGACGATAGTGCAAAGCAAGGACAGACGAGTGAATTGTGCTCGTGCCTTCCTCCCTGTGCATGTGATTCTTCGCAGCATCATTGGCGGGTTCGCTTCCGAAAAGTCTGCTTCAGAGCAATTGATAGTCACTGACGGCGAGCGATCCGGCCTTCCGGTACATGTGTCCTTCGACTCTCACTTTTCGACCAAGAAGCGACGAATCGTGAATGAGCTCTCGGGACTTCTCTCCTTCGAGGAGGTTCCAGATCCGGCCGTCGCTGGTCACGATCGCACCATGATGACCCGTGAGAGGGCACATGGCATGGTAGCCGTATTCCTTCTCGAGCTGGCAGTCCCGACAGAGCAGCTTCCCCTCCAAGACGACTGGCCGGGAATCGTCGAGCTTCAAGGCGAGATAGTCTAGTGCGGTTGCTGCCGCCCCCCGGAGCGTCGGAACGAAGAGCGTGAGTGTAGCCGCCAAAAGCAGCGTGGCTGCAATTGCTTGAACGGCGCGGGCACGACGCCAAGTGGGCGACAGCGAGCTTCGCACTTGATCCAAAAGGTGTACGGGAGCTTCGGGCTCTCCTGCCGCGCCCCTCACCGCCTCACGTAGTTTGCTCAAAGCCTCGGCGGCACGCCGGCAACCGTTGCACTCAGCAATGTGCGCTTCGGCCTGGGTCGCGGCATCTGGTGACAGTTCCCGGTCCACGTAAGCGTCGAGTACTTCCCTCAACTTCTTGCAGTCCATCATAGTTTTCTCCCGGAGTTCTGTTCCGGCAAGGGAACAGCCTTTTCAGCGGTCCCTTCCTCGCGCTGAGTTTGGATCAACTGAAACAACATTCGCCGGGCACGGTTCAAACGCGACATTACCGTGCCGATCGGGCATTCCATGATTCGAGCGATCTCCTCGTAGGTAAATTCCTCCACTTCGGCGAGGAGAATTGCCATCCGATAATCCGCGGGTAGATCCAAGAGCGCTCGCTTCACACCCGCCGAGAATTCGTCTCTGATGAATTCGGCTTCCCAATCGTAGTAAGGCTCAATCGTTTCGGATTCCGTCTCGGTCAGGGGAAGTTCCAACCGGCTTTTCCGCCAACGCGAGATCCAGGCGTTTCTCAAAATGCGGAAGAGCCAGGCCCTGCAATTTGTCGCCGAATCAAACGATTCAAAGTATTTCCAGGCTCGCAGAAACGTCTCCTGCACCAAGTCATCGGCTCCCGTAGAGCCAACCAATTGGCGCGCCATGCGATATAAAGCGCCCAAGTGAGGCAGGGCCTCCGTTTCGAAGCGCTTTGATCGGGACATCCAGGCCAACGGCAAGAAACCGTCCTCTACTGTTTCAACTCATCTCAAGCGGTAATTTATTCCTTTTCGGATGAGGAATAAAACATGCCCTCGTCTGCGTTGTAACTACCAGAGGGCTCAGACGCTTGTTTTGGATTTCTTGGCTCCAGTTTTCTCTCTCTTGCTGGGGCCGGGTGCCACCCCTCTGAGCGCTCCGTGCCAAATCTCGATTCCGGTTAACGGAGATGGAGGAAAGGATGAAGAAGCGATTCGCGACTCTGTTCGTATCCGTGTTCGTTCTGGCGCTCATCGCCTACGGCGCCCAGACGCCGAAGGCCACAACCCTGAAAGGTTGGGTGAGCGATGCCGAGTGCGCTGCCCATGGTGACAAGAAGTGTTCCAACAAACAGCATGTTGCTAACGGGTCGAAACTGGTCATCGTCACCGACGGGGACAACAAGATCTGGACCGTGACGAATCCTTCGACGGTTGCCGATCACCAGGGACACTACATCCAGGTGAAGGCGACGACTGATCACGAAAAATCCACGATCACGGTTCAAGAAGTGAAGATGTTGAAAGAAGGAAGCTAAAAACAGGGAAGGCGGTAGCTGCGCAGGGAGCAAGGGCGAGCTCCATGCTCGTCCCTTGCTCCGTGTTTGTGAATCGGGTGTGTCCTGAGAGGCTGCTCGCGATAGACGAGAAGCCACGAATCTTTTGGGGGTGGGTGACGGTCAAATTGTTGTTCAGTGAGGCGGAGTAGATGAGTGACGTTTCTCTGTTTGGGGCAATTTTGGCAGGATTGGTTTCGTTCCTCTCGCCATGCGTGCTGCCGCTCGTACCCTGATACGTCTCCATGATGTCGGGAATCGGCACGGAACAACTGCGGCAGGGACAACAGCCGCGTGCGGGTCTGCTCGGATCGTCTCTATCGTTCGTTACAGGATTCTCCATTGTTTTTGTCACTTTTGGAGCATCCGCGAGCGCAGTCGGGCAATTCCTTCGCCAAAACCGCGCCATGCTGGCTCCTGTCGCAGGCGCATCGATTCTGCTCTTTGGATTGCACCTTCTCGGTTGGCTGGCGAAGCTAAGTCTTCGAGTGGGGATCGCAATCGGTGTTGTCTTGGTTTTGCTCGGGTTATTCTCCGCAGTTCGTGACAGTTCAGTCCTCGACGGTTTCCGGGCGGTGCACTTTCTATCGCTGTCGGTCATTGGCTTTTTTGGGCCCACGATGGCCCGTTGGCTAAATCGAGACATCCATCTCCGCAGCGAAAGTGCGCAGCCGGGCGTTTGGAGCGGCTTCCTGCTCGGTTTTGCCTTCGCATTTGGATGGACGCCGTGTATTGGCCCAATTCTGGCAACGGTGCTTGCTCTCGCTGCGGCGACCGATACCGTTGCACGCGGCGTGTTGCTGCTCGCGGCCTACTCGGTGGGGCTAGCGATTCCGTTCGTTCTTACGGCCCTTGGTATCGGCCAGTTCTTGCGCTTCTATAAGCGATTCCGCAGCTACCTTCATGCAGTCGAAGTATTCAGCGGCGCGCTTCTGTTGTTTGTGGAGAGCCTCATCTTCTTAAATAAGCTGACGTTGCTTTCGGGAAAGCTGTGGTTTCTGAACCGATTCTCGCTCTAGGGCAACAGTACGTTCGTAGGAGTCTGGAATGAAACGATTGGGAGTGATTGTGGCGACGGTCGTAGCACTAGTGGCCTTGGCTTTTTGGACAAATCGGGCTACACGGCTACCCGCTACGCGAGCAGCCAGGACGATTCAGGAGAACAAAGCTAACTCGCCTGATTTCACCCTGAAAGACTTGGATGGACATGACATTACGCTCAGCCAGTTCAGGGGGAAGGTAGTTTTGGTGAATTTCTGGGCTACGTGGTGCGGGCCTTGCCATATCGAAATCCCCTGGCTGATGGAATTACAAGAAAAGTACAGCGCACGCGGATTCACGGTGCTGGGCGTCGCCATGGATGACGAAGGCAAAAGCGCTGTCGCTCCCTTTGTGGAAACGGAGCGCTTCAAGCTGGGTGGCAAGCGTCAGCCCATGAACTATCCAATCGTACTGGGTAACGATGCGACTGCTGACAAGTTCGGGGGATTGGTCGGGTTCCCGACCTCCGTCTTAATTTCCAAGGACGGCCGCGTCGTGAGGCGGGTGGATGGGCTAGTGAGCTACGACGAAATCGACAAAGCCATCCAGTTGCAACTTGCAACAGATTGAACTCGCATACCGAACGCTCGAAACCCATCGCCGCACGCGGACCAGTTGCTTCCAACACGGCAAACTTTGCTTCATTTTCCCAAGGTTGGCGTTCTGCTCGACGAGTCGCTGCATTTCTTCACTCAGCTCCACACCGAGACCGTCTGCGAGGCGATCCATGAAGTTGAACAGGCAAGTAATGAGCACGATATCGACGATCTGCTCCTCGGTGAAGCCGGCCTCGCCGAGTCCGTAGATATCTTTCTCGCTGACTGAAGAGGGTTCGTGCGTCAGCTTAAGCGAGAAATCGATCATCGCTTTGTCCTGAGGGCCAAGGGGTGCGTTGGCGGGGTCACTTTTCAGATGACTAACGAGTGTGTGATCGCCAGGTGCCATGCGCAGAAGCTCTGCGTGCGTTGACGTTCAATAGTGGCAGCGGTTGAGCGCGGAGACAGCCGTCGCTATCATTTCCTCTCTCGCACGGCCTAGAGTTGATGCGCCGAACGTGATCGCGGCATTCCACTGCCAAACACTTCGCAACGCCTGCGGGCGAAGGCTCATGCACTGCATGATATTGGGAATGCTTGGGAGGCGCCTCCCCCCAAGCGGCGTACATAGGACTTCAGCGTAGACTTCGGCCAGGTGGCTCGTTGCTTGCTTCTCAGTGATCTCCTTAACCCAGGACATCATTGCCTCCTTCCCGAAACGAACTATGCGACTCCGGGCTCCCTTAAAGACACGTGCGTGGAATCTTCACCGCAAACGCCATACGGCCCAAAGCAGCACCGGCGACGCGATAGTCGTAAGAATGCAATAGAAGCAAAAACTTCCCAGTCGGGCCATGTCCCAGACACCCAGAGCGTTGGCCAGAGTTGCCAGACTGGCAAGAATCAGAAGTGGGATCCAAATCCAGAGCTTCTCAACCGGGCCGAGCAACAAGAGAAGGATTAGGCCGTAGAGAACGGCAGCAATATACCCATCGGGGATTCCGAACGGTCTGGCGAAGGGTGCGTCCGCGACGGCTTCACATCCCCTGCCGAACACTGGACACCAGAGATGTTGCACGGCCCGGCTTTGATAGAGGCCCACATACAGCATTGCAGCTGCGCTCAAGGCGGCGAGAGTGTACGCGAGGACGCGGGTACCGGAGTGAACCAAGTGAGCCTGCATGTTGGGTCATTCGCTCCTTCAGCTACTTATGCCGAATGGCCTCCGGTGACCGCTGGAGGTCAAGCGGCGGAACCTGCACCCGCCAATTCACCGGGATGGAGGTTGGGAGATAGCACGTAGTTCTATCGCAAGCTTGATACAGCAGTTGGCCGGAAATCGTAACAGTCTTCCCGGTGGTGCCCAGCGACTTCATGAAATCCGGGCTCGCGCTGAGTTTTACGTCAGCGGTGATGTTGAATGTTCCTTCGAAGACCGGAACTTCTTCCTTTATGGGCTGCAAGTAGAGAATCTTGAATGAGGGATAGATGGGTGGAGCTAATTCGAAGTCAGGCGAAGGCTGGAGTTCGAGTTGGATTGGCTTGTAGCCTTTTACGCCCGGAGCATAAACGTGAACATCTTTGGGGAGTGCTATGTGAGCGGCAAGGGCGAATCTGCTGCCCGGAGCGAGCGTGCTGTCCGATTGAGTTGTCTCAACCGCGATGTGCGGAGCTTCAACCCGTTGACTCGCTTCCTCAACCAATTCAGGAAATAGTTTGGCCACGACGTTATTCGCGGTAAAGCGATTTGTATATTTCGCCTCGAAAAACTTTTCGCGGATGATTCCGTCCGCGCCGATGTAGAAGTATCCCGGCAGCGCCATGCCCTTTTGCATACCCGTAGCCTCGGCGTTCAGCACGCCATAGCTGGCAATGATTTTCGAATCGGGGTCGGCGAGCAACGGGTAATCGATCTTGTGACGCTCCGCGAAGTCCTTCAAGATTGCCTGGCTGTCATAGCTGATGGCAGCCAACTTGATCCTTCTCGCTTCAAATCTCTGCTTGGCATCTTGCAGCTGGACCAGCTGCGCCTTGCAGAAGGGTCACCAATCCGCCGAACGGAAAAACAGCAGCACCGTTCCACGTGGCCCCTTAAGGGTTTCAGTCGTTTGTGTGCGCCCGAATTGATCTATCCCTTCAAAAGCCGGAGCGTTCTGTCCGACCGCTAACCCGATGGAAGTTGGAGAAACTTGAGCCGGCATTGGATTCTGGCCTCCCGATCCAAGCGTGATTGCAATGCACAGCATGACGACGCTGCCGATGATTCTCATGTCCGCTCCTCTAGTCATCGTTGCCTAAAGAGTGCTGCATCAGGATAGAATGCACGGGCATCCGCCAGGAACGCTACGAAGTGCGTGATCCGTTCACCGTGCAGCCCTTGCGCGACGGCGGTTTGTTCGCGCGAATTGAACACAATTGTGACCTCTTCGCCCCCGATGTCATCGGTTAGCGAAGAACCCGCGCGTTTGAGTGCGGAGAAGGGATAAATTTTCACAGTCTGCTTCGCCTGAACAACTAGCGCCAAGCGTCGATCCAATTGCCAGTCACCGTACGGGTCTTTGGCATAGTCGCGTCGAAATCCTGTATTGAAAGATAGAACCACGGTCTGCGGGTGTGTACCCTTCCAGCGCGCCCAAGTCGTCTGCGTGACTGGCAAAAGCTCCAGGGAAGTTCCCGCCACGTCGCCCGTCTCGGCTGTGCCTCCGAGCTGTGACCAAAGGCTTTCAGTTTCGCGGTCGTAAAGCATTAGATTCCGCTTGTAGAGGAGCCCTGAAACACCGAATGTGTATCGCCGTCCTTCCGCTATCGGGCTGAAAACGAGGCCCGAACCGCATAATGGGCACCAGCTGACGACAACAGGTTGATGCCCCACGTCGTCATTGACCACCTCGTGCCAGTTCAAAATCCGGATCGGATATGCTTTCGCGACGCCATCGAACTCCACGCCGAGGACGGTATCGGACGACCTTAACACTCGATCTCCTTCTGCAGCAGAAGTGAATGCAGGATGGTTGAGTGCAGGTATGCCGTCCTTGACCGGGCCTCCCGACTGAATGTCGGTCAGCCGTATAAGGTGACGAGTCACGTCGAATGGCTTCTGGCCGTCGCCTGCCGGAAGATGAACCGGCTTCTTTTCAATCTTAACCTCAGGGTAATTCTGCCGGGCGAGAGCCAATGGCACACACAAAACTGCTCCAAGGAGAATTACCCGATATGCATAACCACTAGGGCTCATTCGTCCGCTCTACGCCTCGTCCCTGCGATCAAGGTCAGCGGGACTTTGCCGTTGCAGGCAATGTCCGAACATAATGCACCAAATTCCAAATGTGTTCGTCGCTCTCAACTTTCCCGAACGCCGGCATGCCGCTTAACCGGATGCCGTTCCTGATAATCCAGAACAGTTCGCCGTCCGAATAGGATTGCACATCACGCGAGGTCAGATCCGCCGCGCGCGGGTACATCCAGCGACCAGCATCCGTGGGTTTGTGGCCGTCCAGACCATGGCACGCACCACACTCCGTACCGAAAAGCTTATCCCCTTCTTGAACGCTCGCCTGGATATCGGTTGGTGGATCGGGAACGCCCAGCCGACTACTCCTGCGAACGAGAATGTGCTTCGCTCGGGTAGCGAGTACAGTCTCAACGTGGCCCGGTTCCTGAACTGCGCCGAGCTTAATTTGAGTGAATCCGACGATCCCAGCCACGATCCCAAGCGTAACGGCAATAACCGCACCGAGAATCACGCGCTTCATTCCATGAGCCCTCCAAAGACCAACGAGAAGGCCGGCTGCCAGCGCGGCCCTCCGCACCGGCCTCAGGAAGCCGGTGAGACTGCTGCGACGTGAATCGTCTTGGTGGCTTTGTCGAGCGTGCCGGTGACTTTCACCTTTTGTCCGGCGAACTGTTCCGGCTTTGTCTGGTCATCCAATTCGTACACGGTCTTCGACGCTGCATCAAACAGAACGTACTTGCCGCCCATCTTGACGCAGTTCTTGGTGCACATGGCCTTGACCATGGCGTCATTCGGGTCCTTGTCTCCCATGCCTTCTTTTTTCAGCATCATCTCGTGCGACGCGTTCTTAGCACACTGACTGTCCATGATTTCGCCGCTGAAGGTCCGATCCTTCGCGGATGCGAAGCCGGGGAGGAACAGAGTACAAACAGCTAGCCTGAATATTGCCTTTTTCATTTTCGTGCTCTCCTTAAGATAGAGTTGCATGCCGTGGTTCTTCCTGGCCTCTTCCGGAAGTCATGGGGATTACGGCTCCGAAAGAATTTCTTCCAGCCGGGTGTAGAGTCGTGCGCTGACAGACAGAGGAACTTCGAAGGGGGCCGCGTCCGTCACGATCTTCAACATTTTGCCCGTACTGTGGAAAACCACGCGGCAACGGCGGCAACGCGAGATGTGCTCTTCGAGAGCCTGCCGCAACTCGTCCGAGCCTTCGCCGTCGATATAGCACGACAGATTGGCAAGCACCTCTTTGCAGTCCATAGTTTTCATCGTTTCTTCCTCACCAGCCCGCAGCGCGCATCAGTCGCATCGCCATTGCCGTCCCTGCGTCTACAGCCGCGTGCACAAGCTTTCGCCTCAGCGTCGGCGGCTCTTCGAATCTGTCCGCCAGTGTTTCGCGCATCATCAGGCGTGCTCGAAGGAGCCGTGATTTAAGGGCTGGAACAGTAATCCCAAGGACTTCCCCAGCTTCTTCCGCACTGAGCCCCTCGATATCGCGAAGAACGAATGCTTCCCTATATATCTCCGGCAGAGAACGGATGACCTCTTCAACGATGCGATGGATTTCCTGCTTGCCGTAGAGTTCCTCTGGATTGCTCCTCCACGGTTCGTACCGCTTGGGCGTTAGCATTCCTTCGCTTGTTTCCGCTTCCGCGAGCGGCACGTAGTTCTTGCGCGTATTCCGTCTTTCAATGGCCTCGTTGACAGCGATCCGCGTCAGCCACGTCGAGAACCGCGCCTCTCTCCTGAACTGGCCGAGATGACGAAATGCCCGCACAAATGTGTCCTGCATCACCTCTTCGGCGTCCTCGCTGTTCCCGAGAACGGCAAGGGCTACGCGAAAGACGCGCCGCTCGTGCTTTCGCACGAGAGACTCGAAGGCTCTCCGATCCCCGCCCAACACGCGATCGACAAGAATCAAGTCGTCTTCGCCCGGAAGAGGTGGGTTTGGTTGTTCGGGCTTCTGCATCATCAAGACATGAGACCGGTGACGAGGGATGAAAGATTCAAAGAATCTTTTGAATTCTAGCTGGAGTCGGCAGCGGGGTTTGAGCCCTTTCTATGTCGGCGACAGTCTCATGGACTGAAATCAGAAACTGCCGAGGGTTGAAAATGAAACCAAACATTGGGAGAGCAATTCTGGGAGGGCTTGCGGGAACCACCGTTCTTACGTTGCTCATGTACGTGGGAGCACCGATGATGGGGATGCCAAAGATGGATATCGCTGCCATGCTAGGCTCGATGCTCGGCGGCTGGACGATGGGAATGATGATGCACGTGCTTAACGGCATCGTCCTTTTTCCGTTGATCTACTCCTCCTTTCTTTTTTCCAGGCTCCGAGGCAGCCCCATAACCAAGGGTATTCTTTGGGGCGCCGCTCTCTGGCTGGTCGCTGGACTGATGGTAATGCCGTTAATGGGAGCGGGGTTCTTTGGCACTGTACGTGGTGGGATGATGGCCGCTGTAGCCTCGCTCACGGGACACACGCTTTATGGTGCGTTGCTGGGAGGGATCGCAGGCAGACCTGAACATCGCCTCAAGGAAGCGACGGCGTAGTTATCGATACGCCTGGGCGCGACCTGGTTTGCGAGTTGAAAGATGGCCAGCTATGTTCGCCTAATCCATCGGCCGAGCGGTTTGCTCCTAGCCGGGGGACCGCTTGGATGGGGCATTACGCCGTTTGAAGGCAACTACTACATCTCGAAAAAGAACTTGCGTACAACCCAATTCAGGCCCAACTTCATGCCCGGCATCTGTCCGTACAAGTTCCTCTATGTTTGGTTGGATTTGGTTCTGGCCGATGGGGAACGGGACAAAAATCTTGGTTGGTTGTACTGGTTCCCGAACCCACTACTCCCCTTCATATGGTTTCGCGTAGCGTTACCGGGATCGCAGGCGTCGCTGATTGTCGAGCGCTTTCAGACTAACCCGAGAAACCAGTAGGTAGGAAGGTGAGCACGAGAGGAATTGTGAAGCAGATTAGTGAGGCCCGCTCACCCTTGAGCCTCGGTCAAGAAGAACAGATAACATGGAGTACCTTTCGAGAGGCCATCCGCGTTGTTTGTTATCCGCCATTCTTGCGAAAAACGACCGCCACGGCCCTTGTGATTGGGTTGGTTCTTTTCTCCATCAATCACCTCGATGAGGTACTTCGTGGACAGGCCGTTGTCGGGACTTGGATCAAGGGCGCTCTCACATGCTTGGTTCCGTTTTGCGTCGCGAATTGGGGCATTCTCATAGCTACTCGCCGACCACGCTAAGAGCTATAGCATTTGGCGAATGGCATTGTGCAACATCTCACTCAAGGGATGATGGAGGTTGTAAATGGCGAAGCATGTGATCGTCTACAGTCAACCGGGCTGAATGTTCTGTTCCAAGGTGAAAGAGTTTCTTTCACAGCAGAAGGTTAGGTTCGTCGAGCGAGACGTTGCCAGCGACGAAACCGCTTTGGGCGAGCTGCAGAAGCTAGGTTACATGACCACTCCGGTCACGGTCGTGGGTGAAGATCTGGTTATCGGCTTCGACCCGGATAAGCTACAGAGGCTTCTGAAGACCTGAGGAGGAGTTTTCAGGGGTGCGTGCAGCGGCAAATCTCGGGCGAGATTTGCCGCCGAACGGGGAGGTGCGTTATCCCTTTATACCATTCCGTTATGGCACCTCCTTGAGGACGGGCGGTTTTGATAGCCGTTGGGGAGGACGCTGTCCTCCCCAACGGCAGGCTTTCTGCGCCGTCGCGCACCGGCGTCTTTCACGCATAGGTCGAGCGGTGTGCTACGCAAGAATTCTATCCGGGCTTCAATCTGTCGAGCACGGATCACGACCCTCAACCTCTAGATGTCGTTATCCGACAGGAACCGTCCGTAGTCGTTGGATTCCAGCCAGTGGAAGAGATGAACCTGATACAGGTACGAGCCCACGAGTTCTTCTCCCAATTCGTGCGTCTCGCTGCAGACGAACGGCACTTGCAGACCCGCGAGGGTCGCGACTAGGAATTGCGTCACACG
>Ga0126378_10002246_pt1 | contig 14283 bp, 18 predicted proteins | sample PanSoiMetPlot_23_FD_92587 | JGI IMG/M metagenome (GOLD analysis project Ga0126378, IMG submission 92587) | Tropical forest soil microbial communities from Panama - MetaG Plot_23 | ecosystem: Environmental > Terrestrial > Soil > Tropical forest > Bulk soil | place: Panama | collected 2016-02-17 | reverse complement strand
ATGCCGACGTCGCGGGCGGCGTTGTCGATTTCCGAGCCGTTCTTGGCCGCTTCAGCGGCAGCCCTGGCGATCAAGCGACGATATGGGCTGTCAGGCTCGTTGTTGCCGTTGATGGCCTGCCACAACGGAACAAAAGCAAGGAAAACCGCCTTGCGGCGGCCAACATCCGAGGTTTCATGCAGCAAGTCGAGGGCGGAAACACGGTTAATCTTTCCGCCCTCAAAGCTGAGGTTGTTGCCGATTTCGACGAAACAGGCGACCAGGGCAGATTTGAGGGTCGGGTATGCAATGTCTTTGCGGGCTGCATCCTGGCATTTGGCCGCCGGACTGAAGAGCGCTCCACCGCCGGCGAAGGCCTTCATCTGTTTTCGCATGGCGGCGATAGCCCTAGTGTCCCCGCCGGAGAGTCCGGAGGTGGGCAACCTCTCCAATTCCTTGGCCAGCTCGGCGCGCTTCTTGCGGTAAAACTGCTCCCAGGCAGCGCGGTCTTTACCCTGGTATGTGCTTAGCAGGCCGGAATCGATGGTGGCCAGGATGCTGTTGGCGTCGCTGACGTCAGCATAGAGACACTCGACCGCAGATACCTTTTTCGAGTCGGCCTTGAGACCGGCGTCCCAGCTTATTGCCTTGGGTAAAAGAAGCAAACTGCAAGCCAGACTGAGGGAGAGGAGGTTTTTCATAGGACTTGTGATCGAGAGATTGTAACAGTCGGACAGTCAGTGCGGTTCGCTTCGCGCGGGCGCGGAAGGAGGTGCGTCAACTCTGCCGCAAAACAGAGCGTCTCGGCCCGGAGGAACTCGGCTGCGTAGTTAATACATTGAGAGGCCTAGGAACGGGGACGTGCTAGAGCCGCAGGACAGAACTCGGTTTGAACAGGTTATGCTGCCGCACTTGAACAGCGCCACCAACTTGGCTCGCTGGTCGACACGGATCCTCTACCCCTGGGGTCGCGATGCTCCAAACGGAGTTTGCTTAAGAGACTCCGGACGCTTATAGATCCAACAGTCCCACGAACGTGATTCGGCCATCGCTGCGAAATAGTCGAGCGTCATGGAGATCCAGAATCGGCATAGGGGGAGCGGTCACCACAGCCGGGGAAGTCCGAGGGAGTCAAAGTTAGCCAGAGGAAGCGCGGAATGCAGCGCCGGGCTGTCCGCAAGACGCCAAGGACCGTGGCAGCTCCTGATCGTGTTAGCGATGAGAATGCGGCTCACTCCCCGTTTGCGTAACTGCCGGAACCGCGTTGGCCCACGTTTCCAAGCTTTCCAGATCGTGGATCGTAGCCGTCGGCGGATCCATTGATCCAGGGCCTTCAGTACCGAGGGTGTCTGACAGAAGCCGAAGTAACTCTTCCAGCCTCTTAAGTAGGCAGCAAGTTCCTTCGTCATCTGTTCCAGGCTGATCCCTCGTGTCCGTCGCGTCAGTTCCCGAATCTTCTCCTTGCAACGCAATAGGGCCTTTGCGGCAATACGCCGCTTGGGCTCTTTGTTGCTGAAGCTGAACCCCAAGAACTTCCGCTCTCCCGGTCGTGCCACGGCACTCTTGGCCTCGTTCACTTTGAGCTTGAGCCGGCGTGTGAGGAAGCGTGTAACGTTACTCATCACGCGTCGCCCCGCTCGCGCGCTACGGACGTAGATGTTGCAGTCGTCCGCATACCGCACGAAGCGATGCTTACGCCGTTCCAACTCGCGGTCGAGTTCGTCGAGTACGATGTTCGACAGAAGCGGAGAGAGTGGTCCACTTTGCGGCGTCCCTTCTTCCGCCGGACTCGTGTTTGTTCCGCGCTTCCTTCAGATCTAGCCTCACGACCAGGTCCTTGCGCTTCGCTAACCCTTCACCTCCATCGCGTTGGGTAGAGGACTTGCACCTCCAAGTTGTCGAACATGCTCAGCGCACCACACAAAGGAACTGCTCGTTGCAGCTCCCATCACCTCCATCGCCTCGGTCACTGTACATTGAGGGTCACCATGTCGGTGTGCATGACAGCACCGGAAGTGGCTGTCACCGCCACGGATACCGTGCCACGCTGGGCTGGGTTCCTCCCGCCTCCGCACCCAACCGACGACAAAAGCGTCGCGGAGCGGACGGTGCCGCGAGACCAGTGAGAATGACAGTACCCGTTCGCTTCCGGTCACCTCCCAACTCAGTTCGTTCCGGAGGCTGACATATCATCGTGTTGTTTGGTTCCTGTTGCCACAAGATTGACCGTTCGCGGCAAAGCGATCGCATAGACACCGTCAGCTGTCGCAATAGCGCGAAGATAGTAGACGTTACCAACTTGCTCAAAACTGACTTTGGAGCTATCGGCGGAATAGCTGTCGAAGTGGTTTGCCAGTACGAATACACCGACGCCGTTCTCGCTATTGCGGATGCTTAAGCCCCCCAGATGAGCTTCCGACACCCGGCTTATACTGTACTTGCCTGCTGGAAGCGTCTGGCCGCTTGCCATGAAGCTAAACGGCACAGTGACGATGGCCTCTTGTTTTTGGCCTACCGCGCTTGTGCCTAACCCGACCAAAGACGTGAGAATGAGCAGAATGCTTGCAGAGTGTTTCTTCATAGAATCTCCCATAAGAACTTGATTGTTGCTCGTGATCACTTAATCGATTAGACGCATCATCGAGAGCTCTGATTCGCCGCAGCTGTAATTTGCTTGTCAATAAAATGTCAGCGATATTGACACACATCAGGACCAATCTAGGCTCCCGTCTTCTTGTTCGCGTTTGACTGACATGATCAAGACAGGTTGCCGATTGTTAGACAGGCTGCACCGTTGCAGGAGAAGAGCGCAGTCGAACTCATCCAGTTGCGCGTGCGTCTCTTAACCGCTACTCGTTGACTGTGAGAACCTTCGGCTTCAACCTACAACTCTGGCGGAGGCCAGGGAATAAAACCTGTGTCCCAACGGTTTTGGTAGCTGAGAAGTTAAGAAAGGCAACAAGTCCCATCTGGAGCAGAGGATGTTCGGAGACGAACCGACGAGACCGGCGGTCGTGATGGTATCCGACGAAGATGCCGCGCCTGTGGTATCCAGTCAAGCCGGAGACGGCGCTGCATTCGAACAGCTTGTTTCTCGATACGATCGGAGGCTGTTCCGAATTGCGTACCACATCGTTCGTAATGCCGATGACGCCCAAGAGGTTGTTCAGGAAACCATTATCAAGGTTTTCCAGAACATAGGGCGGTTTCGGGGCTCAGTCAAAGTTTTCGACCTGGATTTATCGCATTGTCGTGAACCAGTCCTTGATGGAGCTTCGGAGGAAAGCAGGGAAACCTGACCCGGTGGAATCTCTCGGTTTCGACAATAAAGAAGAAGCTGGGTTGCCATTCGACTTCTCAGATTGGAGGCCCAATCCGGAAGAACAATACACGCAGACAGAGCTGAGAGGGCTGCTTACCCGACTGTTGCATGATTTGCGGCCAGCCCTTCGCGTGGTCTTCATCATGCATGACATCGAAGGTGGGATGCTGCAAGAAGTAGCCGAGGCACTTGACTTGACTTTGGCGGCCGGTCACAGAGGGCGAGGCTCCATCTGCGAGAACAGCTTACTATTCATTTTAAAGATGACACAGAGGGAATGCGGGCGGATGAGCGACGGCGTTTCACCCGTGTGGCTGCTGTCGCCTCAGGCTCACAAGCTGGTTGACGCCAGTTCCGCTTCATTCCTCCAAGTGGACGCGCACCGGAATAAGTCTGCTCAAAATCAGTTTCCACGATAGCGGTCCGAGATCTGAGTGGCTGCCATCCCAACTTTGAGGATTATCTATGCGGGCCTTCATCAGCGTGCCTTTAGCCATTTTGTTTGTATTCCTGGCAGGATTTAATGCATGGATCATGCTGACCGGACGTGGTGCCTCTCTGCGCACCCGCAGGTTGTGGACGCAAGCCCACCGAATTTGCGGCTATAGCTTCATCGCCCTATTTGTGATCTTTTCCTATTTCATGCTGATGCGCATCCGGGGCTCTGCAGATGAACTCTCTTCACGGCTCATCCTGCATATGGGGCTCGCGTTGGCACTGGCCCCCATGCTCTTCCTGAAAGTCATTGTGGCCAGATATCAAAGGGCTGCATGGAGTATTTTGATCGTCCTCGGAGTAGGCATTTTCGTTACAGCATTCACCTTGGTTGCAGTGAATGTGTCGGTGCACTATCTGCGTTTGGCGGAGGGACAGAAAGTTCCTTTGACGACTTCACTAAGAGTTATCGCCGCCATAGTCATCCTGGCGACAATTGCATTTTTTGCGAATGTTAGGCAGCATCGGTCTAAACCCGATAGTGGCGATTTTGGGATGGCGGTCCCGGCTGAACGTCTGAGCAGTTCAGGCGGTACGTACAGAGTAAGATTAGCTCGCATCGAATATCAAACACCGGAAGCCAAGACATTGCGGTTCCTTCTGCCACAAGGACGCCACATTGTGGCACGCCCCGGACAATTTTTCACATTCGAATGGATGATCGACGGCCGGCCCGTGATCCGCTCTTATTCGATCTGTTCCTCTCCCTCACAGCGCAGTTTCATCGAGATCACGCCCAAACGGGTCCCGAACGGTTGTGTATCTCGTTTTCTGAATGACCGCGCAAAGGTCGGATTGACGGCCAAAGCGCGGGGACCCTACGGCAGGTTTTATTTTGACGAGGCAAAGCATCAACGGATTGTAATGATCGCGGGTGGCAGCGGAATTACCCCAATGCTGTCCATCCTGCGCTACATCGATGATCTCTCCATTGCAGTGCCGGCCACACTGATTTATTGCGTTCATTCGATAGGCGAAGCATTCTTCCAGAGTGAGATTGCTGCACTCCAAGCACGGCTGAGCTGGTTGCGTTACGTGCTGGTTTTATCTCGACCCCATTCCGAGTGGGCGGGGTGGAAAGGGCGGCTGCGGAATGAGATATTGGAAGCGGAGCTGGAGGAGGTCCTGGATTCTACATTTTTCCTGTGTGGGCCGCCGTCATTCATGGAGCTTGGCCGTGACCTGCTGAAGCATATTGGGGTCGAACCGAGCAGTATCCTCCAAGAGAGCTTCGGAGGTGCCGTTGCCGGAGAAAGGCAAACCAGCTCAACTCGCGGACCGCTGGAGGTTAACTTCTATCGTTCGGCAGTAGCGTTCAAGGTTTCCCCTGACGAAACGTTATTAGAGAGTTCTGAGAAGAATGGGGTGTTGATCCCCTCAGGTTGCCGCCAAGGAGTCTGTGGGACTTGTAGGACCCGGCTGCTCAGCGGCAGGGTGCGGATGGAAACCGAAGAAGGACTGAATGACGAACTGCGGTCACAAGGGTTTATTCTGCCATGCGTCAGTCGGCCCATAGGCGATATCACATTGGACGCTTAATCAGAGCGACTTTCGAACTATGTCGGTTTGCGCACGCAATCAAGATGCCCTGACACAAGAACAAGTCAGATTCTCCAAGCATAGAAAACACTGGAACCGCTGGGACCAGATATCTGAGCGAACGCGCCTGGGGACTGGTAATACTTTCCGCACGATCACGCCCGCTCGCGCGTCTATCGGTGGAACGAAGATGGCCTCCCCAGCATCTGTGACCGGCATCAATTCATCTGTTTTGCTATCGCGTTGTGGAATGAACGGGATCCCATCCTGAAAGAGCGTGTCTTTTTTCTCACAGGCGCCGAAGGCAATCACGAAGAGGATGTTCTGAACCCAGGGTCAATGCATTATGAAAGAACGCCCCGCTCAAGCGGCGTGTGGTGTCGCTCCCCTGAATCGAAACGTCATTTGGAAGGAAGGACTATAGCAGAGCCAACCCTGCGGGCCGTCAGGACCTGCGCGAATGTTCCGGCAGGGATGTGGCGCGGACGCTCGGGGACACCGGAATTCGCATTCTGGTGCGCACTATGGGGTTGCTGCTGGTGGCGCTCGCGGTGCAGTATTTGGTCAACGCGGTTGCGGACCTGGGGAGTGATTGCAACACAGTCGCCCCGGTAGCGGCAGAGGGAGGCGACGATGCTACGGACGAGATGGATTCAGATTGGGTTGCTGATTGCCGTTATGGCGAGTGCGGGAGCCCCCTGCGTGTGGGCGCGGTTTCAAGTTCCCCCACCTTGCAACAACGCCTTTACTGAAGCTCAGGAGATCGCCGAGGGCCGCCAGATAGCGGCACAGGTCTTTCAGCAGATGCCGGTGTTGCCGGACGGCTCGCCGGTCTCGCAGTATGTGCGAAGGCTGGGAGCGAGGCTTGTTACTTTTGCTCCGGGATACCGTTGGCCGTATGCCTTTCACGTCGTCGCCAGTGAGGACATCAACGCATTCGCCCTGCCGGGTGGCTCGATCTTCATCAATCTCGGGCTTGTGAGGGCAGCAGAGACGGAGGCGCAGCTGGCCGGCGTGATAGCGCACGAGATCTCGCACGTGGTGATGCGCCACTCGACCTGCAATCTCACCAGGTCACGGGCTCCGAGGGCCGGCTTCGGGATCGCGAGCGCACTGTCGTCCGTGCTGCTGGGAAGTTCAACTTGGGGATCGATTGCACAGGCGGGGATTGGAATCGGTGCGACCGCTGTCTTCACAAGGATGTCGCGCGAATTCGAAAGGCAGGCGGACCTCCTCGGGGTGGGCATTCTGCACGACGCCGGCTACGATGCGCGGGGCATGGCGCAGTTCTTTGAGTTGGTTCAGGCAAGGTACGGTCAGCGCGGAGCGGAGTGGCTCAGCAGCCATCCGAACCCTGGAAACCGCATGGAGTATGTGAACGCGGAGATTGCCACGCTGCCTCCGCAGAGGAATCCGAGGGTGACCTCGGCCGAGTTTACCAGGATCCGCGCGGTGGCGATGAATCAGAGGGTTTACAGCGAGAGGGAGATTCAGGCCGGCGCGTGGCGCGGGACGGGGAGATACGCTCGGGTGGCGGGCGGTCCAGGGCAGGTGATTCCACCGCCGAGCGCAGCCGGACAGGGCGCTTCAGGAGCACGGCTGAGCCGCGCATTGTTTGGGTTGAACGACCGAATGGTGCCGTATCAGGGCAGAGGGTTTGTGGTGAGCTATCCGGCTAGCTGGCAGAAGGAAAACTCGCAGAGCGGGACTGCGGCGTTTGCGCCGCCCAATGGCGCTGGTCAAGCAGGGATCGGATACGGTGTGGTGATCGACGGGGCACGATGGCAGGGCGGCGCTAGAGATGCTAGTTCTCTGGCGCAGGCGACCAATGCGCTGGCGCAGCAGTTGAGCGAGGCGGATGGAGGGCTCCAGCAGGCGAGCCAGCTGACGGCGATCACTGTGGGCGACCGGCCGGCGAATTCGGTGGAGCTGCGGGGACGTTCGCCGGTCTCTGACAATGGCACGCAATTGGCCGAGCGAGGCTGGCTGGTGACGGTGGCGCGTCGCGATGGAGATGTGAACTATCTGGTGTTCGTTGCGCCGGAGCCGGATTTTGTGACCCTGAAGGCTGTGTTTGAGGCTATGTTGCAGAGCTTCCAAGTGCGGTGAGTAAGGATACTGGCAGGTATATAAAGGCAAGGTTGACGGGTCGCCTGGCTCCTACACGCGACTCGAATTGCCGCGGGTCAACGCCGCCACCGCCAACGATGGTTGCTCAAATCCGCTGACGCGCACTGCCGTGACCGCACTGACCAGTACCGTCACCGTAAAGTTGATACTTAGAGCGATGAAACCAGCATTCAGACCGTAACAAGGATCGTGTCCAGTCAACATGAGCAGGGCGGCAATGGAAATGCCAATCGCCAGCCCGGCAAAAACGCCCGCCGTGGTCACTCGCTTTGAAAACAGGCCGAGCATAACTCCGGGAAAAAGCTGTGCGACACCGGCATAACCCAGTATCAGCAGCGATACCAGACTCACAGAGGTGAAAATCGCGAACAAGAGCGCACCCAGTGTGAGAACAACCACCATGATCCTAGCCAACCTCGCAACTTGCGGGTCCGTCATCATTGGCGCAAAGATCGGACGGAACAGGTTTTTGGCGTACAAAGTTGCTCCGGCGAGAAGCTGAATGGCAGCGGGCAACATCGCGGTGAGTGCTCCTGCGCCGCCGATAATCCCAAGGAACCAAGCGGGGAAAGTCTTGCGGACGAGTGTCAACAGCGCAAGATCACCGTTACTCAAGTGGGGCAACACCAACACTGCGCAGAAACCGACAAATAGCACAAAGGACATGGTTATCGAATAAAGCGGCATGATGATGGCATTGCGCTGGATGATTTTGGCGCTCTTGGCGGTGAAGGCAGCGGCGAAATATTGCGGCCACATGTAGAAACCGAACGCCGTCATGAACACGGTCGAGAAGTACCAGAGGTGTCCAAGATTCTTGGTAGATCCAGGCATGACAAGGTGATCTGGCTTCGCGGACGCGAGAGCGGCGAACATGTTGCCAACCCCCCCAAAATAAATACGAGGAATCGCTATTCCGATAAAGACAACTGTGATCAACAGCAGCGCGTCCTTGATTACGCTGACCCATGCCACGCCGCGTATGCCGCTGACAAAAACAAAGCCAGCCACAAGAGCAACGCCTATGATCATCGCAAGCGTTCGATGGATCCCGCCAAAACTCGCGACCTCCACAATTAACCCCAGCCCGGTTACTTGAATCTGCAAATACGGGATCAGACACAGAACTCCCACCAAAGCAACGAATGCAGCGAGATACTTACTCCCGTAGCGCACATGGAAAAAATCAGCTTGCGTCTGTAGCCCATGCTTCCTGCCAGCTTCCCACAATGGTGGAAGGATGTAGAAGGAAACGACGTACATCAACGGCGCATATCCCATTACGTACAGAACCGGACCACCCTTGGAATATGCCCAGCCGCTTGCCCCGAGAAAAGTGAACGTGGTATAGATCTCGCCGGCCATTAACAGCCAAACGAACACCAGACCAAATCCACGGCCTGCCACGGTCCATTGCTCTAGGTCCATCTTGTGATGAAATCGAGCCAGGAACCCGAGGAGGGAGCCGATCAATACGATGACCGAGGTGATCGTCAGCGCAATAATACTGGGGCTCAACGAGGACTGCCCTCTTGGCCCTGATCCCCATTCATGCGAGGCACCTCGCAGCGGTAGGCACCCCACATACAGACCGGCGTAAGGAATAACCAGAGCAGTAGCCAGAAGAAATTGAAAGGCAGCCCGAAGACCATCGGATAGATGCGATCCCACAGAGAAACTGAAAAACACGTTGCGGTGAATGGAATGAGCCCGAGGAGGATCGAACCGGTAGATGGGCGCGTCAACGCAAGTCTGCCTCCTGACAGTTGCGGCATTCTATCAGTAAATTGTCTGAGGTCCAATGCGCTTTCGAAACGCCAGCAGGGCTCCAGCGAGCATCTGACACTCGTGACAAATTGAGATGGTATTCGATCCGCCCCTTGACATTGTTTAAGAACGGCACCTATGCCACGCTGGGAGTGCAGATAGCGAGTTTAGGAGAGCAAGACCGGCGAAATACCGAGTCCTGCTGGAGGCTGGGCTGCACCTAAACCGTGGCGTCACCCCTCGACTTCACCTCATTCACCCTAATACGGCAGCCCAGTTGCCACAGTGCCGTTCCAAAGACCCATCCGCAATTCGCCTTCTCACCAGTTGATTTGCCAGCCCTGGTGTCCTGTCAAGCCTACCTTCCACAGCCACTTGTTTTCGAAAAATGCCGAAAACGTGTGCCTTTCTGATGGCCCTCTTTGGTTTCTGCTGAGGCAAGAGCTCGAAACTGCGTTGCTGCTGAAATTCGCCACTCAAAAACTAGCCCCATCGAAGGTCACGGCAAAACGACTCAGCCTCACAGGGCTTGAAGTGCCTTGGATGCATTTCGTTTCGATCTCTTTCAAACTTGGCAGAGTCTTCAGAGCAAGCACCGTGTGCATATCACCGGCCGGGCAGGTAATGAGAATCGCAGCCGAGGACTCGACCAATGCGCCAACACGCTCGCGTTGCAGCACAGATTCGTGCGCTGGGGTCCAATCGCCCTTGACGTTCCATCACGCCGCGGCGAGAGTGTGCCTCAGTCCGGCTGGCGGCTCGGACGCGCACCTCTGCCAACTGATTGTGTCAAACAAGGATGCTGGCGGAGAGGGTGGGGTTCGAACTCTTGAAATAATGTAGTTTCAACAACATACAGAGAAACGGATGGCATAAAAACTCATCCTGGGACATGTAAGGCAGTGCTAATGGCAGGTGAACGTAACGTGCGTCCAAAGCCTACTTTCCGCCAGTACTCGCTCGATCACCCGATGGAAAAGCGCAGCCTTTTCAGGGCTGTATTCAATCATCGTAAGCGATTGAATCAAGAAAGACTGGGTTTTTCAAACTCCGAAAATTATGGAGGCAAAATCGACGCAACTCGCGGAAGTCGGGTGATTTCGCCTCAATTGAACTTTTGAGCCCGGTGGGAACTTGCTGACGAATGACGGCTAACCCTACAAGCGAAATTCTCGACCTTGCTTATCGCACCCGTATCCCACGATACTTTTTCGCTCGCACACCCTTACTGGGAGGCGGCGTAGGAAAGAGAAGGTCGGCTTCGCGGAATGGTATAGACTCTTCCCTCTCCTCCTGAGGATGCGTTTCGTGCGCCTGATCTTGATCTCTTCGATCATCGTCGCCGTGTTGGGTGTCGCCGCCGCCTGGCTGTTTGCGGGGCGGCAGATCTCGCTGCTGTTCGACCGCGTCGCCACCGTCGGCATCGCATCCCTGCCCGTGACTCCTGTGGCCTACGACGGCGGCGGCTTCCGTATTGGCGGGATCGCGATGACCTTCGTGGGTACGGACAATCAGCGCTCTGCCGTGAACCTGCGCATCGACTCCCGGAACCGAGTTGTACTTGAAAATGACGGGCAGGCCTTTACGTTGGGCCCCTTGACGCTCCCGCCCGATCCTGCCGGCCGCCCCAACCTCGAATTCACACCAGAACCCGGCGACGATCTCTCCTTGCGGATGGATCGCAGTGTCATGAGCTGGCCCACTTTTTTTCAGATCAATTTCATGACCGGCGGCCCAATGCCCACTTGGGGGCGGCACCTCTACTACCGGCTCACCTGGAGAAAGCGCTCTGGCGAGAAGCTGGAGATGCTCTGGCGCTACAAGCAGGAATGCACTCAGGGCAAGTGGGCGGACGGGTTCATGGCATACGACTTCTCCACCGGCCTGCTCCAAGTCGAGATCCTAGCGTCGGATTGAGAGGGCTGAGTACTGCCACTTGGACGTATAACGGGTAATCCGGGCATTGACTGTTGTTAGCGGGGCGGTTTCACTCAGAACCCGAGACTTGGACCACCAGAATTTGAGACCTGATCTCCATGTTGAGCGCAGTCATCCCGAAGGGCTAGAATTGTTTCGATCATCCTTCTGTCCGTTAGGAGGTCAGTATGCCCCACTACGAATTCTTTTGCCACAATTGCAAGAAAACATTCTCGAAAGCGCTGACACTTGCTGAATACGAGGAAGGCGAAATCATCTGCCCTCGTTGCGGTAGCAAAGAGGTTGAGCAGAGTTGGTCGGCGTTCTTCGCTGTCACATCCAAGAAAAGCGCGTGAAGAAAACCCGATTTTGCCTCATTCTTCTCCTCGGCAGAGGTCACAATGCGCTTCGACGGTTTCTCCTTTGGCTCCCTCCAGATCGATGGCGACACTTACGCGCATGACATCCTCATTGACCGCGGGGAAATACGCAAACGCAAGAAAAAGCGGTCCAAGAAATTCCGCGACGACTTTGGACACACGCCCTTGTCCATTGACGAGGAGATACCTTGGGAATGCCGTCAACTCGTCGTCGGCACCGGCGCCTATGGCAGATTGCCGGTAATGAAAGAAGTGCAACGCGAGGCCGAGCACCGCAAGGTTAAACTGCTCATCCTGCCGACGCTCAAAGCCCTCGAAGTGTTGCAACAAAACTCTGAGGACACCAACGCCATCCTCCACGTGACGTGTTGAGCGAATGCTCTGGTTTGCACACCTGCACGCTCCCGCAGGAGTCTCGAGGGACCCATTACGCTGGCGGCTCTGTCCCAGGCCGTGCATCTTTCGCCTAGCCGACTGCGACAGCGCTTCCGCGAAGTGACGGGCGTGCTGCTGCGACGTTATGTTTTGTGGTGCCGCCTCCGCACGGCGCCAGACGCGGCGATGCCCGGATCGAGGTTGACCGAAGCCGCTCACCTCGCTGGATTCACGGATTCCGCACATCCGACGCGTACTTTCCTATCGCAACAGAAGCGCTAAGCAGAATTCGCGCAATCATAGTTCGGCTCCCATCGCGTGATCGTCGAGTACATGTCAGTGATTCGAGACGGCGACCGGCTTCTCCATCCTTGAGCCCACGTCCAGGTGGATGATCCGCCATTTGCCCCCCGCGTTGCTCCACAACGCACAACCCCGGGCGACGGCGGTCATCTCGCCGATGTTGGCTTGAAGTTTGTATTCCATCCAAATCGCCCCGCCAAAGACGTGATAGAGGACGGGCTTCACGGACAGTTGTGCGTGCGAGTGCCGGGAGGAGTACCGCTCTCGAAAAAATTCCATTAAGCGCTGCCGCCCGTGAAAGTCTGCCGTCTCGCTGAAAACCACAATCTCCGGATCGAGGCAGTCAGAAACCGCAGCTTCGTCTTGACGGTTGAAGGCCCCTTCACAACTTGCCATCCTCTCATCCAGCTTCTTCTCTACGCTTTCAGTTGCCTCCCCGAAGATACGCAATCGTGGCGTGTGATCTGTGAGGTCCAAGACGGCACCCACTTTGCGCAACAGGTCGATTCCCAAGACTCCATCGATTTGACGGCCACAAGCCCGTCCGATGCCGGAAAGATCAACTGAGGGGAGGACTAGGTTGTGAAAATGGTGGTCGCCCACGCTTAGATCGTTGAGGGTCACTTGTTTGGCCGGGGCATCCACGGTTCCGCTCCAGGAGGTTACGGCAAATGTTCTTGCCTCTCCAGCCGCAAACGAGTTGATGTTCAACATCGAGGTGGCCGCCGTGTCGATCAGAAAGTGAAATGTCAGTCCGGAAACACGTACCTCCACTACCGGTAAAACGTCGCACGTCACGATCTCAATTTCCTCGGCGAACATCGAGTCAACAGTCGCCGCCACGAGAACCAGAAGTAGAAAAAAACGAGGCATGAATTTTCAGGGATAAACAATACTACAGAAACGAACGTTCGTGCTATTATTTTATTTGGATTACACTCTTGGCGTGACTCCGAAAACGAAATCCACCGCAGTAGCAAGAAAGAAGACCGGGCACAAGGGCGAGCGGACACGCGAGAGCATACTTCGCGCGGCGGTAGACTTGGCTTCGTTAGAGGGGCTGGAAGGGCTTACCATCGGTCGGCTTGCCAGTGAATTGGAGATGAGCAAGAGCGGCCTATTTGCGCACTTTGGTTCCAAGCAGGATTTGCAGCTCGCTACGGTCGAAATGGCAAGTGAGATCTTCAAGGACAAGGTAGTCCTGCCGGCTTTGGCGGAGCCGAAAGGAATGCCCCGTCTCCTGGCGCTGTGTGAGCGGTGGCTTAGTCACGTTGAAAACAAGGTGTTTCCCGGAGGGTGCTTCTTTACGGCAGCTTCATTCGAGTTTGACAGCCGGCCTGGGCCGGTACGCAGCGCAATCGTCAAGGCCATGAGCATGTGGCTGTCAACGCTCACCCGCGCCATCGAGGAAGCTCAAGACATCGGTCACCTAAGTCGTGATGTAAAGGCCAATCAACTTGCACTGGAGATCTATTCGATGGCTGTTGGTGGGCATTGGGCATCTCAATTGCTGGGGCAAAGGACCGCGCTCGCCAACGCACGGCAGACGATCCGCACTCGCTTGAATTCCATTTGCGTGGCGGAACAGCGCGCGAGATGAAAAGAGAGGAGTCAAACACAAATGCAAATGGTGGAAAAATTCATCACTACCGCACCTCCAGATGCTATTTGGAAAGTTCTTGCGGACGTTGAACACTGGCCGGATTGGACTCCAACGGTGCTGGAAGTTAAACCGCTCAGTAACACAGAATTGAGGGTCGGAGCGCAGTACCGCGTAACGCAGCCAAAACTACGCCCGGCGGTGTATGAAGTAACCGAATGCACTGCGAATAAAGCTTTTACTTGGGTTCAGAAACTTCCTGGAAGCATGATGATCGCAGATCATCGCTTGGTTCCTCGTAATGGCACGACCGAGGTTGAGCTTTCGTTCGCTTCCAAAGGCTTACTAGCCGATCTCGCTAGCATGATCTTCTCAAAACTGATCCGAGAGTATGTCGCCACCGAAGCAAGAAGTCTCCAGCGTCAATGTGAATCACTGTGATGCTGGAAGGCTCTCAGCCCGAACAGGTGCGCGAT
>Ga0126378_10002244_pt1 | contig 14290 bp, 18 predicted proteins | sample PanSoiMetPlot_23_FD_92587 | JGI IMG/M metagenome (GOLD analysis project Ga0126378, IMG submission 92587) | Tropical forest soil microbial communities from Panama - MetaG Plot_23 | ecosystem: Environmental > Terrestrial > Soil > Tropical forest > Bulk soil | place: Panama | collected 2016-02-17 | reverse complement strand
TCGAGTGGAAGTTCACCCGCGCCGATCTCGCCAAGCTCCTCCAACGCCTGGCGTCGAAGGAGGCAGGACGGCTGCCCGAAGCGGCATGAATACATCACCGAATTTACGTGCCAGAGCACTTAGTCGGCTCTCATCGGCGCTTGGCCCGAATTGCGCGATGACTTAGGGGGAGAGTTCCAGGTGCAGCGGATAACGATCTCGAAGCGGAGCCGGAACAACCTTCGGAGCGCCCGCTGCAGTCGCCAGCCCGCTATAAGACCGTAGCCAGAGAGCGACCGACTGAGGAGCCACCGCTCGCTGACGGGAAAGCCAGCGCCGACGGCTATCTAGCGTGAGGGATTCTTTACGAATGCCGTGACCGTGATGGCCGGGTAGTTTACATTGGATCGCAGCTATGTCAATCGTCTGCGGACCAGCTTTTCGCCAATCGGCGGCGAGGGGAGGAGTGAAGGGATGGACCAGAACCCTGAGAGCCACGCGTTCCGCTTCGCGCGCACTGTCAATCCGTCCGCCACGAAGCCGGGACATGATCTGGCCACGTTGGTTTTCCAGCTATGCGATGAAGCGTTTCTGTTGTACTGCGTTGAGGGATGGCGCAACGACACTCTCACCTTGATCGGGATGTCCACGAATTTCAAGAAGACGTGCCTGTTCAACTGCTTCATGCGCGGCGATCTCCTCGAGAAACTCAAGCGGATTCCCTTCACCCTGTGCGAGCGGGAGTTCTGCGTGACCATCAGCGACACGGCTGCCCACCAACACGCTGACGGGATCCAAGTGGGGGCGTCACCGTCACAGATCGACGTTCTGGAGGCGAAGGTCATTCTCAGTCCCGAGGGCGACGCAGCGATCGTCCAGCTCAAGATGAAGGAAGATGAACCGCAGCAGGAGGGACCACCGGTCAACGCTTGGATAACCTGTTACCGGCCGGCCTGGCTCATGAGGCTGATTGTGGCCGTCTGCGCCACCGGCATCCGGTGCATCGTTGAACGATGCACGGCTGGAACCGTGCTCCACCGACGGGTTGAGTTTGCTCTGTCGCACGGTTTTGCGCCACTGTGCGTCGAGGGGCTGCTGGAGTGCGGGTCCAGGATCACTGACGGGCCTTTTGCTATACCTGGAAGCCCTGTTATCTCTGGGGCCTCGGAAGCGCATTGAACAGGGCCGCCGGCCGCAAACGCAGCCGCGCTGGCCTTCGCTTAACCTATCGGTCCGGATGGCTCGACCAGCGGCTTGCACCCGCGATCCCAAGCTGCGGCGCCCCAGTGAGCTTATCCGTCATGACGGGTGTCCTCAACCGGGTGGGGTCAGAGTAGCCGGCGGGCTGAAGCTGAGGGTCCAAGCGAATCCTCGTCTTTGACGGCGCCCTGCTTCAAACGCCACTTCCTATGCGTTGCAGATGGGTCGAACCTGCGATCTACTGTCCCCGGATGAGCGGCACAGTCGCAAATACACACCCTAGTCCGAATTGGGACCGATAGACTCTAGGTGGGGGCAACTTCCGGAGAACTGGAGAAAGGGGACCGAGGTCCGCCGGCGGAAGCCGTATCTGCCGGTGGCCGACAGGTGGCGCATGGCAGGGGGCAAGAGTGCGGGGAATGACGGGAGGCCGCTGGAGGCGGTGCTTATCCCATTCGGGGTCCTATTCATCGCGACTGCAGTCGTGGGGGCCGCTGTCAAAGGTGCTGGCTTCGAGCTCCCCGCGGTGGACTCGATTGGGAGGCAGGTCTTGGCTGCTGTAGTTGGGGTAGTGCTGATCGCAGCCGGAACAGCTTCGAGGTGGTGGCCGCCCCTCACCGTGAGGCTGCAGCGTCAGATCGAACCCCGACAGCCCCCACCTGAGGTGGGTATTGTTCCGGACCCGAGCCCGTACTTTGTAGGGCGTGAGGCCGAGTTGGAAGACCTGCGCCAAACGCTGCAGACGTCACATCGGGTAAGCCTAAGCGGCCTGGGCGGCATCGGTAAGAGCCAACTGGCAATCCAGTACGCCCACCGGTATCGCAGCTCCTACTCGCGAATATTTTGGCTCCGCGGGGAGAACGGGACTACGTTGAGGAGCGATTTCGCCAGCCTGGCCTGGTTGCTGAACCTGCCTGAGCACCAGCAGAGGAACCAGGAGTTGGCCATCCAGGCGGTGATAAGGTGGCTGCGGTTACCCCAGCCCGAGCCTTGGCTGCTCGTGGTTGACAACCTCGATGAGAACGCGACTGAGGCGCTCGAACGCCGGCTTCCTCCTGGTCTGCTAGGGCATGTCCTTGTCACCTCTCGTCGGCCGATCTGGGAGGTACGCCTCGCACTGCATCCGCTGCAAAGGAACATCGCTGCCCGCTTTTTGCTTGAGCGGACCGAGCAAAAGGACGATGTGGGCGCGGAGACGGTAGCCGAAAAGCTGGGCCGCCTGCCGCTGGCACTCGAGCAAGCCAGCGCCTATATCGAGCAGACAGGCGAGCGCCTTACTCGCTACGCACAGCTCCTCGATGAGAGTCCAGGCCAGCTATTGGCCGAGGGCAGGGTCAGGAGCTACCCGTTGCCGTTAGCGAGGACATGGGCGGTCTCCTTCAATCGAGTAGAGAAAACCTCTCGCGCTGCCGCTGAGCTTCTTCGCTTTTGCGCCTTTTTAGCTCCGGATGCGATCCCATTGGATCTTCTTGAAACTGGAGCGGCGGAGTTCAACCCCAGGTCCCAGCTGCGTGCGGCGGCTGCCAATCGGTTGAAGCTAAACCGAGTCCTCGCAGTGCTCCTTGATTACTCGTTGTTAGGCAGACAGAACGATACGCTAGGCGTTCACCCTCTGGTTCAGGTCGTCATTCGCGAGTCCCTGCCAGCCGATCAACGCCGACAATGGGCAGGCACGGCAGTCCGGATCCTGACCAGGGCGTTCCCACTCGAGAGTCGTGAAGTAACGAGCTGGATAGCCTGCCGGAGGCTACTGCCTCATGCCCTTGCTGCTGCGGACCACGCTACCCAGCAGCGAGGCCAGGATCTTAGTACGAGTCGGTTGCTCGATCGCGTCGCTGGTTATCTGCATGCCCGGGGGGAGTTCGCCGCCGCTCGGTTGCTCTCCGAGCGCGCCCTCAAGATCGCGGAGCGGGTGCTGGGGCCCCACCACCCCGACACCGCCCAGAGCTTGAACAATCTGGCCTTGCTGCTGGGTGCCCAGGGCGAGCTCGCCGCAGCCCGGCTGCTCATCGAGCGTGCTCTCGAGATCAGGGAGCGAGTGCTGGGTCCCGACCACCCAGACACTGCCCAGAGCCTCCACAACCTGGCCTTGGTGCTCCTGTACCAAGGTGAGTTAACTGCCGCTCGGCCTCTCTTCGATCGTGCCCTTGAGATCTGGGAGCGAATGTTGGGACCCAACCACCTCCAGACCGCCAGCACCCTCAACAGCCTAGCCGGTTTGCTGCGGGACCAAGGCGACCTTCCTGCCGCGCGGCTTCTCTTAGAGCGCGCCCTCGAGATTTCGGAGCGGGTGCTGGGGCCCGACCACCCCGACACTGCCCAAAGCCTCAATAACCTGGCTTTGCTGCTCCGGGACCAAGGTGAGTTCACCGCCGCCCGCACTCGCTTGGAGCGGACGCTCGAGATCTCGGAGCGGGTTCTTGGGCCCGACCACCCCCAAAGCGGCGGAATCCTCAACAACCTGGCCTTGCTGCTTCGGGATCAGGGCGAGCTCGGCACCGCCGGGCATCTCTATGAGCGGGCCTTCGAGATCTGGGAGCGGGTTATGGGCCCTGGCCACCACGGCACCGCCAACAGCCTAAATAACCTGGCCTTGCTCCTTCGGGATCAGGGCGAGCTCGTCGCCGCCCGGCCTCTCATGGAGCGTGCCCTTGAGATCAGGGAGCGGGTGCTGGGCCCCGACCACCCCGACACCGCCCAAAGCCTCAATAATTTGGCCTTGCTGCTCCGGGACCAGGGTGAGTTCGCCACCGCCCAGCGTCTCTTGGAGCGCGCGCTCGAGATCAGGGAGCGGGTGCTGGGCCCCAACCACCCCCACACCGCCCAGAGCCTCAACAACCTAGCTTGGCTGTTACAGACCCAGGGCGACCTCGCCGCGGCCCGGCCTCTCTTGGAGCGTGCCCTCGAGATCAGGGAGCGGGTGCTGGGCCCCAACCACCCCCACACCGCCCAAAGCCTCAACAACCTAGCTTTGCTGTTACGGACCCAGGGCGACCTCACCACGGCCGGGCCTCTCTTGGAGCGCGCCCTTGAGATCTGGGAGCGGGTGATCGGGCCCGACCACCCCCACACAGGTATGGCTCGCGCCAACCTCGCAAGCTTTCAAAGGAATTCGAACTCGTCACAGATGGGATCTCTGTGATCTCGGGAAGGCGCCACAGCGGCGGTCGATAACAGCAGGAAAGCCAGGGGTCAGCGATGGCCACGCGCACATGTCTCCAGGATGCGGTCTTCCCAGTCGCTGGCGAGATCAGCCAGTGGACGGCAACACATCGGCGAGCAGCCGCGGCAGGTGGCGCAGCGAGCCGGATCCAGATGGATCGGTCGCTGCCTGCGGCTGGAGGGCCAGGCCGCACAGGCTGGCCGCCGAGCCGGGCTCGAGGATGGGGGACATGGATCCTCGACGACCGGAGAGCGATAGTGAGCGCAAGCGACGCCGCAGGCCCAACTTGGCCCAGGAGTTGTGCCGTCTGTATACCGCTCTCGGTGCACCTTGGAGCAAGTGCCCACGCAGGCCAAGGTGTCCGTCGAAACTCAGTCCCGATCGCGACCGTGAATCGCCCCAGGTTTTCCGGAGACTCGGCGGCTTGGATTTGCGTGACCGCGTTGGCCTGGCAGTGGCAATCGTAGTGGAGGAAAGGTAGATCTTTCCTGAGCGGGTGCCGCTGCGCGGCGGGAGATGCCGGCGGCGTGAGGATGCCTCCGAGGATGAGGCATGAGATACGTGCTTACGCTGGTCATGTCACCCCCGAGCGGTCTCGATGGAGGTGCAGGGAGAGCTGAGCTTTCAGGCAACGTCGGCCTCCGCTTGCTCCCACCAGCGGCGCTCGAACTCTGCGGGCGGTAGGTTACCGATGGCGCCGTGGAGCCGACGCTGATTCCACCAGTCCACCCACTCGCCGGTTTTCAGTTCGACATGCTCGGCCGACCGCCAGGGCCCGCGACGGTTGATCAGCTCTGTCTTGTAGAGCCCATGAACCGTCTCCGCGACGGCATTGTCGAAGCTGTCCCCCTTGGAGCCGACCGAACGGACGGCGCCTGCCTCCTCCAGCCTGTCCGTGTAGCGAATGGCCATGTACTGCACGCCCCGGTCGGAATGGAGGATGAGGCCCTCGAGCTGCTGCTGGCCTCTGAGCCAGAGTGCCATCTCCAGCGCGTCCAGGGCCAGCTCCGCGTGCAGCGATCTGGAGACCCGCCAGCCCACGATGTAGCGGCTGAAGATGTCGATAACGAAGGCCACGTAGACGAACCTAGCGCGGGTCCAAACATAAGTTCACGCCCTGGTGCCCCTGGTGCCAGCGGTCGAGGCCGGTCTGCTGGCCACCCGGCTGACCGGCGCGGCGGCCACCGTCGGCGGCGTGACCATCAGGGTGCCCCAGGCCGTCATGGGAACCGACCCGACCATCCTGCTGTTGGAGGTGCGAACCCCGCCGCCTCACGGCCACGTGTGGATCGGCTCGCGGATCGCGGTCCGGGGGCCGGGGCGATGAGCTGTCGCTGCTCGACGCAGACGGGCGCGAGTTCCTCGAGGAGCCCACCGTGGTCGGGTTCAGCCACGATCCCGCCGTGTTGGGTGACGGCGCATTCTTTCCCCGACTCCCCTTGGCGCCAGCGGCCTGCGGCTGGTCGTGCCGACGGTGACAATGGCGGCCTTCCAGGGCGAGGCCGAGCTGCGGGTCCCGCTGGCGGGGGTGCGCCCCGGTGGCGCGGTCCCTCTCGGGCTGGACCTGGCGTTCGGCGGCAATCCGCTCCGTGTCGTGGCCGCGGAGCTGTGGGAGCTCGAAACTGGCCGCCTCCTTACCCTGCGCCTCGATCTCGGGCCTCGGCGCCAGGGCCGCCTGCTGCTCGGCCCCGGCCAGGTCCTGGTGGATGGCGAGGACCGTGGCTTCCGCGGACGCTGGTCCGGGCGATGAACAGGTCGAGCACGGCACAGCACAGGCTCATGCAGCTCGTCTCGCCGGGGAAGCGGCCGATCACCTTCGTCCGCCGCTTCACCTCTTCCAGCGAGCGCTCCAGCAGGTTCTCGAGCGCAGCCGCTTGCGGAGCCGGAGCGGGTACTCGAGGTGCACGCGGAGCGCCAGCAGGTCCTCGGCCAGGCAGGCGGCCGCGCTCGGGTACGAGCGCTCCAGTTCGGTAACCAGCCGTCGCAGCCTGGCCTCGCCATCCGTCGGCGAGGTGGCGTCGTCAAGCCCGGCCCAGTAGGTCGCCTCCACCCGCTCGTGGAGCTGGGCGTCGTTCCTCGGCAGCTTGCCGGCAACGTTCCGCCAGCGGTGCACGTTATGCCGACGTCGGCACAACGTGCAAACTCTATAGCGGTCCTCACCCTATCCACGACGTCGCTTCTCTGCACCTGGGGAATTTTCGTAGACACGTTCTCTTGATCCGGTCTACACCGACGATCCCGTGGAGTCTTCCCGTCCCGGGTGGCCCCTGGGCATGAGTCTTTCACAGGCAGTCTTGGCGCAGCGCCGGCCCACACATACGCTGGCCTCGCAATGCGACAGATCTCGGTCGGAATGTGCGTGTTCGGCCGTCCGGACCTAGCGGGTGCCCCTCCAGAAGGCCCGCGGTCTCACCTACTCGTGACTTCCCGGCCCGCATGACTTGAGGGAGGAGGCCGGGTGCGCGTTCAGCGGGTGGTGATGCCAGAGGGAGCCGAGTCCTGGACGGTGCTCGGCGATGACGGCAACCCGCCGCCACCGGTAGAGGCGTTCCTCGCCCACTTACAGGCTCTGGACCGTTCGCCGACGACCCTGCGGGCCTACGCTTCGAGCCTCAAGCTCTGGTTCGAGTTCCTGGACCGAGTGGGCGTGGGCTTCGACCAAGCGCGGGTGGAGCACATTTCCCGATTCGTGTCGCATCTACGCGCGCCGGCCGACAACGTGATGGTGCTCGAGGGTGGGACCGCCCGCCGCGCCGCTGGGACCGTCAACCGCCACCTTGCGGCCCTGTTCTCCTTCTACGACTACCAGGCCCGTAACGGACTCGTGCTCGCCGAGCAGCTGATGGCCTTCCGGCGCACCAACCGCGGCGGCTACCGCCCGTTCCTGCATCACGTGACCGCAGGCCGGCCCGCTCTGACCAGGCCGCTGCGGATGCGCGAGCCCAGCCGGTTGCCGCGCACGCTCACGGCCGATGAGGTAGTGGCGCTTGTCCAGTCCTGCGAACACCTGCGGGACCGCGTTCTGCTCGTCCTGCTCGCAGAAACCGGGATGCGGATCGGGCAGGCCCTCGGGCTCCGTCACGCCGATGTCGTCTCCCACCGCCGGGAGCTGCACATCGTGCCGCGGGCCGACAACGCGAACGGCGCGCGGGCCAAGACCCTGGAAGCGGCGGCGATCCCGCTCTCGACCGGGCTGGTGCGCCTGTACACCGCCTACATGTTCGAGGAGTACGGCGAGTGCGACTCCGACTACGTGTTCGTGAACTTGTTCGCCGAGCCGTATGGGCGCCCGCTGCACTACCAGGCGGTGCACCAGCTGGTCCGCCGGCTGCGAGCACGCACGGGGATCAACTTCACCTTGCACATGCTGCGCCACTCACGGGCCACCGACCTGCTGCGTCACGGCGTTCCCGTCGACGTGGTGGCCCGGCTGCTCACCCACCGCTCGTCGACAACGACCTCTCAGACCTACGTCCACCTCGACGTCGACGACCTGCGGACCGAGCTTGTCCGTTCTGGAGCCTGGGAAAGACAGGACCCTCTGTGATAACCAATCCCAGTGCCGCAGTCGCGGGCTGCACATCGTTGTCCCCGCTGCCGGTGATGAGATCGATCGCCTCTACGCCGCCGACACTTGGCGGGCGGGGGAGCTCGGGGTGTCCGCCGCTCGTGGCCGGGAGACGGTGAGCTTCGCCGGGATCGGCCAGACTTGGCTGCGCCAGGCGGCCAAGCGCTGGGCCCAGCAGCGGCTTGCCACCGGCTCTGCCTTCAACTCGGTCCAAGCCGCGGCCCTTGCCTTCAAGCGCTTCTCCGGCTTTCTCGCCACCTGCTCGCCGCCGGTCGCCCACCCGCGTGAGATCGACCGGACGCTCATCGAGCGGTACCTGTCCTGGCTCGCGCAGCAGCCGCTCGCCGAGCGCGATCGCGACGCACCTTACCAATCACGACACGATCTCGCACAGCATTGCGGCACCGATCCCATCTCGTGCTGGCCACGATCATCGCGCTGTCGAGGTGGCCGACGGACTGGCGAGACCCGTTCGCTCGCAGCGGAAAGTGGAGATCGACACAAGCGCCCACCTAGCTCCGCCCAACGCGAGCCAGCCAGCGGCCGTCGAGTGATGGACTACGACAGCCTCCACATCGCCGCCCGGAAGGTTCTGCTCGATGCGCTCGAGGCAGCGGCCGCCTACCGAAGATCCCTCGTCGTCGTTGGAGCGCAAGCGGTTGCCTCCGCACGCAAGAAGCGACACTTGCGCTGGCGGCATTCACGACCGACGGCGATATCGTGATTGACCCATCGCATTTCCTTTCCGAGCCAGCCCTGATCTACTTGAGCTCCGACCGCCACCGCCGCCTCAGCGGCTGGCGGTGGCCATAAGACTTGACCTCCCAGCCCGCATGGGCGTCGAGCGCCACAGCCCGAAGGCAAAATGCGTTGCTAGGGAGGGGATGCCGCGCCCTTGCCATGCCTGCCTGATCGCAAAAGCGGGGATCGCCTTGGGACTTCGGCGCCGGTGGCAGCGGGTGCGCTGATTCAAGATCGACGAGTGCCAGCCGGTGGGTCCACCAGCGCACGACCAAGGCTTCGAACCAGCTCCGGACGTCGCGACGCCTGGCCGAGGCCGATTGAGCCGCCGTTCGAGCTCGCGGCCATGTGCGCCGGGCCGAGCGAATGCGTCGATGATCGCCGCCAACGTCGTCTTCGTGGCGGCATTGCGGCCCGTCGCTTGCCGACCGGCTACCGGAGTGACCTCGGCGGTCGTGGGCGATGACCTGCGAGGACGCGGACAGCCCGGACCTGACGAGCTGCCAGCTGCGGTGGTCTGTCAGTCCGATGTGGACCAGCACCAGGGCGTCGCCCGCCTCGACGACCGGCAAGGACAGGACACCGCCGTCGACCGTGACCACCATCTTCGTTGGATGGGTATTTCACGGACGGGCCCGCCTGCCTTCCGGGACGCCCAGAGCCGGGACATTGGCGTCTACTTGTTCGGCCTGCCAGCGACGCGACGCTGCGGCCCGCCGCTCCTGCTGCTTTCGCCAACCGTACGCTGTGACGCCCCGAGGCTTGTACACAGACAGTACGGTCGCCACGAGCAACAGGAGCAGCGCCACGATCGAATGGATCGGTGGGGCGTCGCTGCGAACGTACGAGCTGCTGCCGAGGCTCTGCACGAAGAGCAGCAGGACTACATTGGCGAAGACGTTCAGGAGAAACTTCGCCAGCACCCAGTAGTGCCGGATTAGGCCCCACTCGGTGGCCAGCGACTGGATGAGCCCGGTCAGCAGCGAGGCAGAGCTCAGCGGGACCAGCACGAACCACCCGATCCAGCGCATCCCGAGATCGATGGCACCGATACTCGGGGCGTCCTGCCTGTTCAGGCCGGTGATGGCGAGAGCCAGGAAGGCGGCCGTTGCGCCGAACCAGCCGACCGAGCAGCTGATGTGCGTCGTCAGCACCAGCTTGCGGAGGCCACGGCCCATGGTCATGACATGTGGTGACCAGGGCCATGGCCGCTGGCGGCCATGATCGCGAACGCCAGCACCAGAACCAGGAAGGCGACGCCGAAGCCGATCACCCAGCGGGGTGTGCTCGGTGCGCGTCCCAGATTGGCTCCGTTGCCGGTCTCCCCATCGCCGTCAGAGTGAGTGGTCATGTCGAGGCAGTTTATCGATACATGTCGTCTATATCAAGACGCTTCGTATCGAGTTCATTCATGGCGTACGCTATTTCGTGGTGCCGAAGCTCTGGAAGGAAACGATCGAGGCGCACCGGCGCGAGGTGGGCGACGCCATCCTGGACACCACCGCGGCGCTGGTGGCCGAGCACGGGCTGCGGTCTGTGACGATGTCGCAGATCGCCGAGGCCACCGGAATCGGCCGGGCGACCCTCTACAGGTACTTCCCGGACGTCGAGGCGATCCTGGTCGCCTGGCACGAACGTCACGTGGCAGGCCACCTCGAGCGGCTTGCCGAGCTGCGGGACCACGCTGGCGACGCCTCGAAGCGCCTCGAAGTGGTGCTGGCGGCTTATGCGCTCATTCAGCACCAGCGCCACGCCAGCGAAGCGGCAGCGCTCCTGCATCGAGACGAGCACATCGGCTGGGCGCAGCAGCGCCTCAGCGACCTCATCCGAGACGTGCTGACCGAGGCCGCGGAAGCTGGCGCCGTCCGGCGAGACGTCACGCCCGACGAGCTGGCCAAGTACTGCCTCCACGCCCTCGCGGCGGCCAGCGGCCTGCCGTCCGAGGCCGCGGTGCGCCGCCTGGTCGCCGTGACGCTGGCGGGACTACGCCCCCAGAGCTGACCGGGGCACCCCGCGGACGACCCGTATCCATTCGGGTTGGTATGGAGGAGGGTCGACTTCAGGATTGCCGCGCCAAGACGGGCGAAGCAATGAGTGAAGAACGCCGCGCTGAGAATAGACTGACGCAGATTCGCGTCCGATACGATCGGAACCCGCAGCAGCTTGCATCGCGCTTTCTGGCAGAGATGGGTCTTTCTCGGAGGTGACTGGATCTTCGGCCGAAGGCGCACACCGGCTCAGAGTCGTCACAAGACGTGGTGTTGGTGCTTCCGCGCTCCGAAACGTGGGTTGTGGTCCTCAACTCACGAAGAGCGCCTGATCCCACTCGTCCGGAACTGGTCCCCTTTGGGAACGCGAGCTTGACGCGGCCCGCGTCAGGGGAGCCTAGCCGACATTGTCTCATTGGGGGTGCGGGCGGCCACCCGCCACACTCGCTTGAACGGCTCGTTCGTCTTCCGATGCGGGATCTCCAGGTGCTCCAGGATCACGATCTCACAGCCAGCCAGGAGCATCCTCACGTATTCCTCTGAGAAGAACCGCACTGTCTGGCCAGCCTCCTCCAGCACATAGTCTGGCTCCAGCTGGCGGAGGACGGGCCGCCACCGTTCGCGGAGCGGGCGGTCGTCGTGGGCGTTGACATGGAAGAGGAACAAGCCCGCTGGTCGCAGGATCCGCCGAACCTCAGCGAAGACTGCTCGGGTCACTGTGTCCGAGAACATGTGCAGCGCCACGTTGGCCATCACAGCATCGAAGCTGCTATCGAGAAAGGGAAGTTCCCGGGCGGTGTCCACCGGCCGGAACTGAACGATGTCTCCGTATCGCCTCTCTGCCTGTGCCAGCGCCTCCTCAGAGATGTCGGTGGCGACCACGTTGAATCCCTCGCGCGCGAGCCGCGCGGCATCATGGCCGGACCCACAGCCGAGTTCAAGCACGTCATTCGCGCCGGCAGACTGGAGCAGCGGGATGAACGGCTGGGTCCACAGACCGCCCCAGTCGAGATCCGCGTCCTTGAAGTACCCGTCCCAGTACGACTGTTGCGCGTATTCGATCCGTGTCACGGCTACGCCCGCCCGCAGCCAATGGTAGTGCCGCCTGTGAAGCTGCTCGGGGTGGGTGTCACCCGCCGCGACGGGAGGTGAGTGATCGTTGCGGGGGAACTCAGACAAGCCGACGGTCGGTGGCCGGCACTTGTCCTGTGGCGTCGACACCGTCCCGCCGTTCGCGTCGCCGGCGTACCTCACGCATCATGCGGACCACGATCGACCTCGATCCTTCGGTTCTTGAGGAGCTGCGGCGTCGCAGCCAGAGCGCGGGCAAGACCATGGGCCAACTCGCCTCGGAACTGCTGGCCTGCTCACTTCGTGAGGAGCAGGCTGAGCAGAAGGCGGCACCGCGCCTTGCATGGATTTCAAGAGATCTGGGCCGGCCCCGCGTCGACCTGGAGGACAAGGAGGCGGTGAGAGCGCTTCTTCAGACTTCAGGATGAGCGTGACTCTCGATGCCAGCGTTCTCGTATACGCGAGCAACGAGGCGGAGCCCGTTCACAAGGATGCGCGGGATCTGCTGAGCCGGCTCGCCGTGGGCCCCGAGCTGGTTTACCTGTTCTGGCCGGTGGTGCTTGGCTACCTGCGAATCGTCACCCACCCGGCCATATTGCCGAGGCCTCTGAGTCCGCGGGAAGCGACCGCCAACGTGGAGTCACTGCTCGACCGACCGCACGTCCGCACAGCTGGGGAAGGGGAGGGTTTCTGGAAGCTCTTTCGTGCAACCGGTCAGGATCGAGCTCGGGGTACGGAGGTGCCCGACACTCATCTGGCGACGCTGATGCGTCAACATGGCGTCCGCGTCATCTATACACGCGATCGCGGCTTCCGACGGTTTCCCGGGATCGACCCCGTCGATCCTTTCGAGTCGGCCCGACACTCGCGACGGCGCTAGCGGCGGGGCGGAGGGTGGCCAACCGGAAGGTGGCGCCATCTGTCAATCTCTCTGCCGAACCTCCGACCCGGGAATCACCTGGACGTCGCCGGCGAGGAATGGGTGCGCCCGCTCCGATCCAATTGTTCAGTCACGATCTGACCTCAGGCTCGATGCCTCCGAGTGCACTCGGCTGGCGGGTGCGAAAGTCGACCACGGCGACCCATGACGGCCGCAGCGCGATGCGGGCCATTCGAGTGCCCGGGCGATCGATGGTCGACACGTAGGCCGCCGCCTCCGCCTCGCCGAGATACCGGATGGCCGCCGCTCTGTATTCGGACGGTACACCGTCCACCTCAGTGACATCCACCACCCCTCGGATGAGCAGTACTTCGGGTGGGAACCCCTCCGTGTCGATTGAGACGGCAACCTGAGGGTGGGCACGCAAGGCCGGCAGTCGTCTCGCCGGATGCCGCACGTGGGGTGCTGACAGGAACGCTGGCATCACCAGCTCGTCACCTGTCCAGTGGCACCAGGTCGGAATTACTCGCGGAGTTCCATCGACCGCCAGGTACGCGAAGCGGGCTGGCACGGGGGAAGTCAGGAGGCGACGGGCGACCTGGCTCTGCAGGAGTCGCAGATCACCTTGCGGCAGGGTCACAGGAGGCGTCCTTCCCGCGCACCGGGGCCAGTGTGCGAATCATGCCCGCGTCCTCGCCCATACAGGCGCGCGCAGCGCGGGCAGCATGACGCCATTACAGGAACAGCGGGGGGCTGAAGGGGATGAAGCGATCGAATTGTCCGAATTGCCGGTCAGACATGAGGATGTTGATCCAGGAATCGAAGCGGAAGCCACGGCCCATCAGATGGCGAATCCCGATCGCGTTGGGCGCCGGCACCTGCAGCTCCAGCCGTTCCAGCCCGAGCGAGTGGGCCAGCCCTTCGACGTGTAGCAGGATCGCCGGCAGCTCTGACGGATCGAGCGCGGCCATCGGTCCGGCGCCGTCGCGGCCGAAGAAGGAGAAGCCGATCACTCGGTCGGCGCGGCGGTACAGATGTCCTTGCCGTCGATCCAGCAGCCAGCGGACCTCGTCTTGGGACCGTCGATGCCCGAGTACAGTCGCCTCGACTGCACGTTGGGACTCGATCGCCCGCTCGCCGTCGATGGACTCTGCCGTGAGGTCGCGCATGGGCCCCGGGTCAGCCGGGAGGCCGCCTAGCGTGAAGAGAGGGAAGCGCGCGACCGTACCGGCCGCGTAGTACCGCGCCTGTGCTCGTACGTCCGACGTCGCGATGATCGACCGCACTGTGCCACGTCCGGCCGGGAACGCGCGCTCTAGCAGCGCCTTCCCGACGCCCCGCGACTGCTGGTCGGGCCGGACGAAAAACTCTGTGAGCCCTAGGAGGCCGTCTCGCTCGATCGAGCGACCGAAGCCGACGAGCCGTCCCGAATCCGTTTCCTCGGCGACCCCACCACTCGGTGGCGATCTGGGCCAGTAGTCGATGGAGCGGTTCGTTTGTGCGCCACCAGTCGTCGGCGGTTCCCTCCAGAGGCGAGCTTTGCCGCCTACCCAGGTCGGTGACCGACTCCCACATCAGCTCGTGGCAGGCCAGCGCGTCATCTAATGAGGCCCTGCCTCGGACCGCCGAGCACTCTGCCGCGCTTGGTGGCACTGAAGCGATTGGGCAGGGAGCGGGCCAAGAGGGGTCATCAGGTGACC
>Ga0126378_10002242_pt1 | contig 14293 bp, 12 predicted proteins | sample PanSoiMetPlot_23_FD_92587 | JGI IMG/M metagenome (GOLD analysis project Ga0126378, IMG submission 92587) | Tropical forest soil microbial communities from Panama - MetaG Plot_23 | ecosystem: Environmental > Terrestrial > Soil > Tropical forest > Bulk soil | place: Panama | collected 2016-02-17 | reverse complement strand
GCGCGAGGCCATGACCGGCGTCGCCCCGCCCAAGAGCGCCCAGCGCCTGGTCGAGCTCTGGCGGCCGGAGATCGGCGATGCGGCGCGCGCCGATCTCGCCGGGCTCGCCGGCGTGATGAACGACCAGCGGGCCTATGCCAAGGCGGTGCGCCGGCTGATCAGCGATCTCGACCTGGATCCCGGGGCGGAGGATCTGGAGTCGGACGACAGCGAGGCGCAGGACGACGACGATTCGAAGCAGGACGATCCCAACGAGGCCAAGGGCGAGGGCGGAGAGAAGGACTCCGCCGACACCGCCGAGATGGAAGGCAGCGAGGGGGAGAGCGGCCAGGAGGAAACCGGCGAGACCGACGCCGCCGAGACCGATATGGAGATGAAGGGCGAAGGCGGCGAGGACAGCCCCAACCGCCCGGGCCGGCCGCCGGAATCCGATCTGCGCAAGCGCGGGCAGAACGAGCCGGGTTATCGCGCCTTCACCGAGGAATTCGACGAGCTGGTCGAGGCCGCGGATCTCTGCGATCCCGAGGAGCTGGCCCGCCTGCGCCAGCTCCTCGACCAGCAGCTCGTCCATCTGCAGACGGTGGTCGGCCGGCTCGCCAACCGGCTGCAGCGGCGCCTCCTCGCCAAGCAGAACCGGAGCTGGGAGTTCGACCTCGAGGAAGGGCTGCTCGACAGCGCCCGCCTGCCGCGGGTCGTGGTCAATCCCGAGATGCCGCTCTCCTACAAGCGCGAGCGCGACACCGAGTTTCGCGACACGGTGGTGACGCTGCTGATCGACAATTCCGGCTCCATGCGCGGCCGGCCGATCACGGTGGCCGCGATGAGCGCCGACATCCTGGCCCGTACCCTCGAGCGCTGCGGCGTCAAGGTCGAGGTGCTGGGCTTCACCACGCGGATGTGGAAGGGCGGGCAGTCGCGCGAGCGCTGGATCGCCGCCGGCAAGCCGACGAATCCCGGGCGGCTGAACGACCTGCGCCATATCGTCTACAAATCCGCGGATGCCCCCTGGCGGCGCGCCCGCAAGAGCCTGGGGCTGATGCTGCGCGAGGGCATCCTCAAGGAGAACATCGACGGCGAGGCCCTGCTCTGGGCCCATAACCGTCTGATCGCCCGCGGCGAGCAGCGCCGCATCCTGATGGTCATCTCCGACGGCGCGCCGGTCGACGATTCGACCCTCTCGGTCAATCCGGGCAACTACCTGGAGCGCCATCTGCGCGACGTCATCGAGTGGATCGAGACCCGCTCGCCGGTCGAGCTGATCGCCATCGGCATCGGCCATGACGTGACCCGCTACTACCGCCGCGCCGTCACGCTGGTGGATGCCGAGCAGCTCGGCGGCACCGTGATGGAGCAGCTCGCCGCCCTGTTCGACGAGGACCAGACGCCGCGGATGCGGCGGGCGAGCTAGCACTGGTCTTCCCCCTCGCCCCGCGCAGCGGGAAAGGGGGAAAAGAGGGGGATCGGCGTCAGCCGGCCGGAGGCGCGCTGGCGGGATCGATCAGGACACCGGGATTGAGCAGCCCTTGCGGGTCGAGGGCCTGCTTCGCCGCCTGAAGCGCCGCCCCGAAAAGAGGGGGACGCTGGCGATCGTACCAGGGGCGGTGGTGGCGTCCGACCGCGTGATGATGCGTGACCGTGCCGCCCGCGGCGATGACCGCATCGAGACCGGCGCTCTTGATAGCCTGCCATTGCTCGAGCAGACGGCCGTGATGGCCGGGCACCGTGAAGGTGAAATAGGGGGCGGGCCCGTCCGGGTAGACATGGGTGAAACGGCAGGTGACCTCGCCCGCCCGTCCGGTCGCCTGCCTGATGGCGGCTTCCGTCGCCGCCTTCACCAGGTCATGCAGCGTCTCGAAGCGCTCCCAGGTGATGGCCGTCTCGAAGGTGTCGTTGATGATGGCGCAGCGGATCGTGCGTTCGCGGGTATAGGGCATGCGCATGAAGGCGTTGCGCCAACGCCCGGCGGCCCCCTCGCGATGCGCATCCTCGGCAGCCGGGGTCTCCGCTTCCCCGCCATGATCCCGGCAGCATTCCAGCGCGCGGCTCATCCAGGGCTCGACCGGATGGTCGGCCGATTCGAAGCCCAGCACCATGATCGCCGATGTCCCATCGCCAGCGCCGGTGTTCCAGGCTTCCTCGGGATCGAGGATCCGGCAATTCGCGGGATAGAGGCCGGACTGGCTAATGACCCGCAAGGCCCGCGCAGCGGCGAAGAAGTCCCTGAAGCGGACGGCGCTGCCTGCCCGGAAGCGCGGCCGGTCCTGAAGCCGCATCCAGGCTTCGCTAATGATCCCCAGAATCCCCTCGGAGCCGATCATGAGGCGATCGGGGCTCGGCCCCGCGCCCGAGCCCGGCAGACGCCGGCTCTCCAGGACGCCCTTCGGCGTGACGGTGCGGAGGGATTCGACCAGGTCGTCGATATGCGTATAGAGCGTCGCGAAATGGCCGCCCGAGCGGGTCGCGATCCAGCCGCCCAGCGTCGAATACTCGAAGCTTTGCGGGAAGTGCCTGAGGGTCAGGCCGTGGGGCTTGAGCGCGGCCTCGAGGGCGGGGCCATAGGCGCCAGCCTGGATGCGCGCCGCGCGCGAGCTGCGGTCGATCTCCAGAACGGCTCCCATCTCCCTGAGATCGATGGTGAGGGCGGCCTTGTGACCATCGACGCGCGGCTCCACGCCACCGACGACGCTCGACCCGCCGCCGAAAGGCGTCACCGCTGCTTGTTCGCCCCCAGCCCAATCGAGGAGGGCGGCAATATCGGCCTCGTTGCGGGGATAGGCCACCACATCGGGGGCCGGAGCGAAATCGCCCTGCAAGGCGCGCAGATAGTCGGGGTAGGCCTTGCCATAGCTATGTGCCGCCCGGTCATAGGGCGCCGTCGCGCAGATCGGCGCAAGCGATGCGGGAGGCGTGATGCGCGGGGCGCGGAGCGCGATGTCTTCGAGGCGGGGCGCCGGCAGGCCAGCCGCGCGCTCGACGCCGAAGCGCTCCCCGAGCCGCCGGAAGGCGAAGTCCTCCTCCTCGGGCGTCATGCCCTCGCCCTCACGACCCCAGCCGAAAAACTTGAAGCGCGGCTTCGTCATCGGCTCCTCCCGTTCGTCAATCTGATTCTCCATGTCACGGCCGCGCCACCGGCGGTACATAACGCCCCGAGCCGCACGCAGCATCCACTGGAAGCGGCCCGTCGGGCGGCACTGCTCGGGGGATGATGACCTGCGCCGGATTATCAGTCAGACTCCCACATCAAGGCGTCAAGAGCTCTGGGGTCTGAAGGATGAGCAAGGCCTGGATCGTCGGCGCGCAGCTCTCGACCACACACTCATCCCTCGACCGTCTGGGCATCGATCGCGTGCTGTCGGTCATCGAGCGGGTCAAAGCTGCCCTCGAGCTCCATATTCTGATCGTCGGCGCCCGGGAAATTCCCGAGATATTCCGCCTGGTGACGGATCCGCGCGGCCGCCCGGCGAAGCAGATATTCCTCTGGTACAACGTTCTCTCCGATATTCCCGCCATGGAGGACTCGGATCTGGTCGTCAACTGGCGGGGGCAGCGGAGTCGAGGCTGGGGCGGCTGGGCGGAAAAGAGGGCGGAGGTGGCGGAGACATTCCGCTTCGCCTGCCCCAACAATCCGGCAACACAGGCGAAGACCCTGACCCGCCTTCGCGAGCTGCTGAGCCGCTATCCGTTCGACGGCGTCTTTCTGGACAAGATACGGTTTCCCTCGCCGGCCAATGGGCTGGAGGAGGTCGTCTCATGCTTCTGCGATCACTGTCGCCGTGCCGCGGCGGCCATCGGACTCGATCTCGGGGATGTCGCGCAGATCTTCGAGCGTGGGCTATCTGCCTTCGAAACCCTCCGGCCCTTGGGCCGACAGGCAGAGGGAGGTTCATGGCTGGCACGCCTTGCCGGCCCCGGTTCGCTTCTCTCACGCTTCCTTCGCTTCCGATCGGACAGCATCGAGAAGCTCGTCGCCGAGGCACATGCCGAGGCATCCCGCCTCGGCCGCAGGCTTTCGATCGATCTGTTTTCGCCGGGCCTGGCGCCCTTGGTCGGCCAGGACTATGGCGCCCTTGCCAAGCATTGCGACTGGGTCAAGCCGATGACCTACCGGGTGGCCAAGGGACCCGCAGGATTGCGTTTGGAGATTCCGGCGCTCGTAGAGGGGGCGACACGGATGCTGGGTCTCAGCGAAGCGAGCATCCTCGCCTGGGCCTCGCGTCACCTGCCGGGCTTTGAAGCGCACACATTGCGGCTGACACGGGAGCATGCCGTTCCGATGCCGGTCATCGCCCCGGAGATCGCGGATGCCGTGCGCCTCGCGCATCCCGTTCCCGTCCTCTTCGGCCTGGAGCTGGTATGCCATCCCGGCGTCATCGAGATAACGCCGGAGCAGGTCATCGACATGGTCCGCGCGGGTCGCGAAGCCAATGCAGACGGGGCCATCCTGTCATGGGATTTGATGCATGCGCCGATGGACAGCGTCCGCGCACTCGCCGCGGCCATCTGATATCGGCGCGGGGTGCCGTCAGCCCGCTAGAACGGCACCTTTGCCGTGAGCCGCTCCCGTATCAACATCCCCAGGCAGCGGGGGTCTTCTCGGCATTGTCCTTCGTCACGAGCGGCAGCGACAGAAAGTAGGGCTTGGGGATCTCGGAATCCTTTCCCGTGAAGTGCAGGTGGGCCATGTGCATCGCCTGGTAGGCCTGCGGATAGGGATCCTGATCGACCGTCCCATAGATCTTGCCGTCGTAGATCAACTGCCGCACATCGGCGGGATAGTCCCCCGCGATGAATACGACTTCGCTGCGGCCGTTTCTCTGGGCGAAGTCGACCGCCGCCGGCCCCTCCGGCCCCTGCATCACGATCGCGTCGAGCTGTCCCTTCGGGAAGCGGCTGAGCAGATCCTGGACGGCCGCCAAGGCCTTCGCGCTGTCGAAATCATCGGTCACCCGCGCGACTTCGTCATATTGCGGGTGGCTCGCCCGAAACTCATCCCACCCCTTGGCGCGCAAGACCTGCGCGGGGCTGCCGGAGAAGCCCATGACATAGGCGACCTTCGCCTTGCCTCCCTTGAAAGCCTGGTCGAGAAGCTGGCCTTGAAGGCGACCGAAATTGACGTCGTCCGCCCCGACATAGGTCAGGACGTTGACCTCCTTCCGGCCGAAGCCTGCCTTGTTGTTCGCCTCGATGATGGGAATTCCGGCGTCGTTGACCAGCTTGATGCCCGGAATGATTCCCTCGCCGGAGGGTGTCAGGATGATCAGATCATATTTTTGAGCGATGAAGTTCTGCAGATTTGCGAGCTCGGTCGCAACATCCCCGCTGTTTCCGTCCAGCAGATCGTAGGTGAATCCGAATTGCTTCGCCCCGTCCTCGAGGCCGGTCTTGAAGTTCGCGTAGAACGGCACTTTCAGATAGGCGACGCTGACGCCGATCTTCTTATTCGCGGGCGGCGTCCCCGGTACCGGGGCCATGCGGGCCACGGGAAGGCAGCTGAGAGCCGCGGCCGTGGCCCCCGTCGAAATGAGGCCGGGAAGCAGGCCCGCCGTCAGGCCCAAGGCCCCCTTCAGGAATCCGCGTCGGCCCAGAGCCTTCCTCGAGGTTACCCTTGCGCGTGGAGAATGACCGTCAGCCATGTTGCCTCCTTCGCGAGCTTAAGGCCGTCGCTAGCCGGGATTTATCTTCATGCGGATCGTGGCGCCCCGATCCCTTCAACATGCTACCGCCTTTGCGTTGGAGCGGATAGCTGGAAGGTCCGTCGGGCAAGGGGTGCGGGCAAAAGTAGCGTTTCCCCGAGGAGATACAATTCTTCGAGGATACGGACCTCGCGCGACGATTGGCCGCCTATCGCGAGGCGAACTCTCCTCGTCCCGAATAGCCGTCCAGGGCCACGGCGACGATGAGGATCAATCCGGTCGCGACCGGCTGCCAGAAGGGAGAGACCCCGAACAGGTTGAGCGCATTGGCGATCACCCCCAGGAGGAATACTCCGACGATCGTCCCCCACATACGGCCGCTCCCGCCGCCGAGCGATGCGCCGCCGACGATCACGGCGGCGATCGCCGTGAGTTCGTAGCCCAAAGCCGCCTGCGGCGTCGCGCTGGCCGTCTGTCCGATGAGAATGATCCCTGCCAGCGCGGCGCAGCCCGAAACGAGCACATAGACCGCAAACCGCACGCGCCGCGCGTTCACGCCCATTTCCGAGGCCGCCACGGCGTTCCCCCCGACGGCATAGATGTAGTGGCCGAAGCGGGTCTTGTGCAGCACGAAGCCCAGAAGCAGCGCAACGATCATGAAAATGATCGCCGGTATGGGGATGCCCAGGAATTTGCCCAAGCCGAGCGTCGTGAAACCGTAGGGTACGCCAAATCGCGGAGTCGCATTGGTCGCGACATAGATCAGGCCTCGAACCACGGTCATGGTGCCCAAGGTCGACACGAACGGATTCACCCCGACATAGGCGATGAGCAAGCCGTTGACTGCTCCGACGAAAAGACAAGCGAGCAAGGCACCTGCTATGCCGATAGGGATGCTGAGCACATCCATGTCGATCATGAGGGTCGCTCCGACGACGCTGGAAAGGGCAGCGACGGAGCCGACGGACAGATCGAAGCCGCCGAGGATGATGGCAAATGTCATGCCGCAGGCGATGATGCCGATGATGGAGTTCTGCGCCAGCACATTGCTGATGTTCTGGTAGGTTCCGAACTGGGATTTCGTCGCGAGCATGAAGGCGACCAGGGCCAGGAAAACCAGGGTCATGCCGTAACGCCGGATGATTCCCCGCCTGATGCGAGTCTTGCTTCCCTCAGAACCGACTCTGCCCGCGGGTGAATCGATGGGCATCAGTTGGCCCCGGTCACGCCGGTCGCAGCACCCGTGATCATGCTGACGATCTCATCGGGGAGAGTCTCTTTTGTCACGCGCTGGCCGATCATCCGGCCGCGGCGAAGCACCCATATCCGGTCCGTGATCCGGAAAATCTGGTCCAGATTGTGGCTGATGACCAGCAGGCTCAACCCGCGCCGGCGGAGGCTCAGGATCACCTCCTCCACCGCGCGGGTTTCCGCCACGCCGAGGGCGGCCGTGGGCTCGTCCATGATGATGAGCCTCGATCCCCAGGCGGCCGCGCGGGCAATCGAGATCACTTGCCGCTGCCCGCCGGACAGCGTCTCGACCGGCGCCTCCATCGGCGGAACATTGCTCTGAAACTGCTTGAGCATCTCGCGCGTGTTCGACGCCATGGTCTGCTTGTCGAGTATGTTCAGATATCCGGGACCGGTGATCAGCTCGCGGCCGAGATAGAGGTTCGCCCAGACCGTCAGGTTTCCAACGAGCGCCAGATCCTGATACACGGTCTCTATCCCGCTGGCCCGCGCCTCCGCGGGGGAGCCGAAGTTGACGGGGGTCCCGTCGAACTCGATGAGGCCGGCATCCCGGCGAAGCACACCGCTGATGATCTTGACCAGCGTCGATTTGCCGGCCCCGTTATCGCCCACGAGGCCGGTGATCTCTCCCGGAACGAGATTCATCGAGACGTCATGGAGCGCGACGACGGCTCCGAAGCTCTTGTTGATGGAGGCCGCACGCAAGGCTGCCCCCGACGGCATGGGATCACCGCGCTTGCCGGCTCCGGAACTCTCGACCGTCACGTGATCATTTCCCTGAGGAGCTCACCCCTGCCATTGCCGATGAGGCTGGTCCCGGGAAAGACGATAACGCCAGCGACATCCGTCCGGGAAGCAACCTCGGCAAGCGTCAGTCTCCAGTCGCCGATCGACATCGGCGGGCCCCAATCCGCCGTGGAGCCGGGATCGCGGTTGGAGTCGGCTTGAAGAACCGGCAAGGTCTTGCGCCCCGCGACCTGCACGGCCTTCGAAACCGCCGGACCGATCCAACGCGGCGGTCGGAGAAGAATGTTATGGTACAGCATCGGGGCGATCCAATCGGCCAGTGGCGCGAGGTCGGTCATCCGCTGGCCTGTCAGGGCCTCGCTCGAACCGTCCACCTCCGGGACCGCGAAGACCCCGAGCCCGCCATCAGGTTTCGTCGCCTTGAGAACGTCTCGCGCCTCGGCGACGAAGTCGGAGATCACGCGACATTTGAAGTCCACCCATTGCCGGAGATGTCTCCCCCTGATCCGGTCCGCGATGTCCTTGGCGGAACCGAGGTCGGGCGGAAGATGGATGCCGGCCGCGGTCTCGAACAGGCGCAGAGTTTCCGAGTCGAAACTCGAATCGCGCGGGCGGGGTTGACCGGGGCGAAGCTCGATTTCCCAATGAAGCGGCCAGCGGACGAAATCGAGGAACAAGCCGTCGATCGGGTAGTCTCGCGCGACGGATGCGATGGTCGACAAGACCGCTCGCTGCTGCGCTCGATCGGTCGGGATCAGGCCGATATACCACTCCATCCTGGGCCGCCTCTCGCCGGTCTCAAGGATTGGCCAAAGCTCCGGCCGGCTATCGAGGATGCGAAAATCCGTGGCGTGGTCCGAGAAACAGGCCAGCCCCGCATAGAAGCTGAGGCCATGGTCATGCGCCGCCGCGATGACCGCCTCGCTATAAGTCTCGCTTTCGGTCAGGAGAGCATTCACGCCGTAGGCCCGCAGGGTCGCGAGGAGTTCCCGGAAGGTCGCGAGATTGCGCCAGACCTCTGGAAACACGAATGCCCCGATGAAACGATCCGAGCCCAAACCTGGCGTCCTCCCGGAAGGAGCACTGCCGCGACACGCGCCGGCGCGGGAACACTAGGTCAAGAGCGGGATTTGCGCCATCTTGGCCCCGCGGAGGCCAGATCCGGCGCGCACCGGATGGTCGCAGCGCGAGCTCTTGTGGAACCGCCGATATCCGCTCTGTGATATGGGTGTGTCATCACCCCGATGTGATGACACAGCTGATACAGGAACGCTAATCTCTCCTCCGACACCGCCGGGCCGGACCCCGCGATGTCCAGCCCAGTTCGATCAATGAAGGAGGAGGCGATGCGGAAAGTGTTGTTCGCCACGGCCGGCTTGCTTGTCCGGTTTTTCGCTGCTGGCGCATGCCGAGGATGACTGGAGCAAGGTCGGGGCAGCGCTGGGCAAGCCCGGCACCGTCATGCAGGGCGGCGTTTACCGCGTCGGCCTGCCTCGAAGCGATCTTCATGTCAGCGTCGACGGGATCGTCCTGAAACCGACGCTGGCACTCGGCGGCTGGCTCGCCTTCAAGACGATGGGCAACGAAGCCATGGTGATGGGCGATCTCGTCCTTACTGAAGACGAGGTCAATCCGGTGATGAGCCGCCTCGAGGAAAGCGGCATCGAGATCACGGCGCTGCACAACCATCTCCTCCGGGCCACGCCGAATACAATGTACATGCATGTCTTCGGCGAGGGCGATCCCGTAAAGCTGGCAGCGACGCTGCATGAGGCCCTCGCCGCCAGCCACACTCCCCTGCAGGCACCCCCCGCCGGGGCCTCTCAACCGTCAGGGATCGACCTCGATACGGCCGCCGTCGATCAGGCCCTTCGCGCGAAGGGTAAGATCGCCGGCGGCGTCTACCAGTTTTCGATCCCGCGCGGCGACACGATCAGCGATGGCGGCATGGCTGTCGCGGCTGCCATGGGCTCGGCAAACGCCATCAACTTTCAGCCGCTCGGCGGCGGAAAAGCTGCCATCGCAGGCGATCTCGTCCTCATGGCGCAGGAGGTCAATCCCGTCCTGCGAACCCTGCGGGAAAATGGCATCGAGGTGACGGCCGTGCACAATCACATGCTCGAGGACCAGCCCCACGTCTTCTTCATGCATTTCTGGGCGCATGATGATGACGCGGTCCGGCTGGCAAAGGCCATGCGTGCGGCCTTGGACAAGACCGCCGTCGTCGCCCAGTGATGCGCATCCTGACGGACGTGATGATGGCAGTCGGATGCCCTTTCCTGCGCTGGAGAATGGTCCTGGCTTTTGCTGGGACCCTTCTACCTCAGACGGCTTGGCCTGCCGATGCCGGTGAACCTCTGGTGCTGGAGCGGCGGATTGCGCTCAACGATGTCAGCGGAAGGATCGATCACATGGCGGTGGATCTGCACCGCCATCGACTGTTCGTGGCCGAACTCGGAAACGACAGCGTCGATGTGATCGATCTCGGATCGAGCGCTGTCCTTCACCGGTTCACCGGGCTCAAGTCGCCTCAGGGCGTCGCCTACCTTCCCGGTCCGGATGCCATCGCGATCGCCAATGCCGCGGACGGGTCGGTGCACTTCTATGGTGGGAGCGACTTCGCCGCTCTTGGCACCCTGAATCTGGAAAACGACGCCGACAACGCCAGGGTCGATATCCGGACGGGAGATATCGTCATCGGTTATGGCGACGGAGGCCTTGCCGTCATCGATCCCGCGACTCGCTCGAAACGGCGGGACATCGCACTAGCCGGCCATCCCGAATCGTTTCAAATCGATCCACACGCGAACCGCGCCTACGTCAACATCCCGGATGCCGGACAGATTGCCGTGATCGACCTGACGACCGGTCGCCAAGTGGCGAAATGGACGGTCCCCGGCCAGGCAGAAAACTTCCCGATGGCGATCGACGACGCTGGTGAGACGATCGCGACGGTCTTTCGCGCGCCGCCGCGCCTCGTGTTCCTGGACACAAAGTCGGGTGCTGTGACGGGAAGCTATTCAACCTGTGCCGATGCCGACGATGTGTTCTTCGATTCGAGGCGCCACAGGGTCTATGTGAGCTGTGGCGCCGGCGCCATCGACGTATTCAGCAGGGACGGTAGCGGCACGAATCATATCGCCGGCATCCATATCTCCCCGGGCGCTCGAACATCGCTTTTCGTGCCGGAGCTGGATGAGCTCTACGTGGCGGAGCGCGCCGGCCTGCTCAAAGATGCCGCCATTGTGGTGTTCCATCCTGTCCCGTGAACCTCTCGGTACAGAAAGGGTTTCGTCTTTGGAACATCGACGGCAGCGTGGAGTGGGTGCCCTTATAAATAAGCGGCTTGCCTGGCGCCCTTCGCTGGATCCTTCCCCGGCTCAGGCCGCCATGTTGGGCGGCCAGTTATGGGTCTCGCCCTGGCAGGACCGGCACCAGGCATAGAGCGCGTCATAGAGCACGAGCCCGTGGCGCAGCATGACATGGTCGTCGGCAAAGACCGCCGAGAGACCGAGCGAGATGGCAAGAAGGCCGGGAGACTGGGGTGCCAGATCGGGCCGGCCCGTATCGGCGCCGCGCACGATGACCGCAAGCTGCGCCAGTGCCGCGTCCATCAGCCCATAGCGCGTCATGAAGGCATCGAAGCTGCAGAGCTCGCCGACATGGCTGAGCTCGACATCCGGCACGTCATAGGGGATGGCGCCCGTCTCCTTCGCCACCTCCATGACGCGGCTCGCGGGCACGAACAGGAACTCAGGCTCCCGGTCGATGAAGCGGGTCACCAGCCAGGGACAGGCGATGCGGTCGATCTTCGGACGTTCACGGGTAACCCATTTCATGGTTCAGACTCCCTTTCTCATTCCGTCCAGAACGGCTTCTCCCACTCGGCCTCGGCATCGGCCCGGGTGACGCCGATATCTTGCAGCATCCGGTCATCGAGCTCGCGCAGTTGCCAGCGTTGGCGGCTGCGCTCGTGCCACTCCCACAGCAATGCGAGAGAGCGGCGGGGCCATGACCCAGGCTGGGTCAAGAACCGCTGCTGCTCGCGCGTCCAGCCATACAATGCCCATTTCATGCGGTTTCTCCTTTGATCGACGATGGAAGGGGTGCCAGGCGACCGGCCATGGCGCGCCAGGCGGCGAGCCCGCCGACGAGCTGCTGTGCGTCGAGTCCCAGTGCCCGCAACGCCGACGCGGCCTCGCCGCTCACCTGAAAGCCGTAGATGCAATAGACAACCACCGGCCGATCCCGCGGCAGTGTCGGGGCCAAAGGTGCGACCTCCTCGGGCCTCAGGAAGCGCGCGCCGGGGATCATGTCCTTGCGCCGCGCCACATCCTCCGGCAGGCAGACGTCGAGCAGCATCGGCGCACTGCCGCTCCCGAGCAGCCGGCCGAGCTCGGCGACGGTGATCGCCGGCGGCTCCAGATTCGCGGCTTGAGGCTCGCGCCGATCTCGCGCGTGCTGCCAGCGCGCCTCGACCCGCGGCCAATGGATGTTGCGCATGAAGCAGTCGATATAGGCCGCAGCACCTGCCCCGAAATCGAGGGCATAGGCATGCTCGTACATGTCGAGGGCGAGAACCGGCGCGCCATCGGCGAGGCAATGGCCGTGATCGGCGGCCCACTGGTTCACCAGCCGCCCGAGCCGCGGCGACCAGCTCGTCAGCACCCAGCCCGAACCGCCGGCCAGCGCCCGCCCCATGGCGGTGAATTCCGCCCGCCACCGGTCGACGGAGCCGAAGTCGCGGGCGAGCTGGCCTGCCAAAGCGGGGCCTATCTCGCCGGCGCCGCCGAGGCCGTCGAAATAGATCTCGTGCAGGATCATCGAATTCGCCGCGATCAGCCGGTCGCGGCCGAGCCCGTTGAGATCGAAGGACGCCGCCGCCGCGGGATCGAGCCCCGCGAGCCGGGCCTCGATGGCATTCAGGCGCCGGACGGCGCCGCCATAGTTGTTCTCGTAATGGCTTGTGAGCAGCCGCTCGGAGAGGCCCTCGAGCCGGTGCGGCTTGAACGGCAGGGGGCGGACTTCATGAGCCATGGACCACCTCGTTGGTCATCGTGAAGAGCTAACGTTACTCCTGTTTCATTGAAGATACAACTGTTGCATTCATGAAAAAACGTGATACGCTTTCCCCCATGAGCACGCAAGAGACACGGGTCGCAGCCCTGCCGGAGCGCTGGCTGCTCCTGATCCACCAGCTCCCTGCCAAGCCCGCCTATCTCCGCGTCAAGGTCTGGCGCCGGCTCCAGGCCCTGGGCGCGGTCGCAGTCAAGAACTCGGTCTATGCGCTCCCCGCCGGCGAGCAGGGCCAGGAGGATTTCGACTGGTTGCTGAAGGAGATCCTGGCGGAAGGCGGCGAAGCCCTGGTCTGCGAGGCGCGGTTCATCGACGGGCTTTCGGATGCTGAAGTGCGCGCGCTCTTCGATGCGGCGCGGGACAAGGACTATGCCGCCCTCGCCAAGGACGTCCAGGCTCTCGCCAAGCGACTGCGTGGCCGGATGGCACAGGAACAGCGAGGTGAGGCCAAGGCCGAGCTCGCCCGGCTGAAGGAACGCCAGGCCGAGATCATTGCCATCGACTTCTTCGGCGCCGAGGGGCGCCAGAGCGTCGATGGTCTCATCACCGGGATCGAATCCCGGCTGGAGGAGGAGATGCCGCAATCCACCCGAAGGACGCCCGCCGCCAGCCAGGCTCCCGCGGATCTCCGCGGCCGTGTGTGGGTGACCCGCCAAGGCGTCCATGTGGACCGCATTGCGTGCGCTTGGCTGATCCGGCGCTTCATCGACCCGAAGGCGCAGTTCAAATTCGTGCCACCCCGGGGCTATGAGCCGGAGCCGGGCGAGCTGCGCTTCGACATGTTCGCCGCCGAGTTCACCCATGAGGGCGACCGCTGCAGCTTCGAGGTGCTGCTGGCGAGGAGCGGGCTCAAGGAGCCGGGTCTCGGCGAGATCGCCGAGATCGTCCACGACATCGATCTCAAGGACAGCAAGTTCGCCCGCGAGGAGGCGGCGGGCCTGAAGATGCTGATCACGGGGATCTGCGCCGATACGACGGAGGAGGAGGAGCGCCTGTCGCGAGGCGCCCGGCTGTTCGACGATTTGTTCGCGATCTTCAGCCGCAAGCGGGCCACGCGGAAATGAATCGCGGGGCCCCTGGCCCACCGGCCATGGCATAAGCTTCGCGGCGGCCTTCCGGGTCTGGGCCCGGGTCGCGGCGCTCAGCTTCGGCGGGCCCGCCGGGCAGATCGCCGTGATGCATCGCATCCTGGTGGAGGAGAAGCGCTGGATCGGCGAGCGCCGGTTCCTCCACGCCCTCAACTACTGCATGCTCCTGCCGGGGCCGGAGGCACAGCAGCTCGCCATCTATATCGGCTGGCTCCTGCACCGGACCGCGGGCGGCTTTGTCGCCGGCATCCTCTTCGTGCTGCCGGGGGTCGTCGCGATCATGGCCCTCAGCGTGATCTATGCGCTCTATGGCGAGGTGCCCCTCGTCCAGGCGCTCTTCTTTGGCCTCAAGCCCGCGGTGCTGGCGATCGTATTGGAGGCGCTGACGCGCATCGGCAAAAGGGCGCTGCGCGGCCGGGTCATGCTGGGGCTCGCGGCCCTCGCCTTCATCGCCATCTTCTTCCTCGACACCCCCTTCCCGGTCATCGTGCTGGGCGC
>Ga0126378_10002241_pt1 | contig 14293 bp, 12 predicted proteins | sample PanSoiMetPlot_23_FD_92587 | JGI IMG/M metagenome (GOLD analysis project Ga0126378, IMG submission 92587) | Tropical forest soil microbial communities from Panama - MetaG Plot_23 | ecosystem: Environmental > Terrestrial > Soil > Tropical forest > Bulk soil | place: Panama | collected 2016-02-17 | reverse complement strand
GCTGCTGGGCATGGCCGCCGACGCGCTGTCCGGCCCCGGCGGGCTGGCCGCCCGGCTCCGCGCCACCCTCACCGGCGGCCGGCCGCTGGCCTCGGCCAGCCTGCCGCTGGACATCGGCGCCGCCACCGACACCATCCCCGCCCACCTGCGCCGCGCCGCCTCCACCCGCCACCCGCACTGCGCCTTCCCCGGCTGCCAGCAGCCGTCCACCGTGTGCGACATCCACCACCTGATCCCCTGCGCCCAGCGCGGGCCCACCGCGCTGGGGAACCTGGTGCCGCTGTGCAGTTTCCACCACCTGACCGCCGTCCACCGGTGGGGCTGGACCCTGCGGCTCAACACCGACGGCACCACCACCGCCACCAGCCCGGACGGGCAGCGCACGCTGCACAGCCACGGCCCACCCACCCGCGCCGCCTGACCGGGCGGCTCGCCGAGCCCTCCTAGCTGGGCAGCGGCTAGCTGGGCAGCGGCCGGGTCAGTCCACGACCGAGCCGCAGGTGATGTTGATCGCTGACGCGGTGATGGTCCGTGCGTGTTCGGATGCCGCGAACGCGGCCACGTTGCCGACGTCGGCCAGTGTTGCCGCGCGCCCGAGCATGGTCCGCCCGACGATGCCGGCGGTGATCGCCTCACGGCCGGCGAAGGTCTCGGGGAGGACCTCGGGTATCCCGCCCGTCTGCAGGGTCACCACCCGGATGCCGTGCGGCCCCAGCTCGCAGGCGAGGCTCCGGCGCAGGGACTCGAGCGCGCCGAACGCTACTTGCAGCCCTCCCAGCCGGGGAAGGGGATCGCCGTACCCGCCGAACATGAGGATCACCCCGGATCCCTGCCTGATCATGTGCCGGGCCGCCGCCCTCGAGGTGAGGAACATCGTCCTGACGGCGGTGACGACCGGCCGCTCGAAGTCCTCGAGCGACATCTCGGCAAGCGGCGTCCCCTGGACGTCGCCGTGCGAGATGAGGTTGAAGTAGACGTCAAGGCTGCCCGCGTCGGCAGCCACAAAGTCCGCGTGATCGTCGACCGCCTTCTCGTCCAGGGCGTCGACGCGCGACGTATGCGCCGTGCCTCCCGCGGAACGGATCCCGCCAGCGACCGTCTCCAGGCTGGCCAGCGTCCGCCCGGCCAGGTAGACCCGCGCGCCCTGAGCGGCGAACGCGCGGGCGACCGCGCCGCCGACCGCGCCGCCCCCGCCATAGATCACGGCACTCTTGCCCTCAAGCAGCACACCAGCCTCCGGTTACCCGGCCCACAGCGTGGTGAGCAGCTCAGCCAGCCGCTCGTGGGAGTCGTGTACGCCCCGCTCCATGCCGGAGGCGACCATTCCGTCGCGGTCTTCGAGTGACTGAAAGCTCGATACCGCGCGCACCAGCGTCCTCCCATCACGTTCTTGCATCGTGAGTGTCTCCAGGCCGACGTGGCCTGGCATGCCCTCAAACTCGAATGTCCGGGCGGTGGCGTCCGGCGTGGGATTGCCGTGGTAGACCCCGCGGAAGCCGTATTCGTTGCCCTGGGAGTCCTTGCTGACGTAGCGCCAGGTGCCACCGTCGCGGGCGTTGTAGTAGTCGATCGTCATGGTGCAATCGCGCGGGCCCAGCCACTGCACCAGCAACTCCGGGTCGGTGTGCGCACGGAACACCAGCTCGCGGGGCGCGTCGAACTCCCGGGCGATGATGACCTGCGGTATGCCGGGCTCGGCGGTGATCTGCGTCTTAGCCATCTTCGTTACTCCTCCCCTTGGGCCGCGCTGGCGCGGCCGGGATCGATCTTCGTGTCGCCTTGCAGCGCCGCCAGCAAGTCATCGAGGCGCTCGTGGCTCTCGTCCCAGAACCGCTGGTAGCGGGCCAGCCAGGTGGTCACCTCGCGAAGCGGCCCGGCCTGCAGGTGGCTCAGCCGGGCGGTGGCGCGGCGGGTGCGCGAGATCAGACCCGCGTTCTCCAGCACCCGCAGATGCCGGGAGATCGCCGGCTGGGATACGTCGAACGGCGCGGCAAGCTCGGCGACGGTCGCGTCCCCCCTGCTCAGCCGGAGCAGGATCGCGCGGCGGGTTGGGTCCGCGAGCGCCCCAAACACGAGGCTGAGCTGATCCGCCGCCATCTATAACCATCCTATTCTAGAACGAGTTGGTTATAGAGTGCGCTCCGCAGAAGGTATTTGTCAAGGCGCGTCCGGCCGTACCAGGACGTCCTCAGCCGCCGCGGGTCTGCGTCCCCTCGCGCCCGGTCAGGTCGAGATGTCGGGATAGGGCAGGCCCCAGTGCGAGAGCCTGGCCGCGTATTCGCGCTGAAATCCGAGCGGCTCGGCATGGTCACGCTCGAAGAGCGCGATGAACAGGGTCAGGGTCAGGAACGGGTGCGCGCCGAGCCCGAACAGGCTGGGGTAGTCGTGGGTGGCGAGCGCCACGCGTTCGGCGTCGCTGAAGGCAAGCCAGCTGCTGCGTTCGCCCTCGTGGCAGTTCAGGATCAGGTTGGCCCGTTCGGCCTCCCACCAGGCCACCGTACCGCGCGGATCGTCGCGGTAGCGTTCCACGAGCTCGGGATCGCGGTCGATCGTGTAAAGGAACTTGTTGAGCAGGTACTTGCTCACGGCGCGTCCACCCCATTCGGGTACCAGGTGAAGTAGGCCTCCATCGTGTGGAACAGGTCGAGCGAGTCGGCGTAATCGGCCTTCGCGCCCTCCCCGGCCACCCCCATCATCAGCATGAAGTCCATGAACCCGTGGGTGGCGTTGCCCGGCTCCCAGAGGCTGTCCAGGCTGACCTGGGCCAGCGCCGAGCCCAGGTCGCCGGAGGCGATCCACTCCACCGCCGTGCGGTCGAACTCGGGGTCGGGGCCGTGCGGGCCGAACTGCCGCGGGCCGCCCAGCTCGAGCGACAGGTGGCCGGTGCCGACGATGGCGACCCGCTGGCCGGACGGCCAGGACTCGACCAGCTCCCGGATGACCCCGCCCAGCTGCACGAACCGCTTCGGCTGCGGCATCGGCGGGGCGAAGATGTTCGTGTAGATGGGCACGATCGGCAGGTCGGCGGCGGGGCGCAAGGTGATGATCGGGCAGGTAATGCTGTGGTCGATCCTCAGCTCGTTGCTGAACGCCAGGTCGAAGCCGGCATCCATGCCGCCCCGCAGCAGGTAGGCCGAGAGCTCCTCGTGGCCGGGCAGCCGCATCCTGGGCAGGCCGAACTCGCGTTCCTCGTTGTAGAAGTTGGCGTCGTAAAACGGCGCCTTGCCGATCAGAAACTGCGGCATGTTGTCGAGCCAGAGTTGGTGGAAGTGATCGCTGCCCACCATGACAAGCAGGTCGGGGCGGGCGCGGGTCAGCGTCTGCCGGAAGGCTTCGATCTTGGCCACCCACTCGTCGGCGAACGGGGGGCGTTCCTCGCCGGTGGCGGTGCTCGCCCGGTAGTAGAACGGGTGGTGGGTGGATGCGATGACCGCGGCGACGGTGGCCATGGCACCTCCTAGGGGTTCGGGCCGGCCGGGGGAAGGTAGGCGGTGTTGCGGTCGACGGCGAGGTACATGTCCATGCCAAGCGGGTTTCGCTGCTCTTCCGCCAGCTGCCCGAGCAGGCCGGCCGCGCGCGCAAGCAGCGCGAACCCGCGCAGCAGATCCGGCGGCAGCCCGAGGTCGGCGAGGACCGCGCCGCTGGTGCCCGCGCCGTTGAGCGGCAGGGTGCGGCCGAGAACCTGAGGGTGCACCCGCCCGATCGCCTCGAACAGCCGCAGGTGCGGGCCACGCAGCCGCTCCTGTTCGGCGATCTTGATGAGGGCGGGGGTCCGTGGGTCGCTGACCTTGTGCACGGGATGCCCGAGGCCGGGGATGAGCCGCCGCTGCGCCCGGGCCCGCTGAACGGTGGCCAGCGCCAGCGCGTCCCAGCCCGCGTCGTCGGCGGGCAGCGGCTCACCCGCCGCCAGGGCTTCGGCCAGGAAGCGCCCGGCGTCCTCGGTCACGCCCAGGAACCGGGAACCGCCGCCGAGCAGCCCGGCCGCGAGCGCACCCTGCAGCGAGTCCGGGGCGCTGAGGTAGGTGAGCCTGGCCGCGATCGCGGTCGGGGTGAAGCCGTGGTCGGCGAGCGCCACGAGCACCGCTTCGAACACCCGGACCTGCGACGGGGTTGGCCGCCGCTGGGTCACCAGCCAGAGCGCGAGTTCGCCGAACCCCACCTTCCCCATCAGGTCGGCCGCGAGGTCATGGCCGAGGAGCGTGATCGTGGTCGCGTCCGACGTTCCCAGCGAGGTGGTGAAACGAGGCGCGGCACCCGGTTCCGTCATGCCCGTGTTCCCGTCTGGTGGACGCCGGCGGGGGGTGGAATGGGCCCGCGCGGGCCGGCGAGCCAGGCACGGACCTGCTGGCCATGCTCGTCGAGCGCGGGCGGCGCAAGCGGGTAGCCGGGCGGGGTTGCCGAGTAGGTGACGGGGTGCCTGATCGTGGGCACACCGGCGGCGGAATCTCCGGCGGTGACGATCGGCTCCAGCCCGATCTCCCCGGCGAAGGCTATGCCGGCGTCCACCGTGTTGATGGGGCCGCACGCCACCCCGACCGCGATCAGGTCCCGGAACCACTCCCCCGAGGTCCGGCCCGCCAGCCGCTCGGCCAGCAGCGGCCGCAGCTGCTCACGGTTGGCCGTGCGCCCCTCGTTGCTGCTGAACCTCGGGTCGGTGGCCAGGCCGGGCGCTCCAAGCACCTCGCAGAGACGGCCGAACTGGGCGTCGTTGCCCGCGGTGATGATGAGCTCCCCGTCGGCGGTGGGCAGCGGCTCGTAGGGGAACAGGCTCGGGTGCGAGTTGCCCATCCGGAACGGCACCACTCCCCCCGCCGCGTACGCGCTGGACTGGTTGACCATCCCGGACAGCGCCGAGGCCATGAGGCTGGCCTCGACGTGCTGGCCCTCCCCGGTGGTTGTGCGGTGGTGCAGGGCGGCCAGGATGGCGATGGCCGTGTGCAGGCCGGCGATGACGTCGAACACCGAGATGCCCGCCCGGTACGGCGGGCCGTCGGGGTCACCGGTCAGGCTCATCAGGCCGGACATGGCCTGGACCATGAGGTCGTAGCCGGGCAGGTCCTTGCCGCCGCTGGCGCCAAAGCCGCTGACCGACGCGTAGACGATGGCGGGGTTGGCTGCCCTGACCGACTCGTAGTCGAGCCCGAACCTCACCAGGCCGCCCGGCTTGAAGTTCTGCACGAAGACGTCGGCGCGGCGGGCGAGCTCGCGTGCGCTCTCCAGATCCCCCGGGTCGTTCAGGTCGAGCGCGACCGAGCGTTTGTTGCGGTTGATGGCAAGGAAGTACGTGGACACCCCGTCCCTGGCGGGCGGGACCCAGCGGCGGGTGTCATCGCCGGCCGGGCTCTCCACCTTGATCACGTCCGCGCCGAGGTCGGCCAGCAGCATCGTGCAATAGGGGCCCGCGAGCACGCGCGAGAAATCGGCCACGATCAGGCCCGACAGCGGGCCGGGCGGAGCCGGGGCGGCCGGCGGCTGTGCGGGCGCCGCGGCGCCGGGCTGGCCGGCCGGAGAGGGCCGCGCCGCGGGCCCGCGCGGGGCAGCGGGAACCGGGGTGTCCGGGCTCGGCGGACTGGGCTGGGTCATGTCAGGCAATTATCCTTCTGTCCGGGTGCCGGACAACCATCCGCCGCAGCCGAACGAGCCACCTCACCGTGGAGGTCTGCCATGGCAGCCGCATCCAGCTCCGACCAGCCCGGCGCCACGCCGGCCGGCCGCCCGACGGCCGCTGACCTCACCCCCGGGCGGCCGGTGGTGTTCCGCAACGCCACCGTGCTGACCATGGACGGCGCTCATCGCGTGCTGCGGGGCGCCGACGTGCTGATTTCCGGCGACCGCATCGGCGAGGCCGGCCCCCGTCTGGCCGTGCCCGAAGGGACGGCGGAAATCGACGCGACCGGGGGGATCGTCATGCCCGGCATGATCGACACCCACCGGCACATGTGGCAGACGGCCATGCGCGGCTACGGTGCCGACTGGACGCTCACCCAGTACTTCGTCTGGTACTACCTGCAATGGGGCAAGGTGTTCCGCCCACAGGACGTTCACGCGGGCAACCTGCTGGCCGCGATCGAGGCGATCGACGCCGGCGTGACCACCACCGTGGACTGGTCGCACGGCCTGCAAACGGTCGAGCACGCCGACGCCGCCGTGGACGCCCTGGAGGCGGTCCCCGGGCGGTTCGTTCTCGCCTACGGCAACATCCAGCAGGGCCCGTGGGAGTGGTCGGCCACGCCGGAGTTCCGCGAGTTCGCCGGCCGCCGCTTCCACGGCAGCGACATGCTCGGCTTCCAGATGGCCTTCGACGTGACCGGCGACCCGGCATTCCCCGAACGCGCCGCCTTCGAGGTGGCCCGCGACCTGGGGGCGCCGGTGACCACCCACGCCGGCGTGTGGGGCGCGACCAGCGACGACGGGATCAGGCTCATGCACGAGAACGGGTTCATGACCCCGTCCACCGTTTATGTGCACGCTGCCACGCTGACACCGGACTCCTACCACCGGATCGCCGCGACCGGCGGGTCGGCCTCGGTGTCCACCGAGAGCGAGCAGAGCGCCGGGCAGGGTTACCCGCCCACCTGGAAGCTGCGCGAGCACGGCATCCCGGTCTCGCTGTCCATGGACACCAGCGTGTGGTGGAGCGGCGACCTGTTCTCGGCCATGCGCACGACGCTGGGCGCCGACCGGTCCCGCGAGCACCTGGAGGCACACGGCAGGCAGGACACCGTTACCCACTGCCATCTCCGCGCCGAGCAGGTCGTCGACTGGGCCACCAGGGGCGGGGCCAGGGCGCTCGGCCTTGACTCGGTCACCGGGAGCCTGGAGGCGGGCAAGAAGGCCGACGTCGTGCTGATCAAGAACGACGGCTCGCCGGTGATGTTCCCGCTGCTCAACCCCTACGGCCACGTCGCCTTCCAGGCGCAGCGCGGCGACGTCCACACGGTGGTCGTGAACGGGCGGGTGGTGAAGTACGACCACCGCCTCGTCGGCGTGGACCTGGCCAGGGCGCGGCAGGCGGTGGAGCAGACGGTCGAGCACCTGATGCGGGAGCTTGGCCCGGACGCCTGGGCCGAGGGCATGAACCCGGAGATCCCGGAGACCAACGTGCTCGACAACCCCTATACCTATACCGAGTGGGACGCCGGCTCCGCACGGTGGAAGAGCGGTGAAAGGAATGACGACCGGGCCTGAGCCGGGCCATCGGGCACATCGGGGCGGCCAGCGGGCGGGGGCAGACGGCAGCGTTATGCGGGCGGCGGTCATCCGCCGTCATGGGGAGCCGCCGGAATATCTGGACCACCCGGTGCCAGGCCGGGCGGGGGGGCAGGCCCTGATCAGGGTGACCGCGGCCCCCATCAACCCGCTCGACCTGCTGTGCGCCTCGGGGACCTCCTACTTCGGCCCGCCGGCGGTGCCCTACGCGCCCGGCGTCCAGGGTGTCGGGATCATCGAGGAGGCGGACACGCTCCCCGCCGGGCGGCGGGTCTGGTTCAGTTGCGGCGCGGGCATGCGGCCAGGAGACGGATCCATGGCTGAACGCTGCGTGGCCGGCGAGGCCGCGGTGGTGCCGGTGCCGGAGGGGGTCGACGACGACCTCGCCGCCGCGCTCGGCCTGTCCGCGATCGCCGCCTGGATGGCGCTGAGCTGGCGGGGCCGGCTCCGGCCCGGCGAGCACGTGCTAGTCCTTGGCGCCAGCGGCACGGTCGGGCAGGTCGGGGTGCAGGCCGCACGCCTGCTGGGGGCGGGCCGTGTGGTGGCGGCGTGCCGCGACCCGCACGGCCGCGCCAGGGCGGCCCAGCTGGGCGCCGACGCGGTGGCCGACCTGACCCATGGCGGGGGTGAGGGCGCGGCGGACCTGCTGGCCAGCCGGCTGGCCGAGGCGATGGCCGGCCGGGCAGACCTTGTGCTCGACCCGGTGTGGGGGGCGCCGGCCGAGGCGGCGCTTCGCGTGCTGTCGCCGCGGGGACGGCTTGTCAACCTTGGCTCCTCCGCCGCCGCCCTGGCCAGCCTCGGCTCGGCCACCCTGCGCGGCGGCGGGCTTTCCGTGCTCGGCTACACCAACAACGCCCTGAGCGACGAGCAGAGGGCGACGGCGCTGACCGAGGTGTTCACCCACGCGGCGGCCGGCCGGCTCACGGCCGACCGGGAAACCCTGCCACTGGCCCGCGCCGCCGAGGGCTGGTCTCGCTGCGGCCGGCCGCCACACCGCAAGACGGTGCTGGTTCCCTAGAGTGCCCAGCAGTCCTGGCGCCGGGGCTCTTAGCGGTAGTACATGACGTTGCCGCGCTTGTCGACGGCCACGCACGCCGTCGCCGAGGGGCAGCTCAGCGCCGAGACCGGGACACTGCCGTCGATCGAGCTCACCGGCGACCAGGTTCGCTTGCGGTAGACCACCGAGCCGCCCGAGTCCGTGGTGGCAAGGCAGAACCCGTCGGCGGGGCAGGCGACCGCGTCGGCCGTCGCCCGCATGGGCAGCACGCTCCACCGCCCCCCGGAGAACACCGCGCTCCTGCCCGCGCCGCCGACCGCCATGCAGAACGCGGGGCTGGAGCACGACACACCGGCGAACGCGTGCCCGGCGTCCACCCAGACCCGGGACGACCAGGTGCTGCCGTTGTAGGTGTAGACGCCCCCCGAGGCGTCAACCGCCACGCAGTAGCTGGGGCTTGTGCAGGACACAGCCGTCAGCCCGCCGCCGCTGGAAACGCCGAACGGCGTCCAGCCACCGGGCCGGTAGGCGAACGCGTTGCCGCCGCTGTCGGTGGTCATGCAGAAGGCGGCGATGGGGCAGGACACCGCCGTGAAGACACCGGCCCTGGCGTCCACATAGATCGGGCTGCCGTAGCTGCCCTGCCTCATGAACAGGGCGTTGCCGGCCTTGTCCAGCGCGAGGCACGACCGCCCGGTGGCGCAGGAGATCGCGGTCAGGCCGCCTGCCGGGTCGGTCGCCACGGTCCGCCAGCCGTGCGAAGGCGCGTGGGACAGGACGTTCCCGGCGCTGTCGGTGGCGTAGCACAGCGAGGGGCCCGGGCAGGAGATCCCGGTGATGGACGCGCCGGAGCCGGCCAGCGGCCCAATGGCCGCCGGGGACGTCCAGGCGGGCGCGGAGGGGCTGGGCAAAGCGCTGGCTGTGGCCGAGGCAGGCGCGCTCGCCGGCGGGGCCCCGCTGGGCTGAGTGGGGCGGGATGAGGCGGCCGGGGTGACGGCGGCCGGCGGCGCGCTGCGGTGGCCCGCCCAGCTCAGGGCGGCGACCGTTATCCCGCCCGCCGCGATGATGGCCGCGCTGGCGACGATCGCGAGCGGGCGGGGGCGGTGAGGCCGCGGCGGGGTGGGCACGCCGGAGGGCCCGCCCCGCCGCGGGGGCGGTACCTGGTGCGTGGGGGGCGGTACCCGGTGCGTAGCACCGGCCCCGCCCCCGGGTGCCGCAGGCGCCGTGGCGGCTGCCGCCGGCGTTGACGCCGGGGGGGCTGACCGTGCGCGCGCGGTGGCGGGCCGCTCCGTCGTGGCGTCCCTGGCCGCGGGCAGCGTTACCGGCTCGCGCGCACCCTCGCCGGAGATGAAGTCCGCGAACGAGCCGCTTGTGTACTCCATGGCCCCGCCCGGGACCGAGCGCCGTTTGGGGGACAGCGGCTCCCCGCACGTGTCACAGAAGCGCGCGCCCGGGTAACTGCGGTGTCCCTGACTGCAACCGGCCCGGACGTCGTCTCCGCAGGCGTCGCAGAATGCCGCCCCGGGCGAGACGGGATGGCCGTGGCGGCAAGTAGACACCGTGCCCCTCTCACTTGTCGCGCCGTTGACGATGCTAGCGGCACGATCATGGGGCTCGGGGATGTCTTGGCCAAGCTGGGAAGCCCGGGGCGCGGGCAGGGAACCAAGCGTGCCCTGAGCCGGCTACGCGGTGATATGCGCCGGGACCGGGCGCGCCCGGCGGGCGCTGGGTCTCAGCACTCGATGACGTTCACGGCCAGGCCGCCGCGTGCGGTCTCCTTGTACTTGTCCTTCATGTCCGCGCCGGTCTCCCGCATCGTCTTGATCGCCTTGTCCAGCGAGACGTGATGCTCGCCGTCACCCCAGACCGCCATCCTCGCCGCGGTGATCGCCTTCACCGCGGCGATCGCGTTCCGCTCGATGCACGGGATCTGGACCAGACCGCCGACCGGGTCGCAGGTGAGCCCGAGGTTGTGCTCGACCCCGATCTCCGCCGCGTTCTCCACCTGCTCAGGTGTGCCGCCAATCACCTCGGCAAGGCCCGCCGCCGCCATCGAGCAGGCGGACCCGACCTCTCCCTGGCAGCCGACCTCCGCGCCGGAGATCGACGCGTTCTCCTTGAACAAGGTCCCGATTGCGGCCGCGGTGAGCAGGAACCTGACCACGCCGTCGTCGTCCGCGCGCGGCACGAAACGGGTGTAGTAGTGCAGGACAGCCGGGATGATTCCGGCCGCGCCGTTGGTGGGCGCGGTGACCACCCGCCCGCCCGCCGCGTTCTCCTCGTTCACGGCGAGCGCGTACAGCGTGACCCACTCCATCGCGTACAGCGGATCGGAGGTGTCCGCGTTCTCCTCCAGGGCCGCGCGGAGTCTCGCCGCCCGGCGGCGGACCCGCAGTCCGCCCGGGAGCACGCCCCCGGCCTCACAGCCGCGGCGCACGCACTCCCGCATCACCGCCCAGATCCGCAGCAGCCCGGCGCGGACCTCGGCTTCGTCCCGCCGGATCAGCTCGTTCGCCAGCATCACGCCGCTGATCGGCAGCCCGCTGGCGCGGGTCTGGGCGAGGAGTTCGGCGCCGCTGCGGAAGGGATAAGGCACGGGCGTGCTGTCGGGCACGATCGAGGGCACCCCCGTCTCATCCTCGCCAAGCACGAAACCCCCGCCGACGGAGTAATAGGTGCGCACGCTGATCTCGCGCCCGGCGGCATCGAGGGCGGCGAAGCGCATGCCGTTGGAGTGGAAGGGCAGCCGCTTGCGGCGGTGCAGCACGATGTCGGAGTCCACGTCGATGTCAATCTCGTGACCTGCGTGATCTGTGTGATCTGAGGGGTCTGAGTGATCGGCGGGTGCCGAGGGAGGTGCCAGGCGCAGGCGGCCGGTCTCGCGGACCCTGCTCACCAGCGGCTCCGCAGCGGCTGGGTCGACCGTCTCCGGGTCGGCGCCGGAGAGGCCAAGCAGGATCGCCTTAACGCTGCCGTGGCCGTGCCCCGTGGCGCCGAGCGAGCCAAACAGCTCCACCTTCACCCTGGCCACCCGCCGCATGCCATCGGCGCCGCCCCCCTCGCCAACACCACCGATCCCGCTAGCATCACCGACTCCACTGGCACCGTCAGTAATGCCGACCCCACCGGCACTGCCAGCATCACTGACCCCGCTGCTAGCATCACTGGCCCCACTAGTACTGCTAGCACCGTCGCGGCCACTGATCCTACTGGCCCCACTGGCACCGCTAGCACCGCTGACCCCATCGGCACCGCCAGTCTCGGCGGCCAGCGACGCGACGAACATGCCCGCGGCCCGCATTGGCCCCACCGTGTGCGAGCTTGACGGGCCAATTCCGATCTTGAAGAGGTCGAAGGCGCTGATCGTCATCGGCCGACTCCCCCTCTCTGTCTCTCTGTCCATGACATATCACGGATTTCGTTAGGGCATACCCGGACAAACCACTCGTGATCATGGCTGAGATCCGTGATATGTGGGCTGGTTACCCCGCCGGCGGCTCGTTACCACCCCGGACCCGGGAGCCGGACGGGTCGAAGGGGGGGCGGAGGCTGACGGTGGCCGGGCGGATCCGGCCGCCGACGTTGACCTGGTAGGAGCCGGCCCGCAGGAAGCCCGGGGTGACCACCCCGCCCTCCGGGTCACGGACGTAGCCGAGGCCCACCGGCCTGCCAAGGGCTTCCCCCCAGGCCGCCGACGTAACCTGGCCGGCCGCCACGCCGTCGCGCAGTACCAGTTCACCACCCCACATGACGGTGCCGCGATCGTCGAGCACCAGCGACACCAGCCGCCGCCGCGGCCCGTCGGCCTTGGCCTTCTCCACCGCTTCCCGGCCGAGGAACGGGATGCCGGTGCCGAGCTTGCACGCGAAGAGCAGCCCGGCCTCCACCGGGTTGTAGTCCGGGGTCAGCTCGCGGCCGAACGCGCGGTACCCCTTTTCGAGCCGCATCGACTCGATGGTGTAATAACCGGCGTTGACGAGGCCAAACTGGGCACCGGCGGCGGTCAGCAGCTCATACACCCCCACCGCGAACTCACACGGCACGTACAGCTCCCAGCCCAGTTCGCCAACGTAGGTGATCCGGGTCGCCCGGACGGTGAAGTAGCCCAGGTCGATCTCGCGGCTGGCGCGGAAGGGAAACCCCTCGTCGGACACGTCAGCGGAGGACACGGCCGCGAGCAGGTCGCGTGACCGGGGTCCCATCACGCCGAAGACGGCCAGCGACGATGTCACATCGACGAGGGTGGCGTGGGCGGCGGGCGGCAGCCGTTTAGCGATGTGATCTTTATCCCGCTCGGTGGTCGCTGCGCTGCTCACGAGCAGGAACTCCAGCTCCGAGAGCCTGGTGACGGTGAGGTCGGACTCGTAGCTGCCGCGCTCGTTGAGCATCCCTGTGTAGACGGTCCAGCCCGGCTCGACCGCGACGTCGGCGGTGCAGATCCACTGCAGTGAGCGCTCCGCGTCCGGGCCGGTCAGCAGGTACTTGGAGAACGAGGTCTGGTCGAAGATCGCCACGTCGCGGCGCGCCGCCCGCTGTTCGGCGGCGACGGCGGGCAGCCAGTTCGGCGCGTCCCAGGAGTACTCGAGGACGGGGCGGTCCCCCGGCGGCGCGAAATAGTTCGGCCGCTCCCAGCCCATCCTGCTCCCGAAGCAGGCGCCGGCCTGCGCGAGCAGGTGGTGCACGGGTGAGCGGCGGAAGGGCCGGGCGGTGGCCAGTTCCCGGTTCGGCCACGGCACCGCGTAATGGAGGCCGAGGATCTCCCCCACCCGGTCGCGCAGCCAGCGGTTGTTGCCGTGGAAGCGGGCGAAACGCCGGATGTCCACCCCGGTCAGGTCCATGCCCGGGTCGCCGGTGAGGATCCACTCCGCCAGCGCCCGGCCCGCGCCGCCGGCGGACGCGATGCCGACCGAGTTGAAGCCCGCCCCGACGAAGAAGTTCCGGCATTCCGGCGCCTCGCCGAGGATGAACTGGTTGTCGGGGGTGAAGCTCTCCGGGCCGTTGTAGAACTTCTTGATCCCGGTCTCGGCCAGCGCCGGGATTCGCATGACGGCCTGGTCCATGAGGATCGAGAAGTGGTCCCAGTCCTCGGGCAGCAGCTGGAACTCGAACGGGCGCGGGAGCGCGTCGGGGGCGACCCACGCTTTGGCGTTGGGCTCGAACCCGCCCACGACCAGGCCGCCCACCTCCTCCTTGAAATAGGTGTAGCCGTCCGGGTCGCGCAGGACCGGCAGGTCGCGGTGCACCCCCTCGATCTGGTCGGTCACCACGTAGAAGTGCTCGCACGAGTGCAGCGGCACCGTCACCCCGCACCAGGCGGCGACCTGCTTGGCCCACTGGCCGGCGCAGTTGACGACCACCTCGGCCTCGACGTCGCCCCCGGTGGCGCTGACCCCGGTGACCCTGCGGACGCCGCCCTGGGCGGTGGTGAGGATCCCGGTCACCTCGGCCCGCTCGCGGATCGTCACGCCGGCCTTCCTGGCGCCGCTGGCCAGCGCGTAGGTCAGGTCGGTGGGGTTGGCCTTGCCGTCGCCGGGGAGCCAGATCGCGCCCGCGAGGCCCGCGGTGTCCATGACCGGGAACATCTCGCCCGCACGCCGGGGGCTGATGATCTCGCACGCGAGGCCGAACGCCTCGGCCACCGCGGCGGTGCGGCGAAGCTGGACCATGCGCTCGGGGGTGCGGGCCACGATCACGCCGCCGCAGCGGGCGAAGCCGGTGTCCAGGCCGACCTCGCCGGCCAGCCGCGCGTATAGCCCGGTCGAGTACTGGACCAGCCTGGTGCCGCTCTCCGAGGCGCGCAGCTGGCCGACCAGGCCCGCCGCGTGCCAGGTCGTGCCGCAGGACAGCTGCCCCTGCTCGAGCAGGAGGACGTCATCGCATCCCATCGCGGCGAGGTGGTAGGCGACGCTGGCGCCGATCACGCCCCCGCCGATGATCACGACGCGGGCCCTGGCCGGCAGGGGCGGCCGGGCCGGGGGCCCCCCGGGATCCCCCCGTGGCGGCAGCGGGGTCATCGCTAGTCCTCCCGCTGGACCTCGTCGAGGAGCCGGGTGAAGTCCCGGCTGGTCAGCCCCTCCGCGGCCGACT
>Ga0126378_10002240_pt1 | contig 14293 bp, 15 predicted proteins | sample PanSoiMetPlot_23_FD_92587 | JGI IMG/M metagenome (GOLD analysis project Ga0126378, IMG submission 92587) | Tropical forest soil microbial communities from Panama - MetaG Plot_23 | ecosystem: Environmental > Terrestrial > Soil > Tropical forest > Bulk soil | place: Panama | collected 2016-02-17 | reverse complement strand
GAGGAGCTAGCCAAGATCATCGGCTGCCAGCCGTCCGACGTCCTTCGCGTGTCCGCCAAGACGGGCGAGGGCGTCGCCGATCTGCTGAACGCCGTGGTCGCGCAGGTGCCGGCGCCGAGCGGCAACCTGGAAGCGCCGGCCAGGGCCCTGATCTTCGACTCGGTCTACGACACCTACCGTGGGGTGGTCACATACGTCCGGATGGTTGACGGCAGGCTGTCGCGGCGCGAGCGCACGCTGATGCTGTCAACGGGAGCGGTACACGAGACGCTCGAGGTCGGCGTCATCTCGCCGGAGCCGGTTCCTGCTGAAGGCCTGGCCGCTGGCGAGGTCGGGTACCTGATCACGGGCGTAAAGAACGTCAGGCAGGCCAGGGTCGGCGATACCGTAACGAGCGCGGCGCACCCGGCCGCTGAGCCGCTGGCAGGCTACGCCTTCCCCAGGCCGATGGTTTTCTCCGGGTTGTATCCGGTGGACGGCGATGAGTACCCCGATCTGCGCGATGCGCTGGACAAGCTGCGGCTGAACGACGCATCACTTGTGTACGAGCCGGAGACATCGACCGCGCTTGGCTTCGGATTCCGCTGCGGCTTCCTCGGCCTGCTGCACATGGAGATCATCAGGGAGCGGCTGGAACGCGAGTTCGGCCTGTCGCTGATTTCCACTGCACCCAACGTCGTCTACCGGGTTGTCATGGACTCCGGCTCCGAGGTGATCGTGACGAATCCGAGCGAATTCCCCGGCGGGCCGGCCGGCGTGGCCAACAAGACGGGCGTGATCGCCGCCGGCAAGATCGCGATGGTCTTCGAGCCGGTCGTGCGGGCGACGATCCTGGCGCCCTCCGACTACATCGGCGCGATCATGGAACTGTGCCAGTCCAGGCGCGGCGCGCTGATCGGCATGGAGTACCTGTCTGCCGACCGGGTTGAGATCAGGTACACAATGCCGCTGGCCGAGATCATCTTCGACTTCTTTGACCAGCTCAAGTCGCGCACCAGGGGGTATGCCTCGCTCGATTATGAGCCTGGGGGCGAGCAGGAGGCCGATCTGGTCAAGGTCGACATCCTGCTTCAGGGGCAACCGGTCGACGCGTTCAGCCAGATCGTGCACGCCGACAAGGCGCGGGAGTACGGGCTCGCGATGACGTCGCGGCTGAAGGAACTGATCCCGCGCCAGCAGTTCGAGGTGCCGATCCAGGCTGCGATCGGCGCCCGGATCATCGCCAGAGAGAACATCAGGGCCCTGCGCAAGGACGTGCTCGCGAAGTGTTATGGCGGTGACATCACCAGGAAGCGCAAGCTGCTCGAGAAGCAAAAAGAAGGCAAGAAGCGGATGAAGATCATCGGTCGCGTCGAGGTTCCGCAGGAGGCCTTCGTCGCCGCGCTTACCGCAGAGCAAAGCGCCGACCGCAAGTCGTGATGCCCATCGCGGAGCCCTTGCCCGGCCTCATGCCCATCGTTGGGCCTTGCGGGGCCTCAGGGGTGGTGGCCGGCCACCATTGCCACGATCGCGATCGCGAGCAGCAGCGGGCCAAGCACACCGATGTAGCCGAGGACCAGGCCGGCTAGCGCCATGCTGTCGCCCGACTCACCGGTCTCACGGATCTGACGGCGTGCCACGTGCCCGAAGATGATGGCGCAGATGCCACCGACTATCCAGAAGAAGATCTGGCCGATGCCGCAGGCCAGCGAGGCGATCGCCATCGGGTTCGTCCGCGGCACGGCCGGCGGCATAGCCGCTTGCCGGTAGGGAACCGGCTGGTGCAGGTCGGCGGTGATGGCGCCGAGCTGGTCGTAAGTTTTGGCCTGCATCAGGCTTGTTGACCGCGCGTCAAACTCCTCCCACGTCAGCCTGCCGTCCGCGTAGGCAGCCTGAAGCAGCGTGTGCACGCTCTCCCTGTCGGCGTCGGTCGCCCGCATCGGCCCGTACATGCCAGCTGTCATCGGATCCCCAGTCCCCATCCCAGGTGCGGCATCATTCTCAGATTATCCCCCGTGTCGGCTAGCCTGCGGTCATGGCAAGCGCCCGGATCTCCTCCGATGGCCCGGTGATCGCGCGGGCGAGCTGACCATGCCCGGAAGTCCGCCCGACGGGGAGCCTGTACCGCCCGACGGCCGCCTGGAGCCAGCAGCGCTCGCGCAGCTTGGAGCGGCCCCGCTCGGCTTCTACGTTCATGTCCCCTTCTGTGCCACTCGGTGCGGATATTGCGACTTCAACACGTACACGGCGGCTGAGCTTGGCGGCGGCGCATCCAGGGCGAGCTATGCCCGCCTGGCCATCGACGAGGTCAGGCTGGCCCGCAAGGTACTAGGCGCCGGCGCGCCCGAGGTGAGCACTGTTTTCTTCGGCGGCGGGACGCCGACGCTGCTGCCACCGTCCGACCTGGCCGCGATCCTTGCAGCAATCAAGACCGAGTTCGGAATGGCGACGGACGCGGAGGTAACGACCGAGGCGAATCCCGAGAGCGTCGACCAGCGGGCACTTGAGGACCTTCGTGCTGGCGGCTTCACCCGTATCTCGCTCGGCATGCAAAGCGCCGCCGAGCATGTGCTGAGGGTCCTTGACCGGTCACATTCTCCGGGCCGGGCCGAGCAGTGCGTGGCCTGGGCTCGTGCGGCGGGGTTCGCTCATGTCAGCCTCGATCTGATCTATGGCACGCCCGGGGAGAGCGCCCAGGACTGGGAGCGGTCGGTGCGCCAGGCGATTGGCACAGGGCCCGATCACATCTCGGCCTACGCGCTGATCGTCGAGGAAGGCACAAAGCTCGCAGCTAGGGTCAAGCGCGGCGAACTCGCGCAGCCAGACGATGATGCGATGGCCGACCGGTACCTTGCCGCCGACGAGATGCTCGGGGCTGCGGGCCTTGCCTGGTACGAGATCTCGAACTGGGCCGCGGGGCCGGGGTCCGCCTGCCGCCACAACTTGCTTTACTGGGCTGGCGGCAACTGGTGGGGCATAGGACCTGGCGCGCATCGCCATGTGGGCGGCATGCGGTGGTGGAACGTGCGGCACCCCGCAGCGTATGCCGGCAAGATCGCCGACGGCATCAGCCCAGGTCAGGGTAGGGAGGTGCTATCTTCCGCGCAGCGCAGCACCGAGCAGATCATGCTGGCGACCCGGCTGGCAACGGGCTGCCCGCTCTCCGTGCTCGGGGCCGCCGGACGGCGCGGTGCAGCCAGCGCCGTGACCGACGGGCTGGCCGATCCCGCCGCGTTCGCAGCGGGGCGGCTCGTGCTCACGACAGCCGGCCGGCTGCTTGCTGACGCCGTCATCCGGGGCCTGACGGAGTAGCCCATCCATTAACTGACGGAGTAACCCCGGTGACTTGACGGGCGTGTCCCAGTATCGTTCGGCCTTAGACTTGGCACTCGGGCGGACCGAGTGCCAGGGAGGTGACAACGTGCTCGATGAGAGGGTGCTCGACGACAGGAAGCTGGCGGTTCTGCGCGCCATCGTGGAGGACTACGTATCCACGAACGAGCCTGTCGGCTCCAGGGCGCTCGTCGACCGGCACAACCTAGACGTCTCACCGGCCACGATTCGCAACGACATGGCCGTGCTCGAGGAGCAGGGCTATATCGTCCAGCCGCATACCAGCGCTGGCCGGATACCGACCGACAAGGGATACCGCCTGTTTGTGGACAGATTGTCCGCTATCAAGCCGTTCTCGGCCGCCGAGCGCCGCGCGATAGAGACCTTCCTCGCCGGGGCTTACGACCTTGATGACGTCGTCATGCGTACGGTCCGGCTGCTGGCCCAGCTCACCCGTCAGGTGGCCGTCGTGCAATACCCGTCCCTCAGCAAGTCGGCGGTGCGCCATGTGGAGCTGGTGCCGCTGAGCGACCGGCGGCTGCTGCTCGTGCTGATCACGGATACCGGCCGGGTCGAGCAGCGCGTCGCCGAGCTGCCTGCCTCCTATGACGAGGACTCGATCATGCAGCTCCGGGCCGTTCTCAACGCATGCCTGGACGGAAAGAAGCTCAATGACGTGGCCTCCGTCGTTGCTGAGCTGCCCGCGAGGGTGGAACCGCGGGAGCGAGCTAACGCGGCAACGGTGTTCTCGGTGATACTCGAGACGCTGGTGGAGCGGACAGACGAGAAGATTATCGTGGGCGGTGCGTCCAATCTCACGGCCGCAGACTTCTCACAGGGCCTGCGGGAGGTACTCGAGGCGCTGGAGGAGCAGGTCGTGCTCATGCGGCTGCTCGGCGAGGTTGACGACCACGCGCCGGTCACGGTCAGGATCGGAGCTGAAAACGATGTGCTCGGCCTGCGCGCCGCGTCGGTCGTGGCCGCCGGCTACGGGTCGGCTGACCGGCCGCTCGCCAAGCTTGGCGTCGTGGGCCCGACGAGGATGGACTATCCGACGACGATGGGGGCGGTACGCGCGGTGGCACGGTATACGGGTCAGATCCTGGCGGAGTCGTAGGGGATGAGCGTGACGACCGACTATTACGCTGTCCTTGGCGTGCGCCGGGACGCCAATGCCGACGAGATCAAGAAGGCATACCGGCGGCTGGCACGCGAGCTGCACCCCGACGTTAACCCCGATCCGGCCACCCAGGAGCGCTTCAAGGAAATCACCCAGGCTTACGAGGTGCTGTCAGACCCCGACAAGCGCCAGATGTATGACCTTGGCGGTGACCCGTTCGCACAGCCTGCCGGCGCCGGCGGATTCGGCGCTGGGTTCCCGTTCAGCGACATCATGGACGCCTTCTTCGGCGGCGGTCAGGCAGCCCGCGGCCCGCGCAGCCGTGCGCGGCGCGGCCGTAACGCCACCATCCGGGTGGATCTTGACCTTGCCGAGTGCGCGTTCGGGGCTACCAGGGAGCTGACCGTTGACACCGCCGTGGTCTGCCCGACCTGCTCGGGCGAGGGCAGCGCGCCAGGCAGCCATCCGACCACGTGCGAGGTGTGTGGCGGGCGCGGCGAGGTCAGCCAGGTGACCAGGTCGTTCCTCGGCCAGGTCATGACCTCGAGGCCGTGCCCGAATTGCGGGGGCTTCGGCACCGTCATCCGCAGACCATGCCCGGAGTGTGACGGCGACGGGCGGGTCAGAACCCGCCGCACCGTCAAGGTGAGGATCCCGGCGGGCGTCGAGGACGGCACGCATATCCAGCTGGCGGGCGAGGGCGAGGTCGGGCCGGGCGGCGGCCCGCCTGGCGACCTGTTCCTGGAGATCGTGCAGCGGCCGCATCCGATCTTCGAGCGCCACGGCGACGACCTGCACTGCACGCTGACGATCCCGATGACCGCGGCCGCCCTCGGCGCGACGCTGCAGATCCAGACCCTGGACGGACCGGCCAACGTCGATATCAGGCCAGGTACCCAGTCGGGTCAGACGATCCCGCTGTTCGGCCAGGGATCCTCGCACCTGCACGGGCCTGGCCGCGGCGACCTGGTCATCCATGTGACGGTGGAGACGCCGGTCAAGCTCGAACCCGAGCAGGAGGAGCTGCTCAGGCAGCTGGCCAGGATGCGCGGCGAGGAGTCGCCGCCGGGCAAGTTCGCGCCAGGCGAGCAGGGATTCTTCTCCCGGCTCCGTGACGCCTTCAACGGCCGCTAGGCCACTGGGAGGAATCCGCTGATCCCGCCGGTCTTCTTCTGCGACCGGTCTGAGCTTGGCGCCGAACGGATTACCCTGGCCGGCACCGAAGGCAGGCATGCCACCACGGTGCGCAGGCTTGCGCCTGGCGAGCGGGTTGATCTGACCGACGGCGCCGGCGGCGTGGCCGAATGCGAGGTCATCGCGGCCAGGCCAGGCGCCGGCGAACTCGATCTGGTCGTGCTGGCCCGGCGGTCAGAGCCGCGGCCGCCCTGCCGGCTGACCGTCGTGCAGGCCATCTTGAAGGGCGAGCGCGGCGAGCTCGCCATCGAGGTGATGACGGAGGTCGGGGTCGACACCATCGTGCCGTGGCGGGCCGAGCGGTGCGTGGCACGGTGGCGGCCGGAGCGCGAAGAGAAGGCGCTGCGGCGCTGGCAGTCGACGGCGCGCGAGGCAGGCAAGCAGTCCAGAAGGACGAGGTTCACCGAAATTACCAGCCCGGCAAAGACAGCCGAGGCCGCAGCACGCGTGGCCGGCGCCGATCTGGCTGTGCTGCTCGATCACGAAGCGGGCCAGCCGCTGAACGCCCTCCCGCTTCCCAGGAACGGTGAAATCGTCCTGATCGTCGGCCCAGAAGGCGGGGTCAGCCCGCAGGAGGCGGCTGAGCTGGCAGCGGCTGGCGCTGTTCCAGCGAGGCTCGGCCCGTCGGTGCTCAGGGGCTCGACCGCAGGGGCGGTCGCCGCGGCGCTCGTGCTGAGCGGTTGCGGGAGGTGGGACTGAACCGGTCCGAGCTGGCTGACCTAGACGCACCGCTGGGCGATGCGGTGCCGGGGCGGCGCCGGCGTAGCCGCCATCTTGGGGGTGGACTGCGTTCCAGGCGCTGCTGCAGGTCTCTGCGCCGCTGCCAGATGTTGTGCCCCGGACGAGCCGCTGCCAGGGGCCGCCTGGGCCGATCCCGGACCGGCGGTAGGCACTGTCGTCGATGGGGAGGTGCTACTCGGCGACGGTGAACCGGTGGGTGGCGTGCTCGTCGGGGGGCTCGACGACGGCGGCGGGGTTGGCGAGGACGAAGCGGGCGGCGACGGGCTCGAAGACTGCGGCGGGCTCGCGCTCACCGACGTGATTGGCGGCGGCGAGCTGGTCGGGCAGCTCGCCGACGTCGGGGTCGGCGAGCTTTTCGCCGGTCGGCTCGACCCCGGGCTGACGTAGGAGTTCGTGCTGTGGTCGGTGTCCCCGGGCCTGCTACTGCTGTGGCCGCCCCCGCCGTATTGCCGCTGGTTGCCGGTGGTGGTGAATGGAGACAGGGGGAGCCCGGTGGCCGCCCAGGAGACACCGGTCACGACGAGCAGCACCGTCGCCAGGCCCGCAGCCGGGCGCAGCCACCGAACCCACCCGCCCCGGCCAAGCTCAGGGCGGAACCGCTCCACGACAATTCCGGCCCCGTAGCGCAGCCAGAAGGCCGCTATCTCCAGGTAGCCCCACACCAGGCCCGCCACCGCGAGCACGCGCGCCAGCGGTGTCGTCCACCAGCGCGTACGCAAGGCGGGCTGGCCGACGGCGATCTTTGCACGGATCCGGTCGAGTCCGCCGCCTGCTGGCTCGACCGAGTCGGCGGCCACCCGCAGCGCGTACCGCAGCGCTCGCTCCAGGCCGGCCTGACGTGGTTCGGGGCGTCGGTGGCTCATGCCTCACGCTCCAGCACGGACCGGAGCGCAGCCAGGGCGCGCGAGGTGTGGCTCTTCACGGCGCCTCTGGTAATCCCCATCGCCGCAGCGATCTGGGCCTCGGACATGTCCGCGTAGAACCGCAGGACCACGACCTCACGCTGCCGGACCGGGAGCCCGCGCAGGGCGGCGACGACCGATGACCGCTCGAGCAGCGCGAGCGCGCCGTGCTCGGCGCTCGGCATGTCGGGAGCCGCCTTGGGCGCGTTGCGGTCGACCACCACGCGGTGCCGCAGGACCGAACGTGACCGGTTGACAACGGCGGCGCGCAAGTAGGAGAGCGTCTTCTCGCTGTCACGCAGCCGGTGCAGCCCGGCGTGCAGAGCGACAAACGAGTCCTGCACTACTTCCTCCGCGGTCGCGATGTCGTGTAGCAGCAGCGTCGCCAGGCGCACGAGCGACCGGTAGTGCGCGCCATATAGGTCTGTTATGGCCGCGAGCGCCGCATCTGCGTCGAGCGCGTGGCTCCCGTTGCGGGCAGACCCGTCTAGGTGCTGGTCTGCCGTGACCCGCCCCAGCGCTGAGGCCGCCACAAGGGTTTCGGTCACCTTGTCTTGACGCGCGGCTAGGCCGCTAGGTTCACTTACGGTCATCACAAGATGTAGCGCGGGACCCTCGCGCTGTCCTCCGCCCCACGAATCCCACGCTCCAACATCCGCCAGAGGTCTCCCAGCCGCATCGCGGCGGGGACATACTTCAGGTCGCCGTCGGCCCGGCAAGGCCATTTGAGCCATTGCTCGGGCGGCAGTGTCCTAGTCGCCAGCATTTCCGTGCACTCACAACACGCATGCGCCGATCGGTGATCGTCTGCGACGCGCTGGAGGTTAGCAGTGTTGCAACCATATATGTCCCGAGCCCGCAGAGCACGTCACACGTTAGTATCGGCCCGTGTCCGATTGCCTGTTCTGTAAAATAGTGTCTGGCGACGTCCCAGCTACGCGCGTACTGGAAACTGAGCGCACTCTTGCATTTCGTGACATCAATCCGCAGGCTCCCATTCACGTGCTGGTAATTCCCAAGCCGCACTATCGGGATTTGGCGGACCTAGCGGGCGCAGACAGCCAGCTGCTAGCCGAGGTGGCGGGTCAGGCCCACCAGGTCGCGCTGGCTGAGGGCATTGCCGGCACCGGCTATCGCGTTGTGTTTAATACGGGCGCAGGGGCCGGGCAGACGGTGGATCACGCGCACGCCCATGTGCTGGGCGGACGGCGGATGACGTGGCCACCGGGATGAGCGAACCACTATGAGGCGGGGGTATTGAAGAAGAATCCAGCCGAGACCGGATCGGCCGAGGGGCAGCCCAGCGGCGCGACGTCGCTGCGGATCGTGATTCCCGAGCCCAATTCGATGGTCAGCTTGCTCGGATCTCGCGACGAGCTGCTTGCCGTGATCGAGGAAGAATTCGACTCCGACATCCATGTGCGGGGTAATGAGATCACGGTGACCGGGTCGGCGGTCGAGGCCGCGGTCATCGGCGAGTTGTTCGAGGAGCTGACGACGCTGATCGCGAGCGGTACCGAGGTCACGACAGAGGTGGTGCAACGCAGCGTCGCCATGCTCCGCCGTAAATCAGGTGCGCGTCCCGCGGACGTGCTCACCCTGGACATCTTGTCGACCCGCGGCCGGACCATCCGGCCCAAGACGCTCAACCAGAAGCGCTACGTCGACGCCATCGACAAGCACACGATCGTGTTCTCGATCGGCCCGGCCGGAACGGGCAAGACCTACCTGGCTATGGCCAAGGCGGTCAAGGCGCTGCAGGCCAAGGAGGTTAACAGGATCATCCTGACCAGGCCGGCCGTGGAGGCGGGTGAGCGGCTCGGGTTCCTGCCGGGGACGCTGTACGAGAAGATTGACCCGTACCTGCGGCCGCTCTATGACGCCCTGCACGACATGGTCGACCCGGACTCGATCCCGCGGCTGCTCGCCGCGGGCACCATCGAAATCGCGCCGCTGGCCTACATGCGCGGCCGGTCGCTGAACGACTCCTTCATCATCTTGGACGAGGCACAGAACACCTCGCCCGAGCAGATGAAGATGTTCCTCACCAGGCTCGGTTTCGGCAGCAAGATCGTCGTCACCGGTGACGTGACTCAGGTCGACTTGCCGTCTGGCCAGGTCAGCGGCCTGCGCATGGTTCAGGACGTCCTCGACGGGCTCGCAGACGTGTATTTCTGCAAGCTGACGGCGCACGACGTGGTCAGGCACCGGCTGGTCGCGGACATCGTCGACGCCTACGCGCGCTACGACGCGGCCCGCGTCGCCGCGGAAGCCGGCCGGCTGCCTGCCAGCCGGGCGCGGCGGGACGCCAGCAGGAACCGGTGATTCGCGATCACGGACACCTGTGAGCATCATGAACTGGACTCAGGAGCTGGCGTGAGCATCGAGATCGCCAATGAGTCAGGGGTAAGCCTCGACGAGGCCGCGCTGGCGGCCCTGGCCAGGCATGTGCTCGACGAGATGCGGGTCCATCCTCTTGCCGAGCTGTCCTTGCTGCTGGTGGACGAGCCAGCCATGACTGAGCTGCACGTGCGATGGATGGGCGAGCAGGGCTCAACGGACGTGCTTGCCTTTCCCATGGACGAGCTCAGGCCGCCGCAGCCGGGTGGCGCGCATGCTGAACCCGATGATCCCGAGTCCGATGGCATCCCGGGTCTCCTCGGTGATGTTGTGATCTGCCCTCAGGTCGCGGCCGTCCAGGCCAGGCGGGCCAGACATTCGGTAACCGACGAGGTCGAGCTGCTCGCCGCGCACGGCATCCTTCACCTGCTCGGCTATGACCACGGTGACGCCCAGGAGCACGCTGAAATGTTCGGCCTGCAAGACAGGCTGCTGGCGTCGTGGCGTGCCGATCATCGCGCCGCGGGCGCTCCGGCATCGCCGGAGACGCGCAGAACTCCCGGATAGGCGGGATCGACGCAATGGGCTGGCTGATCGTCGCAGCGGTCGTCCTGGTGCTGGTCGCAGGGCTGTGCGCCAGCGCCGATACTGCGTTGCTTCGGGTGTCCCGCGCCGGGGCCAAGGAGCTCGCGACATCGGGTAACCAGACGTCGGGGGGTGCCCGCCCGCTTCAGGCCGTCCTTTCCGAGGTGCCGAAGTACGTCGCGGTGTTGCTGCTGACCAGGGTCGCCGCCGAGATCGCCGCTACGCTGTTCGTCGCCTCAGCGGTCTTGCACTGGGCCGGGCCTGCCTGGAAGGCCTTCCTGATCACCGGCGGCGTCATGACCGTCGTCATCTATGTGATCGCAGGGATCGTGCCGCGCACCCTGGGCCGTGAGTACGCGGTGAGCGTGGCCGACGCGGCAGCCTCGATCATGCAGCCGATCGTCCGGCTGATGGGCCCGGTTCCCGCTGCGCTACTGGGGGTCGGCCGGGTGCTTGGCCGCGGCAGCAGGCAGCAAGGCGGGCCGTCGGGAGAAGAAGAAGATCTGCGCGGCCTGGTCGACTTGCTCGAGCGCCGCAGGGTGATCGAGCCCGGCGAGCGTGCCATGATCCACTCGGTCTTTGAGCTCGGGGACACAATCGCGCGCGAGGTCATGGTGCCCCGCACCGACATGATCTTCGTCGAGAGCGGTAAGACGCTGCGTCAGGCACTGTCGCTGGCGCTGCGCAGCGGGTTCTCGCGGATCCCTGTCGTGGGCGAGAACCTGGACGACGTGATCGGAATCGCGTACCTCAAGGACATCGTCACCCGCACCTATGAGGATCCCCAAGCCCTGGCGGACCGGGTCGACTCCATCATGCGGCCGGCCACATTCGTCCCCGACAGCAAGCCTGTAGATGACCTGCTCAGGGAGATGCAGGCCATGCAGACGCACGCGGCAATCGTGATCGATGAGTACGGCGGCACCGCGGGCCTGGTTACGATCGAGGACATACTCGAGGAGATCGTCGGCGAGATCGCCGATGAATACGACCAGGAGCGGCCCTCCGTCGAATGGCTCGGCGACGGTCATGCGAGGGTCACAGCAAGGCTGTCCGTCGACGAGCTGGCCGAGCTCTTCGATGTCCGGATTGAGGCCGAGGACGTAGAAACGGTCGGTGGGCTGCTTGCCCAGCGGCTCGGACGGGTGCCGATCGCCGGATCGAGGGCTGCGGTGGCGGGGCTGCGCCTTACTGCCGAGAGCCTTGCCGGCAGGCGGAACCGGATCAGCACGGTCACGGTCGAGCGGATCGGGCCCGCGGCCACGCCTACGCCGGTGAAGCAGGACGGCCAGGAATCTCCCGCTGACGAAACCGATGCGGACTCCGGCGGCGTTCCTGCCGCGGAGGGTTCGGCGGGCCCGGCCCAGCTGGCCAGGCAGGCACCGCCCGAGTGACAGGGAGCCCAGGCGCCGCGTTCCCAGATCAAGCCCGGAGCCGGCCCCCGCGACGCGCAATCCCGGTTAGCGCGTGCGTCCTGTTCTGCGCCGCCAGATGAGCCAGCTTGCCCCGGCGACCGCCGCCAGGCCCAGGGCCGCGACCCCGGTGATCGCCGGTCCGCTGAGCTCGCCAGCGGACTTGGAGCTATGGCCGTGCGTGGCGCTGGCCGAGAACCGCCCGCCAGCCCCCGGGGCAGCGAACGCGATGACATAACTCGCGCCGGGCACGAGCATGAGGCCTGCTCCGAAACCTGGAGTCGGGAAGTGGTTGGCGGGCACGCCGACCCTCGCCTGCTGGCGGATCTTGCCGGTCGCGGGAGCGAGTCCGTACAGAGTGCCGTCGTGTCCGATGGTCCACACCAGGCGTGCGGCGAGGACCGGCGGGCCGCCGCCCGTGCCCGTCTTCCACAGCAGCCGCAGTCGCGGCGGAGACCTTGTCACCCGCACCGCGGCGACGCCGCCCGTGCACGGCAGGTAGACGGTCATGCCCGCCACAGCGCTGCCGCCGTCGACGTCGCCGTTGCAGGCCGATCTGATCATGGCCTGCTGTCCGCCTATGCCGCCAAGGCGGGCGCCGTCGAGCAGGAACACCCGGCCCGACTTACCGGCCCCGACCACCTGACCGTCGCTGAACAGCACGGGTTCGGCCGCAAGGTCTTTATCGCTCGCGTTGTCCTGCGGCCACGATGCCGGCGCGAAGAACTGCAGCAGCCTGAGCGACGGCGAGAACTCGAGCACTCCGTCGCTGTGGTCGTAGGCGTGGCCACTGGTGCGTACGGAGCCGTTGCCCGTGCTGACCCACAGGTTGCCATGGCCATCGACGGCCGGCGCGGCCCCGCCCATCCAGATAGCGCCCTTTGATTCACCTGGCGCGGCGTCGATGGTGAAGATCCGCGGCTTACCGCCCCTCTCAGGCACGGCGACCAGACGCCCCCGGTAAGTGCCGCAATCCCCGAAGTTGCCGCCGAAGCCGAACACGACCTGTCCGGCGGTCAGTGTCAGAGCCGTCCGCTGCAGGATCGCGGCGCCATCCTGCCGGGGCGGATCTACGCGGAGCGACATCTCGTGCCGGCCTGATGTGGTATTCAGCCCGAACAGGATGTGGGCTGGGCCTGCCCTGCGCAGGACATCGGCCACCACGAAGATCTCCCGCCGCGCCGCGTCTATCACCGGCGTGCCCGTGATACCGACGCTCGGCGTGATGTTTCCGCACTGCAGTGAACTGGCCGGTACCGGCTTGCCCAGGTGTGCCGACCACTGGACTGAGCCGGTCACCGCCGATAGCGCGTAAACGGTGTTGTTCTCTGTCGCGACATAGACGCGCGTGCCGAGTACGAGGGGTTCGCCGTAGATATGCCCGTCAAGCCTGGGCGAGGTCCAAGCCCTGTGGGCCGTGTCGACCGACCGCACGCCTAGAGCCACGCCGGTGCCGCCCAGGTCCCCGTGGTAAACGGTCCACGCACCGTGCTGGCCTGACTGCGGCGCTCCGGCCGTGCTGACCGAGGCGTCGCCGAGCGCGGCCGGCGATGCGCACACCATCGAGGCAGAAGCCGCAATCGCGGCCGCACGGCACAACTTGTTGCTCAGGTTTTCCCTCGCTCGCAATCGGGCACCATGCCCGCGTGGCCGGCGCCTTCGCTGGATAGTAATCGCTGCCCGCCTTTACATGACTTGGTCACAATTCAACACCAGCGTCGTGGTCGCTGCCGGCGTCTCAGACTGCCCAGGGCATGGCCGTCAGTGATGTCCCAAGTGAGGAGCCTGATGCGACGGGTGCTACTAGCCGTGATGGCCGCAATAGCGGTATTGACGGTCGCTGGGCCTGCCCGCGCCGGGATCCCGGACGACCCTAAGTGGAAGTCCTCGCACCCGCATGGTGGCTGGCGTAACGCCGGGTTTAGCCTGCGCAACAACGCGTGGAATGGTTCGGCTGGTCCCCAGATCATCTGGGCGGACTCGTTCCATCACTGGGGCGCCGAGTCGACGCAGGTCAAAGCGAACAAGGTCGTCCAGACCTACCCCTGTGTGCAGAAGGACTTCAGCGACCTACCGGTTCGGTCCTTCCGGCTTATCCGCACCGGTTTTGCCGAATCAATGCCGCATGGTAAATCGGGGCTAGGCGCGGAGGCGGCCGAGGATGTCTGGCTAAGCAATCACACCATCGAGGTCATGATCTGGGTGGATAACCACGGCCAGTATCCGATGGGCACCGTTATCGGCCATGCGACCATTTTCGGCCAGCGTTTCGCGGTCTGGCACGGCAGCACGACCTTCACGTTCGCGCTGAACCACAATGAGACCCGGGGTGTAACGCACATCCTGGCTTCCATCAGCTGGCTGATCAAGCACCGCTTGATACCGCCTAATGTCACTCTCGACCAAGTCAACTTCGGCTGGGAAATCGCCTCGACAGATGGCAAGGCCAAGGATTTCACCGTACGAAGGTACTGGTTGCACACCCGCCAGGTGCGTTAGCAACTCCGTGAGCAGCTCCACTGCTTCTCCTCGCGTCGAAGCTGGGCCGGGATCGAAACAGGTCAGCCTTACCCGCGGTACAGCCGGTCACCCGGCCCCTCCAGCATCACGATGGCGTCCTCGTGCGCGGGCGTCCTGCGCACAGGCCAGATGAACAACCGTGTCGCTTGCGGCACAGAAGATGACCG
>Ga0126378_10002238_pt1 | contig 14297 bp, 13 predicted proteins | sample PanSoiMetPlot_23_FD_92587 | JGI IMG/M metagenome (GOLD analysis project Ga0126378, IMG submission 92587) | Tropical forest soil microbial communities from Panama - MetaG Plot_23 | ecosystem: Environmental > Terrestrial > Soil > Tropical forest > Bulk soil | place: Panama | collected 2016-02-17 | reverse complement strand
CTCGCCGAGGCGACCGCCGCGCTGCAGGATCTGTGTGTGCGGCTGGCCCCCGAGGGGCAGGGCCGCACCCGTCTGGACGAACTGTGGCAGATGCAGTCGAGCCTGCCCGCGACGATCCAGGCCGAGCACAATGGCCCTTACCTGGTCACGAACGTGCCCACCATGTTCAACCACCTTGGCGAAGCCAGCCGCCCGGCTCCGCAGCTAGCGCTCTGCCGCTGCGGCGCATCCTCGATCAAGCCGCTCTGCGATGGCAGCCACGCCCGGACGGGGTTCACCGACGAGAAAGACCCGAAGCGCGTGCCGGACAAGCGCGATACTTACCAAGGTGTGCAGCTGACGGTCTTCGATAACCGCGGGATCTGCCAGCACTCCGGACTGTGCAGCGACCGGCTGCCAACGGTGTTCCGCACCCGCGCCGAGCCGTTCGTGGCGCCGAGCGGCGGCCGGATGGACGAGATCATCCGCGCGGTACGCGACTGCCCATCGGGAGCGCTGAGTTTCGCCGTCGACGGCACCGAGGCTCGCGAGCAGGTCAACTGGAACGACACCCGGCCGCCGGCCATCGAGGTCACCAAGGATGGCCCGTACCGGATCACCGGCGGGATCACCATGCTCGACGCGGACGGAAGGCCCGCGGCCCGTGCCCAGGGCGACTCGCTAGAGCACTACGCGCTCTGCCGTTGCGGCCAGTCGCAGAACAAGCCGTACTGCAGCGGCATGCACTGGTACGTCGGGTTTACCGACCCGGTGCCCGCAGCGGGCCGCGAGCCGACGCTGTTCGAATGGGCGGGCGGGCTGCCCGCGCTGACGCGGATGTCCAGGTTCCTTTATGAAAAGCACATCCCCGCAGACACGCTGCTCGCGCCAGCGTTCGCGGCCATGGCGCCCGATCAGGCGCACCGGCTGGCGGGCTGGCTTGCGGTGGCACTCGGCGGTCCAGCGAGCGACACGGCAGCCGGCGACGTCTCCGCTGCCGTCGGCCTGAGCGGGTGGGATGCGGACGACGGGCAGCGGGCCCGCTGGGTCAGTCTCGCCGGCCGAGCGGCCGATGAGACTGGCCTGCCAGCCGACCCGGGCTTTCGCGCAGCATTCGCCTCTTGTATCGAGTGGATCTCGCGCGCCGTGGACACGGACGCGGGGGCTGTCCCGCGCTGGGACTGGGGCCCCGCCGGGCCGCCGGGGCCGACTCCGGCGCCAGCCACGGCCGAGGCGGGCGTGCCCGACGACGCATTGCCCGGACCAGATGAGGCTGTCGGCTTCGCCGCGCATATCAAGCCGCTGTTCCGGGACAGTGACCGGCAATCTATGAGCTTCGCGTTCGACCTGTGGTCTTACGACGACGTTCGCAGCCGAGGCACCGAGATTCTGTCCAGGCTCCAGGATCGCTCCATGCCGTGTGATGGCGCCTGGCCGGAGGCCAGGACTACGGTGTTCAAGCGCTGGATCGACACCGGCATGCAGCCGTAGCCCGCGGGCGCCGTCATATAGCCATCTCTGTTCGTCGATCTGCGGCGCACCGTGGTGTCGTACCGGGTGAGAGCCAATCGCGGAGAAGGCGGATGCCCATGGAGTTCATGCTGGTCCTGTACGAGGACCCGGAAATTGTGGCGACTGACCAGCAACGTCAGGACGCTGTGGAGCGCGTCGGCGAGTACGCGATGGGCTTGCTGGGCGATGGCACGCTGAAGGGTGGCGCGCCGTTGCACCCGGCCATCGAGGCGAAGAAGGTGCGGACACGGCAGGGCCAGCAGCGCGTCCTTGACGGGCCGTTCGCGGAGGCCAAGGAGGTCATCGCCGGGTACTTCATCATCGAGGCGCCCAGCGTCGAGGCGGCGGTCGAGATAGCCGCGAAGTGCCCGAATGCCGAGTTTGGCGCGGTCGAGGTCCGCGAGATTGTGCCGATGGGTTGAGCGCTTATCTGCTCGCGGGTATCCGCCGACCCCTAGATAGCGAGCTGACCCTGGCTGCCGCCGCCCGTGACGTTGCCACGCGGGTGGCCTGGCACGGGTGGCTGCGGCGCTGGGGGCTGCTGGAGTCATTCGCGCTCCCGCGAGATCCTGCCAGCGAGCCGCACGCGTGCCTGGTGGTCCGGGCGGCGGGGGAGGAGGCGGCTGCGCGACTGGCCGACAGGTGGGCACGAGTGAGTGGCTACCGGGTCACGGTCCTGGCGTTGTCGACAGCCGTTGCGCGGACAGAACGGCCGGGTTGATGGCGGACGCCGAGTACGCGCTTACTCAAGTCTTCCGTGACGAGTGGCCGAAGCTGATCGGTGCTGCGTTTCGTATCCTCGGCGACCTGCAAGCAGCCGAAGATGCAGCGCAGGACACCGTGGTCACCGCGCTCGATAGGTGGCCGCTGCAAGGTGTGCCTGACCGGCCCGGTGCGTGGCTGATGACCGTCTGCCGCAATCGGGCACGCAACCTTGCCCGTGACTCCAGCCGCGAGCTGCAACGGATCGAGGCGGTGGGCCGCCTGGCGCAAGGCCAGCCTGGCGCTGACGCCGACCAGCCGCAGATCACCGACGACCGGCTCCGCCTGATCTTCGTATGCTGCCATCCGATGCTGCCCGCCGACGCGCAAGTCGCGCTGACGCTGCGGATGGTGGCAGGCCTGACGACCGATGAGATCGCGCGCGGGTTTCACCTGCCGACCGCGGCGATCTCCCAGCGCATCGTGCGAGCGAAACGAACCCTGCGGCAGGGGCGCGTTACTTTCGCCGACGACGACATCGATGTTCGGGACCGGCTGACTGCCGTCGTGGACGTTATCTACCTGGCTTTCAATGAGGGTTACCTGCCGGGCGGCGGAGAGACCGTGACGCGGGACGACCTGGCGCGAGAAGCCCACCGGCTGGCTTGCCTGCTGACCGAACTCGCGCCAGCGGAAGCCGAGACGTGGTCACTGCGCGCCCTGTTGTCGTTCCAGCTCAGCCGCTGGGCGACCCGGGCCGGACCGGACGGCGCGCTGCTGACACTTGAGGCTCAGGACCGGGCCCGGTGGGACCGGAGGCTGATTGCCGATGGGGTCAGCGCGCTCGCCAGGGCCCGCGCGGGCGCCAGGTCGGCCTTGCTGCTGCAAGCCGAGCTTGCCGCTTGCCATGCCACCGCGTCCTCGTTCGCCGCGACCGACTGGAAAGAGATCATCGCGCTGTACGACGAGTTGGCATCGATCCAGGACTCGCCCGTGGTCGCGCTGAACCGGGCCGTGGCCGTGGCGATGGCGGACGGCCCCGAAGTCGCGCTGCCACTGCTGGACCAGCTCGCAGACGATCCGTTGCTACGGCAGTCGCACCGTGTCTGGGCCGTGCGCGCTGACGTGCATCACCGGGCCGGCCACGACACGGCGGCGATCGCCGATTACGACGTGGCCATCGGACTGGCTAGTAACCAGGCCGAGCGCCAGTACCTCGAAGACTCCCGCCGCCGCGCGGCCCGGGAACCTGACAAGAAAGGATGAGCGCTATGCCGCATGCAGAGCACACGATCATCATCAACCGGCCAGCCAGCGACGTCTTCAGCTACCTGGCCGATGGCACGCACAACCGGGAATGGCGCGCCGGCGTGCTGGAAATCGAGCGAACCTCAGCGGGCAACGCCGAGGGAGCCACCTACAGGCAGGTCCTCGCCGGTCCGGGCGGCCGCCGCATCGATGGCGACTACCGGGTCACCGTGTATGACCCGCCGTCGCGGCTGGCGTTCAGCGTCATTGCGGGCCCGGCCCGCCCGGATGGCGTATTCGAACTGACCGCCCTGCCGGACAACAGCACGCGAGTGCGCTTCGCTCTCGACCTCAAGCCGACTGGCGCGATGAAGCTCATGTCGCCGATGATCAGCAGCCAGATGAAGAAGGAGGTCGCGCAGCTCGACGCACTCAAGACGATCCTCGAGCGTTAACCGCAGCCTGGAAAGCGTGAGCGGTAGGGAAGTGAGCGTCAGTTCTCGATGTCCCTGGGCGCAGCCGGAGGGCCTGCAGGTAGTACCGAGCTGCACGAGAAAATAACCGGTTGCCCCGCCAGACGACGATCGTGAAGATGGCCGCGCGACGACAGTCGCAGGGAAACGTCGGGGGAGGCGGTCAGTGGCGAGCGAGGAATTGGCGAGTGTGCTCGACATGCTCCGCGGCGTTGACCTCGATGCGCTGACGATCGCCGAGCGCCGCGCGGCCACTGATTCTGTGCTCGCGCAGCCGCCGCCAGGTACATCGGTTGAGCCGACTGACGCTGGGGGAGTGCCGGCGGAGTGGGTTGTCGCCGAGGGCGTGCCTGCGGGCAATGTGCTGCTGTACCTGCACGGCGGGGGTTACCAGATCGGCTCGCCTGCGACATTGCGCCACATGATCGCGCTGCTTTCCACCGCCGCGCATGCCCGGGTGCTGAGCGTCGACTACCGGCTAGCGCCTGAGCATCAGTTTCCGGCAGCCGTCGACGATGCGCTGACGGCATACCGGTTTCTGCTGGGCAGCGGTGCGGATCCGGCTGCAGTCGCGATCGCTGGCGACTCGGCCGGCGGCGGCCTCGCTTTGGCAACGCTCGTGGCGCTGCGCGATGCCGGTAATTCGCTGCCCGTGGCGGTGGTCGCCATCTCGCCGTGGACCGACCTTGCGCTGACTGGCGAGTCACTGCGCACTCGCGCAGATGTCGACGTGATGGTCAAGCCGTCTGGGATGACGGGGACAGCGAGGGCCTACTTGGGCAGCGCCGATCCCCGCCACCCGTACGCCTCACCGCTATACGCGGACTTGCACGGACTGCCACCGATACTGCTCCACGTCGGCGACGCCGAGGTAGTCCTCGATGATTCGACGCGATTCGCCGCGAAGGCCCGCGCCGCTGGTGTCGACGTCACTCTCGAGGTCTGGCCCGAGATGCCGCACGTCTGGCACGCGTTCGCGGGGCTGTTGCCCGAGTCGGACCAGGGGATAGAGCAAATCGGCAAGTGGCTCCGGGCGCGTTACCCCGGCGGCCTGAGATTGCTCTAGGTCGACCCGGGCCGGCCGTCCAGCTGCCCGGTCCTTATGCCCTATTTGGTGGAGTCGCTTAAGGTCAGCCAAGATCAGCTGAGGAACGTATGTACCGTTGGCGCGAAAATCCGGCCGGATTTCGCGCTAACGGTACATACGTTCCAGTGCTTGCCCTTCTTACCTAGCGAAATGTCCCAGTAATCCCCTTGCGGAGGCTCGAGCCACCGCTTGTTACGGCTAGGCCGGTACAGGTTCGGGGTGTTCGGGCGGGACCGTCATCCGCACCAGCCCGGTGTCGACGTCGTACACGTAACCGCCGACCGTGATCCGGTCCGACACTTTCGGCGATGCCAGCAGGCGCTTCACGTCGATCGCGACGGTCTGCTCGGGATCGGTGACAGCCTCATCTGCGAGGACGGTGTCATCCAGGCCCGTTCGGGCCGCAAAGGCATGCCGGAAGTCCGCATCCGCGAGGAATCCGGTGCCGCAGCCCGTGTGGTGGATGACCGCCACCTCGAACAGCGTACCTTCGGCGAGCATGAGTCCCGCTGTGTAGCTGATGAACGCGATGTCGTCGATGACGGCATCGGTGACGCGCCCGCCCGCGTTGCGCACGACCGGCGCATCACCGAGGGCGAGGCCCAGGAATGCGGCCGGGTCAAGCCTCGGGTCGAGGCAGGTGACGACGAAGACAGGCTGGTTCGGCATGATCGATAGGCCCGCGTAGGCGCCCGTGGCGGCGAATGCGCGGTTGCGCTCCAGGAGCGGATCGAGGTTACTCATTACTTCCTCCAACTTGGGTCTGAATACGATCTGGCGTCGCAGCCGGCCCGGCCACCGAGGAAAGCTCGGCGGACTCATCCGGAACGGCAGCCGGCTGAGCGGGCAGGAACAGAACCGCCAGCACGGCGCCCACGGCCGCGACACCCCCGGCGACGAGGGAACCGATGGCGAGACCATGCAGGAACGCGTTTGACGAAGCGTGCTGCAGGGCATGTCCGAGCGCCGGGTGCCCGAGGGCAGTGATCCTGTCGGCAGCCGCGTACGCCGCACCGACGGATTGCTGCGCGAGCGCCGTCACTCGGCCTGGGACGGCGGCCGGGATAGTAGCGGTCAGCCGCGATAGGTAGACCGACGCGTAGACGCTGCCGATCACGGCCACGCCGAGGGTGCCGCCGATCAGCCTGGTCGAGTCGTTCACGGCCGAGCCGACGCCCGCATGGCGCCGCGAGATGGCGCCCATGATGGACTCGGTGGCGGGCGCTGACGTGAGGCCCATTCCGAGCCCGTAGACGACCATCTGTCCCGCGATGATGCCGTAGCTGAGTGTCGTGCTCGTCGTCGCGGCAACCCAGGCGTAGAACCCGGCCGTCGCGACCAGCCCGGTCGTGACGACAAGCTTGGTCCCCGCCCGCACCGCGAGCTGAGTGCCCGCTACCGATCCAATACCGACCGACAAAGCCACCGGCAGCAAGTGCACGCCAGTAGACAGCGGGCTGTAGCTGCGAACGAACTGGAAGTACTGCGTGATCAGGAAGATGAAGCCGAACAGGGTGAAGAACGAGATAGTGACGGCTCCGCTCGCCGCGCTGAACCGCATGTTGCGGAACAGGCGCACGTCCAGCATCGGGTGCGCGGCACTGCGTTCACGCAGGATGAACGCGGCCAGCAGGACCGCTGAGCCGGCGAAGCCAGCGATGCTGCGGATGGCCGTCCACCCGTAGCTCGGCGCCTCGATGATGGTGAAGACCAGCAGCGCCATGGTTGCCGACGACAAGACCAGACCGGGAATGTCAGGAGCGGCCGCGTCCGGGTCCTTCGACGTCGGGACGATGATCGCGACGAGGAGTATCGCGAAAGCGGCTACCGGCGCCATCGCGATGAAAATGCTCGCCCAGCTGAAGTGCTCCAGCAGCCAGCCGCCAACGATTGGCCCCAAGGCGATCGCCACGCCGGCGTTAGCGCCCCACAGGCCGATGGCACGAGCTCGTTCTCGCCGTTCCGTGAAGACATTGGAGATCAGCGAGAGCGTGGACGGAAATGTCATGGCGGCACCCAGCCCCATCACGGCCCTGGCCGCGATGAGCTGCGCTGGATCTGTCGTGAAGCCGCCAGCAAGCGTGGCTGCGCCGAACACCGCCAGCCCGGTCATCAGCATGCCCTTCCGGCCGAACCGGTCGGACAGGCTGCCGAAGGTGAGTAGCAGCGCGGCGAAGACCAGGTTGAACGCGTCGACCACCCACTGCAGCTGCGTGGTGGTGGCGTGCAACTCCCGGACGAGCGCGGGCAGCGCAACGTTGACCAGTGTCGTATCTAGGTTGACGAGGAACGCCGCGAGCAGCAACGCGACAAGGATCAGCGACTTAGGTCTCATGCTTGAGATGTTCCAGTTAAACCTTTAAAAAGTCAAGTCTCTAGACTCAGAGTTCAAGTAAAATCTGCTAGACTCTGGCTATGCGCAGCTACGGTGAGTACTGCTCGATCGCCAAGGCGCTTGACGTCGTGGGAGACCGCTGGACGCTGTTGATCGTCCGTGAGCTGCTCATTCGGGGCGGATGCCGCTATACCGACCTACGGGATGGGCTGCCGGGAATCGCGACGAACCTTCTCTCCGACCGGCTTCGTGAGCTGGAGTCAGCAGGCCTGATCTGGCGCGAGGAGGCGCCACCACCGATCGCGACGACGCTGTTTCACCTGACCGAAACAGGGGAGCAGCTGACGCCGGTTCTCGACGCTTTCCACCGGTGGGGGCTCCGGTACATGGTCGATCCGCCATCTGGCGATGCGTTCCGGAGTCACTGGTTCGCCTTCTCCGTCTGGTCCCTGCGCGACAACGACCCCGACGGGCCGCCAGTGTCGATCGAGTTGCGGGCCGCCAGCAGCCCTGTGGTTGTCGACGTCGCTAACGGCGAGATATCCGTGCGTCTCGGCACGGCACCAGCGCCGGACCTGGTCCTGACCGGAGAGCCGCGGCTCATTCTGGGCATGTTCAACGGCCTGCTCACCCCGTCGGCGGCGGCCGATCTTGGCCTGGAGTTCAGCGGCGACGCCGCGGTCCTGCATCGGGTCCTGCCCAAGGTCACGACGGCGACGTAGCGCAAGCGACCGCGTTCCGGGCCTAAATCGCTGCTCGCGTCCAGCCGCGCCTGGTCGCTGTCAGCACCGTGAACGGTAGCGCGTCCAGGAACGCTCGGTAATCGTCGTACCTCTGCCCGGTCGCGTCTGCCCCCGCCACGTAGCTGTAATCCAGCAGCCGGTCCACGCGGGCTAGCTCGAGCCAGTCCGCGGCGTGGCCGAGCAGCCACGTCGCGATCTTGCGGCGCCGGAACTGCTCGCTGACTTGGAGGTTGCCGACATCGGCCCAGCCGCCCAGGCGGGCGAGCCGTTCACCTTCGTCCCGGATCTCCACCTCGATGTAGCCGATGACTTCACCATTGTGAACCGCCGACAGCCGGGTGCCGTTCAGCCCGACCGTGCGCCGTAGCTGCAGGCCGGCCACCGGCGGACGAGCCAGCCGGGGCAAGTCGCTGACGCGGGCTAGGTAGACCCGTTCCGTGTGGCCGTCGTGGACGAAACCAGCTTGCGCGTACAGAGCGCTGACGTGCGGCCACTGCTCGGGGATGCCATAGACGCCTGGTACCGGCAGTTCGCCGCCGGCGTTCTGGCTTGTGACGTTCCACTGCTCGAACTGCGCGATGCAGGCGGCCATCAGCTCACCGGCGGCCTGCGTTCCCGCTGTCCACCACGGGTTGCTGCTCCGCGGGCCTTCTGGCCAGAACACCAGCCAGCGGATCTCCCCGCCCCCGCGGTAAGCAGGCCCGACGCGCTCGTCATCGCGGTAACGGAGCAGGTGCGCGGCCGCAGCCACGCGGTTGTTCTGCTCCGCGACCAGGGTGGTGCGCTCCGCGACCCACGGATCGACGATGAACTCGCCCGGATCTCGCTCCAGGTGGCTGAGCATCGCGGCGACGGACACGCCAACGCCTGGTACGACCGCCGCTGCATGGGCGTTGACAAGATCGGTGAGCTGATGGCGGTCACGACGGCTGAATGGCCGCACCTGGATCTGCGACATGGCAGGACTCCTCACAAGGCTTGTCGCTACGGGAGCCGCTACCAGTGCGGTACCACAGCAATCTAACCGATTGACGCTGCAGCCGCCGCCGGGGCAAGGTTCGGGTCATGGGCACGTTCCCGGTGCCGAAGTACCTGGCCGAGACTGCGGCGCGCGATCCCGCGCTCAGCACGTGGCTCAGCTGCATTCCGCAAGTCGTCGCCGCACTGGCTGACCAGTGGTCGCTGACCATCGGGGAGCCGTTCCAGCCGGGCGGCCAGTGCTCGTGGACTGCGCCGGCGATGGATGCCTCGGGTACGGCGCTAGTTCTTAAGGTTGCGTTCCGGTTTCCGGGCGGCGACGAGCGCGACGAAGCTGCCGGACTGCAGATTTGGGATGGGAACGGGACCGTTCGCCTGAATGCTGTCAGCAACTGTGACAGCTGGTATGGGCTGCTGTTGGAGCGTTGCTTGCCGGGCACGCCGCTGGGACAGCTGCTGCCGGAGCCGGAACAGGACGTCGTGGTGGCCGGGCTGCTGCGGAGGCTGTGGAGTCAAGCGCACGAGGGGTACCCATTCCGCCCGCTGACGGAGATGTGCGCGACGTGGGCCGACGAATTCGAGGCCTCCTACGCTGCCGCCCCGGCTGTCGACAGGCTCGACCCAGGGCTGGCGCGGGCGGGGATCGCGCTGTTCCGCGAGTTGCCTGGGATGGCAGCGAGCCAGGTGCTGCTCTGCACGGACCTCCATGCCGACAACATCCTGGCGGCCCGCCGGGAGCCGTGGCTGGTCATCGACCCCAAGCCGTATATCGGCGAGCCCGCCTATGACGTGCTCCAGCACATGCTGAACTGCGACGACCGGCTGGCCGCCAACGCCACCGGCCTGGCGGACCGAATGGCCGGCCTGACCGGGCTTAACGCGGGCCGGGTCCGCCTCTGGCTGTTCGCCCGAGCCGTCCAGGAGTCCGTCGGCTCGCCGCTGCTGCAGTATGTGGCCAGGCAGCTAGCACCCGCCTAACCGCCAGCCGCTGCGCAGCGACCCGGCTCAGACCTGTGCACACGTTGCGGCGAAGAGGCCTCGACCGCGTATTGACAGTGATCGCAGAGTTTGGTCAACTCATGATTAGTCAATTGACTAAGGCAGTTGTATAACTCGCTGAGAGGCGGGATGCCGCTGTGACGCTGGCGACGCAGAAGACGACGGCGCGCACCGCAGCCGAGGAGGCGCTGCTCGACGCGGCCGAGCGGCTGCTGGCCGAGGTAGGCCACGCGGGCATCACAACGCGACGGCTCGCTGAGGAAGCGGGTGTCAACCACGGCCTGGTCCACTATTACTTCAGCTCCAACGAGAACCTGCTCGTGCGCGCGCTCGAGCGGTTCACGACGCGGCTGATCGCGCGTCAGCGGGAGCTGTACGCGGCTGACATGCCGTTCGCGGACAAGTGGCGCACAGCGATGCACTACCTGGTCAGCGACGACGTCAGCTACCAGAAGATCTGGCTAGAACTGCAGGCGATGGCCTGGAACAACCCCGGCATCAAAGCGCGCCTGGCGCAGGTGAACGGCGAATGGCGCGCAGTCCTCACCCGAGCGTTTGAGCAGCCGCGCCTCGAGCTTGGCATCGAGATGCCGCTGGAGGTGCTGGTGTCCCTTGTGATGACGTTCAACCTCGGGATCATCATCGAACGCCTAGGCGGCATCGAGACCGGCCACCGCGAACTCCTGGATTGGATCGACCAATGGATATCCAGATGACAGAGCCCAGCATGACGGAGTCCGGCCGCGAGCAGTCGCGGGCACGGTACCCAGACAGCTCTGGGTACATCAAGCGCGATGGCGTGCGCCTGCACTACGAGGTCTACGGCGCTGGCGGGCCGACCGTCTTCCTGCTGCCGACCTGGTCCATCATCCACTCACGGCACTGGAAGATGCAGATCCCGTACCTGGCCCGGCACTGCCGGGTGGTGACGTTCGACGGTCGCGGCAACGGCCGGTCTGATCGACCGACAGACGCGGCGGCGTATCGGGAGTGCGAGTTCGCCGCGGACGCCCTGGCAGTCATGGACGCCACGGCGACCGAGAGCGCGGTGATGGTCTCGCTGTCGGTCGGCGCACAGCGCGCCCTCATCCTGGCGGCCGATAACCCGGACCGGGTGAGCGGCGCGGTGTTCATCTGCCCGGCGGTGCCCCTGGCTTCAGTGCTAGCTGATGGCACCCGCTACCTGTGGGACGAGGTGCTGCCTACCGACGAGGGCTGGCCGAAAGACAACTTCTCCCTGTTTGTTCGAGATTACCGGGGCTTCCTGGACTTCTTCTTCTCTCAGATGTTCACCGAACCGCATTCGACCAAGCCGACGGAGGACTGTATCGGCTGGGGGCTAGAGACAACCGCTGAGACGCTCATCGCGACGGAGATCGGCGCGAGCCTGGACGAGGTGACTACACGCGAGCTTTGCGCCCGGGTTCGCTGTCCGGTGCTTGTGATCCAGGGCTCTGCTGACGGCATCACCGGGGCTGGCCGCGGGATCGCGCTCGCCGAAGCGATCGGTAGCGACCTCGTGCTGCTCGAGGGCTCGGGCCATGGCCCGCACGTACGTGACCCAGTCAAGGTCAACCTGCTCCTGCGGGACTTTGCGGTGTCGCTGCAATCACGGGCTCTTCACACCAGGGCGTCGCCTACACCGTCGCGATGGGTCCGCGGGAAGGCCCGCCCCAAGCGCGCGCTATATATCTCGTCGCCAATCGGCTTGGGCCACGCGCAGCGGGACGTGGCAATCGCGCGCGAGCTGCGCAAGCTGCACCCTGACCTGCAGATCGACTGGCTCGCCCAGCATCCGGTCACCAAGGTCCTCGAATCGTGCGGCGAGCGCGTCCACCCGGCCAGCGCCCACCTCGCGAACGAGTCCGGCCACATCGAGTCGGAGTCGGCCGAGCATGACCTGCACGCCTTCCAGGCCATCCGCCGGATGGACGAGATCCTGCTCGCCAACTTCATGGTCTTCCATGACCTGACCCGCGAGGACGACTACGACCTGTGGATCGGCGATGAGTCGTGGGAGCTCGACTACTACCTGCACGAGAACCCCGAACAGAAGACCGCGGCTTACGCGTGGTTCACCGACTTCGTCGGCTGGCTGCCAATGCCAGCAGGAGGCGAGGGGGAAGCGAGCATCACCGCCGACTACAACGCCGAGATGATCGAGCACATCGCCCGCTACCCGCGCCTGCGTGACCGGGCGATCTTCGTCGGCGACCCGGACGATATCGTCCCCCACTCATTCGGCCCCGATCTGCCGCTGATCCGTGACTGGACCGAGCAGCACTACGACTTCGCCGGCTACATCACCGGCTTCGACCCCCGCCAGCTCGGGGACCGCGAAGCGCTCGGTTACCGGCAAGACGAGCGCGTCTGCCTCGTGACCGTCGGCGGCTCGGGAGTCGGCGGCCACCTGTTGCGGCGCGAGATTGCCGCTTTTCCCGAAGCGAAGCGGCTCGTGCCCGACCTTCGCATGATCGTTGTGGCTGGCCCTCGGATCGATCCCAGCAGCTTGCCTGCCCACGACGGCCTGGAGATCCGGCCCTACGTGCATGAGCTGTACCGTCACCTGGCCGCGTGTGACGTCGCGGTCATCCAAGGCGGGCTAACCACGGCGATGGAGCTGACGGCCAGCCGGCGGCCGTTTGTGTATTTCCCGCTCGGTCACCACTTCGAGCAGAACTACCACGTGCGCCACCGGCTGGACCGCTACAGCGCGGGTCGGTGCATGGACTACAAGACCGCAGAGCCTGCAGATATCGCGGCGGCGATCGCCAGCGAACTCGGCCGGCCGGTGGACTACCGCCCGGTCGCGACGGACGGCGCCGCCCGCGCGGCTTCAATGCTTGCCCAGCTGCTTTAGGCAGAGACAGGCGCGCGGTCGGACTGGATTCCGCTGGCGCCCTCGGCGCGCCGCTTGATGCCGATCAGCATGCCCCGGTCCATGGCGAAGCTGATGGGCTCGACGAAGGCGGCGCCGAACTGGAGCCTGCTGGCGAGATCGTTCGATGTCGCGCACCGGTAACGGCTTATCAGCTGGCATTGATCGGATCGCCGCGGCTGTAGCAGGAAGGCCCAGCTTGCCTTCATCCAGCGCTTTGTCGGAGCCGGGCCGCCAAGGCTGAGGCTCTGCGTCGGCGCCATATAGGCGAGTAGGAAACGGCCCTCCTCGACGGCGACGATCTCGAGCGGTGGGGCCTTGGGGTGCAGCATGAGCGATCCGCCGGTCCGCTGTGCCCAGTCCGGATGGATGGCATCTGCGTTGCGGATCTGACAACCCACAAGGTTCTCCAGCCATTGGTAGCTGTTGAAGCCGGCGCGGTCAGCGCCGATCTGTGCGATCCACGGCCAGACCGCCTCGGTCGAGGCGTCGATGTCAATTGCGTGCGTCCAGACCGCTCGTAATGTCGTCCGAGCGGGGCAGGCGACTGTTCCGCTTCATGACCTGCTCCGCTTCGCCAGTGCGGAGACCCGACTGCCCCAGTCCTGTGCTCTCGCCGTCTCACCAGGGCACAGCTCGGTTTCCTTGGTCACCAGGAAGCTCTCGGGATCGGCGACGGGCGCGAAGCCGCGGCGTTGGAGCTGCCGCGCTATCTTCGGGGCAGCACGGCCAGTAAAGATCGGCGGCGCGTCCAGCCGGGTGTCGAAGGTTGCAACCAGCGCGCCCGTGCTGCCGAGGTGCGCCAGCCATTCGCGTATCCCAGGACCGTCCAGGCTTGCTGCCGGATCCATCCGGAGCGTGCTGTTAGGTTTGCCGGCGGCTTCCCGCGCCGCGCGCCGGGTGGCTGCGTGGCTCATGCCGTGGGCATGAGTGGGACCGCCCACGACAACCAGGTCGGCCTGCCCGATCGTCTCATCGTCCGCCTGACTGACCGGCACCACTGTCACCTCGGCAGCGCCCGCAGTCTCGATGCCTTTGGCCACGGCCTCAGCGATCGCGTGCGTATTTCCGTACATCGACTCAAAAACCACGATGGCCTTCATGCCTACCTCCATTCTGCTCGCCTCCAACTTGCTCGCGCGTGCGGGCGCTGGGTACGGACTGAGGTCCCGGTCCCGGCGGCTGGTGGACCTGAGTCGTATCGCAACGGCGACCCAGCGGCTGCGGGGCATACGAGCCGAACCTGGGTATCAGCCATCACATCGGCCGCTGGGACGGAAGTCCCTAGCTTCATGCCTTTGGGCTCACGACATCGCACTCATTGCTCGCGAGGGTGGGAATATGGGCAGTGGTTTGTTCCGCT
>Ga0126378_10002237_pt1 | contig 14300 bp, 8 predicted proteins | sample PanSoiMetPlot_23_FD_92587 | JGI IMG/M metagenome (GOLD analysis project Ga0126378, IMG submission 92587) | Tropical forest soil microbial communities from Panama - MetaG Plot_23 | ecosystem: Environmental > Terrestrial > Soil > Tropical forest > Bulk soil | place: Panama | collected 2016-02-17 | reverse complement strand
TTGCCGGCCAGATCTCCGAGTGGAAGACGATGTTGTCCTTGCCCATGAAGTAGTAGCCGAGCGCGTCGCGATCCTGCCACCAGGCGCGCCACGCGTCAGGGTGACCTGATCTCCGCGCCCACTCGATCGAAGCCGACAGGTAACCGATCACCGCGTCGAACCACACATAGATCCGCTTGTCCGGCCGGTCGCGCCAGCCGTCGAGCGGGATCGGCACGCCCCAGTCCAGGTCCCTGGTGATCGCGCGCGCCTGCAGGTCACCGAGCAGGTTGAGCGAGAACTTCAGCACGTTCGGGCGCCACTGACCGCTCTTGGACTGCAGCCACCTGCCGAGCACGTCAGCGAAGGCGGGCAGGTCAAGGAAGAACTGCTCGGTCTCGACGAAAGAAGGCGTCTCCCCGTTGATCTTGGATCGTGGGTTGATGAGGTCCACTGGATCGAGCTGGTTCTGGCAGTTGTCGCACTGGTCACCGCGGGCCGACTCGTAACCGCAGATGGGGCAGGTCCCCTCGACGTAGCGGTCGGGCAAGGTCCGGCCGGTGGACGGCGAGATCGCCCCGAGGGTGGTCTTGGCGAAGATGTAGCCGTTCTCGTGCAGGCCCTTGAAGATCTCCTGGACAACCTCGTAATGGTTGCGGGTCGTGGTCCTGGTGAACAGGTCGTAGGACATGCCGAGGCCGGTCAGGTCCTCGGCGATTACGCGGTTGTACCGGTCCGCGAGCTCGCGCGCGGTCACTCCCTCGGCGTCGGCTTGGACCTGGATCGGCGTGCCGTGCTCGTCTGTGCCGCTGACCATCAGCACCTTGTCGCCCGACATCCTGTGGTACCTGGCGAACATGTCGCAGGGCAGCCCGAAGCCGGAGACGTGCCCGATGTGCCGCGGGCCGTTGGCATACGGCCAGGCCGGTGCGGCCAGGATGTGACGACCGATCGTAGCGGACATGGTCTCTAGCGTAGGGGTTCGTTCAACTGCTCGCGGGCACCGCTCGCCCGAGTGCGCGGCAGGCCGTTGGTGCGGCCGATATCAAGCCGCTGGCCTGGCAGAAAATGTGTAGCGCTGTCCGCGCCGATTCCGTAATGTCCGTCGAGCGGCGGGATGAGCGGCCAGCCGGATTTCCGGCCGAGGTTCCGTGTGTTCATCCGCCGCTTGGTGGCCTGATAAGCCAGCTGGGTTCGGTTCCCAGAAGCGAGTCCCGGTCGGCGTCACCGGCAGGCGGCTCTGCGAGCTCAGGGCTCCCGCCGCCGTCCGGGCCGGCCGGGACAAGCTCAGCAACAAGATCGGAAGCACCAGATGATGAGCCGACGCCGCGGTATGCGCCTGCCTCGCGGATTCACGTTCTCCGAGGGCGAAGTTAACCGCGAGCCCAGGTCACTGCGCCCCGGAGCGCTCGTGGTAGTCGCCGAGTGGGAGCGCGGGGTGCTGCTGCGCCAGGGGCGCGTGGAACGGGTACTTGAGCCAGGCGCGCACCGGGTGCGGCAGTTCCGCTGCGGCGTCCGCACGGTCGACATGCGGCCGTGGGTGATGACGCTGCCAACGCAGGAAGCTCCGACCGCCGACGGCGTTCCTGTCAAGGTGACGGTTTCCGGCCACGCGAGGGTCAGCGACGCCGTCGTCTACGTGACAGGAACCCGCGTCCCAGAGCAGTCGGTGTACCTGGCTGTCCAGGTCGCGGTCAGGGAATTGCTCGCGACCACGACGCTGGAAGAGCTGCTTGGCGGGCGCGCCGGGCTCGCGGACCGGCTGACGGAGGGTGTCCGCGACGCTGAGCGGGCCGGGGTGGCGATTGACCACCTTGTGATCAAGGACATCATCCTGCCCGGTGAGCTCAAAAGGGCGCAGGCCGAGGTCATGATCGCGCGGGCGCAGGGCCTTGCAGCGCTCGAACGGGCGCGCGGCGAGACCGCAGCTCTCCGCGGCTTGCTCAACGCCGCGAGGCTGGCTTCGGACAACCCGGCGCTGCTCCAGCTCCGGCTGATGGAGCACCTCGGCACGTCATCCGGGCACACGGTCATCATCGGAGCGGCGCCTGGGGCCGTGCCGCTGCATGCCGGAGGCCAGACCGTTTCCAAGCCGCAGGTCTAGGCACGGGTTCCCGCGACGGCCGTCGGCCCTGCCTCGGCGGGCCGACGGCCGACCACAAGGTCAGCGATACTTGGCCCGCACGACGGCGTCATAGACCTCGCGCCTTGGGATCCCGAGCTCGGCGGCCACCTGCGCAATGGCTTCCTTGCGCGCGCGGCCGGCCTGCTCGGCGGCAGCGACTCTGACGGCCGCCTCAGGCGCCGTGGCGAAGCCTGCGGCTGTTCCGGCGCCCCCCGGGCGTGCATCACCCCGCGCACCGCCCACAACAAGGGTGATCTCGCCGAGAACCGCGCCGCTCCCGGCCCACTGCGCGAGGTCGCCCAGCGTGCCCCGCCTGATCTCCTCGTGTGTCTTGGTCAGCTCCCTGCACACCACCGCGGGCCTGTCCGCCCCGAAGGCCGACGCCATCTCTGCGAGCGTCTTGCCGAGCCGCCGCGGCGATTCGAAGAAGACCATCGTCCTGGGCTCACCAGCGAGGGAGTTGAGCCGACGGGACCGCTCTCCTGCCTTTCGCGGCGGGAACCCCTCGAAGCAGAACCTGTCGTTCGGCAGGCCGGAGACCGCCACCGCGGCTGTCACCGCGGAGGCACCTGGCAGCACGGTGACCCTGATCCCTGCCTCGATCGCTTCGCTGACCAGGCGGTACCCGGGATCGCTGATCCCAGGCATGCCGGCGTCGGTGACCAGCAGCACGTCCTGACCGTCCGCCAGCGACGCGATCAGGGCTGGCGCGCGAGAGCTCTCCACGCTGTCGTAGTACGAGACAACCCGTCCTGTCGGCGCGACGCCGAGTGCGGCAGCAAGCCGGCGCAGCCGCCTGGTGTCTTCTGCGGCGATGATCTGCGCGCTCGCAATGGCGGCTGCCAGCCTGGCAGAGGCGTCATCGGGCCTGCCGATCGGGGCCGCGGCCACGATGAGCGTGCCCGAGCCCGCGCCCTCATCAAGTCCGGAGGTCATCGCGGCCCACGCTAATGCCACCCACCCCTACGATGGCAGCGATGAGAGCATCAGAATCCGCGCCGCTCCCCGCGACTGCGGGGAATGCGGGGCCGTTGGCTCGCAGGACCAGCGCCAGGGCCGAGCGGGCCGACGAGCAGCGCAACCTGCGTGACCGGCTCGTGCCGCCCATGCCGCCGGCCTCGTTGTGGGGGTGGGCTGGGCCGCTGTTGATCACTCTGTTCGGCGGGTTCCTGCGGTTCTACCGGCTTGGCGTTCCGCGCGCCGTGGTGTTCGACGAGACCTACTACGTCCCTGACGCGTGGTCGATACTCAAGCACGGCGTCGAGTTCAATCACCAGAAAAACATAAATGCGCTCCTCGTCAGCGGCAGCACGCACGTACTGACCAGCCCGGCCGAGTACGTCGCGCACCCGCCTCTTGGCAAGGCCATGATCGCGGTCGGCGAGTGGCTGTTCGGGCTGACGCCGTTCGGCTGGCGGTTCTCGGTCGCGCTGGTCGGCACGATCTCGATACTGATGACCGCTCGGATCGCCCGGCGGATGACACGGTCGACGCTGCTCGGTTGCGTGGCGGGCCTGCTGATGGCGCTCGACGGGCTCGAGCTCGTGATGAGCAGGACGGCGATTCTCGACGGCCTGGTCATGTTCTGGGTGCTCGCGGCGTTCGGCATGCTGGTGCTCGATCGGGACGCGTCGCGAGCCAAGCTGGCGGACCTAACCGAGCGCGCGCCGCCCAGCCGGCTGGCAGGTGGCGGCCCGCTTCTTGGGATCAGGTGGCAAAGAGTGCTGGCCGGCGTGTTCCTGGGCGCCGCCTGCGCGACAAAGTGGAACGGCTTGTGGTACCTGTTCGCCTTCGGCGCTCTTGCGCTGGCGTGGGACATCGGCGCTCGGCGGGCACTTGGCTACCGCGATCGCCTCGGCGGCGTGCTGCGAAGCGACGTGAAGTGGCTGCCCGTTACCTTCGGCGCGATCCCGCTCGCCACCTACACGCTCGCCTGGAGCGGCTGGTTCGCCAGCAGTCAGGGCTACGACAGGAACTGGGCGGCGTCGGCGGGCAACCATACCCCGATCTGGTCAGTGCTCGATTCCTGGTACCAGTACCAGAAGTCCATGCTCTCCTTCGGCCTCGGCCTGCAAAGTCACGGCAGCTACACCTCGTACGCCTGGACGTGGATCGTCCTCGGCAGGCCCGTGTCCATGTTCTACGCCACGCCGAAGACATGCGGGACAAGCAGCTGCTCGCAAGAGGTCTTGGCCGTCGGCACGCCCGCGATCTGGTGGGCATCGGCGCTCGCATTGATCTTCTGCGCGCTGTGGTGGGTGGGCCGCAGGGACTGGCGGGCGGGCGCGGTGCTTGTCGGCGTCGCTGGTGGCTGGCTGCCATGGTTCTGGTTCGCTATCCACGACCACAGGACCGAGTACTACTTTTACGCGATCGTCTTCCTGCCGTACCTGATCATCGCGATAACGCTCTGCCTCGGGCTCATTATCGGCCCGGCCAGGGCGGCTCCAGGCAGGAGAGCCACCGGCGCCATTATCGCGGGTGGCTACCTGCTCCTGACACTGACGAACTTCGCCTACCTGTATCCGGTCTTGGCCGCTCAGGTGCTGCCGTATAGCTCGTGGTACCAGCGGATGTGGTTCCACAGCTGGGTCTGACCGCTGGGTCCGACCGAGGCGCGCGGCCGGTCGCTTTGCCGAGGTCGGAGGGCTCCGTGATATCTTCGTTGCCTACCGTAACCGCAGAGCAGCCGACTCGAGATTCCGCCAGATGGCCGGCCGCAAGCAATTAAGGGACGCCATGGCCCCTGAAGCGCAGCCGCCTATGGACCCCACCGGGTTTGAGCAACTGGTCTTGCCGTATCTCGGTCAGCTGTACCCCGCTGCGCTCCAGATGACGAGGAACGCCAGCGACGCCGAGGATCTCGTCCAGGAGACCATGGCGAAGGCCTACACCGCGTTCCACCAGTTCACGCCGGGGACGAACCTTCGCGCGTGGCTGTATCGGATTCTCGCGACCACGTTCATCAACAGCTACAGGAAGAAGAAGCGCGAGCCTGCGATCGCGCCAGGCCAGGAGACCAATACTGAGGCGTTCACGCTCATGGCGCCGTCGGCTGAGGCAGAAGCGCTTGACCGGATGGCGGATTCCGAGGTGCTGAGGGCGCTGAGGGACCTGCCCACCGACTTCCGCACGGCGATCTACCTGGCCGACATCGAGGGCTATCCGTACCGTGAAGTGGCCAGGATCATGGGCACCCCGATCGGAACTGTGATGTCGCGGCTGCACCGCGGCAGGGAGCGGTTGCGGTCCAAGCTCGCCGGTTACGGGCCGCAGGGCCGGTCCGCAACAGCGCTGGCGTGACAATCATCCGGCCAGTTCTCACATATCATTACTTGACACCACTTTCGCGCCCGAGATATCCGGTTTGGGTAACGACAAGCCGTGATAGGTCGCGGGTCGCCGATGGCGAGGGAGCCTGCCCCGGGGCGATGTAATCCAGATCACGAGTCCCAGCACGAGGCTGGGGCGTCTTACTAGTGTGACCGATCACGAGGGAGCGATTGCGATGATCATCCGGACGCTGGCTGTAGCCCCCGTTGCGGCCAGGACCGGCACCAAGTCGACCGTGTCCCTCGTTGTGGCGAACACCCGGCACGACGCTGGCAGTAGCCCCCGCTGCGGCCGCCGCCCGGCACGAGTCTGGCCGTAGCCCCATTTCGGTCAGCAACCCTAGACCCAGCGCCTCGTCGCCCCTCCCCCCCAGGCGGCGGGGCGCTGGCCCTTTGTTGCCCAACTCGCCGCCTGAACCCTTCGCGGCCGGCATGCCGCGTCGTCAGCGCGCTGGCGCCGCGTAAAGGACCACCATGACCGACTGGACCAGCCAGCTGCCGACCATTCTCATCGGGGTGAGCAGCCTGACAAGTTTCGTCGGCGGGAAGCTGTCGGGTGCGAGCGGATGCACCCACTCCACCGTCCAGACCCGTCTGACGCCCTTGAGCCGCTGTGCCACAACGCCCGGGCGGGCCGGAACCCCCAGCAGCGTGCCAGAGGGGATCGGGCCGGTCAGCATGTCGATGTCCTTCAGCTTGTTGAACGGGTCCGGGTAGGCCCTCCCGATCACGGCCGTCTTCCTCGGCAGATACAGGACCGCATCGCCTGGCCGCTCGTGAGAGGCGATGATCCGCGAGATTGTGCGAAGGTCATCCGCCCGGCTGTTAGGCAGTCGTAGCGCGGCTTGCGGTCCGATGACCATCACGACGATCAGCACCGAGATAGCCGCCGACGGCAGTGCGGAGAGCACCTCGGCGCGCCTATCCGGCATCCGCGCGGCTACCCACCGCCGCATCAGGGAGACAAGCCAGACGAGGCCAGCGGCGACCATTATGACGAGTGCGGGAAGGCTGAAGAGGATGTAGCGATCCACGTAGGCCGGATGCAAGAGCGAGATGCTCAGCAGCAGCGATGGCGGCACCAGGAACCAGGGCAAGCAGACGAGCGCCAGCGTCAGCCCGCGGCCGCGCCGGAGCCCGGGAGCGGCAAGACAGCCCAGCACCACCAGCGCGCCGACCACCGGCATCAGCAGCGTCACTCCGGCGTAGTCCTGCAGGAGGCCGAAGACCGTCTGCAGGTTCGGCCGCTGCACCCAGTCAAGCTGCGTGCGCTGGCGGAAGCTGAACACGACCACCGGGCTGAGCACGACCGCGGCCGCGACGCAGGCCACGAACCAGCGCCGCAGCACGCTGGCGGATAGGCCTGCGGCCGCCTGGGGATCGCGAGCCTCGTCGTCAGGCTCGACGCGCCGCGCGGCCAGCAAACTGACTCCGTGCGTTCCGGCGAGGAGAACGGCAGCCAGGTCGAAGAGGGCGGTCACCACGAGGGCCGCGCCGTAGAGCGCCCACCATCGGCTGCCCGTCCTGACCGAGGCCACCACGAGCAGGTAAGTCGTCAGCACGGCGAAGAAGATCGTTAGCGCGTACGGCCTGCCCTCTTGCGCGTACCTGGTCGTCACGGGAAGGGCGGCGAGCAACAGCCCCGCGATCATCCCGACCGCGGCGGGGCGCGGGAGCCCAGAAACCTGAGCCAGCCGCCGGCCAAGCGCGGCGGTCAGCCCGGCGGCAGCGGACATCGCGAGCAGCGAAGGCACCCGCAGCGCGACTTCCGATCGGCCGAACGTCGCGATGATCGGATGCATCAGCAGTAGGTACAGGCCGTGGAATGCGTCCTCGTGCTGAACGAGGGCGAATATCGCGCCGACCGGCCGCTGCGCGCCGACGATCGTGTACCCCTCGTCGCGCCAGAACGATGGGCCGCTGATCCGATACCCGCCGACAAGGAACTCGACGAGCACTGGCACGACAACCACGAGCCAGCCGACATGCAGACGTGCCGCACGTGTCTTGTCCTGCGTGCTGCCAGCCGACCAAGGCTCAGCCGGTGCGGCGGCCGTGTCAGATCGGAGGTCGGCCATGCGAGAACCTCTCGGGGGAAGGACCGGACAGGATGGTTGCCCGATTCGCGGGAGAACGCGCTCCCCAGCGGATTCTAGCCAGAATGTCCTGGTCGCGCGCACGCCTCAGCGCTTGCGCACGTAGAGCCTCAAAAGGACCGACTGGATCCGCCAATGCCCGGCGGGCTGCAGCGGCGTCAGCAAGGCGGCCAGGCTCGGCGGAACGGCGGTCGACCGTGACAGCGGGCTCGCCCACTGGATGGTCCACAAGCGCCCCACGTCCCGCAGCCTGGCCGCGATCGCGCTGGGGGACGCTGCCGTCCCGCGCAAGGTCGCCGACGCGACCGGAGATTCGCCGAGTCCGACGTCGCGGAGCCGCCTGAATGGCGCCGGGTATGCCACGCCGACCAGCGCGGCATCTCGCGGCAAGTACAGGACCGCGTCCCCCGACCGCTCCCTGGCGGCGATCGCCGTGGCGACTGCGCGCAAGTTGTCAACCCGCGCGCCGACCTGCCTGATCGCGCCCTGCGGGCCGATCACCGCGAGCACTATCACCAACGCGAGCACAGCAGACGGCGCGATCGCGAGAGCGTCCGCGCCTCGTGCACCGGGTTCGCGGGCCGCCAGGGCACGCCTAGTCGCCGCCGCCAGCCACACGAGGCCGGCGGCGATCAGCATCGCGAGCGCGGGCAGGCAGAACACGACGTACCGCTCGACGTAGACCGGCTGAACGAACGACGCGACGATCAGCAAGACCGGCGGGAGTACCAGCCATGGCAGCGCCACCGTCCCGAGCGTCAGGCCGCCGCCCCGGCGGACCCCCTCGCCTGTGAAGCAGCCGAGCACCGCGAGCAGGCCGACAACGGGAATCAGCACCGCCGCCCCTGCGTAGTCACGCAGCAACGACGCGATCGTGGACGCGTCTGGCCGGGTGACCCAGTTCAGCTGCGATGCCTGACCGGCGCTGAGGTACGCGAGTGGCGCGAGCAAGATCGCGGCTGCGACGCAGGCCATGAGCCACCCTCTGAACGCTGAGACGCGGTCTCTTGCCGCCAGTCCCCAGGCCAGGCTGACCCCGTGCGCGACGGCTACCAGCACCGCGAACAAGTTGAACAGCCCCGTCAGCAGCAGCGCGGCGCTGTACAGCGCCCACCTGGCGGGCCGCGGCTCCGCCGCGGCCCGCACCAGCAAGTACGTGGCGAGCACGGCAAAGAGAGTGGCCAGCGCGTAAGGCCTGGCCTCCTGTGCGTACCTGGTAGTGAGCGGGACGGCGGCCAGCGCGAGCCCGGCGATCAGCCCGACCGCCTGCGCGCCTGGCAGGCCAAAGCTTGCGGCCAGGCGCCTGGCGAGCGCGGCGGTCAAGCCAGCTGCGAGACACATCGCGATCAGCGATGGCAGCCGCAGCGCCGTGGCCGATATCCCGCCGATCGCGACGACCGGATGCATGAGCAGGTAATAAGGGCCGTGGACGGCGTCCTCGTTCCCCATCATCGTCAGGATCTCGCCGAACGACCGCTGCGATCCTGAGATGGTCGCAGCCTCGTCGCGCCACAGCGAAGGACCGCCGATCCGGTACCCGCCAACGGTCAGCTCGGCAAGCACCGGAATCGCGACGACCAGCCAGTCCAGCCGTGACCGGCTCTGGCTGCCGGGGACCGCAGTGGCTGATTCCCCCGCGACCCCCTGATCCCGTGACTTGGCCCGATCAGGACGAGTGCTACGCACGCCCTGCACCCCCGTCCCGAGGCCGGCCGGCCCGGTGACCGCCGCCGAAGATCGCGTCGCAAGCCCGCGCCGACGCGTTCCCGTCGTCGAGGGGGCAGAACCTGGCGGTGAACGCCGCGTGCGCGTCCGCGTACTTGGCGGCGACCGAGTCGATGTCGGCGAGCGCGTCAACGACCTGCTCGGAACTGGCGAGCAGCGGTCCTGGGGCAGCGGCCTCGAAGTCGAAGTAGAAGCCGCGGACCTGATCGCGGTACTGCTGAAGGTCGTAGGTGAAGAACAGCATCGGCCGCCCGGTCGGGGCGAAGTCGAACATCACCGACGAATAGTCGGTGATCAGCACGTCGGTCACCTGGAGCAGGTCGCCGATGTCCTGATGGCCCGTGACGTCGAAGCTGAACCCGGGGACTTCGGCGGCTTGGAGGCCGCCAGCCATCAGGTGATGCCCCCTGATCAGCAGCACCCAGCCTGGCGCGAGACGGCGGCCGGCTGCCTCGAGATCGAGCCTGAAGTCGAGCAGGTATCGCCCAGCCTGATCGTGCAGGTTGTCACGCCAGGTCGGAACGTACATCGCGATCCGCTTGCCGGCTGGAAGGCCGAGCTTGTGCCTGATCGTGGCCGCGTTCTCCGCCGCCGGCCCGCTTGGGCCATCCGCATCCCGAGCCGCTCTCACCAGCTCGTCGTTGCGCGGGTATCCGGTCTCGGCGATGTCTCCGCCGAACATGAACGCCTCGCGCATGATCGGGGTGCTAAAGGGGTTCGGCGACAAGAGCAGGTCCCACTGGGCGACGTCACCGGCCATGTACTCCAGGTACCGGCGGCCGCTGGCCATCTTGGGCTCGCCGATGTCGTACCCGATCCGCTTCAGCGGAGTGCCATGCCAGGTCTGCACAAACCGCTGGCCTGGCCGCTTCCTGTAAGGCTGCGGCACGTGGTCGTTGTAGACCATGGTCGCGGACCTGGCCAGCGCGGAGTAATACTTGCGAGTCCCGATCAGCACACCGGCTGCCTGGGGTGGCAGTTCCACGGACCAGTCGTTGATGGCCCAAATGTGTTTTCCTCGATCACCACGTCGTCGCAGTTCGTCGGCGATGCCGCGAGGGTTGTCGCCGCACTGCTTGCCGTGGAAACTGCTGAACAGGATCGCGTCGCGGACCGGCATGAGCCGCTGGACCCGGTAGTAGACATCACGCAGCAGCCGCCGCCTGACGCGGCCGCGCTCGGTCACGCCGAGAGCCGGACCGACAACAAGGGCCAGGACCGGGCCCGAGCGCGCCACCGTCGCCGGAGCACCGGCATCCACGCACCGGTAAACCTTCTGGCCGATCCTGACTGGCCTGCCGTCCACGGCGACCTGGCCTGGATCGATCGGGCCGTCTGGGCCCGTCAGCGTGACGTCCCACCGGCCGTCTCGCAGGGGCCGCCTGACGCCGAACGCCTCCAAATCGGCGACCGGAATGGTCGCCTCGAAGCCGTCGCCGGCCGCTGCGACGGCCACCTCGCGGGTGTCCCACCCGTCTTCATGCCGCAGCACCACCCTCCAGCCGCCCGCGCCGGCCGACCCCGCGCCCGCTGCCGCGCCTGCCGCGCCCGCGGCCGCCGACCCAGCGCCCGCGTCGGCCAGCCGACCCCGCAAGATCAGCACCGCGTCCGACTTACCCAGTGCTGGAGTCATTCCGGCGCCCGAATTGCGAACTCTGGGGTGAACTAGATCGGGGTAAGTGGCCGCAGCCCCAGAAGACCAAGCCAGCTCGATCCCGCCGGCCTGGCTCGTCGAGCCAGGCCGCTCAGTTGGCGGTGCGCCCAACCGCAACTGGAGCCGCCCGGCGGTCCAGGCCACGCTCAGCCATACGCCAGGCGCGATTTCCTGCGGGCCGGGGTCCGGCGGCGGCGGGCCCGCGACATGCAGCCTCGCTCCACGCCAGCTCGCGCGCCCACGGACGAGTATGTAGCAGTCCCAGTTGCCAGCGAACCAACGGCGCCCGGCACGGAACAGCCCGGCGCCGATGTCGCACGTGAAGCCGGACCAGTCGTAGCTGTATCTGTTCTGCCCCGAGGCGGCGGTCACGCCCGGGCGGCGAACCGACCTGGCCGGCAGCACGATCGGCGGCCGACGCCGGCCGCCACGCGGCACGAGTACAACCAGCTTGGTGGTGTGCCGACGGCGGCCGATATCGACTGAGGGCAAGTGCGCCCTGCCCTCGATCCGCAGCACGCGGGGACGGCGGCGCGACGCGGGCTGCCACGAGATCGCGTCGATCCGGACGTAGGGGTCGAGCTCGCGCCACTGCGGGCGGAACACCGACGCTGGGATAGCGAGCTCCTGGTCATCGCGCATGGGCAGGTCAGCCCGGAGCCGCCCGCGGACCCGGATGAGCGGCGGCGTGCGGCTGGGATTCGCAGCCAGCCACGACGCCAACTCATCGAGCTCAGCCTCCATGCCGCGCTCGATGAGGTAATAGGCCAGCTTGCGCGTCGCTGGCAGATCCGCGATCACATCAGGCGACACCTGCCGCAGGTACTCAGCGGCAAGCTCGACATACTCGCGCCGGTAGCCAGCGTCGGCCGCCGGGAGGTCCCCGATATACAGCCAAAGGTCGTTGACCAGCGCCTTGTGCTGGTGCCCGCGGAGCATGGCCGGCGTGCCCCGGTCGCGCAGGAAGGTGTCGATCATGGTCAGCGAGGTGATCCGGTCGCGGAAGTTGGAGATGTTGGCGCGCGACTGAGTGATCGACGGCGCGCCTTTGTCCCTGTCGCGCCAGTGGTACACCGGGTCAGTGATCACGTCCACGGCTGCCGCAAGCACGTGCGCCTTGGTCATCGCGACCAGGTCTTCCCAGAGCATTCCCTCGGGGAAGCTGAGTCCCGCCGCAACCCAGAACGACCTGCGGTACAGCTTGTTCCACACCGAGATGTCGTAGAACAGTTCAGGTGTGCGGGAGATGTGCGTCCGGAGCCGCCGTGACTTAATGGCCCTGGCGTGCAGCCCTGACCGGCCAAGCCCGTCCGCGCTCAGGCGCAGCACGCCTCCGGAGACGAAGTCGGAGCCTGACCGCTCGAGCACTGGCAGCATGATCGCGTAAGCGTCGGGAGGCAGCAGGTCGTCGGCGTCAACGAACGCGAGAAACTCGCCATTCGCCGCGGCAACGCCGCGATTGCGCGCTGACCCCGGCCCGCCGTTGGGCACGCTAATGAGCTGGAACCTGGGGTCGGCATCGGCCATCGCGCGCGCGAGCGCCGGGCTGCCGTCGGTTGATCCGTCGTCGACCATGATTACCTGCAGGTCGGTCACGGTCTGCGCGGCGATCGACGCGAGGCAATCACCAAGCTGGTCGGCGTTGTTGTAGAACGGCACGACGACGCTGATCAGCCGACCGGTCATCGTGCCCTCCCAGGCCCGCTCCGTCACCGCCGGCCAGCCGCCCAGCTCAGTTGCTGACCGGACCCGTTCGCCGGCCCTATTCGCCGCGCCAGGCGGGCTGCCGCTTCTGGGCGAACGCGGCCGCGCCTTCGAGCGCGTCCTTCGACCGGAAGATCGGGCCGATGATCTCGCCCTGCCTTTCGAAGGCCTCGCCCGACGGCCAGTCGGCCGACTCGGTAATCACCCGTTTGGACGCGACCAGCGCCAGCGGAGCGCCCTGCGCGATCTTCGCGGCGAGCTCCGTCGCGGCTGTCAGCGCCTCACCCGCCGGGACCAGCTTATTCACCAGCCCGACCTCCGCGAGCCGGGCCGCGAGGAAGTGCTCGCCGGTCAGCGCGATCTCCATCGCCACGTGGTAAGGAATCCGGCTCGGCAGCCTGATCAGGCCGCCTGCCCCGGCCACCAGGCCGCGCCTCACCTCGGGCAGCCCGAACTTCGCATCCTCGCTCGCGACGACTAGGTCGCACGCGAGCACGAGCTCGAACCCGCCGGCCAGCGCGTATCCCTCGACGGCGGCAATCACTGGCTTGACGGGCGGCCGCTCCACGATGCCGCCGAACCCGCGCCCCGCCGCCATCGGGGCATCGCCGGCCAGGAAGCCCTTGAGGTCCATGCCGGCGCTGAACGTGCCGCCCCCGCCGGTGAGCACGAGCACGCTGACGTCACGCCTGGCGTCGAAATCCTCGACGGCCGCGGCGATCCCGCGGGCGACCTCGCCGTTGATGGCATTGCGCGCCTCTGGCCGGTTGATCGTAATGACCGCGACGCCATCGGCTACCTCGGTCACAATCGCGTCTGCCACTGCGGCGCCTCCAGCTCCAGGTCGGGCGGTCGCCCGCCGTTGCCCCGCAGGCTACTCGACGCGCTCAGCCGGTGCGCCCTGCACCTGGCCTACCCGGTCGTCAGGCCGTCTCGGATCAGCGCCCGCCCTCGGCTCCGACGTAGCCCTCAGACTCCAAGTGCAGGATGATCTGCTGGGCGGCCTCTTCGGGCGTGAGCTGCGTCGTGTCGATGGTGACGTCCGCGTCCTCAGGCACCTCGTAGGGATCGGAGATGCCCGTGAACTCGGGCAGTATCCCAGCGCGGGCCTTGGCGTACAGGCCCTTGCGGTCCCGTGCCTCGCACACCTCGAGCGAGGTCGACACGTGGACGAGCAGGAAGCCGCCCCCGGGCTCGACCATCGCCCGCACGTCCTTGCGCATGGCATCGTAGGGCGCGATCGGGGCACAGATGGCGATGCCGCCGTTCTTGGTGATCTCGGAAGCCACGAAGCCGATGCGGCGAATGTTGATGTCGCGGTGCTCCTTGGAAAAGCCCAGCTCTGACGAAAGGTGCTTGCGCACGATGTCGCCGTCGAGCAGGGTCACCGGCCGGCCGCCCATCTCTAGCAGCTTTACAAGCAGCACGTTGGCGATGGTCGACTTCCCCGATCCCGACAGGCCAGTGAAGAACACGGTGAACCCCTGGCGGACCCGGGGCGGATAGCTGCGCCGCAGTTCCTTGGCCACCGCCGGCGGCGTGAACCACGAAGGCAGGTCGCGTCCCTCGTTGAGCCGGCGGCGCTGCTCGGTGCCCGAGATCGAAAGCGTTCTGGTGCCAGCGGGAACCTCATCTTCTGGCAGGTAGCCATCCAGGTGCTCGACGTAGACCATCTGGCGGAACGG
>Ga0126378_10002235_pt1 | contig 14312 bp, 12 predicted proteins | sample PanSoiMetPlot_23_FD_92587 | JGI IMG/M metagenome (GOLD analysis project Ga0126378, IMG submission 92587) | Tropical forest soil microbial communities from Panama - MetaG Plot_23 | ecosystem: Environmental > Terrestrial > Soil > Tropical forest > Bulk soil | place: Panama | collected 2016-02-17 | reverse complement strand
GCGCATCACGATCGAGTCGGTCCGTACCGAATCCGCGTAATAGCGCACGCCGTGCACTAACTCACCGTCGGTGATGCCGGTGGCCGCGAAGAAGATGTCGTCGCCGCCGACAAGGTCACGTGTGGTGAGCACGCGGTCAAGGTCGTGCCCGGCATCGATCGCCTTCTGCCGCTCCACATCGTCGCGGGGCCACAACCGAGCCTGGATTACGCCGCCCATGCATGACAGTGCGGACGCCGCGATGATGCCCTCGGGCGTGCCGCCGATACCGAGCAGCAGGTCGACACCGGTGCCCGGGCGCGCCGCCATGATCGCGCCGGCTACGTCGCCGTCAGTGATGAACTTGATCCGCGCACCCGCTGCACGTACCTCGTCGACAAGCTGCGCGTGGCGGGGTCGGTCGAGGATACAGACCGTGACGTCCTCGGGGTGACCGCGCTTGGCTTTCGCGACGCGCCGCACGTTCTCGCCCGGCGGTGCGGTGATGTCCACGACGTCGGCCGCCTCGGCACCGGTTGCGAGTTTCTCCATGTAGAACACGGCGGACGGGTCGAACATGGCGCCGCGCCCGGCAACGGCGATCACCGCAAGCGCGTTCGGCATGCCCTTTGCCATCAGCGTGGTGCCGTCAATCGGATCGACGGCGACGTCGCACGCCGGCCCGGTACCGTCGCCGACCTCTTCGCCGTTGTACAGCATGGGTGCGTTGTCCTTCTCACCCTCGCCGATTACCACGACGCCGCGCATCGAAACGGTGCCTATCAGCGTGCGCATTGCGTCGACGGCGGCGCCATCGCCGCCGTTCTTGTCGCCGCGGCCCACCCAGCGCCCTGCTGCCATCGCCGCTGCCTCGGTCACTCTGACGATCTCCAGCGCGAGGTTGCGATCAGGCGCCTGACGCGGAACGGCGAGCTCAGGCGGCACCGCGCTGGCGGATGGCGACATGTCCGTCACGGGTGCCCTCCTCTCGTGAGGGATGGGTCATTGTCCCAGAGCGCAATTGCCTGGCCACGGCACGCCCGGCGCCGCTAGGCTGCGACCGTGCCGCTACGTCACTGCATTCTCCCGCCACCGCGCTCCTGAGCGGGGCGCGCCCAGCGCGTTGTCGCCCATCGTGCAACGTCCGCCATTCCTGGCGATGGCCGGCGTTGCGCGATTCGTTGTCGCGCCCCAGACGTTCCTCGCCGGATCGATCTTGGAGCGCATTCCATGGCTGTACTTACTTCGTCGATGTCGTCGCTGCGCGCCCGGACGGGTGTGCTCGCGATCAGTGGCGGGGCCGTCCTGTGGGGGACTACCGGCATCGTCGCCCACGCTGTGCACACCCACAGCGGTCTCGCGGCCACCTCGATTGCCTTCTACCGGACGCTCGTCGCAGCGCTCGTGCTGGCCGCCGGGCGTGGTCCCGCCATCGTCCGCTTCGTCGCGTCCGCCGGCCGGCGCCGGCTCAGCGTGCTCGCGCTGGCCGGAGCGTCACTGGGCGTGAGTCAGGCGCTGTATTACGTCGCCGTCGACGACGTCGGCGTGAGCATCGCCACGCTGGTGTGCATCGGCACGGCGCCGATCGCGGTGACATGCGCCTCGGCGGCGGCGCGCCGCCGTCGGCCGACACCGACCGCGCTCGCGACATTGGGCTGCGCGCTCGCTGGGCTCGGCTTGATCACGACGTCGACTGATTCCGCCTCGGGGCCCCATCCCCTGGCGGGAACGCTTGCCGCCTTGGGCTCCGGGCTGGCCTATGCGGCATCCACCGTGCTCAGCCAGCGGCTTGCTTCCGCGGGCGATGCGTTCACGCTCACCGGTGCCGCCAGCATTGTCGGCTCGCTGACACTTCTCCCCGCAGCGGCGGTGGCCGGGCTCGGCTTTCCGGTCGACGGCCGATCCGCGACGGCGTTGCTGTACCTGGGCATCGTCCCGACGGTGCTTGCCTACGCGCTGTTCTTCGGCGGCCTGCGGACCACGTCGGCCGAGGTCGCCGCGGTGCTGACGCTGCTCGAGCCGCTCGTCGCGACGTTGCTCGCCGTCGTGCTGCTCGGCGAGACGCTTACCGCGCTGGGTTGGCTCGGCGCGGTGCTGCTGCTCGCCGCGGTCGGCGTGCTGCTGGCGCGCCGACCCGAGACTCCCGTGGAGTCGGCGGCGCCTATGGGATGACGCCTACGAAGTACGTCAGCTTGATGACATTGTCGAACGGGCCCGGGCGGCGACCCTATCTCGGCGGCGCGGTGGTGCCGCGCACCACGAGGTGCGGGGTGAGCACCAGCTCGCGCTCGCTGACCGGCTCATGCTCGAGCCGGGCAACCGCTCGGCGCACGGCGAGTGTGGCCAACTGCGCGGCGTCCTGACTTACGGTCGTGAGTCGCAGGTAGGGCAAGCGAGCCACCTGGCTGTCGTCGTAGCCCACGACCGAGACGGTGCCCGGTACCGCGATGCCGCTGCGGACGAACACGTCGAGGAGCCCGACCGCACATCGATCGTTGTACGTGAGCACTGCGGTGGGCGGTGCTGTGTGCAGTGCCCGGGCGGCCGCGGCGCCGTCCTCCTCGGCCGGCCCACCCGCGACGACCCGGGGCGTCAGGTCGTGCCGGCGCATCGCCGACCGGTAGCCGCCGCGCCGCGCTGCGGCACCCGGCCCGCGCGCGCCGTCCACGTGCGCGATCTCGCCATGGCCGAGCGCGACGAGGTGGTCGACGGCCAGCCGCATCCCTGCCTCGTCCGCGGTGCGGATCACGTCGACGGCCCGGCTGCGCGAGCGCTGTCCCAGCACAATCACGGGTAGCCGCTCGGCCAGCGCCGACAACCAGGGCTCGCGGACGGGCGGGCCGATGAGCAGGGCCGCCGCGCAACGGTAGTCGAGCAGTGTGTCGATCGCCCGGCGAGAGTTGCGGTCGCGCGTCACGGCGCTGAGCACTACCTCGTACCCGTGTCGCTCAGCGGCGCTGTAGAGCCCCTCGGCAAGGTCCGCATGGAACGGATGGTCCAGCGCAAGCGTGACTCCGAGCAGGCGCGAGCGTCTCCCGGCCAACAGCCGGGCGCGCGAGTCGGGCCGATAGCCGAGCTCGTCTGCGACCTCGAGCACTCGCTGTCGCGTCGGCTCACTCGCCCCGGGGACGCCGCGCACCACGATCGACACGAGCGCCCGGGAGACCCCGGCGCGCGCGGCGACGTCCTCCAGCGTCGGTGGGCGGCTCGCGTTCACTCGTCATCCCCGTTTGACATCGTCAGAGCTGTGCGGCGAGGATACGTCAAGGTACTAGAGCGCTCTAGAGGAGACCGCGTGCCCGTTTCGCTCGCCGACCGCATCGCTGCCGCGCCGATCTCGTGGGGGGTGTGCGAGGCGCCCGACTGGGGCTACGAGATGCCCGCCGAGCGCGTGCTCTCCGAGATGGGTGCGGTGGGCGTGCGGGCCACGGAGCTGGGCCCAACCGGCTACCTCGGCGACCACTCGGGGCAGGTGCGTGAGTTGCTCGAGCGGCACGGGCTGCGCCTGGTGGGCGGGTTCCTGCCAGTGGTGCTACACGTCGAAGGCACGGACTTGGGTGAGGCCGACGATGCGATGGCCACCCTGGCCGACGCGGGCGCGGAGATGGTGATATTGGCCGCGCGCTCGGTCGACGGCAGTTACGAGCACCGGGTGCCTCTCGACGATGCCGAGTGGCGGACGCTGCTCGGCAACCTCGATCGGGTCCGTGATCTGGCCGGTGAACACGGACTCGCAACGTCGCTGCATTCGCACGTCGGCACCGCGATCGAAGGACGCGAAGCTGTGCTGCGCCTCCTCGACTCGAGCGATGTGCCGCTCTGCCTCGACACGGGTCACCTGCTCATCGGCGGCACCGACCCGCTCGAGCTGGTGCGCTCGATGGCTGATCGCGTGGCACACGTCCATCTCAAGGACGTCCGCGCGTCGCTGGCCAAGACTGCGCTCGAGGACAGCTACGTCGGCGCCGTACGCCAGGGTCTGTACACGCCACTCGGCGACGGCGACCTTGACATCGCCGGCATTGTCGGCGCGCTGCAAGCGGTGGGCTATCAAGGCTGGTACGTGCTCGAACAGGATTGCGCGCTGGACGGCGCGCCGTGGGTCGGCGGCGGGCCGGTCGACGACGTGCGGCGCAGCATCGAATTCCTGGCCAAGCTATGACGGCACGGGTCGGCATCATCGGCGCCGGCATCATGGGCACCGATCATGCGTACACGCTGCGCGACTCAGTCCCTGGCGCCACTGTCGAGGCGGTGTCGGACGCCGATGCATCCCGGGCGGCATTGATCGGCGTTCGCGTCGTGAACGACCCGCTCGCGCTGATCAAAGACCCGAACATCGACGCTGTGCTGATCGCTTCGTCCGACGCCACACACGAGCAGTTCGTGCTGGCGTGCCTCGCCGCTGGAAAGCCGGCGTTGTGCGAGAAGCCGCTTGCCGCCGATGTCGCCGGCTGTCAGCGCATCGTCGCCGCCGAGACGGAAGTCGGCCGCCGGCTGATCAGCGTCGGATTCATGCGCCGCTACGACCCGGGCTATGTCGCGCTCAAGCACACCCTCGACGCCGGTGATCTAGGCGCGCCGCTGATCATGCACTGCGTGCACCGCAACGTCAGCGCACCGGCCTGGTTCGCCAGTGACATGGTGATCACGAACTCGGCTGGGCACGAAATCGACATCACCCGCTGGCTGTTCGGCGACGAGATCGCAGCGGTCACGGTGCACCGGCCGCGCCGATCGGCCGCGCTCGCCGATCCGGTGCTGCTCGTCTTCGAGACCGTGTCGGGGGTCGTGGTGGAGGCCGAAGTGTTCGTCAACGCCGGCTACGGCTATGACGTCCACTGCGAACTCGTCGGGGAACACGGCCGGGCCAGCGCGTCCGGCCCGGTGACAGCCGACTGGAGGGAGCGTTTCGCCGACGCATACCGCCTTGAACTCACGGACTGGGTGGACGGCGTACGCGCCGGTGAGGCACGCGGAGCCACCGCGTGGGACGGGTACATCGCGTGCGTTGTGGCACGCGCCGGCGTCACCGCGCTCACGATGGGACGAGCGGCCGTCGAGCTTCCGGAGAAGCCGGCGCGTTACCGGTGACACCCAACTCGTGCTGGGATCAGCCGAGGGTTTCCGTGTCTTCGAGCAGCTCGCGCCCCACGTCGCCGACATCGCCGGAACCACGCTCCAGCTCGTGAGCCAGCGCCTCCAGCTCGGCACCGCCCGCCATCAATCGGGTGAGCTCAGCCAGTGAGATCTCGGACTTGGCGAAGTCGCCGAGGCTGCGGCCCCGTTTCAGCAGCAGGAACCGGTCGCCCACCGGGTAGGCGTGGTGCGGGTTGTGGGTAATGAAGATGACGCCGAGCCCGCGGTCGCGCGCCTGGACGATGTACTTCAACACCACGCCCGCCTGCTTGACGCCGAGCGCGGACGTGGGCTCATCCAGAATCAGCAGCCGCGCACCGAAGTGGACGGCGCGCGCGATCGCAACGGATTGGCGCTCGCCACCGGAGAGCGTCCCGACCGGCTGGTCGGGGTCGCGAATGTCGATGCCCATGTCGGCGAGCTCTTTGCGGGTGACTTTCTTGGCCTGGCCCGCGTCGAAGCGCTTGAACGGACCCCATCCCCTCGTCGGCTCCGAGCCGAGGAAGAAGTTGCGCCAGACCGCCATCAGCGGCACGACCGCGAGGTCCTGGAACACGGTCGCGATGCCCGCGTCCAGCGCGTCGCGTGGCGTGCTGAATCGTGCCGGCCGGCCGTCGACGAGCAATTGCCCGCTGTCCGGCTGATACACGCCAGACAAGATCTTGATCAGCGTGGACTTGCCGGCGCCGTTGTCGCCCAGCACACAGGTCACCTGACCGGCTCGCACCGTGGTCGAGATGTCCGATAGCGAGATGACGCTGCCGAACATCTTCGTGATGTTACGGATCTCCAGCATCGGGACGTCGGCCTTGGGCGGCTCGACGACTTCACGTACCTCGACATCGGTCATGGCTATCTCCTCGACTGCTCGGCGAGCCGGCGGGTGAATTGGTTGGCAAGCACGGCAAGCAGCAACATCACGCCGACGAACAGCTTGAACCAGTCAGAGTTCCAGCCGACGTTGACGATGCCCACCTCGGTCATGCCGAAGATCAGCGCTCCGAGCGAGGCGCCGACGACCGAACCGAATCCACCGGTGAGCAGGCAGCCGCCGATCACCGCGGCGGCGATGTAGTACAGCTCTTGCCCGATACCGCTCTGCGCCTGAATGGAGGTGAACCGGATGAGCTGCGTGTTGCCCACGAACCACGCCATAAACGAGACCATCATGAACAGCGCGATCGTGGTACGGCCGGTGCGCACGCCGACGTTCTTGCTGGCATTCGCGTCGCCACCCGTGGCGAAGATCCAGTTGCCGAATCGAGTCTTGAGCAGCAGGTACGAGCCGAGCACTGTGAACCCGACCCACCAGATGATCGCGATGGGGAACTTGGCGCCGCCGATGGTCACCGTACTGGCCAGTATGTTGTTCAGAGCGTGGTAGCCCGGCACTAGATCGATGTTGCTCACCTGCACCTGGTTGGTGACCTGCTTGGTGACACCGAGGTTGAGCCCCTGCAGCCCGAGGAACATGCCCAATGTGATGATGAAGCTGGGCAAGCCCGTGCGGGTGACCAGGAAGCCGTTGATGAACCCGATCGTCAACATGAGAGCGAGCGACACCGCCCACGACGCGTAGAGCTGCAGCCCCCAATACGTCGTCATGATCCCGGTCGCGAGCCCGGCAGTAGCTGTCTGCACGCCCGCCGACAGGTCGAAGTGGCCGCCGATCATCAGCAGCGCCACCGGCACCGCCATCAGGCCCAATGCGGACGAGACGTCCAGCCAGTTGGCTGCACCGTTCCAGGAGCGGAAGACGTCGCTCTGCGCCGCGAAGAATACGAAGATCACGATGACGCCGACGAGCGCGCCGAGTTCCGGCTTGAGCAGCAGTCGGCGCAGCACTCCGACGTGGGCGACGCGCTCGTCGACGCGAGCGGTCGCGGCGGTCATCGTGTGCCCCCGGCGGCGAGCTGTGCCACAGCAGCGGCATTCTGCTTTGTGATCAAGTTGGGGCCGGTCAACACCGGCTGCCCGCCGCCGAGCACGTTCAGGTTCGACTTGTAGAGCGTGAGCATCACGACCGCCAGGTAGCCCTGCAGGTACGGCTGCTGGTCGACAGCGAACGCGATCTTGCCCTGCTCGATTGCCTTCGCGACGTCGCCGTTGAGGTCGAAAGTAGCGAGCTCGGCCTTGGAGTTAGCCTGCGAGATCGCGCCCTCGGCGACCTGGGCTACCTGCGCGCCGAGTGTCACGACGGCGTCGACCGACGTGTCGGACTGCAGCTTCGTCTTGATGATCGTCTGCGCGGCCGGCAGGTTGTTGTTGTCCACCTGGATGTTCGTGACGGTGCCGCCCAGGGTCTGCTTGACGCCGTCGCAACGCTGCTCTAGCCCGACGTTGCCCGCCTCTTGGATCACGCATATCGCGTGGTGGACGCCGTCAGTCTTGAGCTGGGTGCCGACGGCGCGCCCGGCGACGACCTCGTCCTGGCCGATGTGTGAGAGCGCACCGTACGCCTTTGACTCAGCCTCGCCAGAGTTGATCGTGATCACCGGGATGCCGGCCTTCTCCGCCCGTGCGATCGCGGCTTTGAGCGCCGGCGGATTTGCCATCGAGACGACCAGCCCGTCCGGCTTGGCGTTGGTCGCCGCGTCGATCAGCGCGGCCTGTTTCGTCGGGTCGCCGTCGCTCTCATAAGTGACGCTGTCGCCCATGTCCTTGCCGGCCTGCTTGACGCCGTTCTGGACGATGGTCCAGAAAGCGTCGCCGGCACTTCCATGCGTCACGACAGCGATCTTGTAGCCGTAGCCGCCCTTGCCACCGCCCGCCTTGTTGTGCGGCTTGTTGACCGCGTTGCGACTGCTGCACGCGGACACGATGAGCACAGGGATGACCGCCGCGGCAACGAACCAGGTGCGTCTCATGTGCTGCCCCTTTCAGGTGGCGGTGGGGAAGTGGTAGCTCGCGGCCACCCCGTGCTGGACGTGGGGCCATCTCGCGGTGACGACTTTCGCGCGGGTATAGAAGCGGACGCCCTCGGGACCGTGCATGTGCGACTCGCCGAACAGCGAGTCCTTCCAGCCGCCGAACGAGTGATAGGCCATCGGCACCGGGATCGGCACGTTGATACCGATCATGCCGACCGTGACTTCCCGCTGGAAGCGTCGTGCCGCCTCGCCGCTCGACGTGAAGATGGCCGTGCCATTGCCGTACGGATTGGCATTGACGAACGCGATCGCGTCGTCGACGGTGTCGGCGCGGCTGACCGTGAGCACCGGGCCGAACACCTCGTTGCGATAGGCGTCCATGTCGGCGGTGACGTGGTCGAGCACGGTCGGCCCGACGAAGAATCCCTTGTCAATGTTGATGTTCCGGCCGTCCGCGACCAGCGTCGCGCCCTGCCTTTCTGCCGAGTCGATGAATCCGACGACGCGGTCGCGCGCTTCTGCGGTGACCAGCGGGCCCATCTCGCTTGATTCATCGCGCCCTGGTCCTACGCGGACCCTCGCCGCCTGCGCGCGGAGCCGGTCGACGAGTGGATCACCGGCCGCGCCCACGGCGACGGCAGCCGAGATCGCCATGCACCGCTGGCCGGTCGATCCGAACGCGGCCGCCGTCAGGTGGTCGGCAGCGAAATCCAGGTCCGCGTCCGGCAGCACGACGGCGTGGTTCTTCGCGCCGCCCAGCGCTTGTACTCGCTTGCCGTTCGCGTTCGCGCGCTCATGGATGTAGCGGGCGACCGGCGTTGATCCGACGAAGCTCACCGCTGCGACGTCGGGCGAGTCGAGCACCGCGTCGACGGCGACTTTGTCGCCGTTCACGACGTTGAACACACCGTCAGGCAAGCCGGCCTGCTGCCACAACTCGGCAACGTACAGCGAGGCTGAGGGATCGCGCTCGCTGGGCTTGAGCACGAACGTGTTGCCGCAGGCGATGGCGATCGGGTGCATCCACATCGGCACCATGACCGGGAAGTTGAACGGCGTGATTCCGGCGACGACACCAAGCGGCTGACGGAAGCTGTACGAGTCGACGCCGGACGACACCTGGTCCGAGTACTCACCCTTGAGCAGTTGCGGGATGCCGCATGCGAACTCGATCACCTCGAGGCCACGCTGGACTTCGCCGCGCGCGTCGGCGATCACCTTGCCGTGCTCGTCGGAAATCGTCGCCGCGAGCTCGTCGGCGTACTCGAACACGCGCTGCCGGAACGCGAACAACACGGCGGTCCGCTTCGACAGTGACGAGTCGCGCCAGCTCTCGAAGGCCTGCGCCGCCGCCTTGACCGCAGTGTCGACATCAGCGCTCTCGGCCAGCAGTACCTCGGCCTGTTGCTCGCCGGTGGCCGGATTCCATACCGGTGCAGTGCGGCCGGACCCCCCGGTCGTCAGGTGTCCGGCAATCCAGTGCTGAATGGTCCTCACGTTGCTCCTCAGAGATAGTTCTGTTGCGCGCGCTTGTTCTGCTCGTACATTTCGCGGGCGGCTTGTGTGGTGTCGAGCGCGGATACCTCCGCGACCGGAACGTCCCACCACGCGTCGCTGCTCGGCGCATCGATCAGCGGATCCGTTTCGATGTGCACGACGGTGGTGCGGTCAGACGCCTTCGCCTTGGCAAGCGCACTGCGCAGCTCATCGACGGTATGTGCACGCAGCACGTCCGCACCGAGGCTCTCTGCGTTGGCCGCCAGGTCCGTGGGAAGCGTGTGACCGGTGAGCCGGCCGCTGGCGTCGCGGTAGCGGTACGCGGTACCGAAACGCTGTGCGCCGACGGATTCCGAGAGACGGGCGATGGATGCGAAGCCATGATTCTGCACCAGGACGACGATCAGCTTGAGCTGTTCCTGGACAGCGGTGACGAGTTCCTGCGCCATCATCAGATACGAGCCGTCACCGACCAGCACGAACACATCGCGGTCCGGGGCGGCCAGCTTGGCGCCGAGGCCGCCCGCGATCTCGTAGCCCATGCACGAGTAGCCGTACTCGATGTGGTAACCCTTGGCGTCGCGGGTGCGCCACAGCTTGTGGAGGTCGCCCGGCATGGACCCGGCGGCGCAGACGACTACGTCCCGCGGGGCGCTCGCCTCGTTCACCGCGCCGAGTACTTCCGACTGTGCCGGCAGCGGCCTGTTGCCGAGGTGGTACGCGCGCTCCACCGTGGCGTCCCATTCGGTGGCCAGGCGCGCGGCGTACTCGCGGTAGGTGGCATCGGTCGTCCAGCCCGCGAGGGCCTGCCGCAGTGCGCGCAGCGTTTCCCGCGCGTCGGCCGTGATCGCGTGGCCGGCATGCTTCGCGGAGTCGAAGGCGGCGATGTTGACGTTGATGAATTGCGCTTCGGGGAACGCCGTTCGCGACGCCGTGGTGAAGTCGCTGTACCGCGTGCCGATGCCGATCACGACGTCGGCCTCGCGTGCGAGGGCATTGGCGGCTGTCGTGCCGGTAGCGCCGACAGCGCCGACGGCCTCTGCGTGGTCGTAGGGCAGGGACCCTTTCCCGGCTTGGGTTTCCGCGACCGGGACGCCCGCTGCCTCGGCGAAGGCTCGCAGCGCGTCCGTCGCCTCGGAGTAGATGACGCCGCCGCCTGCCACTATGAGCGGGCGTCGCGCCGCCCGGATCGCGGCGACGGCCCGGGCGAGTGCGGCGGGCTCGGGTACCGGCCTTGGAACGTGCCACACGCGCGGTGCGAACAGCTCGGCCGGCCATTCGTACGCCTCGGCCTGGACGTCCTGCGGCAGCGCGAGCGTCACGGCGCCGGTCTCGGCTGGATCGGTGAGTACCCGCACCGCGCCCAGCAGCGCGCTGGGCAGCTGCTCGGGGCGCCAGATGCGGTCGAAGTAGCGCGACACCGGCCGCAGCGCGTCGTTGACGGAGACATCGCCGGCACGCGGATCCTCGAGCTCCTGCAGCACAGGGTTGGCTACTCGCGTGGCGAACACGTCACCTGGCAGCAGAAGTACAGGCAGCCTGTTGACCGTGGCGAGTGCGGCGCCCGTGACCATGTTCGTGGCGCCCGGCCCAATGGACGACGTGCACGCCAGCATGGAGAGCCGGTTGCGCATCCGGGTGAACGCCGACGCGGCGTGCACCATGCCCTGCTCGTTGCGCGCCTGGTAGTAACGCAGCCCGGCCGGGTCGGCCAGTTCGGCCTCGAGCAAGGCCTCGCCGATCCCCGCGACGTTGCCGTGCCCGAAGATGCCGAAGCATCCTTCGAACAGCTTGTGTTCGACGCCGTCGCGCTCACTGCGCTGCGCCGCGAGGAAGCGGACGATCGCCTGGCCTACCGTGAGCTTCATGGCGGCGCCTCCGTCATCGGCAGTCGCGGGTCGATGACTTGATCCGCCCACGTGTCGCGCACCCAGGCGTGCGCCGGGTCGTCGCGGATGAGCCAACGGCGTTCGGCCGGCCCGGCCATCACGTTGAGGTAGTAGAGGTCGTAGCCCGGCGTAGCCATGGACGGTCCGTGCCAGCCGTGCGGGATGAGCACCGCGTCGCCGGTGCGGACCTCGGCCAGCACGTCGATGCCCGGCCCGTACACGCGTTGGTACGCCATGCCGTCGCGGGCTACCTCGAAGTAATAGATCTCCTCGAGCGGAGTCTCCACTCCGGGTCGGTCCTCGTCGTGTTTGTGCGGCGGGTACGACGACCAGTTGCCGCTCGGCGTAAGTACTTCGCAGGCGATCAGCCGATCGGCTTCCAGCACGTCGGGTGTCGCGAAGTTGATCACCTGTCGCGAGCAGGCCCCGGCGCCGCGCAGCTCGATCAGCACCTCCTTCGCCGAGATGTACCGGAACGGCAATGGCCGGCGCGCTCGCGCCATGGCGAGAGCGAACCGCCCTCCGGCTTCCGACGTGATCGTCAACGGCGTACCCCGAGGTATGTAGGCGATATCGCTGACGGCCTCGAAGACGTTGTTCCGTCCGGACAGCGTCGCGCCATCGGCGCCGGCCTCGACCGTGCACGACCCGGCCAACGGCAGCACTACAACTTCGTCCTCGCCGGTATCGCAGCGGTATTCGCCGCCGGCCGCGAGCGTCACGATGTGCAGCCCTGAGTAGCCCCAGCCCGCGTTCTCGGGGGTGATCGTTTCGACGGCGCGTCGGTGCAGATTCACGGCATGCTCCGTACTAAAGAGACGGCGGCGTCGACCGCTCCGGCGACGTCACCGTCCGGCGGGTACAGCAGCGCGCGGCCGACGACGAGGCCGCGGACCCCGGGCAACTCCAGTGCGCGTTTCCACTGCGCGTACGTGTGCTCGGGATCCCCGGACGGGTCGCCGCCGAGCAGCAGCGTGGGCAACGTCGTCGCGGCCATGACCAGATCCATGTCGTCGACGACCGGCAGCTTCAGCCACGTGTATGCGCTGGTCGCGCCAAGTCCGCTGACGACGGCGACCGACTTGCGTACCGCCACCGCGGAGAGGTCGTTGACGACACGGTCGCCCGCGCGGCGGCACAGGAAGGGTTCGATCATGGCCATCAGGCCGTGCGAGGCGAGTTCCGTGACGGCATGCCCGCATGCGTCGAGTGTGGCCGCCGATCCGGCATCAGCGAGATCGATGCGGGCCAGCATCTTGCCGCCATCGAACCCCATCGCGGCGATAGTCGCCGCGTCATAGCCGGTGAACCGATCGTCGAGTTCGAATGTCGAGCCTTGCAGCCCGCCGCGGTTCATCGACCCGATCACGATCTTGCCGTCGAGCGCGCCCAGCAGAAGCAGATCCTCGATGATGTCGGGCGTGCCGAGCACACCGTCGACACCGGGACGTGCCAAGGTGACCACAAGCCGCTGCAGCAGGTCGTACCGATCGCCCATCGCGTCGGCAACGCCGCGCACGCCGAGCGCACCCCGGGCCGGATGGTCGGCAGCGACGATCATCAGCCGACCGTCGCGGCGCAGCAGCGCCCGGCGATCGCGCGCGGCGGCCGTCTCGGCGACGGCGCCGGGGTGGTGTGCGCGCACCTCGCGGAGCCGTTCGAAGTCAAGCATCCAGCAACGCCTCCACCTCGTCCGGCGTCGGCATCGCGGTCGAGCACTCCAAGCGTGATGCGACGATCGCGCCGGCCGCGTTGGCGTAGCGCAGCGTGCGCTCGAGCGGCCACCCGGCGAGCAGCCCATGGCACAGCGCCCCGCCGAAGCCGTCGCCGGCGCCCAGGCCGTTCAGGACGTCGATCGGCATCGGCGGCACCTCGACGAGCTCGTCACGGGTCCGCGCCAGTACGCCCTTCGGCCCCTGCTTGACGACCGCGAGCTCGACGCCTGAGCCGAGCAGCGCCTCGGCGGCCCGCAAGGGCTCGCGTTCGCCCACGGCCGTCTCGCACTCGTCGAGGTTGCCGACTGTGACCGTGACCTGCGGCAGCGCCGTGGCCACCTCGGCGCGCGCAGCCTCGCGCGACGCCCAGAACATCGGGCGGTAGTCGAGATCGAGGATCGTCAGCGGCCGTCGCCCGCGGGCGGCCCAGGCGGCGTGATGCGCTGACTGGCTCGGCTGAGCCGAAAGCCCGGTGACCGTCGACCAGAAGACACCAGCCTCGCGGATCGCATCCAGATCGAGCTCCTCCGGATTGATGACCAGGTCGGGTGCCTTGGGAAACCGGTAGAAGTAAAGGGGAAAGTCGTCAGGCGGGAAGATCTCACAGAACGTCACGGGCGTCGGCAGGTCGGCAACCGTGCCCACGAAGCGGGCGTCCACGCCGAGGCGGGCCACCTCACGCCGCACGTACCGGCCGAACGGATCGTCGCCGGTGCGCGTGATCACCGCGCTGCGCCGCCCGTGTCGCGCCGCCGCCACCGCGACATTCGTCGCGCTGCCACCGAGGAACTTGCCGAACGACGTGACGTCCGCCAGGCCGATGCCCACCTGCAGCGGGTAAAGATCAACGCCCACCCGGCCCATCGTGATCACGTCGAATACGGTCATTGGCGCACCTCGTCGACGCGCACTGGGCGGTGCTCGGCCCGGGACAGCTCGCACGCCTCGGCCACGAGGAACGCTTCGAGCGCATCTGCAACCGTACAGCTCGGCTGTGCGTCGCCGACCACGATCGCGGCGAAGTCGGCCAGTTCCGCGACGTACGCGGCATGGAATCGGTCCATGAACATGGGATACGGGGGACCGCCGGGGAAGCTCACGCCTGGCTCGGCAGAGCGCAGCGGCAGTCGATCGTCCAGCCCGACCGAGATGCTCTGCCGCGAGCCGAGCACCTCGAGTCTCACGTCGTAGCCGGCCGCGTTGTAGCGCGTCGCCGCGACGTG
>Ga0126378_10002234_pt1 | contig 14318 bp, 23 predicted proteins | sample PanSoiMetPlot_23_FD_92587 | JGI IMG/M metagenome (GOLD analysis project Ga0126378, IMG submission 92587) | Tropical forest soil microbial communities from Panama - MetaG Plot_23 | ecosystem: Environmental > Terrestrial > Soil > Tropical forest > Bulk soil | place: Panama | collected 2016-02-17 | reverse complement strand
TGACTCGCAATTTGGTTCATCGTTTGGAACGCCTCGGCTACACAGTCACCTTAAGTCTTCCGGAGAAAGCCGCATAGCTGAAGACAGGCTATTTTCGTAGCAGAAAGGAGTAGCTTTGCGTTGGGCATCGCGAGGTGCACGGCGAAGCGTAAACAGGGGAATAGGTGGGGTGGGTATTGAGCTCCGAAAAGATGCATCCAGACGCGCTCTTGTAATGGCGCCAGGCAACAGGGACCGGGACGCTTGCGCGAGTCGCTGTTCGGTCTGGCGTAGCCGAAGACCCCACAGCACGCCTAGAAACTTCATGCACGAGACCGGGAGACCTCGAAGACCCCTGCGATCCAAACAGACAGCAGGTCGGCGACACCGAGCGGGACTTGCGCGTTGTCCCACGGGTGGCCGGTGTGCGGACAAGCGGTACGCTTGGTCGTTATTCACTCGCGATAAGAGCCGCATGCGCTAAGCAGCGCTCGTGCGGAACTGCGCAGGGGGCGATCAGCGATGGTCGTCCCTACCGCGACCTCAAAATGCCGACCCAAGAAGTTTTGAGTGAAAGGGTGTTTTCGTAGTTAAGTGTGCCCAGTTCAACCGTGACCGGCTTCTTCTGCCAATGCAGCGCTCACTGCTTTTCGCTACAATGTCCCCGGCATGAAAGGAGCGGTATGGCAAAGAAGAAGATCGATCCTTTAAACAAGAAAGCCTATGGCGCAGTCTCTGCTGCGCTCACCGTTGCAGATATTCCTGCCGCGGTCAGCTTTTACCAGAAGGCATTTGGGTTCAAGAAGCGCGGCATCATGAACGGCCCCGACGGAAAGCCGATGCACGCGGAGATCACACTGCGCGGGACAACTGTAATGCTTGGTCCAGAAAGTGCTTCCATGGGAAGGCGGAGTGCGAAGAGTGTTGGTGCCTCTCCCGCCAGCCTATATATATACGTTGAGAACGTCGACAAAGTAGTTGAAAAGGCAACGAAACTCGGCGCTACGCCACAGGGTCCGGTACTGGACATGTTTTGGGGTGATCGCTGTGGCACGGTTGTCGATCCCGATGGCTACACCTGGATGGTCGGGACCCACAAAGCGGAGCCCTCGACAAAAGAAATGAAAAAAGGGATGGAAGAGATGATGAAACAGCAACCGGCAGCCACAGCAGCTGACTGATTCAGCGTCATCCGCATGGCGCTGCTCGCGCCCTGATGGAAGAAAAGGCGGGAGCGCCAACCGAACTCCCGCCGAAGGGACCTAGAGCCCAAGGAAGAGCCCGTTGCGTTCGCTATCCACCTCAGCGAACACGCCCCGGGAACTTGCACCCTTGATCGTGAACGTGACACCTTCAACAGAATTGAAGTTCGCCGTCGCAAGCGCGTTGCGGAAGGTCCCGGCAAAAAAGGATGGATCGGTTGGATCGGCTGAGCCGGGGTCGGTAATGACGGACCCGCCCCGTCGGCCTCCATGTTATGTCGATGGTTGCATTCGCGTAGTGAGTCCCTGGCCCCCGAAGGAGATGTTGTCAATCACGGCCTCCTCGGTCAAGTGGAGGTGCATGCTCTTGTGCTCCCGAACTGGGATCAAAGAGGTCAATTCATATGAACACAAAGATTCCACGATGGTGCGTGCCGTCGGACGAGATGTACTCGCCGCGATAGAGGCGCGTGTCCGAGCCCACGTTGTAAGTGTTGCCGTTACTGTCGGTCGCAGTTCCCGATAGGTAAGCTAGCGCCGAAAAGCCGCTGAAATTGGTGATGCCGTTTGCTTCCACATCTAGACCCTGAAACCCGAGTGATGTCGGCCCGGGAGCAAAGATGTGGGCTCCTGGCCCAAATCTGCCAGGGCGGTCAAGCTCTTCATCACGCACTTGCACTCTGACCATACAGTCGGCATCCCTGACCTGTGGTTAACCGGCTTTGCGCCGCCGCCTTATGGCCGTCGAAACGTGCCGTTTGCTGTCTACGGGCGAAAAGGCACGGCCGAAATGATGTCTTACCTCGAAAAGGCTTACCATGCCGACATCGACAATCGCCGCGAATTCATCCCCAACTTCTCCATGCGACAAGAGGCAATCGCGGCCAAGGACATCGAGGAAGTGGTCGTCTATGAGCAGAATGGGGTGCGAGTTACCGCCTTCAAAGCGAGACACGCCAACCTAAAAAATGCCTTCGCTTTCGGGTTGATTACCGAGCGCACGCGGTGGTGATTTCCGGAGACATGGCTCCGAACGAGAATTTCGTCAAGTATGCGCAAGGTGCGGATGTTGTCATTCATGAAGTCGGCTCGCCCGCCCCGACCTTCTGCAACGGGATCCGGGAGTGCGGCACGTGCTTGAAACGCATCACTCCAGTCCCGAGGACGCCGCCAGAGACTTCGCGCGAATCAAGCCTAAACTAGCCGTCTACACACATTTCACGCGACCGCGCCGGGACGACATTCCTGAGGTCTCGATTGAGAAGATCCTCTCTCGACTCGGGCGATATACTCTAGACCGCTTGAAGTCGGCGACGATTTGATGTCGACGTCGATCGGCGATTCAGTGACGGTGAAACGTGAAACAGAATAGAGGCCCGAGGCAGGAGACGTTCTGATTCAGGAATGATTCGATCCTTATGCGAAACACAAGATGCATGTCTTATTTGCAGCTCTTCTCGTGATTGCCAATGCCTTATTTGCAGCCGACGTTGACGGCCCCGTCGGCACCTCGAGACTCGTTTCATGGCCGGTGATCATCAACAATGGACCTCCGCAAGACCTCTTTGGCGCGCACCTGAAGGTTTTTTGATCCTGACAAAAGAAGGGCGCCTCATGGTGCTCACCACCGCAGAAAATCGCAATCCTGGCATGAGTTATCACCAGCGCGCCGAGCTGCACAAGTCCCTGGTTGCCGATAGCGGGAAATTTCGCATCGAGGAGGCAATCGGCAAGGCAAGGAGAGACGCACTACCAGCGCACCAGGGGACACGCGAGGCAACGGCAATCTGCAGGCAATCAGCGCGCGATTCTCCATGGGAGAAAACTGCTAAGGGCAGTACTACTTTAGGAACTCTCCTAGGACCACCCTACCGCCTCGCCCCCCCTCGATAACCATATGATGTCGGTATTCGCCAGGCGGTGCGGGATCTGTTTCCTACTTCGGCCTTGGATCTCGAACCGGTCAACCCGCTACCGGACCGAATTTATTGCCATATAAGCGAACCCTACAACAGACGTGGCAACCAAGACGTAAGGCCACAGTTCGACCGCGCGCCTCAAAACGGACTGCGTGCTTTCTTTCTGCATGATGCTCTCCTGTTTGGCCAAGGACCGCCGTGGCGCATCGTGATTCTCTTGGGGAGCGGACGGCAATGTATAACTTCATGATTTCCGTGTCGCATTTCTCATGCACAATGCCTCCATGCTCGTCTGTCTTACCGTTCTCAGGCGAAACTGCTCGGCCCATATCCAGCAGAATTTCATGGCGGGTATCGCCTTTAGGCTTTGCATCGCAGCCGCCTTGTCACACCTTCATAGGAGTTGGTTGAGCAAACAACCTGCTGAGATAACCTTGTCGCTGCCACTTTGTTTCCGCGCTCCGGTCCTGCAAGAGTCAGCCTTACCCATCGGCATCTTGCAGGACCTTTGAGCGCGACGAGAGAGAGAACCCATAAAGAATATCATTCCTAGACCGTGATTCATACGATTCCATACGATCTCACCCTGTAACATCTGACGTCCATCCAGACAGAATTGCCAGGGGGTTAGCCTCTCGTTGTATTCGTAGAGCGCACCGACAACCGTCATTCGACCTCAACCCTTTGACTCAAGCTGCATCCGACCTTGTTAACCAAAAGGAATTTATGAGTGGAGCCAGTATTACCGACAGGTGACAGTCGCCTCTCATCGCGGCTAAAGTTCGGGGTTCACTTCGACAATTCAACTTTCAACCAGCTTCAGACGATAAAAAAGGAGAACATCATGCTTCTTACCAATGAACAGCGCGAGACAGTCGTAGGCGAGCTGAAAAAAATCGGAGCCGACCTAAACCTGTCAGACGAACAGAAACATAAGTTGCAGGACTTCATGGTTGAGGCTTCGGAAAAAGTCCAAGAATTTAGGCAGCAGAATCCCCATGCAACCAAAGAAGAGATAGTCAAGAAAGTTATAGACAATCGCGCGGCCATTCGTCAGCGTGTCGTTAATTTCCTGACAGCCGAGCAACTTGCCAAATGGGATACGGAAGTGGCAAAAGCCAAGGAATTTCTGGGGCATAAAATTGCCGCCTAACGGCTGGCTCACAGTTGATTCACTGAATTCGCCCCTGCAGATGCTCTCTTCAGCGGGTTCTTTGTACGGTAAGGAGTAATCACCTCGACGTATCGTGTCCGTTACTGCAGAGCAGTCGCCAGGAGGCCGATGGCGTGACATCACGAAAACTTATGAAGTTGCAGCGTCAGAAGGAAATTATCGAGCAATGGTTGCAGACCCCCGGCATTCCGACCGACGCACATGCAAAACTCCTTGAGATGTTAGGCGAAGTAAGCGCAGAGATAATGACCAGATTCGCCACCGCCAATAACGATCACAATGATGCACACCGCTTGGCGACCTGAGAATAACGGCATGGTCCGACTTTCTCTAGGGGTTGTTGCGCTAAACAAAGATAGGAGGGCGAGGATATGGGATTTATTATTTGGATTGTTGTCGGCCTTGTCGCAGGGTGGTTGGCTGGCCTGGTGATGAAGGGCGGCGGCTATGGTGTCGTGGTTGACATCATTCTTGGACTTGTTGGCGGAGTGCTCGGTGGTTGGCTTTTTGGGCTGCTGGGGATCAGTTCTGGCGGGGGAATGATCGGCTCGATCGTTGTGGCCTTCGTCGGAGCAGTAATTTTGGTTTGGATCACCCGGATGATCAAGAAAGCCGCCTAGCCAGGAAAGTGAATCCGGTGAGCACGTCGCTAGCGGCTTCTCGAACCGGAATTAGAGATGGTGGGTGTCTTTACGGGCGACCAAGATTGGTGGGCCAGTTGGATCATGCAGCAGCACCGAAGTTGATCTCGACCTTCATTCCCCATTCGGAGAGGAGCCATTCCGGAACATACACGCGGTTTCGATTGCGGTCGCACCACCGCCGCAACTCCATAGAGCAAACATACTCCGGCGTCATCAACCCGAGACGTGCGACCTGAGTCTCGAACTCGGTGACGAGCGCAGGGATGGGAAGGAGAGGTTTGCCCCAGTTTTTATTTCCTTTAGTCGGCATCAAGGCCCAGATCATACTCTTCCACATCTCCGGCTCCCGCCTGTAACTTCTGCCAGTGCCCATTCAGGACAGAGCGCACGAGCCTTAAGCGACAACACGCGCCTTGGTTCCTTGGGCTGCCGGCGGATGACTTGGAACGGGCTGAGTAGGAGCTAGGTTGTAGCGTGGGATCCAGTCATCATCGAAGGGGGCGTCGAACAGCTCGGCGATGATCTGCTTACGGCGCGAGAGTCGGTAGCGGCCACCCTTGCAGGCATTATGATCTCAGGAATAGAACTAGCAAACCAATCAGGAATTCAACAAAGAAACCGGGTGGTGCAGCGGCTTCTGGACGCAATTACCGGCGCTCTTGCGGGTCGCTACATCATAGCCCGATAAGCTTGCCTACCGGAATCGTCTTCAGCTAGTCGCAGCAGTTCGGCATCAGGAACGTCAAACTGTGCGACGCCGCAATCCAAGCACACGGAAAGACGAGGAAAGACCATTACGCTGGGCTTGTTCAGACCTTTCATTCCGGGAAAGTGGATGTTGACTTCGGCGGTGAACTCGCGATTCACTGACTGGCACAACCGGCAAAACTGATACGACATGGTGCCCCCTATTTAACGCGGATACTCACACTCCTGCGGGCTGCCGGGGGGATCAACACCGGACATCTTACACCAAAGAGTATTGGGTATACCACTTCAGTGTGTAGGTTAATATGATTCTAGGGGGTTGTGTAGGTTATGGCACTCTCAGTCCGTTGCGCCATTCTCAGTGCCGGAGTGAAACTTGCGGCTTCAGGTTAACGGTATTGAGGGGGTAAAAGGCCCGATGCCTACCTGGGGGAGGAGGCGTTGGGCTTTTTTCTTCGGGGCTGGCAGTTTTTACAACCTTTACGACGGCGGCTTCTCGCGCGCGCCCGCATCGGCCCTCAGCGCGCGAACGACGTTCTCCACCAATGTCTCAAACTTCTTGTGATCCGTCTCCAGCCCCCGTGAAGTCGGCAGCGAGCCGTTCTTGCAGCTGAGAAGCTTTGCCGCTTTGCCAGCGGAACAGATAGCCGTCGAGGTTCAGTGGAATCAGCGCCAGAACTCTTCCCTTCCGCTCCTTCATCAGTGCCTGCTCCTTCGCGAAGGCCTTCCCGATCTCGTTGTCCATCCACCAGCTCATCAGCGAGTTCTCTGAGCAGCACAACAGCACCTCGTCCCAGAACCATATGCCTTCATCCACGCGGTGGTAGATGTCCTCGCCGGGCAGGAGATGGTTTTCATCGAGCCAGCACCTGATACTACGTCCCTGCAGAGTGTTGTGCAGCCTTCGCGCAAACGACTTGTGGGCGTGGCTGTTCTTGATCACGTACCCGCCGTCGGTTCTGAGCGAAGGGGCCATCCAGTTTTAACTGTTGAAGCAGGAATAAATGCGCTGCCGATATAGGATTTTCGGGCAGGAACGTAGGCCTACCGACCTTTCCACCAATAGCTTTCTGAAATATTGAAATTCAGACGGTTTGGCAGACCCCGGATGGTGTTCAGACCAACGAATAGCACAAGGGCGCTGAAATGGCCGGCCCCTTGCACCTCTAAAACATCGAAGAAGAATTTACCTACCGCAGTATGCAATCCTGCTGCTCACCCAGCTCTCGCTCAACCAGATTCTAGGGCAAACGCTCTAAACACGCAGGGTCAGGATTTTCGCGCGAGACAAGGAGCTTACTAACGCTTCTGACGAATAGCTTTCTGAAATATTGAATTCAGACAGTTTGGCAGACCACAAGCGGTGTTGGGACCAACGATTGGCACAATAGCATGGAGTGGCAGGCTCCCTGCACTCCATAACGGCAATCGCAAGACAAACGCAACGTCCGGTTGCTGCGGCAGCCGGCAGTGATCCTTTCGCTCGGAGGGAAAGTCCCAGAGCCACCAAGCCGATTCAGTGAGATTGGCAATAAGGTAAGGGTCACTCAATTTCAATCGACGTTTCACTACGCGGAACCCCATAACCATGGCGTCCTGTCAGTCGGAGCGCAGCCGGCTTTCTGGAGGTCGCTGCGAAAGCGGCGAGACCGTGTTCAATGCTGTTGCGGAACCAAACCGAAGCACGAGTCCAATATCCCGGCTCGACCTCTCTGGAGGGCAGAACAAAAATGCATGTCATCGTTTTGTACGATTCTCATATCCCAAGCATCCCTTTCGAGTTTTGGAGACAGTCGGAAGGACGGAGGTTTTCTTGTTAACGAACGGGCTGAAACTGGACTCTGGAATCCTTATCGCGGTAGATCGATTTACTACTGGAGCGAATGCCCACAAACTCCGGGGACTTGCGAATGCCTATGTCCTGGCCTGTGAGACTGGCCCGGCGAGCAGAGCAGAAGAGTATCGGACTCGTCTGTTTGGTGAGCTCGTCCGGCTTGGCAGGCTTGCGAGAACCCAGCGAATCATAGATTGAGCTTCAAGCCAAAACTGCATAGTTGCTGAAAAATCCCCTCACTGATCTGCTCCCGCAAGGACAATGGGCAGTGCAGTCCAGAGAAGAAACCGACCTCGTCCTGTCGCAAGGCACTGTTGGCGATTTCGAGGAGGTGATCCGCGACGATTCTCTCTACCGTCGGGAAGGTGGCGGTGTTTTGACGAAGGTTGGATCTGGCATGCATTTGTTCCCAATCATCGTCTGATCGCGAAACACGTTTACGTGGCTTTATGGAACGCATAACGAAGGTGACGGCGGCGGCGAGCGTTCTCGGGTGCGTCGAACTGGCAAAGCTAGACAAACAAAGACGACAGGTGACGATCAAATCATTTGGGAGGGAGGCGCTGAGCGTATTTTTTGGCGGCGAAACCTGGCCACCTGCTCTGGACGGATGACTCGCGCTTGGCTGAATATGCAATGACTGAACACGGCGTGAAGTCAGCATGGGACTCAGCCGATCTTCCCTGTGGGCAGCGCAGCGAGGCCACATTTCGGAGCAACTATATGTTAGATATACGGCCAAACTCATCGGTTATGGTTTTACATTCACGAGTCCAAATCTGCCCGCTCTGATTGCTGCTGCCGAAATGGACGAGTGGGACAAGACCCGTCGCCCGCTATCGCAAGCACTAGCTCAGCTCGGAACAGAGTCAATTCAAATACGAGATGCAGCCCTACTAACCGTGTCGTTTCTGCCACGAGTGTATAGGCAAACAATTCTCGATGAACGCCGCAGGGCTATCACATTGCAACTCATGGATCAGATCGGAAGACGTACAGGCGGAGTTCAGGCGGTACGGCAATCAGGCAAGCGGTGCCTCATGTGTTTGGTCTTGACGTAATTGGGGCGGAAGCCGCCGGATCAGCAATAGAGGGCTGGTTCAGGAGTCGCACCCTTCAACCGGTGGGATGAAATCGTCACTGCCTCTCACTGGGTGAATGTGTCAAGGGAAACCGGAAAAACTTGCATCGAATTTGCATTGTTGACGCCAGAAATCGCCAATTTTCAGCAAACGACACCAAAGTTAAATCGTTGAAAACACTCCCAAGTCGTTTGTTCTCGGAGGACGATTTTAGAGTCCCAAGCTGGATGTCGACGGTTCGATCCCGGTCTCCCGCTCCAGTCTGTTGCGCTACGCAATGGGTTAATTTCCGCTTTCTCGCAATGATGCCGGTAGTAACAACTCCTCAATATCCGGGCCAGAGCGAAACAGCCACATCGACATCAGAGAGAAACCAAGAATCCGGGCGATTAGAAATCCGAGCGTCAAAAGATAGTGGTGGTGCCAATACTGCGCCGAAGGAAGAGACGCTCCTTCTCCATAGTGGAGAAACGAATACAAGTTCGATGGCAAATACGACACCTCCGCCAAAGCATCTACTGACAAAAGCACCGCGAGCATGCGGCTTCCCAGCACGATTGCATCTCGTCTCGACATAGTCCGGTCCTCACAGCTGAGTATGGCGGCGGAACATCGCTGCAGCGAGCTTACCGGATTCAAGCAACTCCGTCAGCGGTGCCCGACCATCTGCCCCGGGCCACCTGGGTCGTGCGTTGGTTGAGGAATATCCTGAGGAGCTAACGGTGGGGTCGGATTGATGCCATCGGAAGGCTTGGGCACATTTTCCGGATCTTCTCCCGGCCGCCGCAGGCTGGGGGCATTCGCCGGACGATCCTGCTCCTGCTTCTTTGATTCCTCATCTTCCGGCTTGGGCAGGATCACCTCTTTATCGGTGCGAACAATCTTTTCGCCGCCGACCCTCATGGTCTCGATCCGCACCACCTCGTCGCTGATAATACGCACGAAGTCGACATCCGCCGGAGGCTCGCCATAGATCCATTCTTCGTATTCGGTGTCGCCGTCTTTCTCGCGCACCTTCTTCGGAGGCTTGCCCCTGGAGTGAAGCACCATCTCAGTGTTCATGCCGACCAGCACCTTGTGCGCCTTGATCGCTTCTTTCACCTTGGGTGGAACCGTGTCGAGATAGGCCTCTTCTTTGTTGTGCGCGTTGAAGTCCAACGCGGGATAGAGCAGCGCGCGTAACTGCGCCGGACTGATCTCCGGAACATACTTGTCGAAGTAGAGATCGAGATAGCTGCCATGAGGATTATCCGTCGACTGGTCCCGCGATAGTGGCACAGAAGCGCCGCTTCCTCCCGACACCTCGATGTGCTGATACCACTTCTTGCGACGGATCGCGCCGCCGTTGAGGTCGAAGTGAATGACGTTGTCTTTGATGTGAACGAAAGAAATGTGGGCCGGATCTCCGGGCTTGATCGACGGTCCCCACAAGGCAATGAGTTGTTGCAGTTCCTGGCCGCTCGGCGAAACGACTCCGCCCTTGAGCTTCAATCCTTTCGAGCCCATGGGAAATTGCGCCCGCGAGTACACAAGCTGCGTTTCAAAATCGCGGATAATCTGCAACCGCGTCTGGTTCGACATGCGCGGAGCATCGGCAGGTATCGAAACCGCCACTGGAGGGCTTTGAGATTGATCGCCGGAAGGCGTCGGAGCCGCCTTCTGGTCAGCGGGAGAATCTCCTTGTTGCCCATAGCTTGGCGCGATTAAGAGGAAGGAAAGTGCGAGACATGCGACCGGGACCGGACGTTGCATAAAGCACCACTCGACTTAGATGACATTATACCGCGAGGGTGGTATGGCGAATTTCGGGTTTTTTGCCGGAAGGAGCGACCAGGCTCTGGCCAGGCCATCCATACCTAACGAGAACTTCATAACGCGGACGCATTTCGTTTCAGGGATTTACGGTCCGCAAGTCGATCAGAGGCAGAGCCCTCAAAGACCTCCGGATTCAACAACGTGAATTCTGTTTGTGTTTCGACTTGTGCCGCAAGACTGCTGCGACACCGAGAATGCCAGTACCGAAAAAGAGCATTGAACTGGGCTCCGGGGCAAGCATCAACCTATTCCCTGTGATGCTCGTATCGCCGCTGGAAATTGTGGTGGACCCGCCGAACCAACCTTTCCCCACGTTCGTTGTCAGTTGAACCGCGGCACCATACACCGTTTGGCCCGTGAACCAAGTGCCTTTCAAAGGGAACCAATTGCCCTGCAATGTGCCCGTCAACGAATAGTTGTGGGAACCGTCGGCCAAAGTGATCATCACCCAAGTAAGAGGTCCCGAGAAGGTGCCACTGAAAATAACTCCGTTTGGAATACCGTTGGTCCCATTCCCGGTAATCACAAACGATCCACCTCCGGCCAACGTCCCACCCCTTTCCAGGCTCCCACTGGTGAGTGCTCCCGTCGAGAACTTCAGGCTCCCTAGTTCGCCCGTGATCATGCCGCTCGGCCCATTTACAGCGATCAAGGCGGACCCGCTAAGGCTTAGCCCGCCCGTGCTGCCATTGAGAGTGCCTGTCGCGTTCGTGAAATCGATGGAGTTGGCAAATGCGGTTGTCGGCAACGAGAAAGCAAGCAGCAACAACGAAAAAATGCGGTTCATAAACTTCTTACTCCAATTTTTTCGTGCGGGTCTGGTGTTGTGCCTCCCCGGGTCCTCTGAAATAGAAGGCTTTCTCCGTTTGGCAGGGTGCGGGGTATACGAAAGTGCGGGCGTCAGGAACCTAAATTGCGAGGAAACTAACTCGCCCTGCCTGCTGTGAATAACTGTCAAAAATGACGGAAATTGCACGAACTTTCATGCCAGAGCAGTAGGTACAATCCTTAGTCGAAAAACGCCTCTGAAACGCATCGGGCCACCCCGAACCTTCGACATCTTGGCAAGGAAGCCCTTCTGAGTTATTGACAGGAAGGGAGTTTTAGGACAAACTCGCGTGCAACGCGCGCTATCCGCAGTGCGGGCGGATTCGTCTCTGGCCAAAACTTTATTCCACAGGCGATCAGGCCATGGCTACTGCTCTGCGTCAGGCATCTTTGTCCTCGGGCTCATCCAATCTCGATTTACCGCCGTCCTCCGATATTGAACAGGCGACCGTAGAGGAGTCTCCCGGCGACGTTGAACTGATCAGCCTGCTGCGCGAGGCCGCCATGACGGGCTCGCGCCCACTGGAAGCCATCGTGGACGCCTTGGCGGACGCGGCGCGCATCTTGAGCGGTGCCGATGGGACAGCTCTGGGCCTTGAGAGCAGTGGAACCATCGTTTGCCGGGCGCGCAGCGGACAAACCGCTCCGCCGATCGGCGCACCCATCAGTGCCGAGTCCGGCATTTCCGGTGAATGCCTGCGCACCGCTACCATGCTCATCTGCCACGACGCCATGGCCGATCCCCGCGTGGATGCGGAGGTATGCCGCAGCCTTGGAATTCGCTCCGTGGCCGCGGTTCCTGTCCGTGGACCAAGGCGTGTGGCGGGAATCCTTGAGGCCTTCTCAGCTCGACCGAATGCCTTCGATGGCGACGGGCTGACTTCCCTGCGGGATCTCGCTGAGATCGCCGAAACGGCCTATAGAAGAGAGGTAGGGGGCTCCGCCGCGGCGGCCACGCCGCCCGAATTCACCCCTTCTAGCCCTGTAACCCAGCCGACGTCGAGCCCAAGAACAGCGGTGGTGGCAGAACCAGCGCGGTTTGAAGACCTGTCGCAGGCCAACAAAAGCCGGGTGAAGTGGGTTGTCGGCATCGCCGCGGCGCTACTGCTGACCCTCGCGGTCGCATGGTGGGCATGGCACACCCCGGGCGACGAAGCTTCGTCCAGCACCGCGCAAAATGTCCGTGCGGCGAACCCCGAGCCAGCGGCGGCAGTGCCTGCCATTCAAGTGATTCCGAAACCCGCACCGGGGGTCGGCTCAAGCCGTTCCGATCGGTCCCGCACCGGGATTGTGCAAAATGCGGCGGAGGTGAAACCCATCAATTTGCTCCCCGAACAGGCGAAAGCCGCTGCGGGAGCGCCCGAAACACTGGAAGTAGGGGTGGCAGAGAAGGCGAGCGCCGAAACTGCGCCCGTGGTAGAACCTCCTGCCGTGGACATGGGTCCTTCGACCGACACAGAGACCATGGCCAGACTAACCTCCGGGTCGACGCCGATGCCCATGGCTCCTCGCGTATCCCAGGGCGTAGTCGAGGCAACCCTCGTCAAGAGAGTCGAACCGGCCTATCCAATGCAGGCACGAAATCAACGTTTGCAGGGAAAGGTGACTCTCTCGGCCACAATTGCGGCTGACGGATCTGTCCCGGAGGTTGCAGTAGTCAGTGGGCCGCCCGTTCTGGCGGAAGCGGCGAAGACGGCGGTCAAGAACTGGAAGTTCAATCCCGCCAAACTGAACGGAACCCCAATCCAAATACAGAAAGAAATAATCGTCTATTTCGCCCTGCCGTAAGCCTGGACCGTTGACGTTGGGGGGCTTCAACAGAGGGCGGGAACTTCTCCCTTCCACTCCGCGGCGGTTCCCAACCCCCGATCACTGTCATCCCGAGCCGAGTGCGTCTGGAGAGGGAAGCGAACCGCCGCACGCAGATGGCAAGAAGACTAAGAGAGGTTCAGCGCCTTCTTGATCGTTCCGCGTTCTTTCTGGATCTTTTCCTGCAGCAGCGTGATGGCGTAAATCAACTGCTCAGGCCGCGGCGGGCATCCCGGGACATAGATATCGACCGGAATCACCTGGTTGACGCTCTGCACCAGGGCATAATTCTGGAACACCCCGCCCGAAGTCGCACATGCGCCCATTGATAGCACCCACTTGGGTTCGGGCATCTGTTCCCACAATTGACGGATTACCGGCGCCATTTTGTTCGACACACGGCCTGCAATAATCATCAGGTCGCTCTGCCGGGGCGAGGGACGGAATACTTCCGCGCCAAAGCGCGCGATATCGAAGCGCGATGCGCCCATCGACATCATTTCGATGGCACAGCAGGCCAGCCCGAAGGTCATCGGCCAGATCGAACTCTTCCGCATCCAGTTCACCGCGGAATCGAGCGTCGTGAGAACCACACCCTCAGGAGTCGGATTGCCGAAGGTGAGATCTTTGACGACCTTCTTGCCGTTTTCAACGTCAATATACGGGCCAAAATTAAGTTCGCGGGACATTATGTAGATATTCTAAACCACAGGGTGATGCAGATCCCAGGCCCTAGCCACCTTGAACCGCCTTCATCGCAATTGTGCCACCTGTTGGCTACGCTGCTTGTAAGAAATGAAAGCCGATGCCGGATCGTCTTCGAGGCCGTGACAGTCCCTTTTTCCGACTCGGTTCTGTACGTGATTCCAGCAAAAGGTGGACGATGGATTCTAATTCCTGCCCTGGGACGCTGGGACGATAAGCCGCGATTTGCGCCCGCCGGCAAAGTAATTTACTACCTGTCGGAGAGACATGGCTTCTTGAACGTGTGGAGGATCCATTTTGATAACGAACGAGGGGTGCCAGTTGGAAGGCCGTTTCGGATCACCAGATTTGAAAGCCCAGACTCAAAGATTCCACGTTCATTGCACCCGTCGAACTGTCGATTGCCAAAGACCGGTTTGCCGTGAACCTCGCTGAAGTCTCAGGCAGCATCTGGATGTTAGAAAACGTTCGCTAGAACTTATCGCGATCCTCTAGTCTCCCGTCTCTAAAGTGTCTTTATATTTGTTCACCTTCCGGATGATCTTACTGGCGCTGGCGATCCACCGAAACGGTTGTGGGTTCCGGTTGTAGCGCTGGATGTAATCTTGGATTGCCTTGA
>Ga0126378_10002233_pt1 | contig 14320 bp, 17 predicted proteins | sample PanSoiMetPlot_23_FD_92587 | JGI IMG/M metagenome (GOLD analysis project Ga0126378, IMG submission 92587) | Tropical forest soil microbial communities from Panama - MetaG Plot_23 | ecosystem: Environmental > Terrestrial > Soil > Tropical forest > Bulk soil | place: Panama | collected 2016-02-17 | reverse complement strand
CAACGGTGCAGCTTTCATATACCGCGACCGAATCTCCGATCGGGTTTTCACCATCCTTGGCTACCCCACAGACCAGATCAGTCAACTGCGCTGATCGGGAAAATTTCAAATATTTTTGGTTAGACTTAGTGGCGTATAGGGAGTAAAGGCTCGCTGCCTAGCTTCCTAATGTCTTCCCGGAGATTTGTGCCGCCAACCTCAGGAACTCCGTGCGTTCTGCCGTACCCAATCGCGTCAGCATGAGTCGACAGTTCTCTAAGTGAGCGAGGCGTTCCCTTCCCTGGAATAAAAGTCCCCTGTTATTCCGTCGGCTCCGCGCGCTCGGGAGAAATGTTCAGAGACGACCTCGCCCAGCAGCTTTGCCGAGCATGCTACGGCACGGCAGATCACTGTACAAAGCGTCCCGCAGGCGATGGCTCTTTGTGCTCGGTTTTCCATCCGCTCGCACTCCTGCGCCTACGACGTGTCTGGAAGCGGCCGAAGGCCTCACCGGAACGTTCTTACCGGACGAGGCCGTCGCCTGACATCGACCCCAGCTCAGTCCGTTTCGGTGGCCTGGTGACTCCTGTCCTCAGCTCTTGCTGTTCCACTCCTGAGGAGTTTCGCCACTTCTCCTTCGACGATCGTACCTTTGAAGAAATTCGGGTTCATCGAACACCACATCCTGGCCACGTTAGCGAACGCAAAATCGCGAAATTCGTCTTCATTCAACAAGCCATGTTCGACCAACTCGTACGCCTCCGCTATTACGTCGCGCATATCCACCACGTCCCAGTGGCCGATGTCGGAACTGAAGATCGCATTGAGTTTTGCCCCATACGGGTTTTTCTTCGTGTCGAAGGCCCATGCAGTGATTGGATCGTCAGACTCGCATCCGAAGTAGAAATGGGGTACGAACAAGTCCTTGATTTCATGCTTGTCGCTGATTTTGCACGGCGCGAATTCATCCAGCATTGCCGGATCCTCTCGTGTCGCCGCGGCCCTGGGCGAGGCGGCCAAATTGCTGACGTCGTCGAGCCTTCCGTCGAAAATTGGTCCGCCGTATTTGCGACAGAGGTTAAGGAACAGCTGCTGGTCCAGGTTAGCCGGATCATAGTTAACCATCGCTTTGATATTGCGCTTCTCCCAATGGCTGATTAGGTCGCTGTAAAGGGAGGCTGCCCATCCCACACCGCATTCGAGGAACGCGAACTTGAGGCTGGGGAAGCGGCGCGTTACGCCTCCCATGAACAGAGATCTGCAAACTGCTTCTCCGGCGGCTGCGAAATGCCCGATATGGTTGGCCATGAAGTTTGTGGGTGAGGCGCGGCCTCCCCAGAAACCCGAGGAGTGGAATCCGGGAACCACTTTCAGTTCCACGCATTTGGCCCACACTGGGTCGTAGTCGTATTGGCTGTCGAGACCGAAGAAATCGAGCCAGTACGCGAACCTGCCTGCTTCTTCCCCGAATTTGCGCTCCACGTATGGAATCGGACGTACAGCGTAGGCGGCCATGAACAGCGTCTTGAGACCGAGCGCATTCACTGCATATTCGAGTTCCGCGATTGCTTCCTCTGGCGTTTGCATCGGGATAATCGCGGCGGGCGTGATTCGATCGGAATAGTCGCGAAAAGCGTCCGCGCTGAATTTATTAAACGCCCGACAAACGGCGCGCCTAAGATCTTCGTCGTCGATACGCGAAGCTATGAGCCCGAGACTGGGATAAATTACAGTGAAGTCGATTCCGGTCTCATCGAGGCGTTCGTGCAGCAGCTTCGGAAGTGTGGCGGTGGCGCGGTCGAGGGTGTTTTTGGCGGCAAAAGGCCACCAGATCGGGCGTAGCGCCCGCGCATCGCGCCGCTCCTCCGGCGAAAGCCGGTACCAGGCGAACAAACTTCTGTAGCGCAACCAGGATTGATAGCTTGCCACCATGTCGGCGCCGGCGACATCCTTCAGATAATCGAAGACAGCCGGCTCGAACTCGATCCAGTGCCCGTCGGCGTCCAGAATCGGATGGCTCAATCGTTGGCGAATTTCGAGCGATTTGGAGTTGCCGTTAGCTTCCATCGGAGCCTCCTACTCTGCTGCCCGTCAATGAGTTGCGCGTCAATTTGACAGCGAATTATTACAGTTCCCGTTCACCCGAACTTTCTACACCCATTAGTCATGAACACGGATCGTTTGATCTAGAAAAGAAAGGCGTCGTTTACGCCAGGCGACAGCATCACTTTCCTGCTGCACCCAGCTTAGCCACCGTCGCCGTGCAACATAGGCGAGTGCTCCCGCCACCGTGGCGTTCCCGCTCAGGCTCTCGGCAACCACGTTTGCATCCTCCATCGCCATGCAGCCGCTCTCTCCCCTCATTGGGGACTCGCGTGCGCAGCATCGCCGATTAGCACGACATGACGACTGTACCATTGCTCTAGGGCCACCCAATCGATTGGTCCGCAATGGATCTGTTTGTCGCACGTCAACCCGGATAAGTATTCTTGGACGACGCCGCCGAAATGCGAGAAGCGATGTCGCAAGCGCTCGAGCCGGCCCGAAAACGGCTCAGGGACACGGGGACTGGTGATGTTGCCAAATCCATAAGTGCGCCCATCGCCGATTGGCCAGAACCCGAAGAAGTGACCCTGACCGAACAAAAATTGCAGACTGGTTAGGCCGCGCGGTCGGATTGGCGGGACGCTGAGCCACGCCATTGCGCCGGTGTAAATCGGCGCCATCCCACTCAGCGTGAGCGCGCGTACAGTCGACGAGATCCCATCCGCGCCCACAACCATGCCGTAGTTTCGAGACGACCCGTCAGTGAAGTCGACAGCAACGCACTCTTTGTGCTGGGTCAGGAAGGGGATCGATGTTCCCAAGCGCCGAGGTACACCTTCGATGCCAGCGACCAGTACGCCTTGCAGGCTCGAACGCTTTGCCGATGCAGGGGCCGACGTCGCCCCAGAGCGCCTCGAGATCGCTCTCGCACAGTATTTCGCCAGCGTCGTCGCAGAACCGCCACTGGCTGACCCGGTCTCCAACCCGCTCCACCTCGAGCCGAGAGCGCGCAGCATGCACATACCCTTAGCGTGCGCCATAATGCCGCCACCCTCGGCACGCCATTCTCTGCTGCATTCGATAATCTCCGCCTTGAAACCTCGCATGTGCAGCGGGCGGCCGAGCGTAAGCCCTGCGATGCCGCCTCCAACGATCAGGATTGCCTCGAGTTCGGTCATGGTCTCCTATGATTTGCAGCGCTGTCGGGCGGCGCCGCTCTTAGGAAAATAGCTGGCTTGTGAACGGCAGGCTTGGACTGGAGGGAACAGTGATTTGGACGGGAGGGAACTTGTGCGATACTGCGGCCGAGAGCGAAGGTCAGGAAAGTGGCTTTTCGCCCGACACAAGAGCGACGCTCAATGATGCCGGCCTGGAACGCATCCGCCTCTTTTCGTTTCTCGACTGAGGGCCTCTCAGATGCTGCCCGCGCCAAGGCGGTGCGCGAGCTCTACGAGCAGGCAAGGGTGGCGGGCAAGATCGAGCCGCTCGAACCGCTATCCGGCTGTCCAGTTCGTGTCGATGTCATCAAGCTGGCGCTGCCAGGCCTCCGCGTAATGTCCGGCGTGCTCTGTGGGCTGCGCCAAGCCGTTAGACCGATCAGCTCGGTCTCCAGTGCCGAGGATGACCTTCTGCTCGCCGTTAACTTGAGCGGTTGTAGCGTTGCGCAACAACGCGACCGAGAACTGATGCTGCAAAACGGCGATGCCGTGCTAGCGACTCGTGGCTTGACTGGCTTCACCATCACGCGTCCGACGCCGGTCCGCTTTATGGGATTTCGCGTGCCTCGCCAGGACATTGCGCCCCTGGTGGGCAGGCTCGATGATGCCCCGATCCGGGTTGTGCCGCATGGTACGACGGCGCTGAACCTGCTCATCAGCTATGCCCGCGGCCTCATCAATGATCACCCGCTCACGCCACGCCTTCAGCCGCTCGTCGTTACACACTTCCAAGATCTCATCGCGGCGGCCGTAGGCGCTACCCGAGACGCTCAAGCAATCGCGGAGGGACGCGGCATCCGCGCCGCACGGCTAAGCGCAATCATCGCGGATATTACAACGCACCTTGACGGCTGCGATTTAACTGCGGCCGGCGTCGCCAAGCGCCAAGGCGTGACACCGCGTTACGTCCACAAAATCTTTGAAGGGGAAGGGCTGACGTTTTCCGCCTTCGTGCTCGACCGGCGGCTTGCTTGGGCGCACCGTATGCTGAGCGATGCGCGCCTCGACCATCGCAACATTAGCTCGATCGCCTTCGATGTGGGGTTCGGCGATCTGTCCTATTTTAATCGCGCTTTCCGCCGGCGCTACGGCGCGACCCCATCCGAGATCAGGCAATCGCATACTCGAGCTAGTGGAAGAGATTGCGGGCTGCGGCCGCGTGACCTTGGGTGCCGACAAGGGCTATGACCGCAAAGAGTTCATCGAGGAATTGCGCAAGCACCAGGTCAACCCGCATATCGCGTGCAAGGTGACCGGCATTCTCGACGCCCGCACCACCCGCCATCCCGGCTATCTGATAAGTCAGCGCAAGCGCAAACGCATCCCAGAGATCTTCGGGTGGCTCAAGACCGTCGCGGGTCTGCGCAAGACGCGCCATCGCGGAGTGGCGCGGGTGCGGTGGATGTTCACCTTTGCACTGGCGGCTTACCACCTGGTGAGAATGCGCCGCAACCTGGTGCCGGTCCCTGCATGAACCCAGGTTGCAGGGTGCCTGGCATCGCAGGCCACCAACCAAAAGCCGGTAGCCGACGGCCTGCGGCTCACGAAAATCACGCTCACCAAAAGTCCAAAACACTGAATCCGGGAAAATCTTCACTGTGAATCGGCCTTTTTCATTACCCTGCTAGAAGAAACTCGGCGGCCCGTGGGTAAACTCGGCCTTCGGAGCATTCGCAGTTTCACAAATGGTTGGAGTCTGTTGTCAAGGCGTCGTTCCTTCTTCTGATTAGTGAACCCTGCCCAACCGGCGAAATGTCGCCAATGGCAACTCCCACGATCTCCTTCGAACCGCGCGGTCAGCTGGCGCGCGACGAGGGTGTCCAGAAACCGATCCGAAAGGACTCTCCCGTGATTCAGCCAAACTTGAAAATTGTCACAATCTCTTGCGCTTGCGAGAGGAACTCATGCGCGGTAATGGGAAATCTTCAGATGCGGAGGTCCGACTCTTGAGGACCCAGACTCACACTAACGACCCAAAGAAGGAGACAGCCATGCCGGTCAAACCCATTCCAGACGGTTATCACACCGTCACTCCGTTCCTGAGCGTGAAAGGATGCGCTCAGCTGGTAGATTTCATGAAAAAGGCCCTAGGTGCTGAGGAGGTGATGCGGATGCCCGGACCTGCCGGGGTCGTCGCACATGCCGAAGTCAACATCGGCAATTCGCGGGTCATGCTCAGCGAGGCGATGCAGAACCCTCCAATGCCCGGGTCCTTCTATCTGTATGTCGCTGATGTGGACGCGCTGTACAAGCGCGCAGTCGGAGCGGGGGCCACGTCGCAGACGGAGCCGACCGATCAGTTCTGGGGCGACCGCATGGCGACTGTGACAGACGCGTTCGGGAACAGCTGGTCGATAGCGACCCACCGCGAGGACGTCACGCCCGAGGAGATGGCGAAGCGAATGGCCGCGATGAACCGATAGAGTCGTTGGTCGGCGGCGCCGGAGAATTCGGCGCCGCTCGCTGCTACTTCGAAATACCGAGATTCACGTGGCTCGTACTTTCATGCCATTCACCTGAGTTGGTGCTGAAGCGGCGATGCAATTCGATGCGGGGCGGAGATGGCGGCCGTCGCCATATTGTTCCTGTGACGCGCGAGGCGCCGCCCAATCACGTCGCGAACGTCCTCGGGAACCTTCATCTCGGCTACGGCCTTCGGGTCGGTGACCCAGCTGCAGTCGCGTCGATACAAGCCGCCTGACTCGACCAGTTGGCGCAGTGACTTCTCCGTCCCCGAGCAATTGCCTTGTGAAAACGGGCTGGGGCTTCTATGTGGATGTTCGATGCTGTTGGAGATTCAAAAACACGCGGGACCTGGATTATTTGCCGTCTCGCCCAATGGGAATGTGATCGTCACCCTGACCAAAGCCACTGATAACCCACGACTCAACGAGGTTCTGTTGAAGGCACTCAAGCGATGGAGGTTCTTTCTCGCCATCCAGAACGGCATCGCTATCAGTTCCATCGTGGAGCTGCGTATTCCGATTAGCGTGGAGTAAGACGTAGCCTTTTCGTCCGTAGGGAGTTTGACGCATTAGATTCCTTCGACGTAATCGCGGCCCGTGATTTCGGGTCGTCAGCCGACTGAATCTGGTGCAAGCTTGGTTCTCTAACTTGATCCGAACGCGGGCAGCTAAGGCACACAAGCGGGAATAGCCACTCAAAAGAGAGACAGTCAAGGAAGTGAGGCGAGTTTATCTGACGGTTTCCCCGCTCTTACTCGATTCTGCGAATCGACAGGACCGCGGTGGAACTCGACCTGATTCGGAGCCGCACCGATGACGCCATGTTCGAGATCCCATTAACCCACGCCCGTGATTGAATCGAAACGTGTCTGATAAGCTCTTGTGGCGGCAGATCACGCTGCGGATACCAAATGTTGTCGCTCGGTAATCGAGTTAGGAGCATGGGCCAAGATACGCGGTGATCGCGAAGATGAACTTGGCACCCCCATCTTTTCGAGTTGCTTGCACGGTTAAGGCGCTTGTCCCACGGCCCCTTGCTTATCACGTAGAATGGGTACAGCGGCCTTACCACATTCGCCTACTGATCACGTACTCCGTCGCCCTGATCAGCACCCAGTGGGCCAGTAGCAGGGCGCCCGCCACAGAAACGAGAGCCCATAAACTATAAATCACGTAAATCACTAGAACAACGCGGCTGCTCGCACCAGCAAGGAAGATTTCGAGCCTGTCTTGTTATCGCGGCAGCGATCGATCACCGCGACCCCGCGATTATCCACGCGACCACAAACATCCCTGCCGTAGCCAGCAGGATGCCGACCGCTATCCAAAAAGACGAGGTCCTCAGTATGTCATTTCTCCGACCCTGGTGCGTCCGTACGAAAGAACAAACAGTCATCTCCCGGTATTTCTGCTCGATCCGAGTGATCTCTGTTTCTGCTGTCTAGCAAAGGGGCCACGGCAGTCCTAATTAACAAACGTTTAGGTCACAACTTGAGGGCGCTGTCGGGCTGGGTTGAGAAGTGGAGCGGCAGGACACGCCCCCGTGTTTTCAAGGTCTCTGCAATTAATTACACTATCAGTGTAAATAAGCATTTGGCCTCTCTGAACAGCTGATCAGACGCATCGACTCTTCCCTTATGGTGGTGAAATTGAAGCCAGCAAATGATCCGACTGGAAAACTGAACGTACTGATCGGCTGTGCAGTTAAGCGCATAGCCGCAGGACGGTATGCGCGGCATGTTTTACAAGAAGCAACTCTTCGAGCGAATGGTTGCGGCAGCCGAGCACATCCGCGACTGCGAGCGCTCGGCCGAGACTTGGAACGCCGGATTCGGCCAAATCGAAATTAATGGAGGCGCTCTCAGATCGGTCCTCTAAAGAGCGAGGTCGCGCGGTCATTCTACTGCCCTGGCGATCGCCTTCCTCGCGGTTCGCGCCGCGTAATGGAATTGCCGTGAACCGCGACCCTTTTCCGAGAGATCGCGACCGCGGAGGATTTCGTTCGCGATCTGTTCTTGCGAAAAACCCCAGTCTGCGGCGTGTAGCGCCCATGCCATGTCTGCGCCCTGTGAAGATCACCCCCGTAGCGCGGATCGTCGTGGAACGAACTGATGGACCGAACAGAAGGTCCGCTGTCTCGAGGAAGAACGGTCTCTCGCAATTCGCGCTGCGGCCGAATTTTCTGCCGGTGCGCTTGCAAGTCGCAAAGAAACTCGGCGGCCCGTGAGTAGACACGGCCTTGGCAGCATCGCGGTTTCACGAATGGCTGGAGTCCGTTGTCAAGCCGTCGTTCTTTCTTTTGGTTGGTGAACCCGGCTAACCGACCAAAGTGCAGCCAATCGCAACTCCCGTGATCTCCGCCAAGCCGCAGTGCGAGCTGGCGAGCAACCAGGGTGCTGAGAAACGAATCGGAAAGGACCCTCCCGTGATTCAGCCAAATCTGGAAATTGTTGGCGAAATCTCGACCACCACCGCCGGCTCGAAGCCGATCTCGCGCTAGTCGTGCTCTACAACCACGCAGGCGACACCGCCAGCACCACTTCGTCGATCGCGTAGCGGAGAACACTGAGGAGTTGATGTACGGCAAACCCTCGCGGCCCATGGATTGCTCCGGACAGCAACCTTGCGCTAGTCGAAACGGCAACGGGAAAATAGATCAACGCCGGCCCCAACCAAATAGGGGTCTCCGACACTCGGCCCAGGACGAGAACCATAGCCGCATGCACCGCGTCCATGCGGGCCTCAGGGCGCGCGCGTCCCGTTTCTCATCACCCGCAAACCGAGATAGCGCTCGAATCCGTCGTAGTCGCGGTCAGAATGCAAGAGCGTGTGGTGGTTGGTGATGCAGAAAGTGGCGATCAGGCCGTCAATGGTCTTGCGGACCGTCATTCCCTTACTGCGAAGAGTTCGGTAATTCCTCGCCGCGGCGATAGCAATTTCGCGACCCGCGAGCGGCAGAAATTCCAGCGTCCCAAGCAAGCCCTGGGCGCGCCTGAAGGCAATCTCGGAACGGAAGCCCTGCAACACCTCCACGAGAATCAGATCACCGATCAGCAGTCGTTCGTATCCGAGCAGCCGATCGAGGAGGTCGCATTCGGCGGTTGCGGCCCCGCGAAAATAGTCGATCCAAACCGAAGAGTCGACCAGAATCATCGGCCCGCAAAACGATCGCGGCGCATCTCATCCAGGTCGCCATCCCACCTGAGCTTGCCGCGGAAGCGCCGGATTCGCTCTTGACGTTTCAGTGCGACCAGCAACTTGAGACCATGTTCGACGGTCTCGCGCTTGGTTTTCGTGCCAGATGCGCGCATCGCCGCTCTCATTAATCGGTCATCGATAACGATATTGGTTCGCATAATGTGTATCCTGTGTACGAATTGTACACAGAACGACCGTAGTCTGGTAAGCCCTCGCGGTTGGTGTGCCTGACGACGGATGGGCGGTTTCGAGATTCTCAGTACGTTCATCGAGACGCCGGGCCTGAGTCGCCCCGCGTCATGACCCTGAACCGATGCAATAGGAAGGGCCCGATTCATGAGGTTTCGAGTTCTTTCGAGCTGCGGACGGGTCAGATCTGGCCGTCTCGGTCAGGACGTTGCTGATCCAACTCTTCGTGAATCAAGTCCGACGAGATCAGGCCGAAGAGATCCGCTGCTGCCAGAGCGAGGAAGGAGGTCCCGGAACCGCGATACAGCTTGATTCCGCGCTCGCGGACAAAGACTTACGCGCCTCTGATGCGCGCGCGGCGTCTTGCGAGCTTGGAGCGATCAGCTTCTTAGCGAAGGTTCGCATTAGCCTTATTCCTCCGCGCCCTCGAGGCTCTTGATAGACGGAAGATTCGCAATAAACGCAGTAGTTTGTAATTGGACACCGGTCCAATTTGTACCGAAAAGGACCACTTTGAGGCTCTTTCAGTGAGAAAAACCCTTGGATTTTGTTGATCTCTGCCGGGTTCATACCCCGTTGGGGACGCCACACCTTTTTCGCTGTCGCGATGGTTCTTGACCAACAGGTTTGACCAACACCACCCTGGTTTTGATGGCGTTTTCGTCGCTCGCAATCGCAGTGGCAATCCACATCGCCTTGGCCTGAGCACGCAGAGCAGACGAGCCGCCGCGAAGCAGCATCGCACCAAGGCCGCGTTCTGTCGATTGCAACTGCTCACACAAGCGGCGACACCCAGGTTGCTCACCCGTAAGCATCTCGCGATTGTCATTTGGCACTGCTTCAAGTAACTAGTTTCGGCACGCAAGCCACCATGCCACCACAGATGGGTTGGCAGGGCATCGTAGCCCTCATCGTCTTCGCAGCCGCGATCCTCCTTATCGCGGTTGACGCGATCGATTTGACTCTCGCGGTTATCGTCGGCGCCGGGATCCTGGTCGGCAGCGGTGTGACGACGCTCAGGACCGCGGTCGGCTACGTCGCCGAAGCACACGAGACCATCGCGTTGTTCTTTGGCGGGATGGTGTTGGTTCGCGCCTTCGCTCCCACCGGAATCTTTGAATGGATGGGCGTTCGCGTGTGTCAGCTATCACGTGGCAGCGGGAAGCGAATGCTGATCTTGATCCTGATCGTGATAGCGCCCTTTGCTGCCGTGCTTCCCAACGCCATCATTGTGATCCTGTTGGCGCCGGTGGTGATCAGGATCGCGGAACTTTTCGAGACTGATTTCGTTCCGCTGCTGTTTCTGCTGGTTTTCGTCGCGAACAGCTCCGGCCTGCTGACCCTGGTGGGTGATCCTGCCTCGTTCGTGGCCGGCACCGCGATAAATATGAGCTTCGTCGAGTTCCTCAGGATCGTCACGCCCGGGGCAGTGCTTGCGATCCTGGCTCTTGTGGCGTTGGTACCCTGGCTCTTTCGGCCGCTCTGGAAGAGCGAACATAAAAGCCAACGTCAACTCGAGCTGCCTCAAATTCGCTCGCCCTTCCTGGTGCTGGCGGGCGCCGTTATCCTCGTCCTTGAGCTAGTCTTCTTCCTATTGGGCGAGAAGTTAACCGTTCCGCTCTTTCCGGCTGCTGTCTCGCTGCTCGGATCGGTCCTTGCGCTAGCGATAGTCCATGCAAGCGGTCTCGATTCGGTGGACGCGATCTTGCGGGACGTCGACTGGCCGACACTGGTCTTCTTCGGCTGCGTATTCGTGCTGGTGGGTGCGATGGCCGATCACGGCGTCCTGGCTTATGCGGCGCTGTACATGCCACACCTGTTCGGGCGCGACGTGGCGCTGGCAAGTCTTTCGATACTGTTTGGGGGTGGCGTGGTTTCGACGGTCGTTCCCAATATCCCGCTGGTAGTGGCGATGGTGCCGTTGGTGAAAGGCTACGTCGTAAACATCGGGCTGGCCAGCGCGGCGATGCTGAGTGCAAACTACACGGGCCAATTTCCAGCGGCCACTATTCCCTTGTTCCTCGCAATGATGTTCGCAGCAACCCTGGGCGGAAATGCGACCATGGTCGGCTCTTCATCCAACCTGATTGCCGTTGGCATATCAGCGCAACACGGGCGCCGCATAACGTTCGTCGAATTCGCGAAATACGGGATCTGGGTCACGATGGTCCAGCTGGTTGTTTCGGCAGCATATATCAGCTTGCGATTCCTGCTTCCCGCCGCAATTCATCACTGATACCTCGCTGGCCGACGATCATTAACGTCTTCACCAAGCGCGACTATGCGTTTCGCGCCCGCTCATGGAAGATGTGGCACTTTGTTGCGGTCTCGGGGCCGTGAGCCGATTTGGCGTGCCGCCTCGTAGAGCCTGGGTCCGCCCTTCTCGACGGGCAGAAACTCGCTGAGCTTGTCCCTCAGCACTTCATTCGAAATTCTTGGCGCTCCTTGATTCGGCCTGTTCCAATAGGTTGGCCGTTGCCCAGCCCTCAACAGACCGCCGCGAATTTCTCGAAACGAGATGGCGGCCCCTTTTGAAAGGGGCAATCAGCATGCCTATTTGCCAACCAGAAACGTTCTTTTTGGAGGGAGGTAAGTGTTAGCCCAGAAGTGATTTGTGGAGCCGCAAAGCATGAATGAGAGCCGAGCCGGATCGGGTTTAGATCGATCTGCACGCCCCGCGCTCGGTCGGGCTTGGGCAGGAATTCCACGTATGGAAACGAGCTGCCGACAATCAGAAAAGTGTCGCAACTTTCCATCGCTTCCTGCAATGGCTTGGTCCCCAGAAGTCCGATGCCGCCGGTGGTGTATGGGCTGTCGCCGAGCACCGAGGCTTTCCCAACAAGGCTTTAACGATCGGAGCTCCGAGAATGTCCGCCACCCTTTCGAGCTGATCGCCGGCACCCATCGCGCCGGAGCCGCCAATATGGCCACTTTCTTTGCAGCAATGAGAATCTCGGCTGCCCTCCGAACAGGCGGGGTTCGGGATTGAAGCCGATCCCGCAAAATGCCGCGAAGTATGATGCTTGAGATTGCGGGCTGAGCGGTTCTGTTTCTCGCTCATCTGCACATCAGTCGGAATCGTGATGTTCGCGACGCCTCGAAACGCAAGCGCGGTTCGGCAAGCCAGGTCAGCCACGCTTTCTACATGCTCGACGCCCATTATTCAGGCGTTCTAAACCGAGACATCCATGTCCGCTTGTCGAGCTCGACGTCCTGCTGCGAATACGTGCAAAGCAGGTCATGATACTGATGATACTGAGCTCCGGTAATCGCCACCATTTGGAGTGGTTTTCGTTTGCGGCCGGCCATCGGCGAGGGGGTCGGCCGACGCGCTGGATCCTTCGGGTTAAATCCGGGACTGTAACCTATATACGGCGGCGACCCCCGAAAGGGTCGCCGCCGGTAGTGACCGCCAATCCAGCTATTGTTTTGTCACCTTTGCGATGCTCAGGGGTAGGCCAGCCTGGGGGCCCTGGGTCGTGGCGGCGGTGACCGACATGCTCGAAACGTTGCCCGGAACTCCAGAGCTACCGCTGCTCCCGCCGCATCCTCCAACGGCGACCACTAGTATCAACGCGCCAGCCACGAGTATCCACGGGCGCGGGCGAAGTCTCGGCGCGAACATCGCGAGGCTCACTATGATCGTCAGGGTCAGCCAGGGAACCGTCGTCGAATGCGCCTTCGGATTTGTGTTTCGCGAATCCGCGGCAAAGGCGATCCTGGGTGAAAATATTGAAGGTAAGTTCATTGCGCTACTACCGGAGATCGTTCCCGTGATGGTGAAATCCAGCGTCGCGCCGACGGCCAGCGAAAGGGGCGGCGAGAAAGTGAACCGGTTCGATCCAGCCGGAGGTGACGGGTTCCCGGTGCCCGTTTGTCCGTTCGCGCTCAGAGTCAATGCCGAGAAGATCTTGGGATTGCTTAACGAGACGGTCACTGAGCTTATCGATTCGGCCGCCTTCGTATGGTTGGTTGCGGCGAACTCAGTGCTGACTTGCGCGCCGGGGCCGCCAGTGAGTTTGACGTGAGCGCCCGAAAACACCGTCTTCGCTTGGGGGGTAGGGGTAACAGTCGGAGTTCCAGTTGGTGTCGACGTAGGGACTCCCGTACCAGTCGGGGTCGGTCCGCCGGAGGGTGTAGGGGTCGGGGTTGCGGCAAACCATCGACACAATACCTGGTTATCTGCCGGAGGAATTCCGTCGGCGATGTTGCAGGACCACTTCGGGCTCCCGATGCCGGAACCGGCCCCAACGACGGCGCCCGCGAATTGCGCTCCCAGTTTGTTTACAGGATCGTCGCAGGGAAGGGAGCCAGAGTTGACGCCTCCGTATTGGGTCGAAAAGCCATAGGCGGCTGGCAGCGAGCTGCAAACCGGGATGGGGCCCGAGTCCGTGATCGGAGGCACTTGGGCACCCGGCACAAACGCTCCCGGTGCGAACACGACCCGGAAGGCGCGCGCGTTGCTGAAATAGGTCTGAGGATCGTTAGGCCAGGTTAATCCCCGGGGCATTATCTGATGGATAGTGTCGTCGCCGATGCAGGCAGTCGGGTCATTGCTCACGTTCGAGCAAAGATTGAATTCCGGTTGGGCAGTCGGCGGCGGATTAGTGCACACCGATGGATCACAGGTGGGCCCTTTGATGAAGGCGGAACACGAGCAAGTTCCGGGCGACGGTGGTTGTGGTCTTCCGGACCAGCAGATTCCGTTCTGTTGACACTCCTTGGAAGGTACCACATCCGCAGGGCTGCAGGCTTTCGTATAGATACCGGTCGGATCTCCCGCCGCGGCTATGCAACAAAATGACTTCCAGTAGTAGCACAAGGGATCCGTATTCAGGTCTGGAACGCAGTCCATCGGCGGTACACCCCCGCACCTAAACCCCGGACATGGACCGTTCTTAAAAGTGCCACCTTGAAAGATGTACAGCCCGCAATTGGAGAAGCAGCCGACTACGTCGTCGCCGCCGGAGGAGCCTTGAATAAACATGCCCTGCTCTTTGCGCAGGAGTTGGAACTGCCCGGTTGGACAGTTCGCTGCCGCTCGGTTGTCCTGCCCGCATAACGTAAGAGGCAGATTCTGCGGACTCAACCATGTGGCGGCATTGGCCCCCGAGGGATCCGCGTTTGGGAATCCCGGACTAATCGTTTGAATGTCAACATTGATACTGACGCCGTCCACGGCGCTGATGTCCGGAGCGGAAAGGGGCCCAAGTGGAGTTGGAGTGT
>Ga0126378_10002229_pt1 | contig 14333 bp, 14 predicted proteins | sample PanSoiMetPlot_23_FD_92587 | JGI IMG/M metagenome (GOLD analysis project Ga0126378, IMG submission 92587) | Tropical forest soil microbial communities from Panama - MetaG Plot_23 | ecosystem: Environmental > Terrestrial > Soil > Tropical forest > Bulk soil | place: Panama | collected 2016-02-17 | reverse complement strand
GGCTGCGTTGCAGCACGCCTACGGCCTGGCTAATCTGAGCGATAGAACCGCGAACAGCACAATTACCGACTTCCGCCTCGCCTCGTTTACGAAGCAGTTCACTGCAATGTGCATCATGCTGCTGGTGCACGATCGCAAGCTGAGCTATGACGATTCGCTGACGAAGGTCTTTACCGAGTTTCCTGCCTACGGCAACGTAATCACAGTTCGCATGCTGCTGAACCACACCGCAGGCCTGAAAGACTATGAAGAGTTGTACGCCGCAAAGTTTCCGGGTGTACCTGAGGAGAGGATTCCGCAGATTAAAGACCCAGAGATTCTGGCGTTGATGGAGCAGCAGAGTTCGACTGATTTTCCGCCGGGAAGCCGGTGGCGCTACAGCAATACGGGGTACGCGATGCTGGCGATGATCGTGGAAAAGGTCTCAGGCAAGCCGTTTGGACAATTCCTGGGCGAACGCATTTTCGTTCCGCTCGGGATGAAGAACACGCTGGCGTATGAGAAGGGCAAGAATCAAGTGCCGCACCGCGCCATTGGGTACACCAGGAAGAATGGTCAGTGGAGGGAAGCGGACCAGAGTCCGACTTCAGCCGTTTTGGGGGATGGCGGCATCTATTCCAATGTGCAAGACCTGGCGAAATGGGACCGTGCGCTGCGCGACCACATGTTGCTCAGCGCGGAAGAAATGCAAGCTGCAATAACTCCGGTAAACGTTCCAGGCGGGGCGAAGACCGACGATGGTGAACCGGCGGAATATGGTTTCGGATGGTTCCTCGATCCCTACAAAGGCCGCAAACGTATGTGGCATTCCGGGACGACGACAGGATTTCGAACCTACATTGAGCGATTCACGGATGAGGGTCTGACGATCATCATTCTGTGCAATCGCGACGACTTGAGCCCCGGCAAGTTGGCAGCCAGCGTTGCCGAACAGTACACGCCTCGTTAACTTTCGTCGAGATAGAGGAACTCGCGGAATTCAAGAGCCGAAAATATAAGAGGGCTGTCATGAGGCTCCTTCGTCTACAGTAGTATCTTCACAATCCTATCGTGCGAGAATCCATCTGCAATGAAGCAAGTTTTTCGTCATAAGCTCATCTTCTCAACTATCCTTTTGACTCTTGCCGTGGCTCCCGTAGCTTCGGCGCAAACGGAGAAACCGGCTACCAACTCTGGAGGGAGTACGGCTCTGCGAGGCGATCCGCTGCATCTGTTCAGCGAATCGGTGCAGGGCCTGACAGCGAAAGTGACCAGGTCTGTGGTGCAGATCGTCGCCACGGGGTATGGACTCAAATCAGAAAAACCAGCCAGCGATACGGCGCTGTTCGAACCGCAAGAAGCGATCGGAGCCGGAGTAATCGTTTCGCCGGATGGCTACGTCGTGACTAATGCACACGTGGTACAAGGCGCGCGGAGGATTCGCGTACGGCTGCCGGGACTGGAAGCGCCTGGAGGCGATGAGTCTACGCCGCATGGACCTGTGAGTGCGACAGTCGTGGGCATTGACCGTCAGTCCGATCTCGCGGTGCTGAAGATTGACGCTAAGAATTTACCAGCCCTTGAACTCGCGGATTCCGATCAGCTCAAGCAAGGACAAGTTGTGTTCGCATTTGGCAGCCCGCAAGGCCTGGAGAATTCCGTCACCATGGGCATCATCAGCGCGACGGCGCGACAGGTGAGTGAGGACAATCCCACGACGTTTGTTCAGACCGATGCCCCCATCAATCCGGGGAACAGCGGTGGACCCTTGGTTGATGTGGACGGACACGTTGTCGGTATCGACACATTCATCCTCTCGGAGTCGGGCGGTAGCGAGGGTTTGGGCTTTGCAATTCCCAGCAATGTCGTACGCAACATCTATGAGCAGCTCAGGTCGGAAGGGCATGTACATCGCGGACAAATCGGCGTGTACCTGCGCACAATTACTCCGGATCTTGCCGACGGACTGAAACTGTCCCGTAATCACGGCGTACTGCTGGAGGATGTGACGCCGAGCTCGTCAGCGGAGAAGGCTGGACTGAAGGTCGGCGAGGTGATTATCAGCATCGGTGGCAAACCAGTTGGTGATGTGAAAGAGTTTGCGACGATCCTGTTCGGCTACAAGATTGGCCAAACAGCGCCGATTGGTGTGATTCGCGGAGGGAAGGAAGAGACCTTCGATGTGAAAGTGACGGAGCGGCCGGATGATCCGCAACGGTTTGCTGACATGGTGGCTGGGCCGGCGAACGTGGTGGAGCGGCTGGGCATTGTCGGGATCACGGTTACCGACGATCTCAGGAAATTGATGCCAGACTTGCGGATTCCGTCGGGAGTGATTGTTGCGGCACGTACACCGAGTGCTCTGCTGCTCGGCGACGGCCCCGAGCCAGGCGACATTATCCACATGCTGAACACGACGTCGATCAAGGACCTGGACGGCTTGAAACAGGCGCTCAGACAACTCCATTCCGGGGATGCGATTGTCTTACAGGTGGAAAAAGACGGGGCGCTCAGCTATCTGATCATGGAATACGAGTAGAAAGTTTAGGGCCTAGATCGCTGCCACGCCGCAGGTGCCGGGGGCGTTCGGATCTGTATCCTGGGGACCCTTGGGGCCACCTTCGCGCAGTTTGGCGCTCGTCTGATCGATGAGGACCTCGACGACGGCGGTTGAGGTTAAATGTGCTGAAGGAGCGGGTGTGTAATCGCGCCCGGCGGTGCGTCCCGGGAAGTAGCGCTGAGTCATGGCTTCGAAGATAACGCGCTTGTCTTCTTCCTCTTCGAAAATTCGGCCGTGGCCAAAGCACATCACGCAACGGTAGTTCGCGGAATGATACTTTGCGTCTCGCGAGTAGACGAGACCATCGAGTTCTGTGACGGTAACACAAACGGGAATTCCTTCAGCAAGTTCTTGCAACATACGACTGGACAGTCCGCCATGCAGGTAAATGCGGTCGGGTTGCTCGGGCGAGTAGTGATAGAGAGTCGGCACGACATAAGGTAGGCCGTCCTGGACGAAACCGATGTGCGCAACCTTGCCTTGGACGAGAAACTCCTGCCAGCGCTCAGGAGCGGCGCGCTCGGGATGCTGCTTAACTTTCGTCGTCCAGGTGTTGTGAGTCTCAATCATGCTGTTCTCACCCGTGAGTTATCTGTGAGCTTGTTCATTCCATTGTCGCACGCGAAGCATGGTCACTGGAATTGACTACAGGAAATCGCCACAGTCAGTGAGCTGCGAATTGGGGCACGGGTTGTGGTCCCAGATCGAGCCTTTGCTCGGCGACTCGGAGAAACCACTGGTTCATAACCACGTTCTGGCAGAACGAACGGTTGCGGAGAAGCCGGCGTCCGACGATCTCTTTCAGCAGATGTGGGAGGTGCCGGGTGAGGGTTTCAAATCGGCCGTGCTCATGATGCAGGCGGGACTTCAGCGCGTTTCTGTAGACGGAGAGGTTGTGGGAGCTGTAGTTCCCGTCGGCCGCGAGGATGGCATGCGCCGCCATCAGGCCTGCTTCGATGGCGGGGCGGATGCCCTCGCCACTTTCGGGATAGGCCAGTGCCGCGGCGTCGCCGACCAAGAGGACTCCGTCATCGAAGATCTTGCGCGGCCTGCGCTCGTATAGACCATAAGCATGGCCGGCGATGCCGTTTGCAGGAGTCTCGACTCCACGTGTATCCCCCAAGAAGGCGACAAACTCTTTCACATGCCGCGAGATTTCGTGTATGTCCGCCCGGCCGAGTCCTACATTGAGGTAGTTACCTTTTCGGAAAACCCATCCATACCCACGCATGTCCCGGCAGAAGAACAGTTCGGGAACTTCCCCATCGATCTTCGAACGCTGAGTTTGCGATGCATCCATCTTGAACTCGATCTCCTGGGCGACGACGGGAGCGGGGTACGATGGATTTCCCAAGTACCGCGCGACCGGACAGAAGTGCCCACCAGCGCCGACCAACATGCGGGTGCGGATTTCGGAGTTAATCAGCCAGCTTCCAACACTGCGCTCGATGGATTTCAACGCAACAGCTTCGTGAATGCGCGCTCCGCTGCGACGGAGGAGAAACTCATCGAACTCGCAGCGCCGGATGCCGTAGCTCACCACGCGGTCTTCACGAATTTCAACCTGCGGCCCGCCAATAGCGCTGAGCCGAAAGCCAGTTATGCGTTGGATGGTGTGGTCTGTCGGATAGTCGTCGGGCGTGAACTGAAGTTCGTCGAAGATGAGTGGCGTGATCCATCCGGCACAAAGCTTATTGCGGGGAAATGCGGCGCGGTCGAGCACCAGGACGTCGAGGCCCGAGTTACGGAGCGCCCACGCGCAGGATGAGCCAGCAGGGCCTCCGCCGACGATGGCTACATCGCAGGTTTCCATACCTCGGTATCCAGTTCTTCCTGCAAGGGAGCATAGAGATGCTCACGTGTCCAGACGACGAACGGGCTGCGACTGCCGGCGAACAACACCTGAAACAACTGCAAGCTGCCCACGCGGAATGCGGCAACCGAGCCAGAGAGATAAAGCCGCCAGGCCCTCGCAAACTCCATGCCCCGCATACGTACCACCGTGTCGAAGGACGACTCAAAACGCGCCAGCCAATGTTCCAGCGTCTTTGCGTAGTGCATGCGCAGGTTCTCGATGTCGAGCACGCTAAAATTCTCGGGTTCGAGCACGTCCATGGATTCGCGAATCGAAGGTGGGTACCCGCCAGGGAAAATACGCTTACGAATCCAAGCATTCAGCGGACGAGGACGGTTGCGGCCAATGTAGTGCAAGAAGCCACGTCCGGTTTCGCCAATGGCACGCTTAATCACACGTCCGAGCTCCCGGTAATGGTTGAAGCCAACGTGTTCAAGCATGCCGACCGAGCAGAAAACATCGAACTTCTGGCTGAGGTTGCGGTAGTCGTCTTCGATAAACTCGACTCTCCCAGATACGCCCTCGCGTTTGGCCCGCTCGCGCGCATACTTGATTTGCTCGCGAGAGATATTGAACGCCTTCACTTCCACGCCGTAGTGCTGCGCCATGTAGATGGCGAGCGCCCCCCAGCCGCATCCAACCTCAACAACAGTTTCGCCGGGCTGCAGGCGCAGCTTACGGCACACCATTTCCAGCTTGGCTTCCTGCGCCGCCTCCAGGGAGGCTTCTGGTTTGGGGAAGTAAGCACAGGTGTAGAGCATTCGCTCGTCCAGCCAGAGGCGATAGAAGTCGTTCGAAAGATCGTAGTGAAGGTGGATGTTGGACCGCGACCCTCGGTGGGTGTTGTTCTGGATGAAATCAAACCATTGGGCGCGGAGCCGAGAGTAGAGTCGTGGCGTCTGTGGGGCAGCGCGATAAACCTGTTCCAGGGCAGCAATAAAGTCGCCCTCTACCTCGATGCGTCCTGCGGCGTAGGCGTCTCCGAACGCGAGTTCAGCATCGTTAACTAACGAGAGCAGGGTTGCGCGGTCGGCGAATCGAACCGTGGCAACAACGGGCTCATCGGTCTCCGGCACGTCGCAGGTGTCGGATAGAGCCAGCGCAATCGGTATTGGTCCTAGCGACCGGCGCACAAGAGCGAGCAGCTTGCGGTCTGTTCCGGAGGTCGTTGTTGGGCTCACAGCTTCCTCCCGTAGCATTCATTTTTCCGTAACTTGCTTACCGGCAGAAACTTGTTTGGACACAATCTATCTTTTAGGCGTGTGATTTGTCTAGGTTGTACCGGTGGCGGTAGTGATGGTCTCCAAGCCGTGTGCCGAAGGGCTGGTTTCGCGTGCCCGCAGGAGAATAGCGAAAAACAGAGCCAGGAATCCGAGGATGGAAAAGAGCCACATGCCCAAGGCGTAGCCTCGGAGGTTGTCGAGAGAAGCGTGGCCGATATCGTTGGCTGCGCCAACCGCCCAATTGAACGCAAAGAAGCCAACCTGTTGGAGCAGGCTCATCAGTGCGTACGCCGTGCCCAGGCGATGCTCGTTGACAAGGTAAGCGACCGACGGCCACAGGACGGCGGGAATCAGGGAGAAGGCGACCCCCAACATGGTTACAGGAACGGCAAGCGGCAAGGCAGTGTAGGCGATGATGAGATACACCGGCATCATGAGAAACGAGCCGGCGACCATGAAGGTAGCGCGTTTGCCAATCTTGTCTGCAAGCAGTCCAAACAATGGTGTGGCGATCATCGCAGAGAGTGGCAGCAAGCTGTTGTAAAAGCCGGCTTGCTGTTGCGCGGAAGCGAGCGCCGCCGGCGACGTGGACACTTGTCCAGTGAAGTGGAGGATTCTGCTGGTGAAGAGGTCAATGGCAAACGTGCGGAATGGAAAGATGCCGGAATAAAAGCTGACGCACAGCCCCACCACAAACCAGTAGGACGGGTTAAATTTCAGGCCTTCGGCAAAACTGAGTTTGTCGGGTTCACCGGCCTTGCCAAGGGCGTATCGTTCTTCGGCGAAGCTCTCCAAGCCCCAATAAACGGCAGCGCCGATCACCGTCGTTGAGCCGACAGCAACCGCGAGCCAGAGGGGGTCCTGCCAGCTCTGCGGAGCGTTGATGCCATTAGGAAAGAACGCGAAGTGCGCCCAACTGCGTGAATTGTCAGCCGCGATTGAAGCCAGACGCGCGATTACCAGGTTGATACCAAAGGCGAAACTGAGTTCCTTGCCCTTGAACCAGCGGGCCAGCGCGGTAGTAACCGCGACAATCTGGGATTCGGCACCCAAGCCGAGCAAGGTGCGTCCAGCCACCATCGTGGGGAAGTTGCCTTTGAAGGCGGTTAGTGCAGCTCCGGCCAGACATAAAGCCGAAAACAGCATGAGCGATTTGCGCAATCCGAAGCGGTCAATGAGTATGCCGCCGATGAAGAGCGTCAGGATCGCTGCGAGGCTATAGCTGGCATTGAGCCACCCGAACATGGAGGCGGAAAAGCTGAGCTGGTCGCGAAAGATGCGCTCCAGGGGATTGATGCTGTCGTAGATGTAGTAATTGCCGAACTGCGCAAGGCTTACGAAGAGTAGCACCAGCCAGCGATAGAGAGGACTGGGTTGCGGGCGGCGCGCGGTCATCGATTCTCCGGCGGACGGTTCTACAACGGACATGCAACCTCGGACGGTCAGCGTTTGGCAGTCAGAAACGAGAAGGGAAACGATAGCAGATGCAGAAGTTAAAGGCTATAGAAGCAAAGGGCGCCCGTTCTTAGACAAAAGTTGATTTTTTTAATAATCTACTGTTGACAAATAAATAAAATAAAGTTATGGTATTACTAAATTAAGGAAGCGTGATGCATGGTTGAAGATTCTCAACGTCGGAGCGATTGGCAAGAGCTGACGCGGCTTACCCAAGGCGAGCCGATCGTGGTTGAGCGCGTGGGTTTAGCCGATCGCAATATTGCCATTGAAGGCCAGTTTGAGCTGCCGCAACTGGCGCGGCTCAGCTCGGAGGACCAGGTATTTGTTGTTGCTTTTGTGCGCTCGCACGGTTCGATCAAGGAGATGGAGCGAGTGTTCGGGGTGAGTTATCCCACGATCAAGGCGAGGCTGACGCGGATTGCGGACAGCCTGGAATTCATAGAGACCAACCCCTCGCCGTCGAGAACAGAGATATTCGAGCGATTGCACCGCGGCGAGATCACCGCGCAGGCTGCGATTCGCGAACTGGAGGCGTTGTCATGATTCCGATGGTCGGCGTGATCAGCGTAAACCACTGGCCGCGCAGCCGGAGCTTCCGGCTTTGGATTCCGTTGTTCATAGTGTGGATTCTGCTACTGCCGTTGGCGATCCTGACGCTGCCGCTTTTCCTCGTCGTATGTCTGATTGCGCGAGTCAACCCACTGGAGGCGATTGCGACGTTTTGGGCGATTCTTTCCGGCTGCCGCGATACCCACATCGAGATCAATAACCGGGATGCGCTGGTATTGATCCGGATTCTGTAGGAGACGTTATGAACGAACATAGGCGCCAAATTCTGGAGATGCTCTCGGCAGGCAAGATTACTGCGGACGAGGCCGAGCGGCTGATCGCAGCGCTGGAGAAAAGCGATGCGCCGGCATCGGTTGGAGGGGCATCTGCACCCGCGAAAAAGGCGAAGTACCTGCGCGTGCTGGTTGACGCGGAGGATGGCGGCGATCCTCATCAGGGACCGGTGAAGGTGAACATTCGCGTACCTATGCAGCTGTTGCGGGCTGGAGTACGCCTGGCAGGGCTTATTCCTGCACAAGCTCGCGATCACGTGAACCAGGCACTGCACGAGAAGGGAATTCCCTTCGACATCAACCAGATTCGTCCCGAGAACTTGGAAGACCTGGTAGATCAGCTCAATGAGCTGACCATCGACGTTGACGTGAATAACAAAAACGGCTACGGAGATGAGAAAGTGAAAGTAAGAGTCTTTTGCGAATAGCGGGCGCACCCATTCCTTCACTCGTCCAGAGCTGCGAACTGGCGATCCCACTACGGCAATGAGCCGATGATCTTCCGGTACTCTGCCTCGTTAAATGCCTTCAAAGTCTGTGTGGTCACATTCCCGAGCGAACCGAGGGACAGCATGAATTGCGCGCAAACCTCGTCACTGGGGAACTCGGCGATGAATACCGCGTCATAGTGGCCCATCGTTAAATACCAGGAGTGAATCTTGCCTCCCATAGACTCGGCGACTTTACGACCTGCGTCGAGGCGAGCTGGGCTTTGCTTCACCTTGGCAATTCCCTGCGTTGTGTAGCGGAGCAAGGAAACGTAGTGTGGCATAAAGGACTCCTCATACTGAAATGGCGACATTATGCACTTAGGGATTGTCCAGTCCAAGGGAATTTAACTGGCATGCAACACGATTGGGCCTTAGCACCGAGTATCGGTTGCGCTAAGATGGTTCGCCTGAAGGTGCCTATGCTTCTTACCAGACTTGGTCTCGGTTACGCGCTGTTTACGTTCTTTGCCATGGTGGGCACGATTTCCTCTGGCATCGCCCAAGATCAGCCTGCTGTGGGGACATCGTGGAAATTCGCGATCTCGGGAGACTCCCGCAATTGTGGCGACATCGTAGTGCCGGCCATTGCAGCTGGGGTTGTGAAAGACGGCGCCGCGTTTTATTGGCACCTCGGTGATTACCGAGCCCTCTACATGGTGGATGAAGACTACGCGCGGATTCATCCTGGCACGGCCATTACGGATTACCAGAACAATGCCTGGCCTGACTTCATTCAGCATCAGCTCAATCCCTTTGGATCGACGCCGGTCTTTCTTGGCATCGGCAATCATGAATTGATCCAGCCGAAAACGCATTACGAAGCCGTCGCCCAGTTTGCGGACTGGTTTGACTCTCCGGTGATTCGGCAACAACGGTTGGCGGACGATCCGAGCGATCACATGGTGAAAACTTACTATCACTGGATTGATCGTGGCATTGACTTCATTACTCTCGATAACGCCGCAACCGATCAGCTCAGCCTTGATCAGATGACTTGGTTCACGGCTGAACTCAAGCGAGCCGCTACAAATCCCGCGGTACGGACGATTGTAGTTGGAATGCATGCCGCTTTACCCGATAGCATTTCCGCGGGCCACAGCATGAACGATTCGCAACAACTGCAATATACCGGGCGGCAAGTCTACCAGGCCCTGGTGGATTTCAGGAGAACCACTCACAAGAACGTTTACGTCATGGCAAGCCACTCACACTATGTGTTGGACAACATCTACGCCACCGCTTGTCACACCGGCGATGACGTATTGCCGGGATGGATTGTAGGAAGTGCTGGTGCGGTGCGCTATCGGTTGCCGACAGACTTGGGGCGTTCCACGGTTCACCAGACGGATGTTTACGGCTACGTACTGGCGACCGTCGCGCCGGACTACACAATTACCTTCGAGTTTAAGCCGCTGGCAGAGAAAGACGTGCCAAAGTCGACCATCGACGAGTTTGGCAAAGAACAGGTGGGCTGGTGTTTCGAGCAGAACAAGTCACCCTACCAGGTTGGTGGGCCGACCTGCCCCATCACGTGTTGTGTTCGGTGAATTCAGCCATACACGGATGGGGATCATTGGAGTCGAGTTATTCGACTTAGCCGCTGTCCTAGCGGTCGTGGTATCGAAAGCGTAGTCAGATGGGCCGGAGGCGGTCCGTTTTGTATTTGGTGTTCGCTAAGATCTCCATCGTTCATGCGGAGCACGATGGCCAAAATATTACCCTCTGGGCCAAGGTCGATATCTACGCAGAACGAAGGCGTTATAGTGCGGCTGGGACTGGCCCTGGCGAATTGGAGCGAACGCTGGTTTCCCGATCCGCTAGTCTTCGCGTTTCTCGGAATCGTATTTGTGTTCGTTACCGGGCTCGCTTTGGGCGAGAGTCCGGCGAAGCTGGCCATCGCCGGCGGCAAGGGCTTCTGGTCGCTGGTGCAATTCACCATGCAAATGGTGATGATCATCATTGGCGGCTATGTGGTGGCTTCGACGCCGCTGGTCCATGGTGCCATCCGGTGGCTGGCCGGAGTGCCAAAGACCCCGCGCACGGCAATTGCTCTTGTGGCACTGCTCTCCATGCTGACCTCGCTGATCTCCTGGGGACTCAGCCTGATCTTCAGTGGCTTGTACGTGCGCGAATTGTCGCAGCGCGTGAAGGGATTGGATTATCGTGCCGCCGCCGCCGCTGCCTACCTCGGCTTGGGGGCAGTGTGGGCGATGGGGTTGTCGTCCTCGGCTGCAATGCTGATGGCCACAAAGAGCTCAATTCCGCCATCGCTGTTTGCGATCAGCGGGGTTATTCCTCTGACACAAACGCTTTTCCTGTGGCAGAGTATCGTGCTGACTGTGATCCTGATTGCGCTTTCTGCACTGGTGGCTTATCTCTCAGCGCCGTCGGCCGAGAAGGCGCGCACAGCCGAGGAGTACGGTATTACGTTTCAAACTGCCTCGGATCGGATCGAGCAACCGACAAAGCCGGGTGAGTGGCTAGAGTATAGCCCGCTGCTCAACATTCTGGTAGCCGCCCTGCTGGGCTGGTATCTGGTTGATGTATTCCGTACTTCGACGCGGGGGGCGCTGGCAGCGCTCGATCTGAACACCTACAACCTGATGTTTCTCACATTAGGAATTCTGTTGCACTGGCGTCCTAAGCGCTTCATGAGGGCGGTGACCGAGTGCGTACCTGCCGCGGGCGGAGTGCTGATTCAGTTTCCGTTCTACGCAGTGATCTTCGGGATGATTATCGGCTCCGGAATCTCCGATGGGCTGGCAAAGTTATTCGCAGCGGTAACAACACCCAATAGCTTCGCGTTGCTGGTGGCTATCTACTCTGCCGTGCTGGGAATTTTTGTGCCTTCAGGTGGCAGCAAGTGGATCATTGAAGCGCCGTACGTTCTTCAGGCGGCGAACTTGCACCAGGTCCATCTGGGATGGGTCGTGCAGATCTACAATGCGACTGAAGCGCTACCGAACCTGGTGAATCCGTTCTGGATGCTACCGCTGCTCGGCATTCTTCGGCTGAAAGCGCGTGATTTGGTGGGTTATGGAATGTTGCAGCTGGCCGTGCACATTCCGATTGTGTTCTTCCTCTGCTGGTTCTTCGCACGAACACTGGCATATGTGCCGCCGCTCAAGTAGCCTATCAGGCAGGCGCTACAGTCTCTTGACCGCGGTGGCTGCGGCTTTTAGCGACTGCCGTGAGTCGAAGAAGTCTTTCCACGGTTCGGCTTTCTTCATGCGCTTGGCGAAGGTCTTCATGTTGAAGCTGGCAGGGTCGAGCGAGGCTTTTACTTCTTTCCAGGCGAGCGGGGTAGAAACGGGGGCGTGGGGCTTGCGACGAACTGAGTAGGGAGCGACGACCGTCTGTCCGAAGCCGTTACGGAAAGGATCGAGATACACGCGACCGCGGCGGGCTGCTATGCTGTGCTCGAAGGTCAGCTCCTTCGAATGCGCTGCGGCCACCTTCTGGCATAGCGATGCAGCGAAATCCAAAACTTCAGAAACATCAGGACCCAGACGAAGCGGTACGAAGATGTGCAGTCCGCGGCTGCCCGAGGTTTTTGGAAACGAGGTCAGCTTCAGGGCATCAAGTGCTTCCTTCAGCCAAAGCCCCGCGCGCGCTGCGTCGGCGAACTTGCCGGATTCGGGGTCGCAGTCAAAAACCACCCAGTCGGGCTTGCGTGGGTTGGTCGCGGTAGTTCCCATTACATGGATAGGAATGCAGCCGAGATTGGCCAACGCCAGTTGGGTTTCCAGCGAACCGCCGACCACGTAATTAACGGCTTTGCGCTTGCCTTCGGAGCTCTCGATTCGCTTGGTTGACGTGTCGGGCGGCATGCCCATGGGTTTTTCTTTCTGATAGAAGCATTGCCCCAACATGCCGTCGGGACAGCGCTCCAGACTCAACAGCCGATCTTCGAGGTAGGGCTGGAGCAGAGAGAAGACGTCGGCATAGAACTTGATGAGGTCGAGCTTGGTATAGCCCTCCTCGGGCCAGAAGACTTTATCGGGATTGGACACGGCGATTGGCAACCCCGAGGCGGAAGGAGGAAGAGTCTTGCGCAGCGTCATGCACTTGCCTCCGGGATGGTGACTTCTATGGCTGCTTTGTCTTCCCGTAGTCCAAGAAACACCGGCTGACGCAGTTTGAGATCCGAGGTGATTTCCTGATAAGCAATCTGCGCCACCAGCTTTGGTTCGAGAAACGTCACGTCGCGCTCACGTGGCGGATCGACGAGCGCGGTTTTCTTAGTGACCAGCGGCTGAAATTTCTTGTAGAGCTCGGCCAGTGAGTGTTCGTTAAAACCTGTGCCAACTTTGCCCAGATAGAACAGCTTGCCGTCTTTGTATGCTCCCAGGAGCAATGCTCCAAAGTAGCGGCGAGAACCGCCTGGTGCGGTGTAGCCGGCGATGACGAACTCATCCTCCCGCTTCACCTTCACTTTTCGCCAGAAGCTCGAGCGCGCTTCGATATAGGGTGAGGAAAGATCTTTCGCGATGAGGCCTTCGTACTTGTGGCGCTGCGCGACCTTGTATGCCTGGAGCCCATTGACGGCCAGTCGTCGCGAGAGCATCAGGCCTTTGTGTTTTCCAACTACCTGCTCGAGCATTTCGCGTCGTTCCGACAGAGGCTGCCGACGCAGGTCGATGCCATCTACGTAGAGGCAATCGAAGACAGCGTAGATGCGCGAGCCTTTACTCTGTTGCAGCAATTGAAAGCGCGACACGCCATCTCGATCGAACACCACTACTTCGCCGTCGAGAAGCAAGGCAACCTGCGGGAATTTGGCGACGGCTGCCGCTACCTCCGGATACGTGCCGGCGTAGTCGATGTCATTGCGAGACATGAGGGTTACGCGGTCGCCTTCTTTATAGGCCAGCAGGCGATAACCATCGTACTTTTCTTCGTATACCCAGCCGGGTGCATGGAAGGGATTTTCCACCAGTGTGGCGAGCATTGGCTTCACGCGGAACGGAACAACCGCGCTGCTTTTCTTCGCGGGACGTGGGCTGATGGTCCTCACCTTTTAGGCCTGTTGGAATGCCAAATGGATAGCCTCTTCTTTGCCGCTCGTTTCGCGGTGGTCTTCTTCGCTGCTCCGCGTTTAGCTTCGACTTTTTCGGTCGCCTGTGCCTTCTTCAGGACGGTTATCTTGGCCGACACCGGGTCACCTGTTGCGGCCTTCAGAACATCACCTCCATTATCGTGTGCGATTTCGGCAAGCAGGCGACCCGAAACAGCCGAGTACGGCTGTTCTTCCGTGATGTCGGATTCCGAAGCGTACGCGTCACGATGTTTGATCAGCAACCAGGCGGGCTTGCCTTTGCTGGCTCCCCATCCCTTGGTGCGCACCAACACCCAGGAACCCTGCAACTTCTTGCCATGCAGCGTGAACTTAAAGTCGCCCTTGCGGAGGGCCTCAGCAACATCGGGAATTTCCGGCTCCCACGTTCCACTGTCCCAAACCATTACCGTGCCGCCGCCGTATTCGTCTGCAGGAATGATGCCCTCGAAAGTTGCATACTCGATAGGATGATCTTCCACCTGCATGGCCATACGTTTTACGGACGGATCAAGTGAAGGGCCTTTAGGTACGGCCCACGACAGGAGCGCGTCGTTCCACTCAAGGCGGAAATCGTAATGTAGTTGTGTAGCGCGGTGCTTCTGGATGACGTAGATGAGTTTGTTGGTTTTCTTCCTCGGCTTCGCGTCGCCAGAGGGCTCCGGCGTGGAGGCGAAGTTTCGTTTCTTACGATACTCGTCGAGTGTCATAGGCTGACTGCTTGGATGCAGCCACCAATGTTCAAGTTCACTCGGCGGGCTGCACAACCCACACATCCCAGGTTCAAGATGTGTGGGTTCCCAGTCTAGCGCATTTGATTACGGTTGGTGTTTGACCTTGTATACAAAGGTTTCTCCGCCGTTGTCAGT
>Ga0126378_10002227_pt1 | contig 14334 bp, 10 predicted proteins | sample PanSoiMetPlot_23_FD_92587 | JGI IMG/M metagenome (GOLD analysis project Ga0126378, IMG submission 92587) | Tropical forest soil microbial communities from Panama - MetaG Plot_23 | ecosystem: Environmental > Terrestrial > Soil > Tropical forest > Bulk soil | place: Panama | collected 2016-02-17 | reverse complement strand
TCAACGTTGGCCGTCATCTGGTGCAGGGTGTGGACGTCTGGCTGAATAATCCTCGGCGGCCACTAGAGGCTTCCGGGACGAGTGGACAGAAGGTTGTACTCAACGGCGGACTGAACCTCTCTGTGCTCGACGGTTGGTGGGCCGAGGCCTACGACGGGATGAACGGATTTGCGATCGGCACCGGCCGCACACACTCGGATATGAATGTCCACGATACCCGGGACGCCGAAGATTTACGGCGAGTGCTGCGCGAAGAAGTGATCCCTCTGTATTACCAGCGCGACCAGGACGGGTTACCGCGCGGCTGGATCAAGCGCATGAAGCGCACTATCCGCACGCTCGGCTGGCGCTTCAACGCCGACCGCATGGTGATGGACTACACGCGCAAATGCTACGTGCCAGCCGCTGGAGGAATTTCGAGTGAGTTGCGAGCAATTTAGCTAGTGGAAGTGAGTGAGGACGACCACTAGGATAGGGCTCTTATTGGGCCGTTTCGGATGGCCGGAAAGGAGCTACATCTTGGGCAATAACATCGTGATCCTGCAAAACGATCCGGCGCGGGCAAGAACACTTGAGGCGAGCGTAAAGTCAGTGTCGCCGGCGGTTCTTACAGTTCGATCGATCGCGGAACTGCGAAAGCTGGCGGCGCAGTCGTCGGTCCGGGTGGGAGTTGTCGATCTGGATCTTGTCACCTTTCCGGAGATCGCGCGCCTGCGCCAGCTTGGAATTGAGATTGTGTGCACTCACCATGCGCCTGATGACAGGATGTGGACTGAGGCGCTGGGCGCCGGAGCCTTCGATTGCTGTTTTGATGAGGATGCACCGTCGATCTGCAAAGCGGTGCAGAAGAGCATGGCGGCTTAAACGCTAGCTCGCACTCGTCGCGGCCGCACGAATCTGCAATTTTTCGAGGATCATTGGGCCCAATTGCGAGACACTTCCCGCACCAAGGGTAAGGATCATGTCTCCTTCTTCCGCCTGCGCTGAAACCGCATCGATCGCATCCGCGAAAGAGTTCGCATAACGGACATCCTGGTGGGACGCAGCTTTGCGGATCGTTGCCGCGAGCGCTTCTCCGGTGACACCTTCGATAGGCTTTTCGCTGGCTGCGTAGATATCGAGGACCGAAAGCGAATCGGCATTCTTGAAGGCGAGCGCGAAATCGTCCATCAGTTCCTGCGTACGCGTGTAGCGATGCGGCTGGAAGATCACATGTATTTTGCGGAAGCCACATTGCTGGGCGGCGGCCAGAGTTGCTTTGATCTCGGTGGGATGATGTCCATAATCGTCGATCACGCTTACGCCCGCGAACTTGCCACGCAGCTGGAAGCGGCGATCGACTCCGTGGAAATTTTCGAGCGCAGTGCGGATGTTTTCAAGAGAAAGATCGAGACCGATGCCGACCGCGATCGCGGCCGTCGCGTTCAGGATGTTGTGGACTCCGGGCACGCGCAAGGTAAATTCCCCAAGCTCTTTTTCTTCGAAGACCACGCGGAAGTGGCTCAGAGGACGATGCTCGCCTGGTTGCTGCTCGATCTTTCCTGGCTTGATCAGGAAATCGGAGCCTCGCCGCGTACCGTAGGTGACCACTCTTCGTTGTACTTGAGGAAGGAGCCGGCGCAGCCCCGGGTCGTCGTTACACACGACTAGCATCCCGTAGAAGGGCACGCGATCCATGAACTCCAGAAAAGTCTTCTTGACCTCGCGCATATTGCGATAGCAGTCCATGTGCTCGCGATCAATATTGGTCACGACGGAGAGAATCGGCGACAACTTGAGGAAGGAGCGGTCGCTCTCGTCGGCTTCCGCGACGAGATAGTGGGACTTGCCCAGGCGCGCGTTGGAACCCATCGCGTCCACCCGCCCACCGACGACGACAGTAGGATCGAGCCCTCCGGCTGCGAGAACCGCGGCCACCATCGATGTGGTCGTGGTTTTGCCATGCATGCCGGCGATGGCGATGCCGTATTTCAGGCGCATGAGTTCGGCCAGCATTTCGGCGCGCTGAATCACCGGGACGTGAAGTTTGCGAGCTTCGGTGACCTCGGGATTGTCGGGCGTGACGGCGGAACTGGTTACGACGACTTCGGCTCCGCGCATATTCTCTGCCGCATGGCCTTCGAACGTTGTTGCACCAAGCGAGGCCAGTCGCTCCGTCACCGCCGAAGTCCTGAGATCGGAGCCGGAGACCTTGTAGCCGAGATTCAGCAACACCTCGGCGATGCCACTCATGCCGATGCCACCGATGCCTACAAAGTGAATGCGTTGGATTTTGGCAAACATGGAATCAGGTGTTAGGTCTCAGGTGTCAGGTGTCGGATCTCAGGTCTCAGACCTTATGATCGCAGTCCGGTGTTGTCAATTCTCAACTCGAACCCGCCAGCATTGGTTGATCATAAAACAATTCCGGGCATGAGATGCTGGGGTTCGCTATGAACTGTCCTAGATCGCATTAGATCGACTCCGCGCCAAGTCTGCTGCCATCTTCGCCACGTCTTGCGCCGCATTCGGGTGCGACAATCTTTTTGCGGCTTGTCCCATGTGCTCGAGTTGTTGTCGATTTGCGAACAGACTCGCGACCGTTTCGACCAGACGATCCGGAGTCAGCAGCGACTCCTCCAGCAACACGCCCGCGCCCGCCCTCACCAGTGCTTGCGCATTCACCTTTTGGTGATTGTCGGCGGCACGTGGAAATGGAATGAACAGGGCCGGTTTTCCCGCCGCGGTGACCTCGCCCACAGTGCTCGCGCCCGCGCGGCAGACGAGGACGTCGGCGCGCGCAAAAATCGCCGGCATATCGGTGATGAAGGCAGACACCTCTGCGTCAATGCCCGACTTGTCATACGCGGCTCGGGCGTCGTTATAGTCACGCTCTCCAGTTTGATGAATGATGCGAAGGCCGGAGACCTGCGCCCGCAACTGGGGCAGTGCATCGATCGCTGCTGCGTTGATTGCATGGGCGCCCTGGCTTCCTCCGAAGATCAATAAGGTTGGAGGAGTTGCGTTCGTCGCACGAGGCGCAATCTCAAAAAACGCCGGACGGACGGGGACGCCAGTCACCTCGTATTTGCAAAAGTATTTTCCGGTCTGCTCGAACTGCACGGCAGCCGTTGTGACCCAACGGGCGATGCGGCGATTGGCGAAACCGGGCACGACGTTCGGTTCGAAAGCAATGGTTGGAATTCGTTTCACGATGGCAGCGGCCATCGCGGGACCGGAGGCGTATCCGCCAACGCCGATCACCACTTCGGCCCGGAAATCTGAGAGCATTTGCGACGCGCTCCACACGGCGCCTGGTAGATCAGAAAGGGTGCGCAGGCGGGTGGCTAGACTCACGCGATTGAGTGCTCCGACTTGCACGAGCTTCAAGTCGAAGCCGGCAGCGGGCACCAGGCGGTTTTCCAGGCCGCGCGGGGTACCGATAAACAAGACGTCGGCTGAATATTCTTTCTTAAGTTGCTGAGCGATTGCGAGCGCGGGAATTACGTGTCCGCCAGTCCCGCCACCCGCCAGAATGACGCGCATCAAATCATTTTCAATTTTTGTTTAGGGATTGTCGATTGATGAATTAGCTGCGAGCGGCGAGCTTCGGGCTACGAGCTTGGATCGGTTGTGTGTTTGGGGGCGTTGCAGTCATGCCTTCGACGCTTCTGCATTAACATTTGAAACTCGTGCTCACAACGGGCAGTCGTCACCAAGCTCCCAAGACCTGAACAGCCGGAGCCGGCCTTCATTCAGCCTGCTTCGAAATGTTCAGGAGCACTCCTACGCAAGCCAGCGTTATAAACAGCGACGAGCCACCATAAGAGACGAACGGTAGCGGAATGCCCTTGGTCGGCATCAGACCGAGCACGACGCTGATGTTGATGAACGCCTGCAGGATGACCATGCTGGTGATGCCGACGGCCAGGTAGCGACCGAACAGATCGCCGGTAAGCAGCGCTGTCCGAGTGCCTCGCCATAGGAATACGGCAAAGAGCACGACCACGAATAGCGATCCGACCAGACCTAATTCTTCGGCAGTCACCGCGAAAATGAAATCCGTATGTGGTTCAGGTAGATAGAAGAGCTTTTGTTTCCCTTCCATCAGGCCGAGCCCGGTGAGGCCGCCCGTGCTGACGGCAATCAGCGACTGAATGATGTGGAAGCCAGTGCCCCGCGGATCGGAATAGGGATTGAGGAATGCGAGGATGCGATCGCGCCGCCAACTCACATGAAATAGCAGGAAATACAGCGGCAGAATCGAAGCGGCAAAGGCATAGCCGAAGTAGCGCAGTTGCATTCCCGCGACGAACAGGATCGACGCGGTGATTCCAGCGCAGGCGATGGCTGTCCCCAAGTCGGGCTGAGCGACGATGAGCACAAGAAAAATCATGGTTGGCGCAACGGCTGGCAACAATGTGTTCTTCCAGTCTTCGATCGCCTTCGTACGGTTTTCCAGGAAGAACGCCATGAATAAGATGAGCGCCGGTTTTGCCAACTCAGAAGGTTCGAAGGATAATCCGCTCCAACGAATCCAGCGATGCGTATTGTGCGATCGATCGAGCAGGAACACCGACATGAGCAGCAGCGTCGTGATCGAAAGCAGCGAAAAAACGACTGCAGGATGCTTATAGCGGCGGTAATCGACCTTCATGGCGACCGCCATCGCCACGACACCGGCCACCGCCCACACCAGCTGTTTTTCGAGGAAGCCGTAGGCTGAGCCAAAGCGCTCTTTCGCCATGACCGCCGAGGCGCTGAAAACCATGATCAGGCCGACGAAAACCAGCAACATAGTGACCGTGAAGAGCCACCGATCGACACTGACACGCTTGGCCATGACGTTTTATTTCAACACGGGGAGGGGACGCGCGAGGATTTTAGATCGCAGTTTTTCAGCGAACGATTGTCGAGTGTGGTTCCTTTTTGTTCCGGAAAAGACTTTCGCGATTGGACCAGGCGGTGTTGACGGGCGGGGACGCCCGTCACTCCATTTGATCGGACGTGAAGAGATGCGGTGTTCGGTAATCGGTGTTCGGTAATCGGTGTTCGGTGTTCGGTGCTACGTACTCGGTACTCGCTGCTCAGCCGCCGCTTCGAGGGAGTGCACGACTTCCTTGAATACGCGGCCACGATGGTTGTAGCTCTGGAACTGGTCGAAGCTTGCGCATGCAGGAGCCAGCAGCACGATGTCTCCGGCTTTTGCGACGGCAGCGGCTCGCCTGACGGCATTATCGAGGGTCTCGGCGTGGACGATGTCGGTCGTGCCCTTGATATGTGACTCGATCTTCTCGGCCGCAGCGCCGATCGTATAGACGCGCTTCACCCGGTGACGTAGCAGATCGTTGAGCACCGTGTAGTCGCTGCCCTTGTCCTTGCCGCCGAGGATCAGATGGATGTTCGCTGGGAACGACTCGAGAGCCTTGATGGTTGCGTCGACGTTGGTGGCTTTTGAGTCGTCGTAGTACTCAACACCTTTCACGGTGGCCACGTACTCCAACCGGTGCTCGACCGCCTTGAAGTCGCGCACGGCTTTTCGGATGAGCTCGGGCGTGCTGCCCATGAGAGCACCGGCACACACTCCGGCGAGCACGTTTTCCACGTTATGCGCGCCTTTCAGCGGAATCTCGCTGACCATCATGATTTCGCGCTGGCCGGAGGCGTCACGAAACAAGACTTGTCCGTTGCGGACCCACGCTCCCTGTTTCACTTCCTTCTTGCGGCTGAACCAGAAGACCTGCGCGCGGGTCCTCTCGCCGAGCGTCAGGCAGGTTGAGTCGTCTTCATTAAGGACAGCGAAATCGGATGGCTGCTGGTTGTCGAAGATCCGCGCTTTGGCGTCGACATAGGCCTGGAAAGTGCGATGGCGGTCGAGATGATCGGGAGTGATATTGAGTACAACCGCCACTTTTGCACGGAAGGTCTGAATCGTTTCGAGTTGAAAGCTGGAGACTTCTAAAACAGTGACTGTCTCCGGCTTGGCTTCGGCAACAAGAGAGATGGCGGGCGTACCGATATTTCCGCCGACGAGAGTCGGCAAACCGCCCGCAGTGAGAATCTCGCCGGTCAGCGTGGTGGTCGTAGTCTTGCCGTTGGAACCTGTGATCGCGACGATCGGTCCCGGCAGGTGCTGTGCCGCAAGCTCGATCTCACCGATGACGGGCTCACCCGCGGCGCGGGCCTGCACCAGCGCCGGCGCGTCGACAGGAACGCCGGGGCTGACGACGATGAGATCCTGCCCGCGGAATGTCCGCTCGCCATGACCTCCAGTTTCCACCGTGATCCCGTGATCGAGCAGCACTGGAATTTCATCACGCAGTTGATCCGGCGACTTGGTATCGGAAACCGTGACTCGTGCGCCCCGCTCCTTCAAGAACAGCGCCGACGCCACGCCCGACTTGCCGAGCCCGACTACCAGAACGCGTTTGTCTTTGAGTTCCACCGCGATCCAATTTCTATCACAGAGTCACAGAGACGTTGAGCTATAGAGGGCGCAAAAAAGAATCTCTCTGTGCCTCTGTCTCTCTGAGGTGGATTTTTCTTCGTCTTGCCAGTTTGGACCTAGCGCAGTTTCAACGTCGTCAGCGCGAACAATGCGAACACCAGCGACGCGATCCAGAAGCGCACGATCACCTTCGACTCGGACCAGCCAAGCAATTCGAAGTGATGATGGATGGGCGCCATCTTGAAGATTCGCTTCTTGCGCAGCTTGAAACTGGCAACCTGCAGAATCACCGACAGGGCCTCGATCACGAACACGCCGCCGATAAACGGCAGGAGAAGTTCCTGTTTAATCATCACAGCGACCGTGCCAATCGCGCCGCCGAGCGCCAGCGATCCCACATCGCCCATGAACACTTCCGCCGGATGCGCGTTGTACCAAAGGAACCCAATCGCCGCGCCGACCATCGCCCCGCAGAAGATCGTCAGTTCTCCGATCTGCGGCATGCGTTGCAATTCGAGGTACGCGGCAAAGGTTGCGTGACCGCTGACGTAGGTCAACACCGTGAGCGCACCCGCTGCAATGACCGTGCATCCGATCGCGAGCCCATCGAGTCCGTCCGTAAGATTCACCGCATTGCTCGATCCCACGATCACAACACATACGAAGATGACAAACGGAATGAATCCCAGCGCCCATAGACGCGGATTGTGCACCCACCGCTCGACCACTAGGTCAGGCCGGAATTGCTTGAAGAAGGGCACGATCAGCTTGGTCGAGTACATTCCCTTCGTCTGCATCACGATGAGGACGATCGCAATCAGCAGGCTGGTCAGAATCTGCAAGCCAAGTTTTGCCTTGGCGGTCAGACCCAGGTTGCGGCGATGAACCACCTTTATGTAGTCGTCGGTGAATCCAATCGCGGCGAATGCGCAGGTAGATCCGATGGCGATCCAGACAAACGGGTTACTCAGATCGGCCCAGAGCAATGTGGGAACCACGATCGAAATGGCGATCAGCAGGCCTCCCATCGTGGGCGTTCCTGCTTTCTTCTGGTGAGCTTTTGGACCTTCCTCGCGGATGTATTGACCGATCTGAAATTCGCGCAGTCGGTTGATAACGAGTGGCCCGACGATCAGTCCGGTGAACAGTGCGGTCAGGCTGGCGAATGCGGTGCGGAACGTGAGGTAACGGAAAATACGGAATGGCGGGAAGTAGTGAAAGAGCTTGACGAACAGCAACCAGTAAAGCAATCCGCCTCCGCGAAGAACCAGTCGTTAGTCGTCAGTCTTCAGTCGCCGGCTGGCTGCGGTCGACCGACCTGTTGAAGATTCGAATCCGATACGGAAAAAAGCTGGCAGTGATTTGCCCTCAGCTGCCTGCCAATCCTTTCCACTTCTCCAGGGCCTTTTCCAGTTTCACACCGCGTGATGCCTTCAAGAGCACCACATCTCCGTCTTTACCTTCGCGCGCCAGCCACTCGCCGGCCTCTTCGGGGGTCGCCAGGAACTCGGCGTGAGTGCCCGAAGCCTTCGCTGCTTCTACCATCGCGCTCGCAAGTCCTCGCACCCCAAGCAAGAAGTCGATCTTTTTCTCACCAATGTGGCGCCCGGCGGCGCGATGCATCTGGTCGCCGGAAGGCCCAAGCTCCAGCATTTCGCCAGCAACCACAATCCGGCGCTGGGCCGGCATGGCTGCGAGCGCATCGACCATCGCTTCCAGAGCCTTCGGATTCGAATTGTAGCAATCGTTCACGACTTTGATGTTACCCACCTGAACGACCTGCCCTCGCTTGTCGGCTGGGGCTAGGCTCGCCAGCGAGGCAACCACATCTTTCAACGGAATGCCGCGCTCCACGCCCACCGCCGCCGCCGCCAGCACATTGTGGATGTTGTGCTCGCCGACGAGTTGCAGTGCCGCCCGCTCGCGGTGGCCGCCCACAACCAGATCGAACACTGATCCTTCGGCACCTCGCGATTCGATCTTCTCTGCACGAACATCAGCCGGCTTCTGCGTCGCGTAGAAGATCACTTTGCCTTTGAAGCCGCGGCCAAACTGCGAAACGTACTCGTCGTCAGCGTTTAGAACCGCGGTTCCGGTGTGGGGCAACGATTCGATCAGCTCGTATTTGGCGCGGGCGATACCGGCGAGCGAATCAAAGAACTCCAGATGCACCGGTGCCACGACGGTCACCACGCCGATGTCGGGCTGAGCAATTTTCGCCAACGCCGCGATTTCCCCGGCGTGCGACATCCCCATTTCGATGACTGCGACCTCGTGCTCCGGTTGCAATTTCAACAGCATCAAGGGAAGGCCAAACTGATTGTTGAGATTTCCTTCCGATTTGAAGACGCGGAATCGGCTCGCGAGCACGTGAGCGATCGCCTCTTTGGTCGTGGTCTTTCCAGCGGACCCAGTGACGCCCACGACAGGTTTGCCCCACAACCGCCGGACCGCAGACGCGAGCTTCTGCAAGGCAACTAGGGTGTCATCGACCGCCAACAAACACCTCTTCACGGCGAAGCGCGCCAACTGGTCTTTGCGCACGACTGCCGAGACCGCGCCTCGTTCCAGCGCCTGGTGTACGTAGTCGTGACCGTCCAGACGCTCGCCCTTGACGGCGAAGAACAGTTCGCCGGGCTGAATCGTGCGTGAGTCGATTGAGTACCCCTGCGCGATCTCTTTGAGCTCGCACTCCCCGGTCGCGCCGAGGAATTCCTCGATCTTGGAAAGAGGCAGCTTCATGCGTGTTTTCCGGCAGTGGCCTTCGCGGTCTGGCACTCGTAGCCTGCCTTGGCCAGCATTTCGCGCGCGACTTCGACGTCATCGAACGGAACGGTGCCTTCTTTGGAGATCTGAACCTTCTCGTGGCCCTTGCCGGCGATCAGCAGGATGTCGCCCGGGCCGCATTCCCGGATTGCCAGACTAATCGCCGTGCGACGGTCGGGCTCCATCACAAACTTCGTTCCGGAACGCTGCAAACCAACCTTGGCATCGTTCATGATGGCCAGCGGATCTTCGCTGCGCGGATTATCGGAGGTCAGCACAACAAAATTGCTTCCACGTCCGGCGGCTTCGCCCATCAGTGGGCGCTTGGCGCGGTCGCGATCACCACCGCAGCCGAAAACCGTGATGACTCTTCCATTCCGGCCGCCCTGCGTTACGAATTCTTTGGCAAGCGCCGTTAGATTTCGCAGCGCATCGTCGGTGTGCGCGTAGTCAACGACGACCGTGAAGGGCTGACCGCAGTCCACCCGTTCGAAACGGCCCGGAACTCGCATCAGAGAAGCGATTCCGTTGACCACAGCTTCGCGTTCGCATCCGCGCGCAAAACCTGTGGCGGCAGCGGCCAGAGTGTTATAGACATTCACTTTTCCGATCAGCGGCGAGAATATCGGGATGGTTGCGTCGGGTGTAACCAAGTCGAAGCGGGTGCCCTGCGACGAAATCGTCACCGTTTTTGCATGGAAGTCGCCGACAGACCATCCGTAGGTGAAGATCTGGGAGCGCCGCTTCTTGTTTATCTCGACCAGCCGACGGCCGTATTCATCATCGAAATTCACAACACTCGCCCGGGGCGGTTCGGTTCCACAACCTTCGAACAGGATCCTCTTCGCGGAAAAGTAGTCGTCCATCGTGTGGTGGTAGTCGAGATGGTCTCGCGTCAGATTCGTAAACACCGCAACGTCAAACGGGAGCGCATAGACGCGTTGTTGCGCTAGCGCATGCGACGACACTTCCATCACGGCTTCCGTTGCGCCGTTGGCCAACCCTTCGGCGAGCATCTGATTGAGTTCGAGGCCTTCGGGCGTCGTGTGAGGGGCGGGAAGAACTTTACCGGCGACGTGATACTCGATCGTCCCAACCAAAACGCTCTTTCGGCCCGCAGCTGACAAGATTGATTCGATCAGATAGGTCGTCGTGCTCTTGCCGTTGGTTCCTGTCACTCCTGTGATCGCAAGTCTTTCAGCGGGACGCTTACAGAAATTGGCACTCAATCGTGCAAGCGCACGGCGACCATGCGGCACTTGCGCCCACGCGAGTCCCATCCGCGGCATCTCGCTCGCAGAATCACTGACGACGGCCACTGCGCCATTCGCGATCGCTTTCTCGATGAACTGATTTCCGTCGCTCGATTCGCCTCGCATGGCGACGAAGACAAATCCCGGCTGGACGCGTCGCGAGTCGTACGCGACACCGGTCACGGGAGGGTTGCCGGTTTGAGAAAGAACCTCGGCTCCTTCCAGGATCTGCTCGAAAGTCATTGTGCTGATTTTATTGCATGAGGCGAGCTGGACTGTTTACTGATGGTGCTAATAGTTGGATTGGCTGCATCGACAAGACCCTGACTTTCCCCAGCAACAAAACCTCAGCGGAACGGGATCATCGTCCAAATTTCACTAGCACTCTCGATCCCGCTGTCACATGACTTCCCGGTGCTGGCGACTGTTCGCGAGCAATACCGTTTCCCACAGGATTCAACTCAAGCCCGCTCTCCTGAGCGGTTTCGATCGCCCCGCGAACGCTCTTCCCGATAAACGACGGAACCTCGATACCACCCTGCTCCACGTCGAGGACCACGGTTCCATTTGCCGGTGACTTTGTAGTCTCAGACGCGGCATCCTGAGGTGGAGCTTCCGCGGCCGACTGAGGGACCGAAAGCGGCTCCTTCTGTTTCAGTGCCGCCGGCACGACCGCACCTAAGGCTGCGGACGGCTTCGCATTCGAGGGCATCTGTAGCGGCGACGCAACAGGCTCTGGTCCGGTTGCGTCGGCTACATCGAGCGCCGACCCCAGATGATCCGGAGAACTCTCATCCAAGTCCGAATCTCTTACTTTGTTTTGTGCCAGCCAGACCTGTCGATTGGGCGGCAATGTCATATCGTGTGGCACGTGCATGTATTCGAGAACCTGCTGGGCAATCCGCTGGAAGACCGGCGCCGCGACTTGTCCGCCCTGATGCAGACCAACCGCCGAATCCAGAATCACCGCGACCACCACCGCTGGATTGTTGATCGGGGCAAAGCCCGCAAACGATCCTACGTACTTTGTACGAGAGTAAGCGCCCGTCGCCGGATCCACTTTCTGTGCCGTCCCGGTCTTTCCGGCGGAGGTATAGCCCTCAAGTACCGCCTTCCTGCCTGTTCCATGCAGCACGACCGCCCGCATCATCTGCCGCATCTCGGCGGCCGTCATCGAGGAGATCACCCGCTGCTCGTTCTGCGGATGAAATGAGATCATCAGCGGCCCACTCTGTGGTTCTGTGGTCGTGGCCACGATTCGCGGCGCGACCCGCACGCCATCGTTCGCAAAAGTCGATACCATCCCAGCTAGCTGGACGGCGGAAATGCCGATTTCCTGCCCCATTGAGATTGCGCCGATGGACACTTTCGACCAGCGGCTCACCGGTTTCGTCATGCCGCGTGTTTCGCCCGGAAGTTCAATTCCGGTCTGCTGCCCAAAGCCATAGGCGCGGATGTAGTGGTAAAGGCGATCTTCGCCTAGGCGCAGGGCGATTTTGATCGCGCCGACATCGCTCGACTCCGCGAGCACGTCCGTCACCGACAGCACTCCGTGGGGCTTGCTGTCGCGAATCCGCATGCCGTTGATGACGATCGATCCCATCTGGCAATCGAACATTTCCTGCGGATTGGTCAGCTTCTCTTCCAGAGCGCCCGAGATTGTGACCAGCTTGAACGTTGAGCCTGGCTCGTAGATGTCGCTTACCGCGCGATTCTTCAGCGCTTCATTGCGAATCTCGCGCTTCACGTTGGGATTAAAAGTCGGACGATTTGCCAGTGCCAGGATCTCGCCAGTGTGTGGATTCTCGACAATCACCGTACCGGCGATCGCCTGGGTATCTTTGATGGCCCGTTCCAACTCGCGTTCGGCGATGTACTGGATCTTTTCGTCGATGGTGAGAACGACGTTGTTGCCAGCTTCAGGCTCCTTTTCGATGCGGCCGAACCACTTCTTGCGCGCGTCAACCGAGATCAGCATCTTGCCAGGCTTGCCTTGGAGTTGATCGTTGTATTCGCGCTCGATCCCGCTCAAGCCTTCGTCGTCGGTGCCGACGTAACCCAGCACCTGCGCCGCCAGTTCACGCTTGGGATAGAAGCGCTTGGATTCTTTCTGGAAGTGGATTCCCTGCAGATTGAGCGAACGAATGCGCTCGATGGTCTCGGAGTTGCCCTTGCGCGCAACCCAGCAAAATGTCTTGCGCGCGCGACAATCGGCCAACATCATGCGGGCGTCTGCGCCTGTAATACGGCTGATCAGGGAGATGGTGTTGGGGAGATCAGGAATTTCGGTTGGCACGGCGAATGCCGAATCGACTTGTACCGACATGGCCAATTCGTTTCCGTGACGGTCGTAGACGAGGCCACGCTTGGCCGAGACGTTGATTGAGCGTTGCTGCTGGTGTTCGGCCCGCTGCTCGAAGTCGCCGTATCGAATGACCTGCAAGTAAACCAGGCGCAGGCAAATGATGCCGAACCAGAGGACGAGCAGTCCTCCGAGAACATACAGGCGACGATTCCCGGCGGTGGACTTACTTGCTGGCACAGTTAGGCGTCCTCGTTACAAAGTGCTGGCGTCCCGGCATTTGGCAGTTAGCATTTGGCACTTGGCACAATGCCAATCTTTCTAAACTCAAATTCGATCTGGCCAAGTGCTAATGGCAAAGTGCCAAAAGCTCCTACAGACAAACATGGCGGCTCACCGAGTCCAGTGACGCCGCCAAAGGTCTTTCCGGGGAAGGGCACTTCATCCTTCCGGGCCGCTAGGCCCGGCTTCTCTATCGCACCGAAATTACAGAGATTGGTACTGCGCTCGCCATTACCGGAGCGCCACTATCGCCCGTCGCATCGAGGCTCATGACTTGTCCAGCCTGCGGAGATTGGAGGCCAAGCTTGCGTGCCATCACATCGATCCGCTCTGGATCGCGCAGGGACGCGTCTTCTAACCGCAGCGCATGATTCATCTCGCCGATACTGTCGCGCTCGATTTTCGCCGACTCGATCTTGTAGCCGTACTCGATGGCCTTGAAGTGTTGCCAGGCGTAGGTCATCACCAGCAGGAAGAGGCAGGCCAGCGCCGTGACGAACTGCCGCATCTCGCGTCCGCGGCGCGGATCTTCCACCTTCACCAGCCGTGAATTGTCGATGGACTTCGCGAAATAGATCTCCGGCGTCCCGATCCAGAAAGACTGCCGTTGGCTCCCCGCCATCACGCCCCGTGCCGCCGCTGCTGCCGCCATTTATGCCACCCCAAGAAGATTTGCGTCTGCCTTAAAGGCTTGGTGATGTTTCGCGTACCACCGCTCCAACTCCGACTCTTCGCTGAGTTCGCGCGCGTGAACCTCGGCCTGTTCCACTGCTTTCATGATTTCGTCAATGATTGTTCCCGTGTACATGAGCCCTTACTCCTCCCTGCTTTGTTCTCTCCGGGACCGCATCGAGAAGATGCCGTCCCGGAAAACCTTGCCCCGGCACGCCTTCCCTGATGCGTGCCGGGCTTCCTTCACCCGGATTTCGTTTCCCCAGCGCAAGAAGCGGTCGCGCTGGGGACCTCCGACGGGTTCTTCGGAGGAAAAGTCTTTTATCCCTGCCGGCGAGACGCCGGCGCTACAACTTTTCTGCGGCTCGCAATTTCGCGCTGCGCGCTCGCGGATTGCGATCGATCTCTTCTGCGCTCGCAGTCGCTGGCTTCTTTGTCAACAACTGGTACATGCCCTGCTTCGCCCCGTCGCGCATCGCGTCTTTCACAATGCGATCTTCCAGCGAGTGAAAGCTGATCACCACCAGCCGACCGCCGGGCTTTATCAGCTGCGGGGCCGTCTTCAGCAAATCCCGCAGGTCGTCTAATTCGCGGTTTACGAAGATTCGGAGAGCCTGAAAGGTTCGCGTCGC
>Ga0126378_10002226_pt1 | contig 14334 bp, 15 predicted proteins | sample PanSoiMetPlot_23_FD_92587 | JGI IMG/M metagenome (GOLD analysis project Ga0126378, IMG submission 92587) | Tropical forest soil microbial communities from Panama - MetaG Plot_23 | ecosystem: Environmental > Terrestrial > Soil > Tropical forest > Bulk soil | place: Panama | collected 2016-02-17 | reverse complement strand
GAAATCTCGCGATAGGCATTCTGGCCGGGCAGCCAGACCTCGATGTCATAGGTCTTGCGCGAGGCAAAACCCATGTCGCCGGAGCAGAGCAGCATCACCCGATAGGCGAGACCGAGACGCTTCAGAATCTCTTCGGCGCAGGCGGTCATGCGCTCGTGCTCCTCGCCGGAGCGGTCGGGATGCGCGATCGAGACCAGCTCGACCTTGTAGAACTGGTGCTGGCGGATCATGCCGCGCGTGTCCTTGCCGGCGGCGCCCGCCTCGGAGCGGAAGCACGGCGTCCACGCCGTGAAGCGCATTGGGAGCCGAGCTTCCTCGACGATCTCCTCGGCGACCAGGTTGGCGAGCGGCACCTCCGCCGTCGGGATGAGCCACAACCCCGTGGTGGTACGAAACAGGTCGTCGGCAAATTTCGGCAGGCTGCCGGTGCCGTAGACCGCGTCGTCGCGGACCAAGAGTGGCGGCGATACCTCGGTGTAACCGAACTCCCGCGTATGGGTTTCGATCATGAACTGCCCGATCGCGCGCTCGAGCCGCGCGAGCTGTCCGCGCAGGACGACGAAGCGCGCGCCCGAGAGCTTGCCGGCGCGGGCGAAATCCATCAGGCCCAGTCCTTCGCCCACTTCCGCGTGATCGCGCGGCGTGAAGGCGAAGCTTGGCGGCGTGCCCTGACGGCGGAGCTCGCGGTTGGCGTCGGCGTCGTGCCCGTCGGGCACGTCGTCCGCGGGAATGTTGGGGATGCCCGCGAGCGCCGCCTCGACCTCGCGATAGCGCTCTGCGGCCTCGGCCTCAAGGGCAGCCTGCCGGTCTTTGCTCGCGGCCACGCCCTTTAAAATCTCGCCGACGTCCTGCCCCTTCGCCTTGGCGGCGCCGATCTCTTTCGAGAGGCGGTTTCGCTCGGCCTGCACGCGCTCAGCCTCGGTCTGCGTCGACCGCCACGTCTTGTCGAGGCGCAGGAGCTCCGGCGATTGTGCCGGCAGCCCGCGCCGCGCGAGGCCTTTGTCGAAGGCATCGGGGTTTTCGCGGATCCACTTGAGGTCGAACATTGGCTACGGCTCGGAGTCGGGCGCGCCGGTTATAGAGGCTAGGCAATCCCGCGTCCATCGCGGGAGCTGGCGCTCGTTAACTGGGGTTGCCTGCGGCGGCGGCCTCGGCCGCCTCCTGCGCTGCCCGTTGCTTCTCGACGAAGCGGCAGGACACGATCGAGAGCTCGTAGAGCGCGAGCAGCGGCACCGCCAGCGAGATCATGCTGAAGACGTCGGGCGGCGTGAGAATGGCCGCCACCACGAAGACGCCGACGATGGCGTAGCGTCGCTTCTCCCTGAGCTGCTGTGCCGTGATCAAGCCGACCCGCGCGAGCAGCGTCAGCAGCACCGGCAGCTGGAACGCGATGCCGAACGCCAGCATGAGGCGCATCACCAGCGTCAGGTACTCGCTCACCTTGGGCATCGCCTGAATCGGCAGCGTATCGGCGCCGCCGGGCGTCTCGAAGCTCAGGAAGAACCGCCAAGCCAGCGGGAAGATGAGGTAGTAGACGACGGCGCCGCCGATGATGAACAGCACCGGCGCCGCGAGCAGATAGGGCAGAAAGGCGCGGCGCTCGTTCTTGTAGAGACCCGGAGCGACGAACAGCCAGAGCTGGCTCGCAACGATCGGAAAGGCGAGGCAGAACGCACCCCAGAAACCGATGCGCAGATTGGTCCAGAATGCCTCGGTGAGGTCGGTGTAGATCAGCTGCAGCTGGTCGCCCTTGAGATGCGCGACCTGCGCCAGCGGCCGGGTCAGGAACCCGTAGATGTCTTGGCTGAAGTAGTAGCAGGGAATGAACATCAGCAGGATCGCCACAATCGAATAGAAGATGCGCTGGCGCAGCTCGATCAAGTGATCGAGCAACGGCATCTTGCCTTCCTCAAGGTCTTTGTCGTCTTGATCGGCCATGTGACTTGCCGGGATCTGCTGCTAAGCCGCTGTCTGTGCGGTCTCGGGTTTCTTCTCCGTGGGTGCCGCAGGCGCGGGCGCGGCCGTTGGAGCGCCCTCGGTGGGCGCACCAGTCTCAGCCGGTAGCGTGGCTGCCTCGCCCGTGCTCCCAGCGGCGGTTTCCGTCGTGCCCGCGGGATGGTTCACGGCATCCGTGAGCTCTGGCGGCTGCAGCGACGCCTGCAGATCGCCCTTGGGATCCACGCTCCGCTCGATCTCGTGGCCGATATCGGTCGCGGCGACCTTCTCGACTTCCGTCTTCGCCGTCTCGACCTCCTTCTTCAGATCCTCGAGCTCGCTCTCGCGGATCATCTGGTCGATGCTGCTCTGAAACTCGCGCGCGACCGCGCGCGCCTTCGCGGCCCATTTCCCGACCGCGCGCAACACCCTCGGCAGATCTTTCGGCCCGATCACCACCAACGCCACGATGGCGATCACGAGCAGCTCCGACCCGGAAAAATCAAACATCGCTAAACCCTGCTCGCTTCTGCTGTCGCTGCTGAAAAGCCGCCGCTCTCACGCAGGACGGTCGGAGATAATGGCAGAAATGGGGATTGAGCGGCAATCTCGCGAGGGTGCCGCCTACGCGCCGCCGCGATGCTCGAGCTCCTGCTCGTCGATGAGTGCCTCGAGTTCCGGCGGGCGCTCCTCCGCTTCGGCCTCTTCGGGCCGCCCCGGCAGCTCCTGGGGCAAGGCGCGCTCGCGCAAGGCGTTGGGGGCGCGGCCGCCGATCAATCCTGCCGCCTTCAGCTCCTCCATGCCCGGCAAGTCGCTGATATCGCCGAGGCTGAAGTGATGCAGGAAGGCTTCGCTGGTACCCCAGGTGACCGGACGGCCGACGGTCTCGCGCCGGCCCTTGGGCACGATCCAGCCGGCCTCCATCAGCGTGTCGAGGGTACCCTTGGAAATCTGCACGCCGCGGATCTCCTCGATCTCGGCGCGGGTCACGGGCTGGTGGTAGGCGACGATCGCCAGAGTCTCTACCGCCGCGCGCGAGAGGCGCCGCTGCACGGTGGTCTCGAGCTTGAGGCGCTGGGCGAGATCGGGCGCCGTGCGGAAGGTCCAGCCGCCTGCGATCCTCACGAGGTTCGCGCCGCGGCTCCGATAGTGGTCCTCGAGCTCGGCGAGGAGTGCCGCCACGTCGCTGCCCTCGGGCAGGCGATCGGCGATCTCCGTCTCGGTGACGGGTGCCGCGGAGGCGAACAGCAATGCCTCGACGAGGCGCAGGGATTCGACGTGGTCGGGCTGGGTCATGGCGTCATGTCGCCGGCGTGAGCGGCGGGCTCCGAAGATAGATGGGACCGAAAATCTTGTCCTGCCGGAGCTGCAGCCGGCCGTCGCGGACCAGCTCCAAGCTCGCAGCGAAGGTGGCGGCGATCGCCGAGCGTCCAACTAACCCCAACCGCAGATTGGGCGGCAGGAAGCTCGCTAGCGTGCGCCACTCCGGCATGCGGCCGAGATAGCGCTGCAGCCGATGCAGGGCGTCGTCCATGGAGTAAAGCTCGGCGGGCTCGATATGCAGCACGGCGGTTTCCGCCCGCGCACGGCCATCGCCATAGGCCTTGAACAACTCGAACAGGGTCACGTCGTAGACTTTGTGGCGCACCACCGGAATGCCCTCGGGTGCGCCGCGGCGGAACACGTCGCGGCCCAGTTGCGGCCGCGCCATCAGCCGCGCGCCCGCCTGCTGCATCGCCTCGAGCCGCCGCAGCTGGTAGGTGAGCGTGGCCGCCAGTTGCTCGCCGCTGGGCTCGTCGTCAGGCTGCGGTTCCGGCAGCAGCAGGCGCGATTTCAAATAGGCGAGCCATGCCGCCATCACGAGATAGTCGGCCGCGATCTCGAGCTTGAGCTGGCGCGCCGCCGCGATGAACGCGAGGTATTGGTCCGCGAGCTGCAGCATCGAGATCCGCGTAAGATCGACCTTCTGGTCGCGCGCCAGGTTCAACAGGAGATCGATCGGCCCCTCGTAGCCGTCGAGGTCGACGACCAGCTCCTCGCCGGGCATCCGTACGCGCTCCGCCGGCTGCTCAAAGTGTTCGTCGATGCCGGTCATCAACCGTTTCCGGTCAGAGCGAGCACCAGGTCGTAGACCAGCGCGACCGGGCGCGCGATGAGGTAGGAGATGATGTTCACTTGCCCGTGGGTAGCGTAGGGGATGATCAACACCACGGCGATGAGGATCAGCATCCCGTAGCGCTCGACGCGCGCGTAGCGGATCGCAAGCGGGTGCGGGAGCAAACCAACGGCGACCCGACCGCCGTCGAGGGGCGGCAGCGGGATCATGTTGAACACCGCCAGGATGACGTTCAGGACAATCATGTTCTCGAGGTTTTCGAGCGTCCACTCGGCGACGCCCTCGGGCAGCAGCGGCAATAAGTGCGCGGCAAGCCCCGCGGCGAGCGCCATGAGTATGTTGGCCGCTGGCCCGGCAGCGGCCACCCAGATCATGTCCCGCTTCGGATTGTGGAGCGCGCTGAAGTTTACCGGCACCGGCTTCGCATAGCCGAATTTGATCGGCGATCCGCTCAGGATGAACATCGCCGGCAAGATTATCGTGCCGAAGAGGTCGATGTGGCTGAGTGGATTGAGCGTGACCCGGCCCAATCGCCAGGCAGTGTCGTCACCCAGTCGATGGGCGACGTAGCCGTGCGCCGCCTCGTGGAGCGTGATCGCGAGGATCACAGGAAGCGTCCAGACCGAGACCCCGTGCAGGAAGGCGTCACCGTTCATGCCGCGGGCCCCCCGAGCAGGGCGTCGAGTCGGGATTCTGCGGCGCGCCGGTCCAGCGGCGCGCGCGCGTGCCGGCGCGTCTCCGCGCGATCGATGCGTCGTCGCGCCTCCGGCGTCAGTGGCGCAACCGCGGCGGCGACATCCGCCATCTCGGCGGAATCGCCGTTACAGTGGAGCGCGAGGTCGCAACCCGCGGCGAGCGCGCGCGCAGCGCGCGCGCCAATCGGCCCACCTAGCGCATTCATGGAGAGATCGTCCGATACCAACACGCCATCGAAGCCCATGCTATCCCGAATGACCTCGCGAATCACCAGCGCCGACAGGGTCGCGGGCGCGTCCGCATCGACGGCGGTGTAGACGATGTGCGCGGTCATGGCCCACGGCATATCGGACAGCGCGCGAAACGGTGCGAAATCCGTCGCCTCGAGCTCGGCGCGAGGCACGATCACCCGCGGCAGCGCATCGTGGCTATCGACGCTGGCGCGGCCGTGGCCGGGAATGTGCTTGATCACCGGCAGAACGGCGCCCTCGAGCAGCCCGTCGCATGCCGCCTTACCCAGGCGCGCGACCTCGCGCGGGTCGTTCGAATAGGCGCGGTCGCCAATCACGGGGTCGGCCCCGACTTGCGGCACGTCCAGCACGGGCAGGCAATCGACGGTGACGCCGAGCGCCGCGAGGTCCTCGGCAATGAGGCGAGCGGCCAAATGCACGGCCTCGCGCGCCCGCTCGCCGCCGAGCGCGCCCAGCGTCGCCGCTGCAGGATACGTGCGCCAGTTGGGCGGCTGCAGCCGCGCCACGCGGCCACCCTCCTGATCGATCAGCACGGGTGAGTCGGATCGTCCGGTCGTCTCGCGCAGCTCACGCACCAGCGCGCGGACCTGATCAGGCGCCTCGCAGTTGCGTTTGAACAGGATGAAACCGACGGGATCCGCGTCCCGGAAGAACGCGCGCTCCCGCGGGCTCAGCGAGGATCCGGCACAGCCGAAGATGACGGCGCTGGGCTCACGGCTTGGCAATGATGCACCCCACGCCGCGCTGGCGAAGCTGCGCGCAGAGACGCTCGGCCTGACCCGCGTCGGCGATCGGACCCACGTGGATGCGGTAGAACACGCCGCGATCGCCAAGGTCGGCGCGATCCACCGACACCGAGAGCGAACCGACGAGATCGTTATTCTGCCGCTTGATCCGGTCCCATTCGCTCTTCGCGATCTCCGGCGTCTTGACCGCCCCCACTTGCAGCCGATATCCGGTCCCGCCGCTCGGTGCCGGTAGGGCCGCCGTCTGGGGTGGCGGCAGCGCCATCACGGCCGGTGCAGGCGGGGGCGTCGCGGTCGTCGCCTGCGGAGCCGCCACAGCGACCGCTGGTGCGGTGGCCGGAGGCGGCGGATTGCTGGTCGTCGCGGGCCGCGGCAGCGGCGTTTCTGGCGGCGGCAAGAGCCGCTCCACCGGCATGTTGCCCGTGGGATTGAAGACGAACCGGTCACGGTTCGGGATCTCCATCCCGCCGGGATCGTCAGGCTTCACCTTGATGGGATCGGTCTCTGCGCGGATCAGTGGGATCACGCTCGAGGGCGCGCGGCCGATGCTCAGCCGATAACCGATCCAAAGACCGCCGGCGCTCATCGCCATGACGCCGATCGCCAATACCACCGCCAGGCCTCGATGCGAGCGCCGCCTGATCCGGCGGTACGGCATCGCCCCGTGCTGCGTGGTTTCCATGGGCTCGAAATACGCCATCAGCGCATCTCCTCCACGGGCTCGACCCCGAACACCCCAAGACCGGACGCGATCACGTGCTTGATTCCCTGCACCAGCGCGAGCCGCGCCTTCGTGAGCTCGGGTTCCTCCGCGATCAGAAAACGCAGAGTCGGCTCCTCCTTGCCCTTGTTCCATAGCATATGGAACTCGGCTGCGAGGTCCTGCAGGTAGAAGGCGATCCGGTGCGGCTCGTGAGTCTCTGCCGCGCTTTCAACGAGTCGCGGCCAGCCGGCGAGCCGTTTGATCAAGTTCAGCTCCTCCGGCGCCACGAGCCGCGCGAGGCGCGAGTCCGCCAGCGACTCGGAGGCCAGTTCCGCCGCCCGAAACTGCTCCGCGGCCAGCCGCAGCACCGAGGCCGAGCGCGCGTGGGCGTACTGGACGTAGAAGACCGGATTGTCCTTCGACTGCTCCGTCACCTTCGCGAAATCGAAATCGAGCGGCTGGTCGTTGCGGCGTGTCAGCATGATGAAGCGCACGACGTCGCGGCCGACCTCCTCGATCACGTCGCGCAGGGTGACGAAGGTGCCGGCGCGCTTCGACATCTTCACGGGCTCGCCGGCTTGCAGCAGGGTGACCAGCGCGCAGAGCTTGACGTCGAGCGCGTCGCGCCGACCGCTGATAGCGGCCACCGCGGCATTGATGCGCTTGACCCAGCCGGAATGATCGACGCCCACCACGTCGACCAGCAGCGAGAAGCCGCGGCTGAGCTTGTCGAGGTGGTAGGCGATGTCGTTGGCGAAATAGGCGAAACTGCCGTCGGCCTTGCGGATGGGACGGTCGACATCGTCGCCGAATGCGGTCGAGCGGAACAGCAGCTGCTCGCGCGGCTCCCAGTCCGCGGGCTGCTTGCCCTTGGGCGGCTCCAGCACGCCGCGATAGAGCAGGCCGCGCTCGTCGAGGGTCTTGAGGGCACGATCGACCGCGCCCGCCTCCACCAGATGGCGCTCGGCGCTGAACACATCCATGCGGATGCCGAGCGCCGCGAGGTCCTCGCGGATGCTGGTCATCATGGCCTCGACCGCGAAGCGCCGCACCTCCGGCAGCCACTTCGGCTCGGCCTCGGCGAGCCACTTCTCGCCGTCGCGCGCCGCCAACGCCTGGCCCACCGGCTTCAAATAATCGCCGGGATAATACCCGGAGGGGATCTCGCCGATGGTCTCGCCCAGCGCCTCGCGGTAGCGAAGGTACGTCGAGCGCGCGAGCACATCGACCTGTGCGCCGGCATCGTTGATGTAGTACTCGCGCGTGACCTCAAAGCCGGCCTTGGCGAGCAGGCCCGCGAGCGCGTCGCCCACCACCGCGCCGCGGGCATGCGCGGCGGTCAGCGGCCCTGTCGGATTGGCGGAGACGAACTCCACGTTGACCCGGCGCCCCTGCCCCATCCGGGAGTCGCCGTAGGCGGTGCCCGCGCGCAGAACCTCGGCGAGCCGCGCGTGCCAGAATCTGTCGACCAGTCTCAGATTGAGGAAGCCGGGACCGGCGACTTCGGCGGATGTGACGTCGGCGTGGGTGCGCAGCCGCTCGGCGAGCTGCTGGGCGAGCTCGCGCGGATTCTTCCCGGCGGACTTCGCCAGCACCATCGCGGCGTTGGTCGAGAGATCGCCGTGGCTCGCGTCGCGTGGCGGCTCGACGGCGATGCGCGAGAGGTCGAGGCCCCCTGGCAGCGCACCTGCCTTGGCGAGCGCCAGCACCTCCGCCGCTACCACGTCATGGAAATGTGCGAACAGGTTCATCATGGCTTCGCGTAGCGATCGAACAAGCGGGCGTGCTCGTCAAGGGCGAAGCGGTCGGTCATTCCCGCGATATAGTCGGCGACCACGCGCGCCGTCGCCGGCGTACCCGCACCATCCGCTTGCTGACGCCACTCCGTGGGCAGGCATTGCGGCTCCAGGTGCAGGAGCTGAAACAGCTCGCGCACTGTCCGGCGCGCCTTCGACGTCATGCGGTTGACGCGATAGTGCCGGTACATCCGCTCGAACAGGAAAGTCTTCAGCGCCTTGTCGTTGGCGCGCATCGTCTCGGAGAACGCCACGGCCGCGGCGCCGAGATGGCGCACATCCTCGGTCCTCTTCAGCCGCGCGTTGGTAATCCGTCGGTGTGTCTCCGAGAGCAAGTCGCTCGCCATGCGATCGATCAGGCGACGGATCGATTCATGCACGAGACGGGTCCCGTCGAGGCTCGGATATTTCTGCCGCACCTCGCGGAACACCGGTCCCACCAGCGGGACCGCGTCGAGGTCTGCCACCGTGAAGAGTTCAGCACGCAATCCGTCGTCAATATCGTGGTTGTTGTAGGCGATGTCGTCGGCGAGCGCAGCGACCTGGGCCTCGGCGCTAGGCCAGGTCGCGAGCTCGAGGTCATGCTCGCGCACGTAAGCGGCGATGCTCGGGGGCACCGGCCGCCCGATGGCGCCCCCCACCAATGGCCCATTATGCTTGACCGTCCCCTCGAGTGCCTCCCAGGTGAGGTTGAGGCCGTCGAACTCGGCGTAGCGGCGCTCGAGCCGCGTCAGGATCCGCAGCGTCTGGTCGTTGTGCTCGAAGCCGCCGAAGGGGCGCATCGCCTCGTCGAGCGCCTCCTCGCCCGCGTGGCCGAAGGGGGTATGACCGAGGTCGTGGGCAAGCGCCACCGCCTCCGCCAGGTCCTCGTTGAGCCCGAGCGCCCGGCTCATGCTGCGCGCGATCTGCGCCACCTCGAGGCTGTGGGTGAGGCGCGTGCGGTAGTGGTCGCCTTCGTGGTTGACGAACACCTGGGTCTTGTATTCGAGGCGCCGGAACGCCGTTGAATGGATGATTCGGTCGCGGTCGCGTTGAAACACCGAGCGGGTCGGGCTCTCGGGTTCTCGGTGGAGCCGTCCCCGGCTCTGCTCGGGATGCGTGGCGTAGGGTGCAAGCGCGGCGGTGCTCATGGGCCCGCAAGCTACTCGCGTGTCCCCTCCCCTGGCAACGCTACCCGCCGGTTTGACAATGAGGCGATAGCACTTACATTGACGGTACCCACGTTGTTCGAGCGCGCATCATCCCCATGGCCGAAGACGGCAACATCACCGGACTGCATGTAATCCTGACCGAGAGCGCAGCGAAGCGCATCGCTGAGCTCAAGGTGCAGGAGAACGTGCCCAGCGCGTTCCTGCGCCTCGCCGTTTCCGGCGGCGGCTGCTCCGGCTTCCAGTATGGCTTCAGCTTCGACGACCAGCGTCACGAGGACGATGCGCTCTTCGAGCGCGATGGCGTCGGCCTGGTGGTCGACACCACCTCCCTCGAGCTGGTGAACGGCGCCGAGATCGACTTCGTCGAGGACCTCATGGGCGCAGCCTTCCAGGTCCGCAATCCCAACGCCAGCTCCTCCTGCGGCTGCGGCAAGTCCTTCGCGATCGGCTAGCGGCGCTGCGACTCCCGAGAGCGGACGCGCGCCCATGAAGATCGCCACCTGGAACGTCAATTCGATCAAGGTGCGGCTCCCTCATGTGCTGAGCTGGCTCGAGAGCGCGCAGCCGGACGCGCTTTGCCTTCAGGAGATCAAGTGCACGGCCGAGGAGTTTCCCACGCTCGAATTGAAGGGGCTCGGTTACCACGCGGCCATCTTGGGCCAGAAGACCTACAACGGCGTGGCACTGTTGACCAAGGAGGCGCCGCAGGACGTCCGGATCGGGCTCGACGACGACCCCAAGGATACGCAGTCCCGCTACATCGAGGCGACCGTCCGTGGCGTGCGCATCGCCTCGATCTACCTGCCGAACGGCAATCCCGTCGAGAGCGACAAGTTCCCGTACAAGCTGGCCTGGATGGAGCGGCTGATGACCCGGGCGCGCGAGCTGCTCGCGGGCGAGATACCGGCGGCGCTGGCGGGCGACTACAACGTGGCGCCCGCCGACGCGGACGTTTATGACCCCGAGGCCTGGCGCGGCGACGCGCTCTGCCGGCCGGAGTCGCGTCGCGCCTTCCGCGCGCTCTTGCACGCCGGCTTTACGGACGCCTTCCGGGTGTTCCACCCGGAACCTCATCGCTACAGCTTCTGGGATTATCAGGCCATGCGGTGGAACCGCGACGAAGGCTTGCGCATCGATCATGTGCTGCTGTCGCCGCAAGCCGCCGACCGGCTCGTGGCGGCGGACATCGACAAGGCGCCGCGAGGGCGCGACAAGGCCTCCGATCACACGCCGGTCTGGTGCACGCTCGGGGACAGCTGAGAGCGGGTTAGAACTTCAAGCCGTAGCGTAGGCGGTAGGTGCCGATCGGGCCGCCGCGCTCGCTGCCGTCGGTCGGGCGCGCTTCCTCCACGCTGAGCGAGAAGCTGTTCGCACGGTCCAAGCGATAACCCAGCTCGACACCGCCATGCAACATGAAGGGCGCATTATAGGCCCGCGGCCCGGCCTCCTCGAACGCCGGCGTGCGCTGCGCGAGCACAGAGCCGCCCAATCCCAGCGATCCGTAGAAGCCGGTGGCGTCACCGATGTCCACGCTGAGGCCAAGGTAGCTTCGCTGTGTGCCGCCGCCGGTGAGCCCGAGCGGGCTCAGCTGCGGGGTGCGCGGCGTGAACACGAAGTGCTGTTTCGGGTTGTCCGAGAGGCTCAGCATCATGGCGTAGCTGGGCTCGTCCCCGGTGAGGCCGCCGCCCGAAGTCGTGGGTTGCTGGAGGCCCGTGCGAAAATCGGGCAAGGGCACGGAGCCCCAGACCAGCTTGAGCCCGCCGACATAGCCGCCGGGCGATACTCCGTCGGCACGCGCGGACAGCCCGCCAGCGATCAAGATCGCGAGCGCGGCGGCGAGGCCGAGGGTCTTCCCCCACGAGCGCATCAGCGGCGGCTCCTGTTCGGCCGATGAGCCATGTTGCAGTCGAGCCGCTCGACCGCCTCGGGGGCAGGCGCCGTGAGCGTGGCACCTACAATGCCGCGCTCGCTACGTGTCCAGATGATCTCGGCCACGACCGTGCAACTCCTGCTCATCTCCACCATATGGAGGTGTCCCTCAACCCCATCCCCAACCGCCAGCGCCAGATCCGGATCACCCAGGGGCGGCACGGGATATCGCCAATGGTGGCGAAATTCTACCCGTCCGATACTGAAATGGGAATTCATGAAGGGCATGCCAACGCCCTCCCGCGGCATCGTGTCGTTTTGATCGTTAACGAACCGGTCCGGTCGGTCTATGCACCGAATGGCGGGCCGAACGGCCGCAGCCGGATACCTGGCCGGAGCCGCTTGAACGGAAAGTCCGCAGGATCCGCCAGCATGGCACCGGGCGCCTTCACCACCAGGATGTCCTGGGCGATGGGCGCGAAGTCGGCCCGGAAGTGCACCGAACTCTTGAGCGCCAGGATGCGGGTCGTGGTGGGCTCGACCCCCAGGTGCCGGAAGATCGCCTGATCCGCGGCCTGGACCTTGCGGGTGGCGGTCACCACGCGGACGCCGCCGATGCGAAGCAATGCCATGGGGCCGAGCTTCATGCAGGCACCGCCATACATCGGGCCGGTACCCATAAACTCGCCGTTTCCAAGAGCTTCGACCGCGAAGCTCGCATGGAATGGACGCTGGCCGGGAGCACCGGATCTGCCGCCGAGGTCGAGTGTGATGGCGGCGCCCTTCCCCGCCGCGTGCGCCGCCGCTGCCGATTCCGGGTCCCACATCACTGCGAGGGCGGCGTCGGGTGCCTTCGCGCGCACCAGAGCCTCCAGCAGCCCGACCGTGTCGGAGGAACCGCCCGCACCTGGATTGTCCTGGGTGTCCGCGAGCACGATCGGCTTGCCAGCGGGGCGCCGGAGCGCCTCGCTGACCCCTTCCTCGGCGTCACAGATCCGGCCGGCAAATTCACCTTCTCGCCGGCATATCGCCTCCGTCAGCGCCTGGACGGCGGCGCGCGTCCGCCCGGCATCCTCGCCATAGCCGAAGATGGCCCCGCCGCAATCTGGGAAATCCGCCGCTGGAAACCCTGGCGTGAACGACAGTAGGACGCCGGTTTCACTCTCGAGCCGCTCGAGGTCGCTATAGACGGCGCCGCCGGGCTCGGTCATCGTGCACTGCCACGGGAGGGGAATGAGGAACGGCAATGCTTCCAAAGCCTTCTGTGGCTTTCTTCGACCGGAAAGCAAGTTGTGGAGGACCTCGGCCGCACGCCTGCCCGTCGCCGCCATATCGATGTGTGGGTAGGTGCGATAGGCCACCATCACATCTGCCATATCAATCATCTGCTGGGTGACGTTCGCGTGCAGATCGAGGCTCGTCACGACCGGCATGTCGGCACCGACGGCAGCGCGGATGCGGCGCAGCAACTCGCCCTCTCCGTCGTCGAGGTGCTCGGTCACCATCGCGCCATGAAGGTCGAGGAAGATGCCATCGAGGGGCCCGGCGGCCCGCAGATCGTCCAGCATCATCCCGACGATGCGCTCGTAGGCGTCCTCGGTTACCTGGGCGGAGGGTGTGGCCGCAGCCCAAACGAGCGGAACGAGGGTGTGGCCATGGCCCCGGAGCACCTCGATCCCGCCGGCGATCGGGAGGTTCATGCCCGGGAACGTCTGGAAGAAGGCCTCCCCACGCTGGATGCCCGGCCAGCCGCCACCGCGCAAGAACTCGTCGTAGGTCGCCTTAAGCGGCGCAAAAGTATTGGTCTCGTGGTGCAGCCCGCCGACCGCGATACGCGCCATCATCCGCTCCCGTTCGCGGGCGGGTACCGGTGCCGCCCACTATGAATGTCCTCGACGGCCCAATGCCGGCCTCCCTTCTCAGCCCCGGCATAGCAGGGACCCACGGGAACCTTGCCGAGCCCGCCGGGGAGATCGAGGACGTAACTGGGCTGACAGAGCCCGGAGACGCGACCGCGCAACCGCCGCATCAGCGCCTGCCCATGCCGGAGATCGACCCTGAAATGATCGGTGCCGCGTGCGAGGTCGGGATGGTGCAGGTAATACGGCTTGACGCGCGCGGCGACGAGCCCGCGGAACAAGCGTTCGAGCACCGCCGCATCGTCGTTCACGCCCCTGAGCAGCACAGTCTGCCCAATGAGCGGGATGCCCGCGCGCACCAGCCGCCGACAGGCGGTCCGAAACGCCGGTGTGAGCTCGCGCGGGTGATTGGCATGGATCGCGACGTAAACTGCCGTCTGCGCCCCGAGCGCGGCGATCAGGCGCGCCGTCACGCCGGCGGGATCGACCACGGGAACTCGGGTATGGAACCGGATCACTTGCACGTGCTCGATCTCGTCGAGCACGCGCACGATACCGGCGAGGCGGCGCGGCGACAGCAGGAACGGGTCGCCGCCGGTGACGATCACCTCCCAGATCTCCGGCCGCGTTCGAATGTAGTCGAGCGCAGCATCGAGCTCGGCTCGCGTGAGGACGTCACCCTCCGGCCCGACTTGCTCGCGGCGGAAGCAGAAGCGGCAATAGACGGGACACGCGTGTAGCGGCTTCAAGAGAACGCGGTCGGGATAGCGGTGCACGATGCCTTTGACCGGCGAGAACCGCTCATCGCCGATGGGATCCGCGCGCTCCTCTGGCGTGACCACCAGCTCCGCCAGATCCGGCACGAATTGTCGCGCGATGGGGTCGGCGGGATCGGCCGGGTCGATCAGCTCCGCGATCGCCGGCGTAATCGCGACGGCATAATGCTCGGTAACGCGCTCGAGCGCCGCCGCGCGCGCCTCGGGCAGGAGACCGCGCGCGGTCAGGTCGCGGATCCGTCGTAGAGACCGTCCCGCCATCAGGTATCCGCGTAGACGTGTGTCTCGGCGCGGGCGCCCGGATGGGTGACCGCGCCCCTCTCGGCGTCACCCACGGTCTGGGCATAGCGCCAGAGCGCGCCCGACTGGAAATCGTGGCGGCGCGGCTTCCAGTGCTTCTTGCGCTCGACGAGCTCCGCGTCCGAGAGCTCGACCG
>Ga0126378_10002225_pt1 | contig 14341 bp, 16 predicted proteins | sample PanSoiMetPlot_23_FD_92587 | JGI IMG/M metagenome (GOLD analysis project Ga0126378, IMG submission 92587) | Tropical forest soil microbial communities from Panama - MetaG Plot_23 | ecosystem: Environmental > Terrestrial > Soil > Tropical forest > Bulk soil | place: Panama | collected 2016-02-17 | reverse complement strand
GTAGTCGGAGGACAAAATCCTTCGGCAGATGAGGAGCTACTCTTCCTTTGGTTCGGGTGGGGCGGCTGGCACTGGCGTTACTGGATCAGGCACAACGTATCCGACCTTGCCGGCCTGGATCTCATCTTGTGCGATACGACATGCTTTGCGGGAGTCGGTTTCGACCAGTGCACTCGCGCCTCCCTGAAGCTGGCGCGCGCGGCGGGCCGCGACGAGGATGTAACGATACTTGCTATCGAACTCTTTCGTGGGTTCCATTCCTGATGTACCTCAGAGGTTGGTCCTGAACGATTGCAAAACGGGTTGAACCTTTTCGTGACTCCTGGCCAGCAAACACCCCTCAGCGATGCGGGCCAGTTCTTGATCTTCCGCGGTGAGCGCCTTCCCTGAGCGACGCGTTCGCTCGGAGAGGACAATGGCTTTCAACTCGTCTACTGCTCTCTCCAGGATCGTGTTGACGAGAATATAGCTGTATTTCTTGTAATTCACAATCTCCTTCTCCGCGTCCTCAAGTCTTCGCTCTATTACTTTAGGGTCCATCTTTTCCGTCAGACTGCGACGACGCAGACGACGCTCGAGAATCTCCCTATTTGGCGGCATCACGAAGATGCTGACAGCATCAGGAACCTTCTTCCGCACTTGTTCCGCACCTTGAACGTCGATGTCGAGCAACAAATCCTTGCCACTCGTCTTTGCATCTTCAAGAAATCGACGGGCCGTCCCATAGTAGTGTCCGAAGACTTCTGCGTGTTCCAGAAATTTGTCCTCAGCAATCATGCGCTCAAACTCTGGGCGTGAGACGAAGTAGTACTCACGTCCATTTTGCTCGCTGCCGCGAGGCGGTCGCGTGGTGTAGGAGACCGAGAATTCCAGGTTAGGCACAATCGAGCGAAGTTCGTTCACCAATGTAGATTTGCCCGATCCAGAGGGTGCGGAAATGATGTAGAGAATGCCTGCCATTTAGGGATTCGAGAATAGATCAGTCGGTTCTTGCTTCATTCCACGTTCTGCACTTGCTCCCTTGCCTTCTCAATCTCTGACTTCATCAAGAGTCCTAATTCCGTAATGCGCAGGCCCTCGCCAGCAACTCCAGCGGTCTTTGAAAGGAGCGTGTTAGCTTCCCGATTCAGCTCCTGTAACAGAAAGTCTAATTTCTTGCCCGCTTCGCCGGCCGAATCGAGAAGGGAATAGAAGTGCTTGATGTGGTTCTCAAGCCTTACAACTTCTTCCTGGATGTCACTCCGTTCCGCGAGCATCGCGGCTTCTTGCAGCACACGATCAGGATCGATGCGGCCGGCAATCAGCTCATTCATTCGTGACTGAACTTTCTCCAGATAGGCGCGGGAGACAAGCGCGCGCAACTTGCCGATTTCTGAAACCGCATGCGATAGCCCTTCCATGCGCTCGCGCAGTTCCCGATCTACTCCGCGTCCTTCCTCTTCTCGCATGTGATTTAGACGCTCGATTAGTTCTTGCATCCGCTCCAGAATCACCTGTTCGGTCGTTTCATCCAGCGTAGTTGAATCTCCTGAAAGCGCACCGGGCGTGCGCAGAATTACGTTGAGATCAGGTTGCGCAACGATACCCAGGCGCTCCGCCGCTTCGCGGAAAGCACTCACATATCCCTCGACCAGAGCATGGTTCAACTGGAATCCACCCGCGCCGCCGTGTTGCAGGGATAACGCTACTTCGATGTGCCCGCGCGCTATTTTCTCCTTGAGAATGCGGCGCATCTTTAACTCAAGAGCCGTTGCTTCCACTGGAATGCGGAAGTGAAGATCAAGGAAGCGATGGTTCACCGACTTCAGACTCAGAGAAAACGAGGTCCGGTCATTCACCTGGTGCGTGAGCTGGGCGTATCCGGTCATCGATCGGACAGGCATTCTTAGCAGAACTCCTCGAGAGCTGAGCTTACTTCACGACCGCGACATTATCGACTTCGACGAATTGAAGATTGTACAAGCGCTGATAGGTTCCAAAGCGTTGCAGCAGCTCATGATGAGATCCCATATCGGTGATGACGCCCCCCTCCATCACGATAATCCGGTCTGCACTGCGCACAGTCGAAAGACGATGTGCGATCACAAACGCCGTTCGGTCCTGCATCAGGTTCTGCAGCGCCGACTGAACCAGAACCTCGGATTCGGCATCGAGCGCCGAGGTCGCTTCATCAAGAATAAGGATGGGAGAGTTCTTGAGGATCGCCCGCGCAATTGAGATTCGCTGCTGTTCGCCTCCAGAGAGCCGCATTCCACGCTCGCCGATTACAGTGTCATATCCCGCAGGCATGCGCATGATGAAGTCGTGAGCCAGTGCAGCTTTCGCGGCCGCCTCCACCTGCTGTTGAGGCACACTCGGACGCCCATAAGCGATGTTGTTGCGAACGGTATCATTGAACAACACCGTCTCCTGGGTGACCGTGCCGATCTGGCTGCGTAGCGAGCGCACGGTTACATCGCGCACATCGTGGCCGTCTACGAGAATTGCGCCTGCGTTTACGTCGAAGAAACGCGGCAGCAGACGCACGATCGTTGACTTTCCCGCTCCACTGGGTCCAACGATGGCCACAATCTCTCCGGCCTTGACCTCCAGATTGATATTGCGGAGGACCTGGTGCGACCCCTCTTCGTCGTCATAGGAAAAATCAACGCCCTCGAAGCGAATACTCTGCTTGAACGCTGGCAGATTGATCGCATTTGGCTTGTCTTTGACATCGTCTTGCACTTCCATGAAGTCAAAGATTGCCGACGATGCTCCCAACGCCTGCTGAAAGTTGTTATAGAACTGCGCAAACTTGCGCACGGGATCGTAAAGTTTGAAGACCGCGACGATAAACGTGAGAAAAGCGCCTTGTGTGAATGCCTGATGCCGAATCTGATCGCGACCAAGCAGAAGCAATAGAGCGATCGCGATCGCACCAATCACGTCCATCAGTGGAGAGCTGATCGCCTGCGCGCTCACCGATCTGAGATTGGCGCGGAAGAGTCGCCGTGAAGCTCCGCGAAATCGCATCGTCTCCCAAAGCTCCATATTGAAGGCTTTTACGATTCGATTTCCGGCGATAGTCTCGTGCAGCAGATGCTGAATCTCAGCGAGCTTGTCTTGCCCCCTTCGTGTAGTGTGGCGCACGTTTCGCCCGATTCGTCGCGCCGACGTAATCACCACCGGTACAAAAAGCAACAGCACCCAGGCGAGTTTGCCTCCAAACACAATGACAACGCCAACGGTAAAGATGAGCGTAAATAACTGCTGAAGGAACTCCGCCAGCACCGAGGACAACGCATATTGCACGCGTTCCACGTCGTTAATGATGGTGGAAAGCAAAGCTCCAGTGGAGTGCTTCGAGAAGAACTTCACTGAGCGCCGCAGAATTGAATCGTAGAGTTCATTACGCAGGTCGGTGATCATGCCGAATCCGGCATAGCTCACCAGGTACGTGCCTGCATAATCGCAAATGGCTTTGATAATCGTAGCCCCAACCAGCGAGAGCGCCACCATCGTCCAGGCATTGTGAAATTGGGCAGGAAGAAACGAATGCAGATAGACTGGCCCGCGTCCCGGAATTTGGAACAGCAACACGTCGCGGCCGACGGACTCGGGATTAAGCACGCGATCAAAGATCGGCCGAATCAGGATGACGCGAAACGCATCGAGCAGCCCAACCGCCGCAAGCAAGATGACCGATGCAAGCACCGCCAGCGAGTACGGACGCACGTAATGAAGGAGTCGCAACAAGCGACGCGCATGCATGGCGGGTTTCGATGGATCGGAATTCAATCGCGAAGTGGCCGTGAATCCTTATTGTAATTGCGCAGTAACGCTAAGAATGGCTTAAGAGAGGGTCTTTCTGCAACGCCGGAGGCGTAGGAGTGTTCTGCATGACACTAGAGTTTTTCTTCCCCTCAGCAGCCGCGTGCAGTATGCTTCTCGATCCAAGACTACAGTCTTGAGGCCAGCGTGAAAAGCAACCGGAAGGTCTTTTACGGTTGGTGGATAGCCGTCGTCGCGGGGATAGCCTGCATGCTCGGCGGTCCTCCGATACTCGTCTTCTCGTTCCCGGTATTTCTCAAAGCTCTGACCAAGGAATTCCACGCCAGTCGATCTGCTGTCTCGCTCGCGTTTGGTTTGCACAATATCGTCTCGGCAGTAGGCGCTCCCCTCTTCGGACGCCTGGTCGATCGAGTGGGATCACGACGAACAGTCATCCCCGGCACAATGCTCCTGGCCATCCTCCTGATTGGGAACAAAGTTATCACTATTAGCATTTTGGGAATTTATATCTTTAATATGTTCGGAGCTCTGACCGGAATGGGAGCCGGCCCGATACCGTACTCCAACATTATCTCCAGATGGTTCGACAAGCGCAGAGGCTCCGCTTTGGCCGTCATGATGCTGGGACTAGGAACCGGAGCAGTGGTGATGCCTTCTCTTGTCCAACGCCTTATCACATCCTATGGATGGCGCACTGCATACTCGATCTACGGTTGTGCCATGCTGCTCATCGCACTGCCCGTCGTCGTTGCTTTCCTGCGCGATTCTCCATCAGAGATGGGCCTACTGCCCGACGGCGCCCCTGCTTCATCTTCGTCCGATAAGCCGGACAAGCTCGCAGGCTTGTCCTGGCGTCAGGCCCGCCGCACCCAGACATTCTGGGTAATGGTTTCCGCGTTTTTTCTGCTGGGAGCGAGCGTGCACGCGTGCGTTCTTCATCTTGCGGCGATGCTCACGGATCGTGGAGTCGCAACGCAAACTGCGGCATTGGCAAGTTCAATTGCAGGGGCAGGACTACTACTGGGCAGAGTCGCCTCCGGGTTTTTCCTGGACCGATACGTCGGATCTCGAGTCGCAATCTGCTTCTCAAGCGGCGCAGCCGCCGGAGTTTTGTTGCTTTTGTTCGGGCAAGGCGCAGTGGCATTCGTAGGCGCGCTGCTCGTCGGACTCGGTATGGGAGCCGAAGGTGATCTCATCGCTTACCTCACGAGTCGCTATTTCGGACTCAAGGCTTTCGGGGAACTCTATGGCTATGCATTTGGCACCTTCGTGTTAGCTGGCGCGTGTGGGGCACTGCTCATGGGTATCGGATTCGACCGGACAGGGTCGTATACTGTGCCGTTGCTCGGCTTCCTCACAGCCATCGTCGTTGCCATTGTCCTCTTCAGTCGTCTTGGCCCGTATCGCTATGGTGTGAGCGAGCCAGCTTACGTGCAGGCGAACCGCAAAGTCGCCACTGCAGCGTCGTAGACACCGCACGACCGAAGGACGCCATGCCCCCAAAAGCGAAAACTACTTCCGCTCAACCTGCTCCATCGAACCCTGGCCCACTGCTTCGCATCATGCTGGAGAGCTTGGCTCTCCACCAATCTCTCTTCGCCGTAGCAGAACTCGGAGTTGCCGACCTGCTCGTGTCAGGGCCGCAGTCCACGGCAGATCTGGCCAACAAACTTCGAGTAGACGAGAGCTCGCTTTACCGCATCCTGCGTCTGCTGGCCAGCCAGGGAGTCTTCACAGAAACCTCCGCGAGCACCTTTGCCAACACTGATCTCTCCAACTATCTTCGCTCGAACGTGCCGGGATCTCTGCGTTCGATGGGCCGATTTCGTGGCACTGATTTCGTCTATCTTTCATTCGGCGAGATTTTGCACAGCATCCGCACCGGCGAGCCCGGCAGAGCAAAGGTCCTGGGCATGGACGGGTGGGAATACCTCGAGCGTAATCCCGGAACGGCACGCATCTTCGACGACGCCATGACCGATATCTCCGCGATCGCCGCGCCATCGATCGCAAACGCCTACAACTTCGCAAAATGGGAGAGCCTGATGGACGTAGGCGGCGGCAACGGCGTGCTGTTAGCCACCATCCTCCGCGCTCACCGGTCGCTTCGCGGCGTGCTAGCCGATCAGCAGCATGTGCTGAAGCGCGCTCGCGAGCGCGGATTCCTCAATGGCGCTTTGGAAAAGCGCAGCACCATGGAGCCTTGCGACCTCTTCCGCAACATCCCCAAGGGCTGCCGAGCTTATCTGATGAAGAGCGTCATCCATGATTGGAATGACGAAGACGCGCGCAAGATTCTCACGCAATGCCGTCGCTCAGTTCCCAAGAATGGAGCTTTGCTGCTCGTAGAATTCAACGTGCCAGAAGACAATTCACCGTCGCGAGCCAAGTTCGTGGACGTAACCATGATGGTCCTGACCGGCGGAAGAGAAAGAACCATCCCGGAATTCAGCTCGCTGCTATCTGCCTCAGGCTTTCGCCTGAACGACGTGGTAAAAACCACTAGCGACTTCAATGTGATTGAGGCGTTACCGATCTAGCACTCAGGGAGCGCTACTTCTGAGCGGCAATCAGGCGACCGCCGCGCTCCAGGATCTCTGCGGGAAATGGGCAGGATTTGCGCCGGTCGAAATCAAGATGCACCCCCCGTGAGGATCGTTGTCGTTGCACTGTCGTTTGTCTCGAGGTTTCGGATCTCGCGAGAGGCGTGGACTTCGCGCAGACTCGCGAAACATCCGTGGGGTGGAACTGACTTTCATTACGCCATCCCGATGGCAACGTCATTTCCTGTTACATACGGTCGTGGCGATTCCTAAGTCATTTACCAACGCTGGCCAGAACCTGCAATGGGTCGGGTTATAGGCGAATTCAACAACAATCCTTCGCCTGCGATCGGGACGTACTGGTTACAGGGTCTGGGTGACATAGTTACAGTTGCTTTGTGGCATCCCGGGACGCAAAATAGCTCGCCGCGGAGGAAAAGTATGGCCGCTTCTAGAAAGGTTATCCACAAGCGAATTGGGATTGGGGGGACGCACGGTCCCGGTCCAGATAACGACGTAAGGGTGATCCAAACGCTGCTGAAAGCAACGAATCAAGTAGTCGGATCGCTGGACGGTCGCTGGGGAAAACATACCGAAGATGCGCTTCGCACCTTCCAGACCATGAACGGTCTTCAGAGCACTGGATTCATCGAACCCAACGATGACACGCTCATTAAGCTCCTCGATAAGGCTGGCATTCTCATTACCCTTCCGGGAACCAAGGACATCGCTGCGATGATCCGTTTGCACGACTGGTTTAAGTCGAAGCACGTGGCCTACGAGTGGGAAGCAGCGCACAAGGGCGGCGGCACGCGGGCTTACTACGGACTCGACGGTAATTCGAAATATGTAGTCCAGACCAATCACACCCTATTCGAAGAGGGCCCCCTGAAAATGAACTGCACGACATACGTCAATCTAATGTTGTCGGTCTATGCCACCGGCACTGCGCATCAGCATCCTTACGACGCTGATTGCAGCAAGTACGGAGGAAAGCAAAACAAGCACCTGGCGAATGATCGCTATGGTCTGCCGCTGGTCACGCGGATGAACAATGGCAAGGAAGTTCGCTACTTCTCAGACGCGGAGCAGATTCAGGACGCAGTGAATACCTCCTCTGTCTACGTACTCGAAATCGATCACGACCGTGCCAAAGGAGTAGCGCACATGGCGCTGTTGACCAACAACAACGTGTATGAGTCGACGAATTTGAACGGTTACGACTGCGACACGTGTATGTCTACGTCGCTCGACGCATACATCGAACGCCAGCAGCGAAGGAATAAGGGCACAATCTATTATCTGTTCGGACCAGCGTGAGAGACAGGAACCGAGAACATTTTTCAACGGAGCGGGCCGACTTTAGCATTTGAGGCCCACATTCTTGCGCCTCCCATAATGGGACTGGCTTTAGTCATCAGGCTTCACAGGACAAAAGAATCAATCCGGGTGGCTAAAGCCAAGATCCTATACGCAATGAACCCAGGCATGAAACAATCTGCTCCCACCCGGGAGAGATCACTAAGCGCTCAGACGCTCGTCTGCTGAAGGTCCGTATATCGCCGGTACAGAGGCCTGGTTCAGGCGCAGATATACGGTCAGTTGGCCACGATGATGCGCGAGGTGGCTGAAGACGGAGTCAGTGAGTACAACATACCGCGGATCTTCGCTGACGACGTTGCCGCCTGCGATGAACCGCCAGGGTTTAAGCAGGTGCTCGTCGGTTGTGCTCTTTAAGGCTTCGCGCGCCTCAGCGATCGACTCCTCCAGCGACTGCAGCAGATCAACCTGGGTGGGCAACGGTTTCGGCGTGTATTTCGCAGCTCCATTGGACCCCAGAACGAACTCGTCGGTTTGGACCGTCATCGCGACCCAAGCTGGAAGCTTCGCCACCAGCGCCGCCAAGTATCCGAGAGGCATGGATTTCTCGTGGGGTCTCCAATCATTGCAACCTTCGGGAACTCGTTCCAGGGCATGGCGAGTCCCCTCGGCCTCGCGCTCGAGTTGTGCCAGAAACAGCTCAGTCAATTTCATCTGCAACCTCTTTGCTTTAGACACGAGCAGACTAGACCTCTATATATGACAACCCGTGTCATAATTCCGCACTAATAATTTTCACGACTGCAAGAGTCGCGGGAATCGCCCGATGAGAGCGGATCGTTTGCTATCGGCCGTTTTATTGCTGCAGGCACATGGACGCATGGCCGGACGCGAGCTCGCGAAGCGACTCGAGGTATCGATGCGCACTTTACACCGCGACATGGATGCGCTAAGTGCAGCGGGAGTTCCTGTCTTCGCGCTGCGGGGAGCGCGCGGTGGATGGCAGCTCGACGAAGGATGGCGCACGCAAGTCCCCGGGCTAGATGAGGCCGAGCTGCGCGCGCTGCTTATGGCTCAGCCGCGGGTGATTGGCGACACCCGACTTGCCGCCGCTGCCGAGAGTGCGCTCGCCAAATTGCTGGCTTCTTTACCCAACTCGTTGCGGGAAAAGGCAGCCTCGATTCAACAGAGACTTTTCGTTGACACAACCGGCTGGCGCGGGACACCCGAAAACCTATCCATGCTGCCGGTCGTACAGGACGCGGTATCGCGAGATCGCAAGCTCGTAATCGTGTATGTGAAGAACAGCTGGGAGCGGGACGAAAGGGTGATCGATCCGCTGGGCCTGGTGGCGAAGAGCGGCACATGGTATCTGGTGGCGAACACGATGGCGGGACTGCGAACGTTTCGAGTGTCCCGCATTGAGGAAGCGAAGCTGCTCGACGAGCCGAGCCAGCGGCCCGCCGACTTCGACCTGGCGAAATATTGGCAATCGTCGGCCCAGCGATTCCGCGATGGATGGCCACACTACGACGTCGTGCTGCGTCTGCATCCGGACGCAGCGAAGCAGATGAAGCGGTGGTACAAGGCTGCCGAAGAGGGATCGGGTCCGGATGTGGAGGGATGGATCACGATGCGCATTCCGTTCGACGACGAGGAACAAGCTCGCTTCATCGTGCTTGCGCAAGGCGCGCGAGCCGATGTTCTTGAGCCAGCAGGGCTGCGGGAGCGAGTGCTGGCCGAGTTGTCCGCTGCGCTGGAACGCATTCGGCGGGTTCAGCATGTTCATATGTGAAGGTTCGCTAAAGGGGAAAATCGGAATTCTCCGTTGCAGTTAGTTCCACTATGGTAATTCGCGAAAACGCTATGAAAAGACAATTGCTTGTAGTAACGGCTCGCATCCTAAGCATGTTCGCGCTGATCGGCTCGACCTATGCTCAAACCGCAGCGTCGTCTCCAACTACTCAGAAGGAAGCTCAGATGACTCAGCGCGCAAGTGGACCATTCGACGTAAAGCTCAATCCGTTGCCCACGTACAACCAGGAAGACAAGACGCTCGGAAGGATGTCGATCGACAAGCAGTTCCACGGCGATCTCGATGGCACGAGCAAGGGTGAGATGCTGGCGGCTGCCAGAGCGGGCTATGTCGCGATCGAGAAGGTGACGGGCACACTCAAAGGCCGCACCGGCACCTTCATCCTGCAACACAGCGCCACAATGACGAATGGTACTCCGCATTTGTCGATCATCGTTGTCCCCGATTCGGGAACAGGCCAGCTTACGGGTCTTGCTGGAAAGATGAAGATCATGATCGCCGCGGATGGGAAACATTCTTACGAATTTGACTACACTCTGCTCGACATTCAATGAGCGGGACGGCCACCTGTTTCAGCGGATGAAGTATCCCGAAACTTTCCATTCACCGTTGTCGAACATGGAGTGACCGTCTCGAGAGCAGCTTTCTTTTGTTCGAAGGCAGTTTCATATTGGATTATGAGGTACTCACCGTCAGGCGCACCGGGAGCGTGGTTGATGTAAGTGGGTTAGCCGGATCATTTTTGGTCCTTTGCCTCTCGACTCAGTGCCATCTTGCCAGACTATAATCCGGCCATGCAATCAAAGAGTCTGACCGCCGAGTTTATCGAGTTTTCCAGGTGGAAGTTGCTGGAGCAATACTGGCCGCGTCTTCGCGCCTGCGTGGAATCGCTGACCGACGAGCAGGTATGGTGGCGTCCAAATGAGGCCAGCAACAGCGTCGGCAACCTGATTCTGCATCTGAACGGAAACGTGATGCAGTGGTTGGTGGCACCCTTCGATCATCGCGACGACAAGCGCAATCGCCCTGCCGAATTCTCCGAAAGGCACGTGATCCCAAAAGGACAGTTACTGGAAACCCTCGCCAGCACTTTGCAACGAGTAGCAACGGTACTGCCGCGCATCAGCGAGTCCGATCTACTCCGGACTTATGAAATCCAGGGATACACGGTCACGGGACTGCACGCGGTCTATCAGGTAATCGAACATTTCGGACTGCATTACGGACAGATCACCTACATCACCAAAATGCTCCGAGGCGAGGATCTGGGCTTCTACCGCGAGCTGCAGGCGACGGGTCGGCTGAACGGATAAGATCGGCTCCGCCGGTTGTGATCGTCAAGGAAGCAAATGGCGAAATGACTAACGTGTCGGCCTTGTTACATAATCCTCTCGGAACCGTGAAGGCGTCGTGCCCTCAAATTGTCGGAACACACGGGCGAAATGACTTGGGTTTTGAAAGCCGGCCTCGAGGGCTGCGTCCGTAATGCTGCTCCTCGGACTGCAGAGCTGCTCCTTTGCGCGTTCGATTCTCTTCAGCAGCACATATTGGTAGGGAGCTCGACCTGTGCTCTGCTTAAATAGCTGCGAAAAATAATGTGGGCTCATGTCGGCAATCGCCGCCAGTTGCGACAGGCTAATATTCTCCTCCAAGCTCTCACCGATGAAATCGAGTACACGTTTCAAACGACATCCCGGCAAACCTCCTTTGTAGGCGACCGGTTTGATTCGCCAGGTGGCGTATCGGTTCAGCAGATACACAGCCAACGAATTGGCAAGGGACTCGCCATAGAGGCTTCCTGCCGGCGAACCATCTTCAAGGTCAGCGGCCATTTCCAGCAACAGCGCTGAAAGATGTTTGTCGATCAGACTCCAATGTTCCGTGAGTTCTACGTCGTTGGCGTGCGCAGTTTCTTCCAATGCATTCGTGAGTAACCGTGGGTGGATACACACGGCGATGCGCTGAGTCGGGCCTCCCCAATTTATTTCATCCACTGTCCCCCTGGGGAGTAGAAAAAGTGTCCCAGGACGCGACGTGAACCAAAGATCCCGGCCCCTCGTGTGTACCTGATATTTCACGTTGCCGCGCAGCACCAAATGCAAAAAATGCTCGGGATGTTCGTGGCGTGGGATCAATACCGCCGGGACACTGTAGTTCTCCAGTGCAATCCCTTCCCACTGTGCAGGGACGCTCGACAGGGTGGGACGAGTGGCGAGAAATGGTTCCTCCCGGCCGTCGCGAAGCACGTCCACACCGGGAACGATTATGCGGGTAGTGCCGGGGCACCGTGCTCCGGCATCGCCCCATAGCTTTGGGGCGACAAGATGGTGCGCTGCGGCCATGAGACCCTCTCCATGTGGCGCTGCAGAGTCGAAATTGTATTAAATCGGAAGATTTGTATAAAGCCGGTGATTCGGAGCATCGCGGACTGGAGCTGTGCCGATAAGCTGACGGTCTCACGATCACAACGGTACGCAGATTTCCGCGAATTTTCTCATGAGCGCCAGCGGTATTTCCCCGGCTGCCTGAATTCGCTGTTTTTTCCCTGTTCCGCCTTGGAACAGCGAATTTAAAAGCGAAAAAAACAGGAGTATCCCGCCCTTGATGAACTGCAATGCCCGCTCAATCGTGATGCCTAGAGGAGTAATCAACAAATGGAGGTGTTCGGGCATGACCACAAGAGAGTGGAGCTGATATTTCTTCTGCTCTCGATACAGGTAAAGCGTATCGATAAATAATTCGGCGTACTTCGGATACATGAAATAACGTTCTCGACCGTCTGTCGCAGATGTAATGAAATAAGTTTGCTAACCAACAACAGATTCCAGGCGACTCGGCTTGCTCATCGGCTTACCTCAGCGGGGTCCCCAACGAGCGCCGCTGTTGCGGTCGTTGGGGTGTGAGCGGCTAAAGCCGAAATACTTTACTACGCTCCAACGGGCACGGCTGAAGCGATTCCCTTCCCTAAACCGGAAGAGATCGCGTTTGCCTTCGCCGTCGAGATGATGCATGGCCAGGCACGAGAACACTAGATCGAAGATCGAAGGGACCCAGCGGCAGCGGATTTTCGCGCCCGTTGCGCAGATCGGCCTGCGGAGGGTTCGCATCGCCCAGCATCTGCGGACTGGCATCGATGCCTACCAGCCTTGCCCATCCTTTTTAGCTTGAGCGCGAAACGCGAAACCCTGGGGCTCCCGAAGGGGCCTGTGTTTCGAATTTTGCCTCTACTGTTTGCCTTCGCTGAATGCCGAGTGCTGATTGCTGCTTCTCCTGCGGCACCTCGCGATGCATCAGCTCGAGATAATCGTCGGGCGTAAAGTGGAATTGCGCCATTCCCAGTTATTCTCCACCATCAGGAGACCGAAGGCGCTCTACCGGGACGACACGAAGGCGACGCTGGGAAAAACTAAGGCTGAGCCACCCGCCGCTGGAGACCATTCCATCCCTCCGTTGTGGTTGGCGGGCATCCTTTGCAGGCAGTGGGGCATCATCTTGCATGAAGCAGGTACTCTGAATCCCACTCAGCCCGCCACCTGCGAGTTCTCAGCTTGAGCCTGCTTACAACTGACCCTAGCCGGTGGCAATTCCCGTCAGGAGGTGTAACGTGACGGGTCGAATCAGTCGCCTCGTTCTTTCGATATTTGTTCTGGCAGCTTTGCCGCAGCTCCGAGGCCAGGAGATTATTGTCCCGGCCGGTACCATTCTGCAGTGCACGCTGACAGAGCCCAATCTTTCTTCGAAAACCGTCGAAGTTGAAGATCCAATCCTGTGCGACGCCGGTCCCATACATGAGTTCGGAGTTTCCGTGTTCCCTCGCGGAGCCATTCTGGGAGGCCGCCTGGCTGAATACCGCGACCCCGGCCATTTCTGGGGCAAAGGATGGATGCAACTCGACTTTGACCGAATCCTGTTACCGGGCGCCGAGATGCCGATTTCGACGAAGGTAATCTCAGCGCCGAAATTGAGAGTCGATGTCCATGGAAGAATCCGCGGCCGCGGACACGCCGGTCGTGATGCCGTGGAGTGGGCGATTCCCATTCTTTGGCCCGAGAAGGTTCTAACTCTCCCCATGCGTGGTCCGAAGCCCGTCCTGAAAGGCGAGAGCCGCATCACTCTGAAGTTGATGCAGGATCTTTCCATTCCCGAGGGAGTCGAGGGATTCCATGCATATCGGCCGCAACTGAAGCCCGGAGTTTTCCGGACAACTCCAAGAGTTGAGCCAAGCCAAAGGCTGGCGATCTCAAGCCTCGCCGAGCGACCCCAGCTCTTGGCCTCGCCCGTCGCCCTGAGGTTGCAAACGACAGGTGAAACATCGGAGTCGGGCCCGGTTCCCGGATCAGAAAAAGTCACCCTGCTGATCATGAAGGACGGCAGAGGCCGAATCGTCACCGATTACTGGTTCGAGTATGGTGAGCGAATACGATTTGTCTCGCCTGACGGAACCACAGGCCTGCTCCCGATCGGAGTTCTCGATTTGGGAACAACAGTGAAGCTAAACCGGGAGCGTGGAGTCGACTTTGTCATCCACGGAAAGGAAGTCGACAATTAGCCTGACGTAAAAAAATAAGCATCAACAGGAAATGGGACAGATCAGGCTGTCCCATTTTTGCTCTAGCTGATTGCTGAATGCTGAGTGCTGATTGCCGCTTTTGCAGATGCCTACCAGCCTTTCCCTCCTGAGCGAAGCCGAAGGAGCCTGTGTTTTCGATTTGCCTCTACTTTTGCCTTCGCTGAATGCCGAGTGCCGAGTGCTGATTGCTGCTTGTCCAACGGCATCTCTCGCTGCATCAGCTCGAGATAATCGTCCGGCGTGAAGTGGAATTGCGCCATACCCAGTGATTCTCCACCCACAGGAGATCTGTCAGGAAACATGGGGACAGACAGAACATTC
>Ga0126378_10002224_pt1 | contig 14347 bp, 10 predicted proteins | sample PanSoiMetPlot_23_FD_92587 | JGI IMG/M metagenome (GOLD analysis project Ga0126378, IMG submission 92587) | Tropical forest soil microbial communities from Panama - MetaG Plot_23 | ecosystem: Environmental > Terrestrial > Soil > Tropical forest > Bulk soil | place: Panama | collected 2016-02-17 | reverse complement strand
TGCCGCACCTCTATGTTCCGCTGAATCAATTTCTCGGGCGGTCGTTGAGCTTGGCGCTGCGAACTTCGTTGCCCACGAGCACGCTGGAGGCGCAGATTCGCGACGCGATTCAGAGCGTAGATCCGGGGCTGCCGGTGTTCGGCGTCACCTCAATGGATGAGGTGCTGGATGCATCGCTGGCATCGCGCAGGTTTTCGGCGAATTTGGTGGCGGGATTTGCCGGGGGGGCGCTCTTGCTGGCCTCGATCGGAATTTACGGTTTGCTGGCCTATATGGTTGGCCAAAGATCACGCGAGATTGGTCTCCGATTGGCGTTGGGTGCCCAGCGAGCGGATATCTTGCGACTTGTCCTGGGAAAAGGTGTAATCCTGGCTGGCCTCGGAATTGTCACCGGCGTGATATTTTCCGCTTCTACCGCCTCGATGATGGCGAGTTTGCTTTACGGCGTTCGCCCACATGATCCGGCTGTGTTTCTGATGGTGCCTTTGCTTCTGCTCGTGGTTGCGATTGCCGCCAGCTACCTTCCAGCCTGGCGCGCGACGAAAGTGGATCCTATTGTGGCGCTGCGGGAATCGTGAGTTCCTTGGGTATGGACGCGTCGAGCGATGTGGGAAAGGCCCGCGGCGCATCCCGGTCGTTCCCCAAAACTCTGTCCGCACTTGGAACCGGCATGATGCAGGCTTTCGGTCTTGATGAGTTGATGACTCTGCGCCAGACAAAACGTCAGGTTGCCTGAGCATTTTTGACAGGCAGTTGTGTTGGGCGAGAATGCCGGAGAAAGGCCGACTGATCTATGTGCGGGGTCAGCCAGGTCGGAGGATAGCCGCGATCCGCGTGAGGCTTCCATTCCATTGTCACTATCAATAGACCACATTTGATTCATGTCTACATCACAGAGTGGGGCTCCGAGGGGTCTCTTCCCTCTTCCCGTCAAACGGCAGTTGGGGGTAGTACTCTTCGGGAAAAATTCAGCTACCCCCTGGCCTAGCTGCGGCTCTGTGGCGCGAGCTGGAGGGGCGCAGAGGTGCGCCAGTCTGGAGGTTTAAAAACGGGTTTATGAGTCTAATGGCGATGTTACTCCAGGCACCGGGAACGGGTGTCCCGAAAGGTCAGCGGGAGGGTAAGCCGCTGTTGGTCAGCTCTCTCACAAGCATCGCACGATTAGCATAGTTTGGTCGTCATGCTGTTTCCCGAAATTGAGAGCTGTCGCGCGCATGCTGTTGAAAAGTTCTGGCAGCTTCTGACTTGCTGACCTGCAGAGTACTTCCTTTAAGGGCGCGATTCCCATTTCTTTTCCGCTTCTGTCCACAACTTCCGTCAGTCCATCCGTAAGGAGTATCAAAATGTCGCCAGCTTGGCAAACTACCTCCATCGAGTGAAATGTCTGGTCCGCAAGAATCCCCCAGGGTGGGTCGAGCGCAGGATACTCCCGAACCTCACCGCAGGACTGCACGTAGTGCAGCAAAGGAAGATGCCCTGCCAGTGTCAGATTGAAAGTCCCAGTCCATTGCAGAGCTCCAACCGTGGCGAACATGTTTGGAGTTTTCAGCGGGTACAACGCACGATGCACTTCCCCCAGCAGTTCAGATGTGGGAGCGTTTTTCACCCCGGTGCGCACAGCCGTCTTGAACATGGCCATCAGCAATCCGGCAGAGACGCCATGGCCGGAGACGTCCGCCACGTAGCCCGTCCACGAGTCCCCATCCCCAGCTACATCCACCAAATCGCCGCCTACCTCCCCGCTTGGAACGGAGATCCCATAGATTTCAAATGATCGATCGGTCTTGTGAATTGGCGGCACCAAAGCTCGATGAATTTCGGCTGCCATGGCAAGTTCGTTGTGGGCTCGAAAGTAGCGCGCACCCTGACTCCTAATGACAACACTGAAAAGCACACAGCCCAACAGCACCGAAACAATACCAATGGTCCCAAGTACCTCAAGTTGCCGGTGCATTGCGGAGCCAGGAGCAATCAGTTGCAATCCCGAGTGCGCGCCAAAGACAGAGAAGAGAATTTGAGAGATTATCAACACAGGGATGAGCCAGTAGCGTTGCGAGAGCAAGACGGCCGCGAAACCAACGACAATTACCCCCGGAATCACGATGTTCAAGAAGATTTCGAGCGGTGAAAGATAGGCAGTGCTCATCAGCAGAAACAGCACGTTGATAGAGGCAAAAAGCAGGAAGATGGCAGCATAAATGCAGATCATTATCGTCCGCGGAGTTGATTTAAAGATTTGTCGCCCCGACAGGCGAAAACTGTGGAAGCGTTCGAGAAAACTCGCCATCAGCACAATCTCCTAACTGTTGACAGAATGCAGGCTACTGCTAATCCGCAAGTGACCATGAGCTGTCATGACGAGAATGATAACCGTTGTAATCAGATGGGATGAGAAGGCCGGTCTCCGACGGGATGCTGTACGCTCCCAAGTTATCGACGTGCTCGAAGCACAAGAGATAAAGGAGACCGGCAATGAAAAAGGGTAGCACCATAGCGGCAACGCAGAGCAGGAATATTTCTCGGCAGCAGCTTACCATCGGCCTGGATCAGGGAGATCGCAACAGTTGGTACTGCGTGGTGGATGAAACGGGGCGCATACAAGCGGAGCAGCGAGTCCGTACCACTGCAAAGAGCTTGCAGGAAGTCTTCAGCGCAATGCCGCGCAGTCGAATTGCGCTAGAAACCGGGACGCATTCGCCTTGGATCAGTCGCTTGCTGAGCGCGTTGGGACACGAGGTGATCGTGGCGAATGCGCGCAAGGTGCGACTGATCGGAGAGAGCGGGAAGAAAGACGATCGTCTGGATGCGCAGACGCTGGCGCGGCTGGCCAGGATCGACCCGCAGTTGTTGTGTCCAGTGAAGCATCGCAGCGCACAGGCGCAGGCGGATCTGATGATGATCCGGGCGCGTGCCGGCCTGGTGCGGGCACGCACGGGCTGGTGAACACGGCTCGCGGGCCGGCGAGCGGATTGACAAGAGTGTGATGTTGACACAACGAACTATGCTGCCAAGTAACGCCTGAGAATATTAAAACCCGGTTAAAGCCTGATGACGGTTCCCCAAAGTTCTGCTATTGTTCTTTGCAACTTTCCCATCGTCCAGGCCATTGTATGTCATCTGCGCGGCAATACGTTTTCGGGGATTTCCGGCTGGATGTAACTGAGCGCGTCCTATATCGCCGTGGTGTACTTGTCCCACTGACGCCGAAGGCCCTTGAAACACTCATCTTTCTTGTCGAGCGCCGCGGTCACATCGTAGAAAAAAGAGATTTGATGCAAGCTGTCTGGCCTGAGACCTTTGTCGAGGAGGTAAGCCTGGCTCGGAATATTTCGGTCTTGCGGAAAACTCTGTCGTTGGACGCTGATGGCAAAGAATATATCGAGACCATTCCAAAGCGCGGATATCGTTTTGTTGGCCAGGCTCAGGAAGGCACCGGGGATACGGGGACCATTTCCTCGTCTATTTCCCCGGCAGCGGATCGATCTTTCTCGCGCCCCCACTGGTGGTGGATGGTAGCTGCAGCCGCAATGATCCTAGCCGCCGCAGGTTTTCTCGCCTTTTCCAGGCGATATTCTGCAAGGCAGAAACCAGAGCCCGCTGGTCGCGTAATGTTGGCTGTTTTGCCGGTGCAGAATCTTACTGGCGATTCGTCGCGAGAGTATGTCTCGGACGGTCTGACCGAAGAGCTGATCGCAGAGTTGGGAGGTATTAATCCTGACCGCCTTGGTGTGATCGCGCGAACCTCGGCAATGAGTTATAAGCGGACGGCAAAGACGGTGGATCAGATCGGCAAAGAGCTGGGTGTTGATTACATACTCGAGAGCAGTATGCGGGAGAGCGGTGGAAAGATCAGATTTACCGCACAGTTGATCCGCGCCCGCGACCAGACCCACCTATGGGCCCACAGTTACGAGCGACCGGAGCACGACACGCTGCAACTGCAGAGCGAGCTGGCGAATACCGTAGCTGGCGAGGTCCGCATTGACTTGTCGCCGCGCCAACTCCAACGGCCTGGCGCACAACGTCCTCCCAGCCCTGACGCCTACGACGCCTTTGTCCAAGGACGCTATCACGCCAACAAATGGTCAAGGCCAGAACTCCACGTTGCCGTTGGATACTTTCAAAAAGCGGTAGAGAAGGATCCCGAATTTGCGCGGGCCTACGCCGGCTTGGCGGACGCCTACGCCCAGCTCACCAGCATGCGCGAGTCAAGCCCCGCGAAAACCATACCCAAGGCGAAGGACGCACTCCTCAAGGCGCTTGCACTGGATGATTCTCTGGCCGAGGCCCACACGTCGCTGGGATGGACCATGGATGTGTTTGACTGGGATTGGGCGGGCGCTGAAAAAGAGTATCGCCGCGCCCTGGAGCTCAATCCTAATGACGCTGGGGCGCACCACCGCTACGCGCTTCACCTGGCAGACATGGGAAATTTTCCGGAAGCCCTTGCGCAGATTGAGCAAGCCCGCCGGCTGGATCCAATCTCTCCGGTCATGATGACCAGCACTGGCTGGATCCTTCTGCGTGCACGATTGCCGGATCCCGCGCTCCTGGAGTGTCAAAAAGCTTTGGAGCTCGATCCAGGATTCGTGCGCGGGCACTTGTGCATGGGAGAAGTTTACGAACAGAAGGGTGAATTCCAGAAGGCGGCCGACAAATTCCTTGATGCGCGCGTAGCGGCCGGTGAGAACCCGGAATTGATGGCGCGGTTCCGGCAAACCATCGCCCAATCGGGCTATAAGGGTTACTTCCGCGCTCGCCTGGCACAGCGACGGCAGGAAGCCAAAAAGGGCTACGTATCTCCCTACGACTTTGCCGATGTATACATCCGGCTTGGCAACAAGGAGGAGGCGCTCAAGTGGCTCGAATTAGCTTACGCTGATCGCTCTTCCTATTTAGCCAATGTACAAATTGAGCCGCGCTTTGACTTCCTCAGACCCGACCCACGCTTTCAGGAACTGGTTCGCCGCGTGGGCCTCGCCGACGTGCGCGTTACTTTCATCTCCGACGACGTGTTGGCGAAGTCGAAACTGATGAGTTCGCAGCGCTAAGTCTGCGCATCGATTCACTGGAACACGTAAACCACCCCCTGGTTGGCAGTTGTCCCTACGGTGGCCAAACCGCCCACGCCGAGGGTGCTACCGTCGGCGCTGATGGAAATCTTCGTTCCAAAAGATTCCGCCGGTGTAACCGATTGGCCTCCGATGGCCGTTCCTGAAAGGGCGCTCAGCCCCTGAGTCTCGTTGAGCAAGCCAAGCCACCCGCCTGGAGGTCTCTGAAAGACGTAGGCTTTCCCGGGGATGCTAACTCCGAAACCAGACGCACCGGCCACAATCGTGCTGCCATCGCCGGAAATGGTGGCAGAGAATCCAACTGCATCTTTGTCCGAGCCATGCTGCGCTTCCAAGGTAGCGTCTGCGGGTTTGGAGGCCCAGACGCTGGGCGCTCCAGGATTAACGAATACAAACGCCGCTCCGGAATGGCACGGCTGTGGTGAGCAACCGGCGAAGTTATACGCGCCACCCACCACCGTGTGGCCATCAGCACTAATGGCTGTCGACCAACCCAAGGAGTCGCCATTCGTGGGTAGTGGTTCTGTCAGAGTGGCAGTGGCGGCGGCGGTAGTTTGCCAGCCGGTGGAGGGCTTGGCAAAAACAAAAACAGCACCCGCCGTGTTGTTACCGGCCTCTGGTCCTGGACTTCCGGCCACGATGGTCTGGCCGGCTTCATCCATGGACAGCGAGAGGCTCACGGTGGGAGTTTGGCTTACCGTCAGTTGTGCATCTTCAGGCTTCGATGACCAACCGGCTGCAGGTTCGCTATAGACATAGACCGTTCCACATAGCAGATTGGCTGCTGTGAAATCACAGGGAGCTCCGACAGCCACCGTATCACCATTCCCGTCCGTGGCAACCGAAAGCCCAATCCTATCGCCGCCTTTTGCTTGCGCGTTGGATGCGCTGAGCGTAGCCGTGGTTTTGAGCGCCAGGGTCCAGTCGGGCCGCGGTGGAGTGGCAGTGTTGTCAGTGGCCACGTAGACGAAGCCGTGTCCTTGGCAGACGGCATTGGCGCAAGAGCCAACCACGATCGTGCCACCATCGCCGCTGATGGCAACGGACGCCAGCCCTTTATCCGTATTGCTGAGCTGGGTCGCCTGCGACCAGTTTCCCTGAGCATCTCTTTGAAACACAGTCGCGAGCCCAGTTGATCCGTTCCCGACCACCGCAATACTCCCATCGGCATCGAGCGCGATGGATTCTCCAGCCGAGAAGATGGTTGGTGAAACGATCACCAGGCTCAATGCCTGGCTGACGGCAATGCGATTCGTCGAATCGGCAACCTGGAAGGTCAAAGTTGTTGTTCCAGTCGCGGTGGGAGTCCCACTCAGCGTTCCTCCAGAGGTAAGAGAGAATCCGGAAGGCAATGTTCCCACGACGACCGACCACGAGTATGGAGGCGTCCCTCCAGTTGCCTGTAACGTGGTTTGCGGATATGGGATGCTGACGGTTCCCCTGGGCAGCGAAGTAGTGGTTACCGCCAGGGGTGATCCCGGCTGCGTGATGTTAACGGTAAAGGAGTGGCTTCCACTCAGCGATGGACTGGAGGAATCACGAGCTTGAATGGTGAAAGTTGATGTTCCTGGTGCGGTTGGAGTTCCACTGAGGACTCCTCCGGCACTCAAGGCGAGTCCTGGAGGCAAGGTTCCAGTGCTGACCGACCACGTATAAGGCGTTGTTCCTCCGGTGGCTTGTAGTGAGGTTTGCGTGTATGGAGTGCCGACGGCCCCGTCCGGGAGCGAAGTGGTCGTGATGGCGACCTGAGGTTGGATTATGGTGAATGTGAAATCCTGGCTCACGGACTTGTTTGGTTGATCTGTGTCAGTGACTTGGATGGTGACAGTAAATTGTCCCGCCACGGTGGGGGTTCCGCCTAGCAATCCAAGTGCCTCACCCGCGCCGGCCTCGGTGGCCAGGCTCATCCCCGCGGGAAGGGGTTTGGAGTTCGCGGCCAACGACCAATGGTATGGTGGCGTTCCGCCCTTGGCTGCCACGCTTGCGTTGTATATCTGCCCCACAGTGCCATTTTGCAGCGTAGGCGATGTAGTTATTGCCAGGGGTCCGTTGTGTCCACAAGATGAGAGCGATAACGCCGCCAGCAATGACAAGATCAGCCTACCTACGGCCGGTGCCCTGCTGCCTCCCGCATAAGTGTTGTCCTTTTTGATGCAATCCATTTCTCCCCTCCGCGCCGAGGAATCTTTTGTCCTACCTTGTTCAATACAGCCCACCTGCGGGAATCTGCCGCTTTAACGGTCGTAACCCACGATGTCTCCACCGACATCCACATAGCCTGACTGGCCATTGTCATTGCCGCTTGCTGTTGGACTGCTCCAGAAGCTGTCGCCCGACTGCAGTCGCATCGCGTTGGCAACACCTTGCTGCTGCAACTGGAGAATCACGGCCTGCCCCAGGCGCTTCCAGAACCTGCGCCCGAGCGTTTCTCCGCTCTGACCCACATTGGCTGCGGCAGGCGATGGTTGGGGAGCGACCCTGGCTCCGCATCGGGTGCAGAAATTGTTCTGTTGCTGGAGCGCGTTCCCACAAGATGTGCAGTACATATCCCTGATTCTCCTTTGTTCCTGCATTCGACTGCCGACGCGAGCACCCGAGTCCGGTAGCTGGCGCTGCAAAGAGTTGCGCGCATCAGGCGCCCGGCATAGTCGCTGAGACCAACCCTTGTTTAAAGCACCGGGCAAAGGCCTGCTAACAACTCGGTTCGGGTTGCAAGGAAATATGAAGCAAAGGCGGGGGGTAAAGTCTTTTCAAAGTCCTGACATTGTTATTACAAATTCTTCGCCAAAGATGGAAGACTGTCGTGGAGAGAGTTGGCTGCGGCCCTCAAAGGCGAGAAGTGGCGTTGTCCTAAAAACTTGCAGAACCCGTTCCGCGTTTGTTCGTTCGCGTAGCTGCTCAACCCGTGCCGTTTCCGTGCTGTTCCGGGAGTGTTACATCCAAAAGAGTGAAGTCTGGTGCCATCTGCTGCGGTGTAAGTTATTGAGTTTACGTTTTCACACGGATTCGAGTCCTACCTGAGGAGCCAATCTTTTTCGGGATTACGAGGCTCTGCGATCCGCCTGCGATCATGGGAATCGGCATTGTTTTGATGTGGGAGTACCACGGATCATCCATTCGACGCAACGAGAGAGCTGGCATCCCAGGTTCCAGCTATGGTTGCGCCCCCTCACCGCGGTATTTGAGGCGCAATCTTTGCATCTTGTTGCGCAAGCCTTCGCGACTGATGGCCAGGATCTCGGCGGCCTGCGTTTGGTTCCCTCCGGTTTCCTGCAGCACCCTAAGGATAAGCAGCCGTTCCATCTCCGACAGGGACATTGGCTTGACTGAGAAACTTGCAGAGTCTTCTTCTGTTTCAATATCGCCGCGGCCAGCAGTGCGGATCCTTTGATTCAGCGCATCAACCGGCAGGTGCGATTCCCCGGAAGAAAGCGCTACCAAGCGCGCCATCTCATTTTCCAACTCCCTGACATTGCCCGGGAATTGATAGGCGATCAGCGCTTCGATGGCATCAGCGCTCAACTTCAAGGCCGGTCTGGCCCATCGTCCTGAATAAGAATTTAAGAAATGTGTTGCCAGCAACGGTATGTCTGGTCTCCGCTCGCGCAGAGGAGGGAGTTGCAAGACTATACCGGAAAGCCTGTAGTAAAGATCACTACGAAAGCGCCCGGCTTCGACTTCGCGCTCCAGGTCGCGATTCGTCGCGGCGATAAAGCGGATATCCGCAAATTCCGGCTGCACGGAGCCAATCCTGGTGAACTCGCCTGATTGCAGAACACGAAGCAGTCTGGTTTGCAAATCAAGCGGCAGCTCTCCAATCTCATCGAGGAAAAGCGTTCCCCGATTGGCAGCGCCCACGATGCCCATCCGGTCGCGTACAGCTCCGCTGAATGCGCCTCGCAGGTATCCAAACAACTCCGATTCAATGAGGGTTGCAGGAACCGCTCCACAATTGAGAACCAGAAACGGGCCCGCAGTTCTCTTGCTGTGGCGGTACAGAGCCCGGGCAACTAACTCTTTGCCGGTGCCCGTCTCGCCCTGGATGAGGACAGGCAGGTCGGTCGCGGAAACCTGCTTAACCGTCTTGAGAAGGGCGATCATCCTTTCGTCCGCTGTGAGAATGCCATCGCCTTCACCCAAGCGCGACTCCAACTCAGACGCTCGTTTCCGAAGACGCTCCGCATTGATCGCTACTTTTAATCGGGGCGAGGACATGGAACAAATCTCGTCCAGAAGCCGGCGATGGTTTTCCGTAAAACCGTCGGCTTCCAGGCTCTCAAGGTAGAGGAGCGCGAAGGTCTCGCTGCTGGTTACCAACGCGGCGCACAACACCGAACGCAGATCGAGGCGGCGTACGCTCTTTTTGTCGCGGAATTGTTCCGAGGACCGGGCATCAGAGATCAGCAGTGTCTTTCCTGCCGCCAGCACTTCTAAAGCAATAGAAGTGCTCACCATCTCCTCAGCCTTGTCTAAAGCTTCGCTGCGAAAGTTGCGTGCTGCCGTCGCCTGCACGTTCGCGCCCTCGCGAACGAGGACGAAACCGCGCGTTGCACCCAGCGCATTGATCGTGAGATCGAGCAGATCGTTAAGCAGCTCACCGTACTCGCACTCACGCAACAGGCAGCAAGCGATCTGATGCAGGAGGCGTAGCTCTTCACTGTCAAAAGCTGCAGCTTGTTGGGGGGCGGCCACGCGGGCACTATACCACGCCGATCAGTCCTACCCGCCTTGGCCTTTGCATCCGGTCTGATTCGGGCAGGCTGGGTCTTTAGGCAGCCAATGGGCAAGGCCGCCGCCTGGACGGAATAAAGTTGTGTCCTGGCCCACTAAAGCGCCATCGGCTGTAAGCCAAGCGAAGGATAGGATTCGGCCGTATTTTTAGCGGCTTGATAGTCGTCACCAAGTTTGATTTGTGTAAACCAAGCCACTACATATGTTTAAACAAATTGACTTGGCTCGAAGGTAGCCTTAGCATTGCCAGTCTATGTCCGGTGCAGCCGCGGGCGCCTGGCGGACTTTCGGTCGCTATCGCATTGATGCGCTATTGGGAAGGGGAGGGATGGGCGAGGTCTATCTCGCCTGGGATCCCCTGCTACAGTGCAAAGTTGCCATCAAATTCATCCATCAGACTGAGGTTGAAGACACATCTTCCCTTGCGACTGTCCTGAAGGAGGCACGTATGGCCTCCGCTCTAAACCATCCCAATATCTGTGCCATCAAAGATGTGGTCGAGGCCGACGGCCAGGCTGGCATCGTGATGGAATACGTTGAGGGTCAGCCGCTGAGCAAAGTGATTCCGACCGGCGGCCTGGCTCCGGAAATCGTGCTGCTGCATGGCGCTGCGATCGCTGATGCTGTTGCGCATGCTCACGATAACGGGATCATCCATGGTGACTTGAAGAGTGGAAACATACTGATCTCAGCTGAGGGACAGGTTAAGCTATTGGATTTCGGGCTGTCGCGGTTCGTGAACGAAATCCAGGCGGGTGGAGCGATACCGCGGTTGCGAAGCTCCACTGGCTCATCCGTGGGCGGAACTCCTGAATATGTCGCCCCAGAAATCTTGCGCGGACGAGTCCCGGACCGTCGCAGCGACGTTTGGTCATTGGGTGCGCTTGCTTACGAAGCAGCCACCGGCAGGTTGCCGTTTGCCGGGTCGACCCATTGGGAATTAGCAACAGCAATCTTGCGCGATCCTCCCGCTCCGTTGCCAACCAACATGCCGCCGGGCTTGCAGGCGATTATCCTGCGCTGTCTGGCTAAAGATCCTGCGCAGAGGTATCAGAGATGCGGTGAGTTGCGCGCTGCATTTGAGGCGCTGGGATCCGCCACTGAACGCAAACCTCGCCGGCTGTCTGTGCAATTGAAGATCCTCATCCTTGTGCTCCTGCTCGCGATTGCAGCAGCCGGGACGCATTACGTCGACACCTGGCTCAATCCACCGCTCGATTCGGTTGCTGTCCTGCCCCTCGCCACCAACACTGTCGACATGGAATACATGAGCCAGGGAATTACGGAGAGCATCGCCGACAACCTGATGCAGCTGCCCAAACTCAAGGTTTACCGATATGCGGGCAAGGAGACGGACGCGAAGCGGATAGGAAACGAGCTCGGAGTGAAAGTTGTTGTGACCGGACAGCTCGTGGTGGGTCATGAAAACATCTCCATCAACATTGAGTTGTCGGACGCCACTGATGGACACGGGCTATGGGGAAAGCACTACGAACGGCCCGCATCCCAGGTTATAGACTTGCAGGAGCAAATAGCCTCGGAGATAGCTGAAAACCTAAGGCTGCAGATGACTGCGGCGCAACGCTCATTGGTTACAAACCGTTATCCGGAAAACTCGGAAGCCTACAACGAGTACATCCTGGGACGTCACTACTTTCGTAAGCGGTTCGCAGGAGGACTGCAGCTGGCAGTGCAACATTTTAATCAGGCAATCCAGGACGACCCAAACTTCGCCTTGGCCTACACCGGCTTGGCCGACTCGTATGCATTTTCCAGCCTCATTGGCGGACCCGAAATCGCCCCACCAGCGCAGGTCATGAGCCAGGCCACGGACAATGCCCGCAAAGCCCTGCAATTGAACCCTTCATTGGCGGAAGCACATGCCTCCCTTGGCCATGCACTACAGAACTATGACTGGGACTGGGCCGGCGCGGAGCGAGAATACCGGGAAGCGATTCGTCTAAATCCCAGTTATCCACTCGCACACCACTGGTACGCATTCCTGCTGATGGAAACGGGCCGAACACAGGAAGCTTTGAACGAAGCCCTTGAGGCCAAAAAACTAGATCCTACCGATATGGCGATCAGTGCAGGGCTATGCCGCCAGTATTTCCTCGCTCGACAGTATGATCGGGCAGTTCAAGAGTGTCTCAGCACGCGGCAGATCGAGTCGACATACTTTCCCGGGCAGCTTGAACTGGGAATGGCTTACGAACAGCAAGGTAAGTTTGACAAAGCCCTGGCGGAATATCAGGGAGCTAAAGCCTCCATTCAGACATTGGCCACGCTCGCCGGAACTCCTTCCGCAGGCGAAACGCCCAGCATCGAGGCTTTGCTTGGGCATCTGTACGCCATAACAGGTCAGACCGCTAAGGCCAAACAAGAGTTAACGGTTTTGCAGCAGATGTCGCAGGCGAGATACGTTCCTCCTTCCTACTTCGCGATCATCTATGTTGCATTGGGCGACAAGAACAGTGCGTTCGCTGCGTTGAACCAGAGCTACGGACAGCGTTCTGAGCATCTCCTCTATTTGAAAGTCGAACCACTGATCGATCCCCTGCGTGCTGATCCGCGCTTTGCCGACCTCGTGCATCGGGTAGGTTTGCCCGACTAAGACGAACCAATCTTGTCCTGAAAGGTCGTCCAGTTGCGCCGACGCCCTGCTTGTCATCGTCGACTTTTCATAGACGTAAAATGACAGAAATCCAGGCTGTTACTCGGCTTTCATTCTTGCAGTGGCCTGCAGCACGAGGGACTCAGCCGCGGACGCAATATCGAGAAGCGATTGGTCGGAGACAAGCCGGTGCATAATGCGCCGGGGATGCTTGACTGCGGCGTGGGTCATCGAATCGCAGAACAAGAGATCGATGGCGCCAAGGTCAGCCGCCGATAACAGTAGAAGTTCTTCCGAGCTGTTAGCTTGCTGCCCTCCATCGGCAGGAGGCGCTGTTTCAGGGGGCAAGAGCTTTCTTTCCGCCATCACAAAACTTCTAGCGCCTGAGCCAGTTGGGTAATCTTTCACCTCGTAATGCCTGATTGATGGCCGTCCATCCCGGTTGTTTGGAGTTGGAAATTCCATTAGAAATGTGTGCAGTGAGTGGCGCACGCCGATAACCGGGGCTAACAAGCCGGTGGCTGTTTTCAGGAATGCAGGGCTGACGGACAGCACTCCGATGGCTGAGGGCTGGCTGAGGCGTCGCACCAGGTCGAGATGGCCTTCTGCCAGCGAGTAGGTGAGAGGAACAATGCATCGATTCCTGGATGGGATACACTCCAGCCCATCTACGAGATAGCAGGGCGCAAGCAATACAGCCCCAATGGCCGAACTCGGATCCTGTTGCAGCCTGGAGACGGTGTACGCCGGAGGGGCCTGCCCGATCGCACGGCGAATCTCTTCGCGCATGAGGTATCCAATCTCCTTTTCCGGCTCGACGATCAGCAGATGATCTGGTGGTTCTGCCAACAACCGCTCGCGGATTCGGGCAGCAAGTTGTTGCAGCGAATAAGCGTGTTCACGCGCAAACCGCACCATGAGATCGATCAAATCGTCCAGGTTCCCAACTTTGCCTCCGTCCTTTTTCACGCCTCCGGCATGCTGGACGGCGACTACCCGGCTGCCGCGCCGGTTCACGAGCCACCCTTCTTGCACCAGGTCGGTATAGACATGGCTCACGGTGTTGTGGTGGACCTTGAGCTGGCGAGCCAATTCACGAACACTCGGCAAGTTGTCACCCATCGATAGCTCACCGGTGCCCATCAGAAAAATGATCTGCTCATGCAGTTGTTCGCGAACAGGCACTTCACTCAGCTTATTAATGTAGATCCTCATCTGGATCATCCGGTCCGGCACGACAGAGCGTACTCCCAATATCATCCTCCGCGCAAACCACCCGCCGGAAAAGCGCAGATGTGACAGTTAAGAAACTGTCACGCGCACCGTAGCGGGACGACACGATGAGCTATTAATGTTGCGCCCGAAACGTGTTCCTGTAATGCAGCGGACGTCGCAGGCTGAGATGGCGTGACGTCGCCTTTGGCAAAGCGCATGCATTAGTCATCAACGTTGGCTGCCACACGATCTGGTAATACTGAAAAATCATGCAGTTAGCAGACGGGTACTACCAGGTTCCGGCAGAGATTCTGGCAGGTACCGCCAGAAATCTGGGCAGACTTCATTGGAAATCGCGGGTTGTTGCGGGATCGAGTGTGTCTGCTCCTTCCATCGAGCGGCAGTACACAGCAGGCTGCGGCGTCAGTACCTGGCGTCCAGTCTCTGCTCTCGCATTGCCAATGGGTGACCAGGGTCCATGCTGACTCGCCTGCTTCGGGGGTCGAGCCTGGAAGGAGGATGTTGATAATGCACGGAAATTCGAAATATGCAGCAGCGATTGTTTCCCAGAGGCGCAGGAGCAGCGGACTGTGCGGAGCCATGATCGTGTTAAGCCTGCTGCTCTCAGGTTGTTCCATCAAGAAAGTGGCAGTCAACAAGCTTGGCAACTCACTGGCAAACAGCGGCACGACCTTTTCAGCCGACGATGATCCGG
>Ga0126378_10002223_pt1 | contig 14349 bp, 11 predicted proteins | sample PanSoiMetPlot_23_FD_92587 | JGI IMG/M metagenome (GOLD analysis project Ga0126378, IMG submission 92587) | Tropical forest soil microbial communities from Panama - MetaG Plot_23 | ecosystem: Environmental > Terrestrial > Soil > Tropical forest > Bulk soil | place: Panama | collected 2016-02-17 | reverse complement strand
CGCCGCCGGCGAGAGGCGGCGCCGACTCTCCACCCTCCAGCATTTCGCCATGACAGGAGGCGCAGAGCTCTCTGTATCGCGCCTGGCCTCGCATGGCTTGATCGGCGGTAAAGACTCCATCCCAGACCGAACGCTGGTTCTGGGACGCTCCGATTTCCACAAATCCGATCAGCGTTGCGAGTACGACCCAGATCCTCATTTGCCAGCCCAGGCGTCAGCTCTCATTCCGCATCCGGCAGCGCGTATGCAAGATACTCCCCGGAGTAGTTTCCCCCACTGACCGCGATGATGATGTACTGCTTGCCCTGCCACATGTACGTCATGGGAGAGCCGCTCACCGGAGCCGGCATCCAGACGGCGCCGAGTTCCTTGCCTGTGGCCTTGTCGTATGCGCGCATCATGGCGCCACGGGGATGAGTTACCGACGTCACCTGCGTGTCGCCGATGATCACGAGCGTTTTGGTGACCAGCACCCCGCAGCCGTTGTAGCCATTCATTCCGGTGTTGGGGATGTCTTTCCCTTTGAGCGCGGGATGCAGGCGGACATTGTCGGGCGTTTCGCCGTAGGGTACCTGCCACTTCAGATCGCCCTTATCGAGATCGATCGCCGAAAGCACGCCGTAGGGAGGCTTCACTATAGGCAGCCCCTGGACAAGCAAAGCGCCGGCCGCCGCAGCAGCCGCCGCCGGTCCCGGCGCGCCGCGGCCGCCGCCGGTTGCCGTAGGGGCCGCCGCGGCCGCCGCCACGCCGCGACGGCCCGGTTGCGGAGCGTCAGCCGCCGAACCAAAACCCGGCCCTTCCATCACGCGGAATGGCTGGTCCTCGCGGCCGGCGACGTAGCGGATGTCCGAGAAACCTTCGGGCGATTTACGCAGTGACACCGATGAGACGAATGAGTTGGCCGCCTGTACATAGACCGTGTGGGTTTCGGGATCGAACCCACCGCCTGCCCAGTTCGTCCCGCCGGTGGCATTGCCCATGCTGATCCCGCCGAGCCACTTGGCGGGATCACCGACAACCGGCGGAGTAAACATTCCTTCCACACGATGGTGCTTGATGCGTTCGATCGCTTCCGCGCGCATCTCGGGCGTGAAGTCGATCAGATCGTCCGGAACCTTCAGCCATGCGCGGGCGTACGGAGGCGGCTTCGTCGGAAACGGTTGGGTGGGAGAACTCTTTTCGCCAGGCACGTCGCTCTGTGGCACGGGACGTTCTTCAATGGGCCACACCGGTTTTCCGGTTACACGATCGAACACATAAAGAAACGATTCTTTAGTAGGTAGAGCCACTGCCTTGACGGGCTTGCCGCCCACGTTGATATCCATCAATAAAGGCGCCGAGGAGAGATCGTAATCCCAGATCGGGTGATGCACGATCTGGTAGTGCCATTTTCGTTGGCCGGTCTTGAGATCGACAGCGACGAGGCTTTCCCCGAAAAGGTTGTTGCCCGGCCGTTCTCCACCGTAGAAATCAGAGGTCGGCGATTCCACTGGCAGGTAAACCAGGCCCAGTTGCGCATCGACCGTAATCTGGGTCCACACGCCTGTGTTTCCGTTGGTCTCCCAGGAGCCGTTCTCCCAAGTGTCGTTGCCGAATTCGCCGGGCCTGGGAATGGTGTGGAAGGTCCACAACGGTTTGCCGGTCTTCACATCGTAAGCACGGACCAGCCCCTTTGTGTTGTTGTGCGTGGGAACCGTCATGCCTTCCTTAAATGCCGAGCCGACGATCACCACGTCATTGACCACCGTAGGCGCGGAATGTAGACCGGCCTCGCCCTTTTCGAGGTCAATCTGCTGGCCTGCGCCGGTCACCATGCCGGCTTTGAGATCGATCGCCCCGTCCTTGCCGAAGGGTTGTATCGTTTGGCCGGTGTGCGCATTCAGTTCGATCAGGCGATAGCCCGTGCTGACGTAGATGACGCGGTCATCACCTTTGCCGTCGCTCCAGAAAGCCAGACCGCGGCCGGAAAGCTGGCGGGGAGAAATAGCCGCCCGCAGCCCCTCGCGTACGCTGTGAATCCAGATCATCTCTCCGGTTTTGGCGTCGAGCGCAACAACTGCGCGGCGAGTTCCGGCGGTCGCATAAATGACGCCATTTATCATCAGCGGAGTGCCTTCGAGTTTGTACTCGGGGCGCGTGCCCAGATTGTCGGTTTTGAACCGCCAGGCAATCTCCAGCTTGTTAAAGTTGGACGCATTGATCTGGTCGAGCGGGCGGTACTTGCTGCCCGCCAGATCGGCGGTGTAAGTGGGCCATTCGGTATCCTTCGGACGCCACTGGCCCCGCGAAGGCCACGCCATGCTCGTCAGACCCGCGACAACAGAGCAGATTGCAATCGTCTTGTGGCGGCTCAGGCTACCCATTTTGAGACTTCTCCTTGAACAGGGATGGAGCGAATTTTAGTACAGCGTTGGCGGAAAGTACAAGCAACACGGCCAGACTCATGAGGGAACGTGTCAGGCCGGCTGCGACATTCATGGCTCGTTCGATTTCCGGGCCGTAACCTTGATCCATCCATTCGACCAGCAGCATTGAAATCCGCGTCCGCCTTCGCCCGACCAGTCATTCGCCTGCACGCGCAGCACATACTCGCCCGGCTCGCTGAACGTTGCTGCGGTGGTCGCCTTGCCTCGGAACACGGTTTTTGCCGGCCCTTCGAACTCGCTTCGCTCCACCACCGGTCGCGCGTTCTCGAAGGTGACCATTCCGGGCCCGCGAAACTTGCTCAACGAAACGGTCACTGCCGGAGACTTCGGCGCCGTCGCGCCCGGAACGACGTTCGCGTCATCTGCCACCCAGACCGTCAGCGCCGTGGCGTGCCCCACATCAGCTCTTAGAAACCCGCTCTGCCCGCGCGGCCCCTGCGTGAATGGCCCGGCCGCGTCAAACGCCACAAACGGCGGCGTGTTCCCCGTGGCGTCCACCAGGGGCGACAGCTCCCACAAGGGATCGAGATTCGCCGGAATCGACGTAGTCTTGCCATTCGCCGTAAGCGTCCACGACAGCTTTCGCGTCCCGAAATCCTTAGGTGCGGTCACCGTAAAGACGCCCCACTGCCGCTTCGGAAGAAAGTGCGTCGGCTGTCCCTGATCCGGCCCACCCGGCTCGATCCGGTTCTCCGCCCCCACCGGCACATCCAGCTCTTGCTTCTGATTGCGGTTGAAGTAGCCGAACAGAATGCAGTACGTTCCGTCCGGGTTCCGGAACCACCCCTCAAACGCCGGCGTCACACCTTGCCCCGAGTCGTGGACCGGCCCCGTCGGCGCGTACTGCTGCGCAATCCCCGCGCCCGTCAGCATCAACGCGGCAACTATCTGTGTGACGCGAGCCAAGCCGCGTAGTCCTCGTCACTGATATACGTCACGTTGACCCACGCGTGCGCCATCTCATCCACCGTGCGATCGCCCCACCCCACCCACTGGTTCGGATCGGGATTGTTCGGGTTATTGGCTGTGTTGTCGTGCCACGCCACCGCGTGAATCAGCGTTCCTTTCGGCAGCACCGGCGCCGCGTCGTCCGCATAGATGTAGTTCGTCATCCAGTTGAAGTTGAAGTGATCGACGTAGCTCAGCGTCCGCTTCGTCCCGTCCGGCAGAATCGCCTCCAGCAGCATCGCCTTGCCCCTCAGATGCATGTGAGGCTGGAAATTCTCGAGCCGCGCCGGCGCCCGCAACACCTGATAGCCCTCGGACTGCGTGACCGAATTCGGTGGAATGTCCAGTTCGCCAAAACCCGCGTTGCCCGGAGTTGCGGGAAAGGCCGTCAGGATCGTTCGATATTTCGGCGTCTGGTCCTTCGGATAGAAGTAGACGGCTAACTCCACGTGATCTGTGATCTGCTCCCCGACCGCGTGATAATGCATCTCCCACCAGATACGCGCGCCCGGCCGCAGGAGCTTCCCTGTGTTCGGACGGTAGATATCGAAGTTCTTGTTCACGGCCCACTCCATCAGGAGTCCCTGCGTCTGAATGCCCGCGTTGCTGCCGGGCTCTTCCTGTTGCAGGTACGCCAGCGCATGATGCGTGATCTTCCGTCCCGCCGCGCTCGCCGGGCGCATCTCGACCGCCCGCACCCAACGCGCTTCCGTCAGCGGGATCTGCGTCAGCGGCCTGAACCACTGGTCCTGCCCATGAGCGGGCATCGTATACGGCTGGGACTTAATGATGAGATCCGGCTCCCCGAACTGCTTCGAAAGCTGCCAGCCATCGTCAGTCGGCCATTGTTTCGCCGGAGGCATATCCTTCGGATCGCCCGGCGGCGCGCCGGCATCGACCCAGCGCTCGATGACCGAGATCTGTTCTTCCGTCAGAGAAAGGTCGTTCTGAAAATGCTGGATCCCGACGGTCTTATCGAGATGCCACGGCGGCATCTGTCGCATCGCCACTCTCTCGCGAATCGCCTTCGCCCACGGCCGCGTCTCCTGATAAGTCACGAGAGACATCGGCGCCATCTGCCCGGCGCGATGACAGTTCTGGCATTTCTCCTGAAAGATCGGCGTCACGTCACGAGAGAACGTCACGTCGGCGGCGCTCGCCGAAATGGCCATTATTATGAGGATGCCAACAAGCCGCACGCCCATGGCTTGCTATCTTAATCCTTTTTCAGCTCTTAAGCGTTTGACCAGGTTGGGAAGTTAATTTTTCAATCCCAATCCGTTGTATCGGCGCTTCCGAGAATGTTGTATCTGGACCGCGTGCGCGAGTCTTGCTTGGAACGCGGTCCTGGTTTGTACGAATCGTGGACAAACCGCTCGAATGTTGGCACAGGCAACCGAACGGATTTCTCTCGGAGCGCTATAAGCTATGACAATGATCTCGCGCCGTGAGATCCTGGGATGCGCAGCAGGCCTGTTAGCTGGCCGCTGCGCGCCGGCCCAACTTTCGAAAAGCGCCGATCATCCGGACGGTCTTGAAAGATGTTGCGCCGGAATCCATCGTCGGCGCCACACTGTTCCACGAGCACCTCTCGCTCGACGTCGATTTCATGCCCAGGTGGACGGCCCTGGCACGCGGACAGGAGGCTCCGCCCGCACAACCCCGCCCGCCGGGATTCTTCATGGATGACCTCGACGTGATGGCGGAGGAGATGTCAGCCGCGTCAAGAGATGGCGTGGGTTGCATCGTGGATGGCGGCCATCCCGACATGGGCCGTAATCTGGGCTTCCTGAAGCGGCTCTCGGCGAAGTCGGGCATGCCGATTGTAGCGAGCTGCGGCTATTATGCGCAGCCGTTCTACCCGGCCGAAATCGCATTTTGGAGCGAGGAGCAGATCGCAAACGAACTGATACGGCAGGCGCGCACCGAGGCCGTCGGCGCCATCGGCGAAATCGGAAGCTGGGGCGAGATTACGGACACCGAGCGCAAAGTCTTTCGTGCCGCTGGTAAGGCGCATGTCACAACCCGCCTTCCGATCTTCACGCACACTGGCATCCCGGGGAAGTCGGCCATCGAGCAGCTCGACATTCTCGAAAAGGCCGGCGCTGCCCCCGCCCGGGTGGCAATTGGACATCTCGGCAATCTGGTGGATCCCAAAGTCGAGGTGCATAAATCCATCTGCAAACGCGGCGCCTTCATCGGCTTCGACCGGCAGGGCGGAGCCGGAGATGCGCAGCAGGCGCCGATGGTCCTGGCGCTGATCGAAGCAGGATATGCGGCGAACCTGCTGTTTTCGTCGGACCTTGCCGCTGCCGCCCAGCTCAAGCGGAACGGCGGCGCGGGCTACGGAAAGACCCTCACCGTCTGGGCTCCCAAGCTGCGGGATGCGGGCGTGGACGAGAAGACACTGCGCGGTATCCTGGTGGACAATCCGCGTCGATTCCTAGCATTCGTAGGATAGGCTCACGAGCCAATCGGACTTTCACAAAGGCTTCCGCCAACGCCCGCCCGTAACCTCGATGGCATCGGTGATCCGAACAGAGAGTCGCGGGCTATGATCGGCGACTGGCGCTTAGGTTCGCTTGATCGGATGGATCACGCGCCATTTGCGCAAACCACAGCAAGCGTCGCGGGAAACGGCCCGATCTGCGCCAGCGGTGATCAGTCGCAAACCGTCGCTGAAAACGAATCTGAAGCCAGTCTTAAGACCGCCTCCAATTGAGATGGCGTCGTACGATCGGTTGACAGATCCTGATACGGCAGTTCGTCGTATCGGAACCAACGTGCACCAGCCGTTTCCGGCGTGTCCAGGAGGAGTGAGCCGCCCGACCCCTCGCATTGGATGAAAGCCTTATATACGTACCAGGGCTGAGGCGGGTGTGGGTGCTTCCGCTTATCGAATAGCGCGAGCAGACGCACAGGGCGCGCGATGAGGCCCGTCTCTTCATATACTTCTTTCGCCGCAACCTCGAAAGGGGTGTAGCCGATATCAGCCCATCCACCCGGAAGAGTCCATCGCCCGTTGTCAATCTTCTCTCTGACCAGCAAAACCTCCGGGCCGTCTCGAATCACCACTGCCCGGATGTCAACCTTCGGTGTTTGATACCCGTCTTCGGAGGCGAAGGCTCGAATGATCTTTTCCATAGGCTCGTCCGTAAGTTCCTGAAGGAGCCGGACACTGATTGCTCGTATCTCCTGATATCGCTCGAGATCGTATGGATTGGTCGTGTAGGCAAGTCCCGCCTAAGCGAGGGCCTGCAAGCGTTGGGCCTGGATCAGAAGTTCGCTGGATTCCAATTAACAGCAATACCACTCAGCCGCTCGGGGTGTAGAGTGAACAACGCTCGGCTTTGGGAGAACGAGCTTCCGAATTGCGGATCGAGGGCGGGAGCCTGGGCTGCTCAAACGGAGTTTAATTCGTCCAGCAGGGTGGCGTTGACCGAACTACGGGAGAGATTTTATGAAGAGCAATCATGCAAAGCGCAAGGGCGGCGCGCCGGCGGGCCGCCGGGATTTTCTCAAGCTTCCCCTTACTGCCGTGGCGGCCCAGGTCATACCCGCGCCGCGTTCCCAGGCCAGAGGAGCCGCGCGCATCGGCGAGTACGACCCGAACAACACCAAAATCGCGACGATGGTTGACGCCCGTGCGAGCGACGACCAGTTCCTTTTTCTTCAGCAGATCGGAATACGCTGGGTCCACGTGCAGTTTCCGCTCGACGCGGACTTTGCGCTGATCAAGAATACGCAGGACCGGCTGGCGGCCAACGGCATCAAGATCCATCAGGGCATCATCGACCACTATCGCTCTAAGAAAATCCAGCTGGGCCAGCCGGGGCGCGATGAAGACATCGAAAAATTTCAATCGTTTGTCCGCGCTCTTGGCCAGCTCGGCGTCTACTGCACGAAGATCGATTTCCATCCTGGCAACACCTATACGACGAAAGAGATCGTAACGGAGCGCGGTTATAAGGTTCGGGAGTACGACGTGAACGACTTTCACAAGGAAGTCGAAAAACAGATGTACGACCGGGTCTATACGGCCGATGACATATGGGCCAACTACACGTACTTCATCAAAGCCGTGCTGCCGGTCGCGGAAAAGGCTGATGTGCGGCTCGCACTGCATCCTGACGATCCACCAACGGCCGCCTCAGCCATGATGAATGGCGTCGCAAAGATATTCGTAGACTATAACGGCTATAAACGAGCGGATGAAGTTGCCGGGCACAGTCCGTATTGGGGGTTGACCTTCTGCGTTGGGACCTGGTCAGAGGGAGGCGACAAGATGGGCAAGGACGTTTTCGGGATCATTGACGATTTCGGCGCCCGCGGCAAGATCTTTGCCGTCCACTTTCGCAATGTCAGTTCTCCGCTTCCGCGCTTTCATGAGACGTTTCAGGACGACGGCTACCAGGATATGTACCAAATCATGAAAGCATTCAGGAAGGTGAAGTGCACGGCCTCGCTGATCCCGGATCATTACCCGCAGCTCGTAAACGATCCGGGCCATCGCCTCGCGGACACGTACAGTATCACCTGGATGCGCGCCCTGCTCCGCCGCGCGAACGAAGAGGTGGGTTAACGGTTGAAGCCCGAGAGCTTAAGGCGCTGCAACCCGCAGCACGATCCTGCGCAACAGCTCCGTCCCCGCGCGCAAATTCTCGAGCGAAATCCGTTCGTCGTTGCCGTGCATCCGAAGCTCGCCATCTTTGCGGAAGAGCGGCACGCCGTAGACGGCCATGCCCTTCGCGCGGAGATATGCGCCGTCAGTCGTGCCGCGCATGAGGAAGGGCACTACGAGGGCATTCGGCGCGGCTTCGTGAAACACTCTCTCCATCGCCACGTATAGCGCCGATGTCAACGAGCTCGGCTCCGTCGACGGATTCCGCTGCTCACCGCCCGACGGCACGTCGATCGTCACGGCCGGGTCGCCAATGATTTTCCGGAAGCGCGCGAAGACTTCCTCCTGCGTCTCTGTTGGCAGGCGGCGGGCGTCCACCTGCGCTTCCGCAGCATTGGGAATCACGTTGATCTTGGTTCCGGCGCTCAGCATCGTGGCCGAGACGGTCGTATGCAGCATGGCGTCGATCTCCGGATCGCGCTTGCGAATTTCGGCCGCGGTGGCCGATGCGGTCGCTGGGTTTTCCAGCCTGGGGATCAGCGGCCCGAGCCACGCGTAATCGGGCAGTTGGCTCATAGCCTTAAAGTAGGCGCGGCTGGTGGCGTTGAGCGCTACCGGCTCGTCGGCCTCATTCAGCCGCACGATGGCGCGCGCCAAGTGTACCACCGGATTATCGTCCCGCGGCAGCGACCCGTGGCCCGCCGTTCCCCGCGCTGTCATCTTGAAGCGCGTGGGCACCTTCTCCGCGGTCTGAATCTGGAAGACCGGCACGCCGGACGCCGTGGGCAGGATATACGAATATTCGTTGAGCGCGAACTCGGCATCGATCTTCGACCAGGCATGCGCCACGAGCCACTGGATTCCGCTGGACCCAGCCTCTTCATCGGACTCCGAGAGCAGGATCACGTCGCGATCGAGCGCCGCGTTTCGCCGGTGCAGATCCACCATCACCGCCAGCTCCGCGGCCAGCAGGCTCTTGTCGTCCTCCGCGCCGCGGCCGAAAAGGTAGCCGCTCTTTTCGATGGCCGCAAAAGGATCGACGGACCACTGCGAGCGGTCGGCAGGCACCACGTCGCTGTGAGCCATCAGCAGCAGCGGGCGCGTCTTGCCCGCCCCCTTCAGCCGGGCGATGAAGTTCAGGCGTTGCGGATTGTCGCCAACCAAGTCGGCCGGAATGCCCTCGCGGTCAGCGACCTCCTTCAGCCAGCGCGCCACCCTGGTCTCATTGCCCGGCGGATTAGTCGAGTCTATGCGAATCAACTCCGGCAGGTAGCGCGCGGCGAGATCGGCCGCGCTTTCGGTTGTCTGGGCGGCGGCCGCGGCCGCCAGCGCCAGGATCGGGATTAGGTATCGTTTCATTTTGGCAATCCGGTGCAGCGGCAGGCGATCCTTCAGAGTAAAAGTCGGAAGCACTTGCATGTCGTGGAATCAGCGACGTACCGATGCTCCTGCGTCCCTAGATCCGCCATGTCCACTATAGCTGCCGTATCCTTGCCCTGTATTACCCCCCGGATGCCGTGAGATCGGCGCCCAAGATAACCACTTCAGCACGCCTGAAATGGGGTCATCCTTTCCCAGCGCTGTACAGTTGCTGGCGGCCTTCGAAATGCACCAAGGGGCTCTGAATTTCGCCACGGATCCCGTCGGTCCCCACGCCGGGTTCTCGGCCGTGATCCGTTTAGTGACTTCCAAGAGCCACCCTTCGAGAAATCCCTTAGGTGCTGCTAGCGGGGCTGACGGCCAAAGTTTTTGTCTTGATAGCCAGAAGATTTCGTGAGACTATTGACAGCTATGAAGGCACTCATTTCGGGCATTCTGTTTCTCGGTGGCCTGTGCTTGTGGGCAGCCGATATGGCCGACAGTGACATTAAGCTTTTGGATGTCCATAAGAAACTCTCGGCCCATAACGCCCAACAGATGACTGATATCTGCAGGATCGATACCGCGAAATGGAATAACTGGGTGACGCAGAACCGGACACACAACGATTTTGTCGATTACTTGCGGACCCTTAGTACAAATGACCGAAAGTGTCTCAGACCATTGAACATAAGGGACGTCAACGGTGAATCCACTACCGTCGCCAAGCTCCTCGATGACAACAACATCAAGTAATTGACTAAGAACTGATTGAGAGAATGGCGGACTTATCTCCGGGCGCCTGCTCTAACAAGGAGGCCTCCAGTTTGATACGGAGAAGACGGGGATCAGGCGTCGCGCGTAAAGATCTGGCGGCAGCAGCGCGCATGCGGCGCCGTTAAATGCACTGGGATTATCGGTAGCTACAGTCCAGTTCACCGCAAGTTCATGCACGCCATTCATGAGAACGTGAAAGGACTTTCCGTCCGGAGCAAAGGCGATCGCGCTTGGATCTCCCGGCAATTGCAGATACCCTCCCAGTGGGCTGCGGGTGGCGACGTCCCAAATTTTCACTTCGTTCAACTCGTCCAGTGCGGCAATCCATTTCCCGTCCGGGCTGAAGGCAAGAGCGAATGGAGTCCTGCTTAAGGCGAGTGGCGGCCTTTCTTCCTGACAGCAAGAGCCTTGCGAGGTGAGCCTCCAGAAGTGAATGCCATTCCGATCGTCCCCGGAAGCAAGCAGCGAGTCCCCAGGATGGAAGGCAAGGCTCTGAATTGTACCCGTCCCGGTCCTCCAGCTGTACTTAGGGCGAGAATTGTTTTGGATGTCCCAAACCAGGATCTCTGCCGGGTCCGCGGATTGGTCCGCCGCAGCAATGAGTTTGCCGCCCGAATTGACGGCAAGGATTTGTAGTTCCGGCTCTGCGGAAGGATTCTCGATAGTGCGGCCGGAGCGCAGATCGGCAACAGCAAAGCCTCCCCCGCCGAAGCCGATGGCAACGTGGGCGCCTTCAGGTGACAAGGCGAGAAACCTGGGAGAACGCTTGATCTGCTTCAGATCGACCGTTGTCTTCTGGCCGGCTTCGGTAATCTCAAGTTGACGCGGGGGACCGCCAGTCAGCGTGGCAAACAGCTTTCCAGGGATGAAGGCTTCCGGGTCTTTCTTCTGAGGAGGCAAGAAGAGATCGCCAAGAACACGCCACCTGATGATCAGGTTATCGGCGGCGGCGGATAAGAAGGTGGCGCTGTCGGGCGAAAACTCAAGGTCCAGAATTGTGTCGCTATGGCCAGCCAACGGACGGGAGGGGAACGGATATTCCAGACCGCTCTTCTCGGGCTGATGCGCGCCAAAATACCAGAGACGAATGAGCGAGTCCCTTCCGCCCGCAGCAAGGATGTTGCCATCAGGACTGAAGCGTATCGCCAGTGGCGGCAGATCACCGTAGTGAAGCTCGTAGGTCTGGCCGGTGCGCAGGTCGGCGACATAAAGGTCGTGCCGATTATCCAGAACCCACGCAACGCGTTGGTAAATGGGATCGATGGCAATCCTGCGGAGATGTCCTCCAACCGGACGGCGCCAGTGAGCCGGCGGACGGGCCGATGAATCCGTGATTTCAAGCTGATCGCCGTTGACTACAGCCGACCAGCCGAGAGGCAGGTCCTGACGAGGAAATATCCCAAGAGCCTCCTTGGCGCATCGAGATGGAAGGCTCCCGTGTCTCGCGGAGCGGGGAGAAAGAGACCGCTTTGACCAATCCACTTCAGCGCGCGACTTGTCTTTGCCGCGGGCAACCTGGAGACTCGCCCTGTCGAACCAAAGGCAGTCCACCGGCGGTTGGTCTTCCGGCTCCTGAACGGTGGTGATGTAGCGCGCGTCGTGATCCAGAGTGGCGGCCAGGAGTGCGCTGGTCACAGCGTTTTTCGCGCGTGTGCCCAGGATCGGGATCCAGGGCGATTCATGTTCCGCCTGGAGCGCGACGAGCGCCGCGGCATCGGGTTGCTCGTGCGAAAGGCGGATGGCGGTCTGCGCTAATTGAACGATCAAGGTCTCGCGCGCCCTGGCGGCGGCCAGCAGGGACAACGCCGCCACAACGAGGAGCACTACAAATGCCGCAAGGGTGAGATTGCGCCGCCTTCGCCGCTCCCGCTCGCGCTCCCTTCGGAAGCGCTCCACCTGTTCGATACTCTTTTCGAGGAAATCATTTTCCTCTTCGGTCAGCTCCTGGGGGTTTTGATCGCGGTATTTCCTGGCTTCCTCTAATTGATTGCCATCGAGCAGCATGTCCTTGCGGCCAGCGGCGATGATGGGGGCAACCGGATTGCGATAAACGGTAGTCAGCCATGTGAAGTTGCTCTGCCGGATCGGATCGATCATGCGATCGTGAGCCAGCTCGTAATACCCGTCGCGGTCCGTTTCCCGGATGATGTGAGCGGCGCAAAGCGATTCGGCGGCCGCCTGCGTAATTCCGTCGGTGGTCGCAAGAAGGCGAATCCCGGCAGGCGAAATGAGTTTTCGCTCGAGCCATTGACGAACTTTGCGCTCGGAAATCCCGGTGGCGACTGCGGCTCGGACTGCGTTGTTATAGAACACGGCAAGAACATCGTCGACCGTGCAATTCTTGCGATCCTCCTCAGTGATTTTGGTCGCCTCGGGCTTGAGGTGAGACCACAGATGCTGGCATACGATCTGCAGCTGAACCGGTTCGACAAACCTCGGCTCAGCCCCTCTTGCTTCCGAATGCCGGGTGGCGGCGGCGTGGGTAAGGGAGAGGTTGTCCGCCAAGGCCTTGGCAACACCAGGGTCGAAGGGCTTGTCTACTGCCCTGGCTGGCTCTTCGATCGCTTCCACTGCCTGACTGATGGTCAGTCGGTCGAGACGCATGCGTGAGCGCAGGCGGTCAGGGAAATAGACCGCGCACGCGTCTATATCGGCCAAATACTCCTCGCGCATCGCCAGCAAAATGCTCAGTTTCGGAATCGCTTCCAAACACCTCCGCAGTTCCTCAAAGAAACGACGCCGATCGTCTCGCAATTCGGGGTGGAACGAGAATATTTCTTCGAACTGATCGATAATCAGCAGCCAGGGAGCATTGCGTCCCTTCAGGGCGTTGCGTATCGCAGCCTCCAGATCCTCACCGCTTCCTCCGAGAGCGCGAACCGCGTTGGCGAGGTAGATATTCCCGCCCTCGTTAATGGCGCTCGCGACGCGGATGGTGGGGAGGACGCTGAGTTCTTCGGAGTCTTCAAAATGGGGAAGGATCGCGGCCTGGAGCAGCGATGTCACCCCGGCTCCGGCGGGCCCGTAGAGAAGGACCGCCTGGCGGGCTATTAAGAGATAGGATACGTCGCGGGCTTCTTTACTTCGACCAAAGAAGTAGGCCTTGCTGTCTTTATCGAAAGGAACCGGACCGGGATAGGGTTCAGCCATTTTTCGGCCTCCCCATCTGGTTCGAGAGTTCGTTCATGAACTGATGGGCGCTGCCCCAGTAAATTCCGATGGGGGAGTCCGCGGAAAAGTAGGGGCGCAGTGAAGCCGTAAGATACTTTTGCAATTCCAGCTTGAGGTTCTCGTTCTCGCGGTCGTTTTCTAACTGTACGGCTAGTTGCACCCGGTCGTACTTCCTCACGTCGAGGTAATTGAGGAGGCCGCGCAGGATCACCTTGAGATCGAGATCTTCGAGCTTATAGCCGAGAAACAGAAGAGTGTTCTTATTCAGTAGCGCCTCGACCGAGCGTGGCATCAAGAGGTCGTGGTCCCGCGACATGCGCGTGAGGTAGTCGAGGTGGTCGTCCTCTGTTAAAACCATGGACTCGGGGTCGGAATCCTGTCCAAAAAGGTGAAGCACGACCGGCGACTCCGGAGAGGGCTGTGCCATATTCGGAGGTTCTTCGACGCGTTCACGCCAGCGAATCGCAAAATCCCGGACCTCCCTTTTTTGAGCCTTGAGAGCCAGAGAGAGGAAGGGATCGAAGTTGGTCGTTAAGTAAAGCGGCAAACCGAGAGAAGCCAATTGCTGATGAATCTCGGTTTCAAATTCACTCGCCAGTTCAACCCATTGCTCCAGCTTCAGCTCGGAGATCCGGCTAAGACCCGGCCTTCCAGGTAAGTAATGATTGAGGGACGCGGCTAAGCGGTCCTGCAGAGCTTCGCGCCAATCCGGATCCCCGAGGCGGCTGAGAAATTGCGTGACGCGACGGAGGTTTTCTTTGTCGTCGAACGGATAATTCCTGCTTGCGGCAAGGGAGGTTGAGAGACTCGCCGACGCGGGGAGCAGGCCGGTAGCGACGCCGGGTCCAAGAATGGGGGTGCACTTCCCCCGCGCGATGCGATCGCAAAGAATCTGCCAATCAGTCGGCGAAAGTCCCCCGGACAGGACGCCGCGCTTGCCGAATAATTCCGCGTTGCGAAGCCGCATGAACAAAACGGGAATTCCCGCGCCCTTATCTTTTGCGGTGAGGCGGCCGTCGCGCGCGGAATTCATTGCGCGATCGATCT
>Ga0126378_10002222_pt1 | contig 14354 bp, 12 predicted proteins | sample PanSoiMetPlot_23_FD_92587 | JGI IMG/M metagenome (GOLD analysis project Ga0126378, IMG submission 92587) | Tropical forest soil microbial communities from Panama - MetaG Plot_23 | ecosystem: Environmental > Terrestrial > Soil > Tropical forest > Bulk soil | place: Panama | collected 2016-02-17 | reverse complement strand
GGGCGGCCGTGCTGGGCTCGGAGATCGAGTTTGCGACGCCTCAGCTGCTGCCGGGCAGCCCAACCCGCTTCCGGGGTCGTTGGTACAGGGCGGAGGTTGTCGGCGTGGTCGCCCAGACAGTCGACGGCGGCGAGTTCCTGGTGCCGATCCAGCAGACGCAGATGGCGCGGCAGTGGGCGCTGGCCGGCGCGGAAAGCCGCACGCTCCGACGCCCCACGTCCCCGTACAGCGGCCTCGTGGTGGTGGCGGACAGCCTCGCCAACGTGCACGCGGTGCGGCAGGAGATCTTTGCGATCGGCTACGCGAACAGCGCGCCAGAGCATCTGGTGGCCTCGGTACAGAAGTACCTACACGTCGTGGACATCGTGCTGGGCGGCATCGGCTTGGTGGCGCTGGCGATCGCCGTGCTGGGGGTTGCAAACACGCTTCTGGCGGCCGTGCGTGAGCGGTGGCGGGAGATCGGGGTGCTGAAGGCGCTCGGTGCGACCGACGCGGATGTCGCACGCTGGTTCCTCGTCGAAGCGGGCCTGCTCGGCGTCGTGGGCGGACTTGTCGGGACCGCCGCGGGCACCGGGCTGGCGGCCTCGGTCGCGCTCGCGGTCAGCCGCTATCTGGTCGAGCAGGGGCTCCAGGGGATCGACCTGGGTGGGCCGCCGGTCGGGCTGCTTGTGGGCGCTCCGGTGGCGGCGGCCCTGCTTGCGGTGACCGCCGGGGTGGTGCCGGCTCTGCGAGCAGCCCGCCTACCGGTCAAGGAGGCGCTGGGGGCATGATGCCGAAGCTCCCTCCGCAGCTGCTTGCCGCGGTCGCGGTCGCGCTGTCCGCTTGCGCGACGGGCGCGCAGGACGCGACACCCGAAAACCGCACGACCAACGGCCCCGCGGTCGTGTACGTGGCCATCGGCGCCAGCGAGACAGCGGGAGTCGGCACCCGGGATCCCCTCCGCGACGCATTTCCGCAACAGCTGTTCCAACGCCTCGACCAGTCGGCGCTGATGTACAGCTTTGGGTTGCCCGGTGAGACCACCGAAGGGGCCCTACGAGACGAGCTGCCGGGCGCGCTTGCCGTCCGGCCCACGCTCGCCACCGTCTGGCTCAATGTTGACGACCTGGCGGCTGGGGTGCCGGTTGCCGACTACGAGGCCCAGTTGGACCAGATCGTCGGAGGGCTGCGCGGCGCCGGGGCGCGGGTGCTGATCGCCAACACGCCACACCTGGACCGCCTGCCGGCCTACTCCGCGTGCCGGCCGAATCCTCCCCCAGGATCGCCGAAATGTCCCCTGGGTTCGGTGGCACTGCCGCCCCCTGACGAGGTCGACGGGCAGGTACAGGCGTACAACGCCGCAATCGCGCGGGTTGCGGAGCGCAACGGCGCCACGGTGGTCGACCTCTACGCCGCCGGCCAGGTGGCGGTTCAGCACCCTGAGTACGTGAGCAGCGACGGCTTCCATCCCAGCACCGCCGGCGCGGCCGCGATAGCCCAGGCGTTCGCGGCTGCGCTGGGAGGAGTGCCTCAGCGGATGGTCTCCACCCTCACTCCGATGTCGAGCCTGGCCCACGCCGCGTCCGCCGTCAGCACACGGGCCCCGTAGCGCCTCGCCAGCGCCAGGCACGCCCGATCCCCAAGGGACAGGCCAACCGAACGGATCGACCCCCGCAGCTTGGCGATCTCGACCGCATCGTCGAAGTTGAGGTCGACCACCGCCAGCGCCCCGCCCAGCAGGCCGTTCTCGACCAGCCTGGCCGCTACCGCCGCGGGGTGGTCGCCCGCGTCTGCGCGCTTGGTGAGCACCTCTGCGAGGTTGGCTGAGGAGATGATCGCACCCTCCGCGATCGCCTCGGCGACGCGCTCAGCACCCGCTTCTCCGTGCAGGTAGGCCAGCAGTGCCGACGCGTCGAGCGTCTCGCTCACCGGCGTGCCGCCTCCTCTCGGCGCTCGGCCACCAGCTCTGCCACCAGCTGGCGACCGGGGGGCGGCGCCAGCATGCCGAGGCACCGGCGCGCGACCGCGGCCCGGCTGGTCACCTGAATGGTCCCCGCCGGTTCGATCGTAAGTATGACCTCGTCTCCGGGCTGTACTCGCAGGGCCCGCCGAATGTGGGCAGGCAGCTCGATCCTCCCCCGATCGCCCAGCCGCACCGCATACCGACGCCCCGCCGCCCCTCCCCGGAGCATGTGGCGAGCCTACCACCATTCCCGCTTGATGCCTACGTCACGGCGCACGGCGTCAGGTCCAGCCCGGCGGGCATGACAACCACCTGGTAGAAGCCGCCCTCGGGCAGCACGTGGACCAGCCGGCTCCCGTCGGGGCCCCGCTCCGTGCCCGAAATGATGGCGGCGCCCGTGACGCCGACTGTCCCTCGGACCTGGCGCGGCACGTAGAGCAACGTCTCTGGCGCGCCGGCCGGCGCGCTTGCGATCAGGTTGAAGAGCCCGGTGCCCGGGTCGTACGAGTAGGTCACGTTGCTCGAGGTCCCAGCCATTGCGCGCGGCCAGACTCGTGCCAGCAGGCGTTCGCGGTCCGGTCGCATGCAGCCGTTCTGAGGCCTGGCTGATGCGTCGCGGCCCGCCGGTGGCCGGTCGTAATCACAGCGCTGGTCGCGCTGGCCGTCGTAGAGACCGTCGTAGACACCCCAGGTGGGTACCACGGCGCAGTTCTGCTTCCAAACCCACAGGATGGCGCCGACCCGGTGCCGCTCCTGCGCTGCCAGCTGATTGGCCAGCAAGATCGCGTCGTCGGCCGGTTGGTTGCCGAGCTCATCGACAATGAGCGCCGCCTGCAGCGCCCGCGCTTCGAGCTGCGCGCCGTTGTACGAGAGCTCGAAGCCACCAGGCGGGTAAGAGGCCTGCCTAGGATCCTGGCCGGCCAGTGCGTCCAGAGTGAACACGTGTGTGTACTGGTGGATCGCGTACACGAGGTTGGCTGCGGAGCTGAAGGGAAGCGGCAGGCTGGTCGGGAAGTCCGTCTGTTCACGCAGGTGGTTCGGCTCGATGAAGAACAGGTGGGCGCCGTCGTGGATGCCCAGGTCTCGGTAGCCACACGCCGGCACCGCCAGTGCCGAGCCCGGGCACCGCAGCCCGTCGCCGGCCCCGGTCAAAGCGTCGAGGACGCGCCGATAAAACGGAAACAGGAACAGATCTTCGAACAGCGGCGGCGGGACGAAGCCAGGCCAGGGCTCGTTGAAGATGCCGTACCCGGCCACGGCGCTGCTGTCCTTGAAGCGGCGCACGAGCGCCGCCAGCGCGCCGATGTAGTGGTCCTGCAAGCCGCTCCCAGGCGCCTGGCCGGTCGGTGCCACCACCTGGCGGTTGAGCCAGAAGCTGTTGAAGGCGGCGAAGACGGCGGGGTTCAGCTCGCGCTGGCCAAAGTAGACCTCGGAGGGCCAGAAGTCGGTGATCACGGCCCATGGCGGTGCGCCGGAGAGCTGGTTCAGGCTGGTTGGTCTCCCGCCCGGCAGTGGCGGCGGCGAAGGACGGGCCAGGTAGCGCGAATAGGCGTTCTCGTGCATGTCGAGGATCACGTAGATGCCTTCCTGGTCAGCCCACCCGACGACCTGAGCGATTCGATCCAGATAGCGCTGGTCGTACTTGCCTGGCTGCGGCTCCAGCAAGCTCCAGGAGAGCGCGAGGCGGATCACGTTGAAGCCAAGGGCCCGTATTTCGGAAAGGTCGTTGCGGCAGAGTGGCGGCTGCCATACGGCCGCCGAGTTGGTGGGGCACCGATTGTCGTAGGCTGTCGGGTCGGTCGGAAAGAACGGCGCCGGTCTCAGGTTTGCGGGATCGGTGCCGGACCAGTAGTCCATCAGGCCGCCGCTGGCCACCCCTCGCAGGATTACCATCCGGCCCAGGCCGTCTGCGATGAACGCTGGTTGCCGTGCTGGGTGCTCGACGTGCAGCCACGGCAGGCCGCCCGCCCCCGCACCCGGCCTGGATTGCAGCCGCGGCTTTAACACGGTCGAGAAGTCCGTCAGCCACCCGCCTGGCAGCGTAAGCGCGGCCAGTCCGGCGACAACTCCGATCCAGGCGACTGCGCTGACGTGAGGCCGCATGACGCGATCAGCCTCCGGTCGTTCTGTGCTGGCGCAGGTCGTCGAGCATCCTGCCGAGCACGCTGAACGCTGTGTCAACTTCAGCCGCGTCCAGCGACCGGCTGACGACGTTCTCCACCTCATCGAAGCAGGCGTGCACCCGGTGCTCGATTGCCTCGCTGGCGTCGGTGAGACTGATGATGAGGCGCCGGGCGTCGGCCGTGTCAGGGCTGCGGTTGATCAGCCCGTGCGCTTCCAGCTGGGTCAAGACCAGCGTTCCCGAAGCTCGGCTCAGCGCAAGGGAGTCGATCAAGTCGGTCTGCGTCACGCTGCCGCCAGGCGCCCTGTAAAGCTGAACCAGGACCACAGCCTGCGCGTAGCTGATGTTGAGTGGGGCCAGCCTGGCAGCCACCTGCTCCTGCACAAGGCGCCCTGTGACGGTAAGCAGCCTGATGAGATGTGCTCCGGCGATGAATTGGCGTGGTCTACCGCTCAAGCCGCTTCACTATAGATCGAGCTCGCCCAAGCTCGACTTCCCGTCCAGCCTCCGAACCGGGGTGAGCGCGACGGAGAAGGCGGAAAGCACGAAAGCTGCGCCCGTCAGCGTTAGAGCCGGCCCGTAGCTGCCAAGCCGGTCATAGAGTGCGCCGGCAGCGATCGGTCCCACCGAGCCGGCAACCGCGATGGGGATTCCGGACGCGGCAGTGATGGCGCCGTACGACCAGCGACCGAAATGGTCCGCCATTGCCGACGCGCGAAGCGGAAGGATGGCTCCGAAAGCGGCGCCGTAGATGGCCACATAGCCCCAGACGAGGAGAGGATGGGCTGCGATCCCGAGCAGAGCGACGCCTACGGCCTGGGCCAGGTAGCAGCCGGCCAGTAGCGCCTGTGGACTCAGGTCCTCGCTCAGCCGGTTGAGGAGGTAGCGTCCTGGCAGGCTGGCCACGCCCAGCAGGCCGGCTAGGGAGGCTGCCAGAACGGGGTCGAAGCCTCGCCCGATCAGGTATGCCACCTGATGGGCGAGGATCACGGAGTGGGCCATGAGCCCAACGGCAAAGGACGTGGTCAGCGTCCAGAAGGGGAGCGCAGCCAGAGCCTGGTGGAGCTGAACGCTGGGGACCGCGGGCTTCTCGGTCGGCCGGCGGGTTGCACCGTCTGGCTGCATTCCGAGGTCCTCGGGGTGCCTGCGAAGGACCAGCACGTGAAGCGGGAGGGCGACAAGCAGCTGAATCAGACCGAATACAACCAGGGTGCTGCGCCAGCCGATGTGCTCGACAAGGACGCCTGCCAATGGGATGAATATCGGCGAGGCCAGCCCCCCGATGAGTGTCAGGATGGCAAGCGCCGAGCCGCGCCGCCGCCAGAACCAGTTCGTGACCACCGTGAACGTGACCGGGTAGAGCGTCAGGGCCATCGCCAGCGCGATGACGCCCGACCAGAGCACGTAGAACTGCCATGGCCGGCGCACCTGCGAGAGCGTGACCAGCCCCGCCCCGCCAAGGAGCGAGCCCAATGACATAAGGGCGCGGGCACCGTGGCGGTCCACGAGCCGGCCGACAGGCAGGCCGAGAAGGCCGGCCGTCAGGAGCGAGAGCGAGAAGGCACCTGAGAGGAGCGCGCGGCTCCAGCCCAGCTCCCGCTGCATCGGCACGACGAGGACTCCGAAGAAGTACTGCGTGGTGCCGTAAGAGACGACGGTCGTCGCCCCCAGAGCCCAGACCAGCAGCCAGCCCCGATACTGGCCTCGCTCTCCGAACCCTCCCACGCGGTTGCTCCTGCAGCTCTTGCTATGCGATCAGCGGTCTCGGCACCACTGACCGGCGTCGGCCGGCGTCAAAGGCGTCGAACCGTCTCACGATCTCTGCGAACGAGTCCAACCGCCTGTTGGACAGTCAGCTCGAACGAGTCGTGATCGGGAGCCATGTTCAAACGACACGACAAAACGTCGTCAGTCGAGTGGCCTCAGGAGCAGCTGGTACGGCCGCAATCCCTCGACGATCTTGCCGATCGCATTCGGATCCAAGAACGTGGCCGTTCCCACCTGGACGGCCCTGCATCCGGCGAGCAGGAACTCCACAGCATCTTCAGCCGACATGATGCCGCCGATCCCTACCACCGGGATTGACACGGCCTGCGCCGCCCGGTGGGCCAGATATACCGCCATCGGTCGGATGGCCGGTCCCGAAAGGCCACCGGTGCGGAAGGCGAGCCGCGGCTGGCGGCTGCGCAGGTCGAACGACATGCCGACGAAGGTGTTGATTGCGCTCAGAGCATCAGCACCGGCCGCCTCGCAGGCGCGCGCGATCTCAGAGATGTCCGTGACAGCCGGAGTCAGCTTGACCCAGACCGGAAGGCGGGTGCGCCGGCGAACGGCCTCCGTAACCGCAGCCGCCGAACCGGGATCGTTGCCGAAAAACATCCCGCCCTCGCGGACGTTGGGGCAGGAGATGTTGATCTCCAACCCGGCCACGCCGGGCACACCGTCCAGGCGGGCGGCCAGGTCCCCGTACTCCTCTACGGTCTCGCCGTTGATGTTGACCAGGACCGGGAAATCCCAGGTCGCCCACTGCGGCGCGTAGTCGGCGATCAGGGCTTCGACTCCAGGGCCCTGCAGGCCGATCGCGTTCAGCATCCCGCTGGGAGTCTCAACGATCCTGGGCGGCGGGGTGCCGAGGCGCGGTTCCAGGAAGATCCCCTTCGAAACCATGCCCCCGAGCAGGCGTCGGTCGCAGAGTGGGACCTCGGTCCCGTAGCCGAACGTCCCGGACGCCGCCATCACCGGCGTCTTCAGCCGGACCCCGCCCACTTCGAGTGGGCCGCTCAAACCGCCACCCTGTAGTGCAGGTGCGCAGGCAGGCCTACCCACCGGATCGAGTCGGCGCGGTAGACGGGGCCTTCCGTGCACGCCCGGTCGTAGAAGCCGGACGTTCGGGGCACCGCGCAGCCCAGACAGACCCCGGTGCCGCAGCCCATGTACGTCTCGATTGCGACCTGGGCCTCGGGCCAGCAAGTCGCCACGGCGGCCAGCATCCGGTTCGGACCGCATGCGAGCACCTGACCCACGTCATCAAGCGGCACCGCGTCGAGGGCCGACCCGTGGACGCCCAGCGACCCGTCGTCGGTGGCCCAGCGAAGGTGGTCGGCGTCCGCTTCCGAGCAGAGCTCCGCCCGGGTGCGGGCGCCGTGAACCCACGTGACGCCGAGCCCCAGCGCCCGGGCGTCGCGAGCAGCGAGCGGCATCGGGGCCACCCCCAGGCCACCGGAAACGAGCGTTACGTGGCGCATGGCCGCGTCGAGCTGGAATCCGCGGCCCAGCGGTCCCAGGGCGGACACCAGGTCGCCCTCGGTCAGCTCGAGGAGCCGCTGTGTGCCGTCTCCAACCGCTTTCAGGACGATCTCGATCACGTCGCCGTCGGCCCGATAGACGCTGAACGGCCGCCGGAGGAGCGGTCCCGGCCGCAGCAACAGGTTCACGAACTGACCGGCTCGGACCGATTGGGCGATCGGCGCCGCCTGGAAGCCCAGGACACACATGTCGCGCGCCACCTCGCGGCGTGACACCAGCGGCGCCGCCACCTCGTACATCACGCCGCTCCCTCCCGCCACTCGGTGATCGTGCGGACTTCCAGGCTCCCGTTGGAGTTCCACGCCGACTCCACCAGCGCAGCGGCGGTGTCCAGCGAGGTCAGACACGGAATCCGCCGCTCAACGGCCGCACACCGGATCTCAAAGCCGTCCTTGATGACCGGTCGGCCTGGCTGCATCTCCTCACTGGTACCCGTCATGGTGTTGATGACCAGGTCCACCCTGCCGTCCGAGACCACGTCGATCACCGTCGGGCCGGCCTCGCCGATCTTGCCCACGACCTCGGGCGAGAAGCCGGCCCGCCTCAGCGCCCGGGCGGTGCCTGCCGTTGCATGGATCCGGTAGCCGAGCTGCGTTAGCCGCGACACGATCGGAAACATCTCGGGCTTGTCCGTATCAGCGATCGTGAGCAGCACGCTGCCGCCCGGTCGCACAGCCATCCCGGCAGCCTGGAAGGCCTTGCGGAGGGCGGCCGCAAGGGTCCGGTCCACGCCCATCACCTCTCCCGTCGACTTCATCTCCGGCCCCAGGTAGCTGTCCACCGCTGCCAGCTTGCTCATCGAGAAGACAGGTGCCTTTACCGCCACCAGCGGCCGGGCGGGCACCAGGCCTGAGGACCAGCCCAGGTCTGCGAGCCGCTCACCAAGCATCACTCGCGTCGCCAACCTGACCATCGGCACCCCCGTCACCTTCGTCATGATCGGCACCGTCCGCGACGCCCGCGGGTTGACCTCAAGCACGAACACCCGCCCACGGTGGACCACGTACTGGACGTTGACGAGGCCGCGCAGCCGCAGGTGGCGTGCGATGCGCGTCGTGTAATCGACGATGGCCGCTTCCTCCGACGGCTCCAGGCCGGGCGCCGGGTAGACGGCGTAGGAGTCGCCAGAATGGACCCCTGCCCGTTCGACGTGGCGCATGATTCCAGGGATCACGACGGTCTCCCCGTCGGAGACTGCGTCCACTTCCACCTCCGTGCCCATGAGGTACTTGTCGACGAGGACGCTGCCACGCGGCCCTGCCGCCTTTGCCCACTCCATGTAGCGGTGCAGCTCCTTGGCGTTGCGGACGATCTCCATCGCCCGCCCGCCCAGCACGTAGGACGGCCGGACCAGCACCGGGTAGCCGACTTGCTCGGCGATGGCCAGCGCCTCCTTCGCTGACGTGGTCGCGTCGCCGACTGGCTGGGGAACGCCGATCGCGTTCAGGGCCGCGGCGAAGCGCCGGCGGTCCTCCGCCAGGTCGATCGCCTCCACTGACGAGCCGAGGATGGGTACGTCCCGGGACGCTAGAGGATCAGCCAGGTTGACCGCGGTCTGGCCGCCGAATTGAACGACCGCGCCCTCGACGCTCTCCGTCCGTGCGATGTCCTCGGCTGCCTTCACGTCCAGCGGCTCGAAGTAGAGCCGATCGGAGCTGTCGAAGTCGGTCGAGACGGTCTCAGGGTTGGAGTTGGCCATGATCGCTCTGACGCCGAGCTCGCGCAACGCCCCGGCGGCGTGGACGGAGCAGTAGTCGAATTCGATGCCCTGGCCGATGCGGATCGGCCCCGAGCCGATCACGAGTGCGGCCTGGCCGGGCTGCGGTTCTGTCTCCGATTCCTCGTCGCCGATGCAGGAGTAGAAGTACGGAGTCTCGGCCTCGAACTCCGCTGCGCAGGTGTCGACCAGCTTGTAGACCCTGCGCTCTGTACTGCGATCAGGGGACCCGTCCCGAACCATGGCTGCGATTCGATCCAGGAACCACACGTCGATAGCACTGCGTCTGGCCAGCTCGGGCGGCGATGCGCCGCCGCACAGCGCGTGCATCAGCGCGTACAGCCGGCAGTCGTTAGGCACATCTATCAGGGCCGGGTCCGCGAGGACGAAGTCAGCCGGCGGGCGCTGCTCCAGCGATCGCAGCGCCTTCGCCAGCGCCTGCTCGAAGGTCCGCTCGATCGCCATGACCTCGCCCGTCGACTTCATCTGCGTGCCCAGCCGGCGGTCGGCTCCGGGGAACTTGTCGAACGGCCAGCGCGGCACCTTCACCACCACGTAGTCAAGCGCCGGCTCGAACGCGGCCGACGTGCTGCCAGTGACCTGGTTGCGGATCTCGTCCAGGCGCCGTCCTACGGCCACCTTCGCGGCCACTCGGGCGATGGGATAACCGGTCGCCTTGGATGCCAGCGCCGACGACCGTGACACCCGCGGATTGACCTCGATCACGTAGTAGGTCGACGTTCGCGGGTCGAGCGCGAACTGGATGTTGCAGCCTCCCTCGATGCCGAGCGCCCGGATGATGCGCAGCGCCGACGAACGGAGCATCTGGTGGTCGCGGTCGGTGAGCGTCTGGGCCGGCGCGACCACGATGGAGTCGCCCGTATGGACGCCCATCGGGTCCATGTTCTCCATGTTGCAGACGGTGATGCACGTATCGGCGGCGTCGCGCATCACCTCGTACTCGATCTCCTTCCAGCCCCACAGAGAGCGCTCGACCAGAACCTGGCGGATCGGCGAGGCGGCCAGCCCACCCAGAACTATGCGGTCCAGCTCCTCGGACGTGGTCACGAAGCCGCCGCCGGTGCCGCCCAGCGTGTAGGCCGGCCGCACCACCACCGGCAGCCCGATCCGAGCCGCAAAAGCCCGCGCATCGACCACCGTTTCGCAGACGCTCGATGGCGGCACGGGCTCGCCGATGTCGAGTAGCAGCTGCTTGAAGGCCTCGCGGTCCTCGGCCCGCCGGATCACCTCGGCGTCCGCACCCAGCAAGCGAACGCCGTGCCGCGCCAGGACGCCGGCCCGGTGCAGGTCCATCGCCAGGTTCAGTCCGGTCTGGCCACCGAGCGTCGGCAGCACGGCGTCCGGCCGCTCACGCTCGATGATCTTCTCGATCGCTTCCACGGTGAGGGGCTCGATGTAGACGCGGTCGGCCACCCCCTCGTCGGTCATGATCGTGGCGGGGTTGGAGTTGACCAGCACGGTCTCGACGCCCTCCTCGCGCAGTGCCTTGCAGGCCTGCGTGCCCGCGTAGTCGAATTCAGCCGCCTGCCCGATCACGATCGGCCCCGAGCCGATGATCAGCACCTTGCCTGGCCGGAAGGGGCTCCGCCTGGCGCCACCAACCGCCTTCAATAGCGGCCGCCGAGCCCTGATCATGTCGACGAAGCGGTCGAAGAGCTCGTGGTTGTCGGTGGGGCCAGGGCATCCCTCGGGGTGGTACTGAACGCTGAAGACCGGCAGCGAGCGGTGGCCCAGTCCCTCGACTGACCCATCGTTGAGATTCACCTGGCTGATGAAGAAGTCGCCGTCCGGCAACGAGGCCGAGTCCACCTGGAACTCGTGATTCTGGCTGGTGATGTGCACGAAACCGGTATCCAGGTCCCTGACAGGGTGGTTGGCGCCGTGATGGCCGAAGGGCAGGCGAGAGGTGGTTGCCCCTATAGCGCGTCCGATGATCTGATGGCCCAGGCAGATCCCGAAGAGTGGGATCCGGCCGATGGCCTGCCGGCACAGGTCGACCGGGTTCTCCAGCATGGCCGGATCGCCAGGCCCGTTGGCCAGCAGCAGCCCGTCGGCGCCGGTGGTGCGCACGTCGTCCCAGGTGGCGGTGTACGGCAGTACTACCACCCGGCATCCTCTCTGCCGCAGTGAGCGGAGGATGTTGGACTTGACGCCGTAATCGACCACGCACATGGTGAGTCCGGAGCCGTCGGCATACCCACGCCAGCGGAGCTCGGCAGGCAGCGGCTCGAGCCACTCCTCCACGGTGGTCCGAGATACCTCGGCCACCAGATCCTGCGCGGAGAGCGGCGTGACGCGCTGGGCCACCTCCTGCAGCTCCGCCAGCCGCGAGACAGAGGGCCGCTCCTTCTCGTGCGAGATCACCGCCCGCAGCGCGCCATGCGTCCGGAGGTGGCGCGTGAGGGCGCGGGTGTCGACGCCCCAGATACCGGGCACGCCCTGAGCCTGCAGGAACTCGTCCAGAGTACCGGCCGCCGAATGGTGCGACGGCCGATCACACAGCCAGCGGGCGATGAAGCCCCGAGCCCAACAGCGGCCCGACTCCGAATCGGCCGGTCGAGTCCCGTAGTTGCCCTGAAGCGGGTACGTCATGCACAGCATCTGACCGGCGTACGAGGGGTCGGTCAGCACCTCCTGGTAGCCGGACATCGCGGTGTTGAACACCACCTCGCCTTCGCCGAGCCTGTCAGCGCCGAGCGGGAAGCCCACGAAGGTGCGGCCGTCCTCGAGGACGAGCGCCGCGAAGTGGGGCGGGTCAGCGCTCAAGGATGACCACCACGTCCAGCCCCTCGACCTCTTGAAGGCAGACCTGGACCAGCTCCGACTCGGAGGTCGGCACGTTCTTGCCCACGTAGTCCGGCCGTATGGGCAGCTGGCGATGGCCGCGGTCGACCAGCACCGCGAGCTGGATCGCGCGTGGACGCCCAAACTCCAGCAGCGCCTCCATCGCGGCTCGGGCGGTGCGTCCGTGATGGATGACGTCGTCGACGAGCACCACGGTGCGGTCGGTGAGGTCGGGCACGTCAGAAGTCCGGCCGGGCAGCCGCGGCCGGTTGTCGTCGCGGTGGCCCGAGGCGTCAACGGCGCCGGCCGGGACCTCGATCCCCTCCAGTTCGGTCAGCTTGGCGGCCAGCCTGCGTGCCAGCACATCGCCCTGTGAAATGACACCGGCCACGATCAGCTCGGCTGTGCCTCGGTTGCGCTCTACGATCTCGTGCGCCATCCGGGACAGAGAGCGCCGGACGGCGTCGGCATCCATCACGTGCGCCTTGACGCGCCGCTTCGGAGCCACACTCACTCGGGGTCCCCGCGAAATCGAAGATTTCGTGGGGTGGGTCATGACAACACCATGTCCAGCAGCGCCATCCGGACCTGGACGCCGTTGCGGGCCTGGCGGAAGTATGCGGCCCGGGGGTCGGTGTCAACAGCCCGGTCGATCTCGTCCAGCCGCGGAAGTGGGTGCATCACGATCGCACCAGGTCGAAGCCTGGACATGGCCTCGGGGCCGATGACGTAGATGCCTCTGACTGCACGGTATGCAGCCTCGTCGTCGAACCGCTCCTTCTGGATTCGGGTCTGATAGACGACGTCAACCTTCGGCAGCACCGCCTCCAGGTCCGTGGTCTCGTGCCAGTGCACGCCGTGCTCGTCCAGGTGCTCCTTGATGTCGGCCCGCATGGCGACCTGGGGCGGCGCGACGAACCAGACCACCACTTCTCGATACTTGCTCAGCAGATAAGCGAGGGAGCGCGCCGTGCGCCCGTTGAAGAGGTCGCCGACCATCGCCACGCGAACTCCGTCGATGCGGCCGAGCTCGTCGCGGATCGTGTAGAGGTCGAGCAGCGACTGGGTGGGGTGCTGGCCCTTGCCGTCCCCGGCGTTGATCACGGGCACGTCGCTGACCGCGGCTGCCCGCCGAGCGGCGCCGTCTTCGTGGTGGCGGAGGACGATCACGTCGGCGTAGCCGGCGACGATCCGGATGGTGTCCTCCAGTGTCTCGCCCTTGGCAGCGCTGGAGAACTCGCGGGCATTGTCGGTGCCCATCGTGCGGCCACCCAGACGCAGCATTGCAGACTCGAATGACAGCCGGGTCCGGGTCGATGGCTCGTAGAAGAGCGCGGCCATGATGCGGCCCTGCAGCCGGCCTGCGGCGCGATGTGGGTCGGCGCGCATCTCGTCGGCACGCTCGAAGAGCTCGTCCAGCAGCCGGCGCGAGAACTGCTGCGACTCGATGACGTGCCGCAGCCGGGTTCCGATTGCCATGAAAAAGCCTCCTTCCCGGCCTCACAGGACCGGACTTAAAGGACTGTGTGTCGCGGCAAAGTTTACCAGTGTCGGCGATGAGGCCTCACATTTGCTCATAATGAGGCCACGATGATCCGGGTTGGTATAAGGCAGCTAAAGGACGGCGAACTGAGCCGCGCAATCCGACGAGCTCAGCGGGGCGAGTCGGTGCTCGTTACCGATCGGGGCGTACCGGTAGCAAGGATCGTGCCGGTCGAGCGGACGGGGCCTCCCCGGGAGATCGAGGACCTGGTGGCGAGGGGCTTGATCGAGTACCGGGCCCCTGTTTGGAGTGCTCTCGACGAGCCGGTCGAGATGCTTCCAGGGGTTAGGACGATCGACGAGTACGTGCGCGAACAACGGGCGTGATCGTCTACGGGGATTCCAGCGCACTCATCAAATTGGTCCTGAAACAGCCGGGGACTTCAGAGATGCTCGGCCTTCGGACTGGAGTGACCCTTCTCGCTACGGCCCAGATTGCATATGTGCAGCTACGCGCCGCCGTCGCAGCAGTCCACCGTGATAGGCGACTTCGTCCGGCTCAGTACGAGCATGCGAAGGCGCGGATCGAGAGCCTGTGGCAAAGCACATCGCCGCTCGAGGTCGATGCGAGTCTGGTGCGGCACGCCGGCCAGCTCGCTGAGGACCAGGGTTTGCGAGGATATGACGCTGTTCATCTGGCTGCGCTGACAAGGCTCAGGCCTGCACCAGGGTGCACGCTGGCCAGCTGGGATGGGGAGCTTCGTCGGGCGGCCTCTGCGCTCGGGTATCCACTGTTCCCCCCGGCCGTCTGACGGCCGGGGGTTCGAGCCCCCTCCCCCGGCTTCGCCGGGTACTCCCCCGACTGGGCGGGCCCCCCTCCCCCGGCTTCGCCGGGTACTCCCCCGACCTGGCGGGGCCCCCCTCCCCCGGCTTCGCCGGGTACTCCCCCGACCTGGCGGGGGAGAGAGAGTCATCCTCTT
>Ga0126378_10002221_pt1 | contig 14355 bp, 16 predicted proteins | sample PanSoiMetPlot_23_FD_92587 | JGI IMG/M metagenome (GOLD analysis project Ga0126378, IMG submission 92587) | Tropical forest soil microbial communities from Panama - MetaG Plot_23 | ecosystem: Environmental > Terrestrial > Soil > Tropical forest > Bulk soil | place: Panama | collected 2016-02-17 | reverse complement strand
TCCCCCGGAAGAACGCTTCTGGTGCCATTGCTCGGCTTCGAGCGATTCAACGCCTCCTGGCCCAACGGTGTATAAGGTGGGCGATGTTCTGGCTTGCCGTCTTCCGGCATCGCGCTCCCGCCGAATGGCTGGATACCGCCATTTCCGGGGTCCCAAATTCCAGAAATGTCATGTCGTGGGGCAGGCGCCGTCTTCCGGTTCTTTTCGGGGGGTACTTTTCCCTGCCACCCGTCTGTAGGTCGTGGGGTAACGGGCGCCGCGCCCTGGTCCTTTGTTTGCGCTGATTGCGGAGGCGCAGCTTGAGAGCACAAAAGGGGCGACAGCATCAATACCGCGACCAAAACTTTCAACGCGAAGCACCTTGCCATGGCAGGTTTCCTTCCACGGATTAGTTCCCACTTTGGGTTGCCAAGTGGAGAAGGATTTGTGACGGGCTCCAAATGCCTGCTCGTCCGGCAGGCGGGAACCCGCACCAGTGCGACTCCCTACTGTTTCGGCGCATTCTCTGGTTTGGGCGATGGCTCGAGGGCGCCGCCGACGACACCACCACCTGCAAATGCGCGCGGCGCGGTTAGCCTTTGGCCATCCGCGAGCACGACCTCCCAGACACGCCCGATCGCCTTGCCGTTCTTGACCGGTACAACCGTGATGCTAATTTGATCTCCTGGCTTCAAGGACTGCCTGCTCCATCCCAGCTTGACCAGTGCGGAAGGATTTTCGGACTCGATGGCCCAGTGGACAACTTCCCCAGCATCGTCCGTCACGTCAAGCTGAAGCACGCAATGGGGGTTGGCCCAGAACCACGAGATAACGGTCCCCTTCAGCGTGGTTCTTTTCTCCGTGTCGTAAGCCGCGCCCCCGTGGTGCGCAAAGGCGGGGCGAGCCGCGACCGAAAAGGCGACAGCCAGAAAAAAGATCACGAACAATTTTGGTTTCAAGGTTCACCTCCACCCGGGGGAGACGATGCCTAACTACCCCGAATCCTTGCGTTGGATGTGTCCGGATTTCCTAAACTGGACGCGATTCTAGGAGCAGCTTCAGCCGCAGTCAAGTGCGCGGAACGCAGAACGCTTCAGATGAGGCGCGTTTACCCGGAGCATCGAGGAGGAGTCCGCACAAAACGGGTGCCGGGGCTGTACTTGCGCTGAACGCTTCGGCTGATGCGTGGCGCCTGCGCAAATGTTCCGCGTGGAACATTTGACGGGGCTCCAGGCCCGCCTAGGCAGGCCTGACTCAGCGGACGGGATCGATGCGGATGAGCATGCGGAAGGAGTGTCGATAACAAAAGGAAAGTAGCCTGCAGCTAACCCTTCGGGTGAGGCGGGTGGGTCTCGTCTCACCCAGAGGGCTCAAGAGGTTCGACGCGGTTGTTAGGGGTTGTGAAGGTTGAGGGTGAGAACTCGTGGTTCAACTCATGACATGGTTGCGGCGTGTCGAGACGCGCCGAGAAGTTAGTTCCTTAAGTTAGACGCTCTTGTTCCGATCGCAGCTCGGCAACTTTCTTAAGCAGCCACTCCCGTTTGCCGTCGTGATGCTCGGGGGTATAGCGCACGTTCGTGATGGACCTTCCGGGGCGACACACGAATTGGAAGCGTTCGCCACTTGGCGAAAGCCCCTCGAACACTCCGGATTCAGCATTGAGGGCTTCGGCCGGATCGTAACAAATGATCGTCTCGTTGATGCCTAGCATTTCGGGTTTCACTCCCTTCCGAGGAATTTGCCGGAACGGTGGGGCCGGACTGATGAGCATCGTTCTCCGGTTCCGCTATTTAGACGCGTGACGCTGTAGGGTGTCAAGGCGTTTCTTCGCTGTTTCTACAGCTTTTACGGTAATAAAATCGATAAAAAAACAGGTCGCTCCACTCCGGCGCTGGTGGTCTTGACGAGACTGTGAATCGTTGAACGTTGGACGGACGGTTGGCCCAACGCTCTCGTACCTTTGTCAAAGCGGACCGCAGAGCGGTGGCAGATCCTTTCTCGCTTTTCTCCTGACGAAGCCATTCGCTCGAAAATCAAAGTCCGCACGCTGGACCGGCGCCACTACTCGCTTTGGTGTTGCGGACCTGTGGACTGCGTGCTAGAAGTTGCACTAAGGGGTGCCCTATGAGACTTCCGCTTGCAGCTTCGCTTGTCTTTACTGTGGCTTGTCTAATCGCAAGTGTTCCTGTGGCGGCGCATCACGGGACTGGCGTGGCGTATCAGCCGGACAAGATGATCACGCTGAAAGGGACTGTCACCGAATGGATTTGGTCCAATCCACATTGCGGCCTTCTGTTCGATGTGACTGACGATCAAGGAAACGTCGAGCATTGGGGCGCGGAACTAGGGAATCCGCACCTGCTGTCGGCAGCGGGCTTCAGCAAAGATGTGCTAAAGCCAGGAGACAAGATTACTGTCACTGGACACCCTTCGAAGTCCGGTGCGCCGCGTCTCGAATTCAATCAAGTGATGCTGTCCGACGGCCGTAAGCTCACGACGAAGGGTTTCAAGGGAAACGGCGAGCAGGCGGATACGGATTATGAGGGCCGATGAGGAGTTCCGCAGCCCTCGATTCGGCTCAACTCTCGAGTCGTTGATTCCGTCCAAAACAAATGGGCGAGCTGCCGAAGGAGATTGAAAATGCGAAACCGCCTTCTCAACGTGGCCGTTGTTCTAATCGCACTGCTCGCTTCCGCAGGCGCTGCTTTCCCTCAGACTTACGGCACCTCAGGATACGCCCCGGGGGCGTGGAAGCCCGAGGAACTACCGAAGGAACTCTCGAGGCCGAAACCGTTCAATGCTCACGATCTCTCGGGCGTTTGGTCTTCCCCGACAAGAGCTGGCTATTTCGAGAGGCACTCCCTGAACGACAAGTGGATCGACACCAAGGATCGGAAAGTCCCGCCACAAATGAGGTCAGATGCCTCGCCGCCGCCGATGACGGACTGGGGAAAAGCAAAGTTCGAGGCCAACAAAGTCAGCTATGGGCCGCGAGCAGTCGAGCCCGAGCTGAACAACGACCCGGTCTCACAGTGTGAGCCTCTCGGTTATCCGCGCGACCTGTGGGAGGCGAATCTGAGGCCCTTTGAGTTCATCCAGACGCCGGACCGGATTCTGCAGCACATGCAATACCATGACGTCTGGCGCACGATCTGGACGGACGCGCGCGCTCTTCCGAAGGATCCGGACCCAGCATGGTATGGTTATGCGGTCGGCCACTGGGATGGAGACACGTTCGTCGTGGAATCAATTGGATATGACGATCGCACTTGGATCGATCACTTCGGGAATCCGCACAGCGACCAGATGCGCCTTGTGGAGCGTTACCAGCGCGTCGACAAGGATACGTTGAAGCTCGATATGACGCTCACCGATCCCAAAACCTATACGAAGCCATGGGTGGCGGAGACAATCACGTTCGTGAGTGCCAAGGCGGCAATTTTTGAGGAGATCTGTTCACCGTCTGAAGAACATCGATTTAACGATAAGATCAGAGACACGCCCGCCAAGGAATCCAAACGCTAGCTTGCATTGAGCTATACCGGAGCGAGGCAGCGCGCAGACGGGCCACTACAGTGTGGGAATACCGCCATCCGACCGCGCTACTTGATGGCGATGGGATTCACGGGGGATCCAACCGCCCGAGTAATAGGCAGCGGCGGAGCGCAGAAAAAGAATTCGTATACGTGGTCCTCGGCGCAGTCCGCTGCAAGATCCTTTAGATAAAAAATCTCGCCCATGCTGATGCCGATCATGGGGATGACGACCCAGTGCCACGGCTGGCTCGCGACGTTGGTCTCGTTTGGCCGAACCTCGCAGCCCCAGGTGTCCGCACAGATCGCTGCAATGTCCTTTGCGTGAATCCAGTCGGCGGTCTCGAACCGCAGGCCGGGCGAGTTGCCGCCCGCGTAGCCCTCCCAGGAGCCTTTGCTCAGGCAGCGCTCCATATGGCCGGTCCGAACGATAACAAAGTCGCCCTTGCGCACCTCAACCCCTTGCGCGGAGGCGCATTTTTCAAGCTCCTCGGTGCTGATGCCGTAGCCGTCGTGAAGCGACTCCATGCCCTTGTAGCGGGCTACATCCAGCAGCACGCCGCGTCCGACCATCTTGTTCTTGGTTTTCTCGATGCCATTCCTCTGCGCGCCGTTTGAATCGACCAGCCGGGCGTCGTAGCCGTTCCACATTTTTTCACCGAAGAAAACGTGACCGAGCGCATCCCATTGCGTGCCGCACTGGAGCGGCATGGTGACCATGTCGTCGGCGTAGCGCACTTTGATGGATTCTTGGCGGCCCTCGACCGCGTCCGTCCCAGTCGCCAGCATGGTGTGGATGGGATTGAAGCGATTGCCCCAGAGGCCGCTCTGCGGGCCGTTGCTGTCAAAATTCAGAGCCAGCGAAAAAACTTGTCCCTTCTGGATCAGGCGCGCCGCGTTGATGATGTCTTGCGGCGAAATATTGTTCAGAGTGCCGATTTCGTCGTCGGTGCCCCAACGCCCCCAATTCTTCAACCGCTCCGCGGCATTGTGGATATCCTGCAGTGTCAGTTTTTCACTTTTCTGCATGGGCCTCGATCCTCTAAGAGGGAAGTAAGATTCGTTCGCACGAACGCATACACTATCATGAGAAGGCGTCTCGATTGGCGGTGGCGTCCTCATGGTAATAGGCGAGTTTTGATTTCTAGTTGCGCCCGAAGACTGGAAAGGGGCGTAGCCTGTCGATGGTTGCGTGAACTTGACGCGGTCAAGGGCGCGGGCGTATGGTCGGGGCGAATTCACCCGGTTGGAGTTCTCCGTGTGCAGAGTGGAGCGTTTCGCCCTTCGACTCGTAGTTCCAGTGTTTCTCCTCGGGGCTCTACTGAGCCCTCGCTGTGCGTTGGCGGAGACTCCTCAGCGCGAACGGTCGGCGACGAAGGAACACAAGACTTCCCCGGCGCCGGCGCCGCGTCACGACATTTCAGGTACCTGGGAACCTGCCAATGGACCGGGGGACGGCATCCAGGCGAGCGGCGTAAAAGCAATGCCTGATGACGGGAAGCCAGAACATCAATTGCCCTACACTCCTTTGGGGTTAACTACGCTCAAATCCCACAAGGCGCTGGAAGGAGTCGATGAAGTCCTCCCTGGGTTTTACAACGATCCAAGAGACCGGTGCGAGCCGATAGGATTCCCGCGGACGGACTTTTACAACTTGAGGCAGACGCAGATCCTTCAGAGCGAGTACAAAGTCGCGATCTTGTATGAATACGCCGAGACATGGCGCATCATCTGGACCGACGGGCGAGAGCTCCCAAAATTGGTTGAAGGGGGCGTGCAGGTCGGCAAGGAAATTCGAGAGCCACGGTATTATGGGTACTCGGTTGGCGAGTGGGTGGACGATACCACGCTCGTTGTCCAGACGGTCGGCACAATGGGCGAAGACAAGGTTTGGCTGGACCTTGCCGGCCGCCCGGTCAGCGACGCGCTGCACGTCGAGGAACGGTTCCGCCGCGTGGACCATGATCACCTGGAACTGACGGTCACGATTGACGATCCGAAGATGTACACAAAAAAATGGGTGGCCATGGACAAGTTCCCTATGAAGCTCCAGGATCCCCATACGGATGTGATGGAGATGTACTGCTCCCCGTCAGAGCTTGAGAGATTCAACAAGCTAGTCGGCAATCCGGCTAGCGGCGCGGATAGCAAGGCGCCGGAACGATAGACCGATCTATCGCGTTTGGCGTTGCCCTGGAAGTAGCGTCGGCCCCGACCAGATATGGGAGGATTCGCATGAAAGGTCTAAAGGTTCTCTCCTTTGCCGCTGTTGTTTTGATTGTTTCTGTTCCCCTGCTTGCGCATCACGGCAACTCGGCGTTCGACGCCAATCATGCGATCTCCCTGAAGGGCACGGTCACGGAGTGGTATTGGGCGAATCCACACTGCGTCCTTCAGTTTGACGTCACAGATGACAAAGGCCAGGTCGTGCATTGGGCCACGGAGACGAGCAATCCCGCGGATATGGTCAACCGTGGCTGGGGTAAGCTGACGCTGAAGCCCGGCGATCAAGTGACTGTCACTTTCGAGCCGGCCAAGAACGGCAAGCCAGTCGGCCGTATCCTGGCAGTTGTGCTGCCCACAGGACAAAAACTAAGTGGCGGATTTGGCAGACTCGAGGGCAGTCTTGGTGTACCAAATACAGGGGCCGAGGGCGGACCCAAATCGGACGATCCCAGCAAGAAGTGAAGAACCCTGGACGCGAGTCCAGATTTGCATCTACGATTGCGCAGTTTCCGCCGCAATCTTTGGCGGGATTGTCGTGGCCGGCTTCTTCGCCCGCGTCATGGTGATCATCACCACGCTGACCAGAACAAATAGCGTTCCGAGAATCGTTCGTAAGCCAAGCGCCTCGCCACCTAGGAAGTATCCAATCAGCACCGCCACGACCGGATTCACGTATGCGTAGGTCCCGACCTTTGTTGGCGATTCATGATGAATCAGCCACAGGTACGCCGTGAAGCCGATGATCGAGCCGGCGACAATCAAATAGAGCAATGCGAGCCACGCTTCGTGGGAAACCGCGCCGAGGTGAAAATTGTGAAACTCTCCCAGTGCGGCTGAGGTAAGGCCCAGAAACACCCCGCCGGCGAACATCTGTGTCCCGGAGCTCATGGCTTTTGACGGCGGAAGCGGCAGCTTGCGCGTGAGCACCGACGAAACCGACCAGCTAAGGGATGCAATGATTAGCGCAATCGCGCCCGGCGTGTCGATGGGCGCACTGCCGAGGTTCAACGAGTGGCTCATCAGCACGGCCACGCCGCCGATTCCTATCAAGAGTGCGCCAGCCAAGCTGATGGTAAGTCTCTGGGTTCGGAGAAGGAAGATTTCCGACAACGCTGTAAACGCCGGGATCGTGGCCATCATGACCGCAGCAAGACCGGACGGCACGCGTTGCTCAGCCCAGAACAACAATCCATAGTCGAAGACAAAGAAGAAAATCGAGAGAAAAGATGCAGCCAGCCACTGGCGCCGCGTTGGTGAGCTCTCGCCCCTCGCGATCGCCCATACGTAGAGGACGAGCCCTGCCACGAAAAAGCGCATCCCCGCGAGGAGAAACGGCGGAACTTCGCGCACTCCAACGCGAATGGCAAGATAGGTCGAACCCCACACGAAATAGATGATCGCGAAGGCGAGCAGGGTCTTCCACTTAGGATGATGCGCGGTGCTTTCCATGGCAATTGCCCACCAACAATGTACCAATTCCCAAGCGAGATCACTCACTCTTATCGCCGTTTACCGTCCGCCTCTCGGCCAAATTGGACTTGATCCATGGTCTTGCTTCCGGTCCCTGGAGAAATGGATCGATCTTCATTCTGATAGCGGTGCGCTCTGATAGAGTTACCTTCGACGAAAAGTGAGAAGGAGCGCCATGAAGTCGAACACTATCGGCATGATCGGGCTAGGAATCATGGGATCGGCTATGTCGGCCAACCTGAGTCGTGCTGGATTCAAAGTTTTGGGCTACGACGTGCTACCTCAGCGCTGCAGGGAACATCGCAAGGTTGGCGGAGTAGTTGCGCGCAACTGCCGTGACGTAGCCCGCGGTAGCGATGTTGTTGTGACGTCGCTACCGTCCGCCGAGGCGCTGCTGGACACGGCGGCGGAACTCACCAAGTCTGCGCGGAAGGGGCAGATTGTCGTCGAGACCAGCACGCTGCCGATCGACGTGAAGGAGGAAGCGCGCAAGCGTCTCGCTGCGCGCGGAGTGGTCCTGCTCGATTGCACACTAAGCGGCACCGGCGCGCAGGCGCGCGCCAAAGATCTAGTCGTCTATGCGAGTGGTGATCGAAAATCCTATCGCGGCATCGCTCCGGTGCTCGACGGATTTGCGCGCGCGCACTATTACGTCGGCGCGTTCGGCGCAGGATCCAAGGTGAAGTTCGTTGCCAATCTGCTCGTCGCGATTCACAACGTGGCCGCTGCCGAGGCCATGGTGCTGGCCATGAAGTCGGGGCTCGATCCTGCAATGGTGCTCAAGGTTATCGCCGATGGCGCGGGAAGCTCGCGCATGCTTCAGTTGCGTGGCCCGATGATGGTGACTGGAGACTACTCGGATGCAACGATGAAGGTAAAGATCTGGCAGAAAGACATGACCATCATCGGCGATTACGCCCGCAAGATCGACTGCCCGACGCCGCTGTTTTCCGCGAGCGCACCCTTCTACACGGCCGCAATGGCCATGGGCCGCGGAGCGGAGGATACAGCCGCTGTGTGTGCAGTTCTCGAGGAGATGGCGAACCATCCACGACGAAATCGGTTTTGGTAGCACAGGCTTCAGCCTGTGGATTTTTCTATCGCACGAGCCCAACCAAATCCACAGGCTGAAGCCTGTGCTACTAGTGCCTCAGCGATTCTCTTCGGCTCTCGCTGGTGCGATCGCTGCCGGTCGCGACGCGTCCAGGGCTTGCTCGATTGTCTCGAGGGAACGGCCCTTCGTCTCGATGCCGAGGACGACGTAGGCCAGCCCGGCGAGCGCAAACCAAGCGGCGAGATACGCGTAGGCGGGCACTAGCGCGGCGACCGAGGCCTTCGGAGTAATGAAGTTTGACGAGCCCACGATGAGAGCGAGACCCAGCGGGCCGATCACTTTCCCAATACCGCCGAACCCGTAGGCCGAGCCCATGCCTGTCGTACGCAGCGACGCGGGCCAAACCTCTGCGGCGTATGGCCCGACGACAGCGAAGCCGCCGTCACCAAACGCGTTGTAGACGATCAGCAGCACCCAGAACAGCGAGATTCCCACCAAATAGACATCATGATAGACGGCGGCCGCAATCAGCAGGACCGCCGCCCCAAAACTAGCGATTGCACCCGAAGCTCTCCGGCCGATCATGTCTGAAAGGAAGGACAAACCGACGCGCCCAAACAAGCCTGCCAGATTCACGAAGATCATCAGGAACGCGGCACGTTCCGGAGTGATCCCCAAGAGCTGGACAAGCAAAGTGGGCGCCCATAGCTGGAATCCGTAGTAGCCCGTTTGCGCGCCAAGGTTCGTAATCCACGAAACCGAGAGACTCCTGGGATACTTGAAAATATCGGACGCACGCGACCTCGCCTGGGTTTGGAGCGGTGCGCTGAGAGGAAGGTTCGTGGGGTCAATCTCCAGTGCCCACGCGAGCGACTTGCGCGCGTCCTCGAACCGTCCCATTTGAATGAGCCAGCGGGGAGATTCCGGCACCCACACCCGAACCAGGAGCGCGAGAAGGCTGGGCAACACGCCGATCGCAAAGAGGCCTCGCCAGCCGACGTAGGGAGTCGCAAATGCGCCCAATGCCGCGCCGAGCAGGACGCCCACCGGAACGGCCGCGGTGACGAGTCCGCCGACCATGCCGCGCTTGGAGGCCGGAACAAACTCCTGCACCAGCGGCAGGTCCACACAATACAGGCCACCAACACCAAATCCGATCAGGAACCGGAAGATGGAGAGGAACAGCCAAGCGCGATCGGGAGTAAACGCCAGGATGCCTGTTGCGATGGAAAAATTGATTACGGTCATTAGAAAAACTTTGCGGCGGCCGATCTTGTCCGCCAGCCAGCCGTAAAAAACGGCTCCGAACATGGCTCCGAAGCCCGAAGACAGGAGAATGACGGCAGACTCCCCAAAGGTGAGCTTCCACGGACCCGCAATGAAGGCGACCACGTAGCCGATCAGGAAGTAGTCGAAAAACTCGAGCATGTCGCCCAAAACGGCGGCGGTAATGATCCGGCGCTGATTGCCGGTCAGCTTGGTTTGCTGCTCGAGGTATTGGAGCATATCGGGTTCTTCCGGAGGATCATATAACACGGACGCCGGCGATTCACAGTACGGCAAAGCGGCGGGGACACGTGTTTCGCATGGCGCACCCCGCGAACTGAGCGATGCTAAGGATTTGGATTTTGCATGGCCATTCGCCAGGCGCTTCGCTATGATGCGAATCGCGAGGCGCGCGAACCATCGGACATGCATCTCACGCCGCGAGAAATCGACAAACTCATGATCGCAACGGCGGCGGACCTGGCTCGCAGGCGCCGGGCGCGCGGTCTGCGGCTCAACTATCCCGAGGCGATAGCCCTAATTACTGCGGACCTGCTCGAAGGAATCCGCGATGGACGCTCGGTGTCCGACCTCATGGAGTATGGCGCCACGATTTTGAAACGCGATGATGTGATGGAAGGCGTTCCCGAAATGATCGACGAGGTTCAGGTCGAGGGAACGTTCCCCGACGGCACCAAGTTAGTGACGGTCCATCACCCGATCCGGTGATCCAGTAGGACAGGCTTCAGCCTGTCGGGTTTCAGTCGCGCAACGAAAAACCAAAACCGACACGCTGAAGCTTGTCCTACTAGAGGCGACGCGAACGGTTGGAGGCATTCGATGATTCCAGGCGAATACATACTGGCGAGCGAACCGGTGATCGCCAATGAAGGCCGTCGCGAAGCCGATCTCGAAGTGGCCAACACGGGCGACCGCCCGATTCAAGTCGGCTCCCATTTCCATTTTTTCGAGGTGAATCGCGCGTTGCGATTCAACCGCTCCGCAGCGTTTGGCATGCGCCTGAATATTCCGGCCGGGACCGCGGTGCGATTCGAGCCCGGCGACTCGAAGCGTGTCACGCTCGTCGAAATCGGCGGGTCGAAGCACGTGTACGGTCTCAATCGCCTCACAAACGGGCTTGTTGACGAATCGACGAAGCAAGGCGCGATGAAACGTGCGTCCGAAAATGGCTTTTGATGGGTACGGGCCGTACCGGGTGCGGGCAGTACTTACAACCCGCCAGAATTTTGAGCCCGCCCAAATGAGGCCCTCTTCATGAGCCTGAAAATTCCACGGCGGCAATACGCGGACCTTTATGGACCGACGACCGGCGACCGCGTTCGCCTGGCCGACACGGAATTGTTCATCGAAATCGAAAAGGACCTCACAACACCCGGCGAGGAAGCAAAATTTGGCGGAGGCAAGGTAATCCGCGACGGCATGGGCCAATCCTCGACGGCCACGTCGGCGGATGGCGCCCTCGACCTGGTCATCACGAATGCGGTGATCGTGGACCACGGCGGAATCTACAAAGCCGACATTGGGATTCGCAATGGACGCATCGCGGGGATCGGCAAGGCCGGGAACCCTGATGTAATGAGCGGCGTGACTGCGGGGATGGTCATTGGCGCCGGGACAGAAGTGATTGCCGGCGAAGGGAAAATCGTGACGGCGGGCGGAATTGATGCGCACGTCCACTTTATTTGCCCCCAACTCGTCGAGACCGCGCTTTCCGGCGGGCTGACGACGCTGCTCGGCGGCGGTACAGGCCCTGCCACCGGCACCGACGCCACGACGTGCACACCGGGCGCGTGGAACATGCACCTGATGCTCGAATCGGCTGACGGCTTTCCTGTGAATCTGGGATTTCTGGGCAAGGGAAATTCTTCTTCACCTGAGCCGCTGCGCGAGCAAATCGAGGCCGGCGCAATTGGCCTGAAGCTACACGAAGACTGGGGAACGACTCCCGCCGCCATCGACCGCGCGCTGAGCGTAGCGGAAGAGTACGACGTGCAAGTCGCAATTCACACCGACACGATTAATGAAGCCGGTTACGTCGATGATTCGATCCGCGCATTCAAGGGGCGAACAATTCATACCTATCACACCGAAGGCGCGGGCGGCGGCCACGCGCCGGACATCATCAAGGTGTGCGGGGAGCCGAACTGCTTGCCTTCTTCGACGAATCCGACGATGCCGTTCACAGTGAACACGCTTAACGAACACTTGGACATGCTCATGGTGTGCCATCACCTGAGCCCTTCGATTCCAGAGGACGTGGCCTTCGCGGAATCGCGAATCCGTGCCGAAACGATTGCTGCGGAAGACGTTCTCCACGACCTTGGCGCAATCAGCATGATGTCTTCGGATTCGCAGGCGATGGGCCGCATCGGCGAAGTCATCACGCGCACCTGGCAGACCGCGGACAAGATGAAACGCCAGCGCGGGCCGCTTCCAGGAGAAAAATCCGGGAGCGACAATCTACGTGTGCGGCGCTACATCGCGAAAGTCACGATCAATCCCGCGATTGCCCACGGCATCGCGCACGAAATCGGCTCAGTGGAAACAGGGAAGCTCGCGGATCTCGTCTTGTGGAAGCCCGCATTTTTTGGTGTAAAGCCCGAAATGGTCGTCAAGGGCGGTATGATCGCCTGGTCGGCAATGGGCGACCCGAACGCGTCAATCCCAACGCCGCAGCCTGTGGTGTATCGCCCGATGTATGGCGGCTTTGGGGGTGCATTGCACACAACGTCGCTGACGTTCTTGTCGCACGCAGCAGTGAATGCGGGCGTGCCCCAAAAGCTCGGTCTCAAAAAGAATACGGTTGCTGTGAACCGCTGTCGACGCGTCACTAAAAAGGACATGGTCAACAACGACGCCCTGCCGCGCATCGAAGTCGATCCTGAGACGTATGAAGTGCGCGCCGACGGCGTGCTTCTCACCTGTGAACCCGCGCAGGTCCTGCCGATGGCGCAGCGGTATTTTCTTTTTTGAGGCGTGAGGCGTACGCAAACGACAATGTGGGGCCCATCGCTCATCATCGACCGCCAAGAGTCGCAATCAAACCTGGACGGATTGCGCGCAAAGGAAGAAGACAAGCTGATCCTGACCTGGGAGGAGCGCCGCTGGGTTCGCGGGCGCTTCACGACGGCGAAGGGCAGGAAAGTGGGCATTGCGCTCCCGACGGGTACGGTTCTCGAGCCCGGCGCGATTCTCTTTGTGGGGGAAGGTTGGTACTTGAGGCTCGAAGCCGCCGTTGAGCCGGTCCTCGAAATTGTTCCTTCACGCTGCGACGAAGCCCTAAGAATCGCGTTTGAAGTAGGCAACCGGCATTTCCCGATGGCGCTCGAAGAAGGGAAGATTCTCGTCCCGGACGATAAAGCGATGGTTCGCTTGATGGAACGTCTAGGCGCGTCGTGGGAGCGCCGGCAAGCGATTTTCAATCCCATTGCAAACACGCAACCGCACCAACATGGATCGTTTTCTTAGCCTGCTGCAATTTGCTGATGGGCTCTTCCCAGCCGGAGCGTACGCTCACTCGTTCGGTCTAGAGTCTTGCGTCCAGTCTGGCGAAGTCCGCGACGGTGCTGGTGTTGAAGCGTTCCTGCGTGCATACCTGGAGAGCAGCGCCGCGCCCACCGATGCGGTCGCTGCGGTGTGCACGCATCGCGCTGCAGCGAGCCGAAACGTTGCGGCCTGCCTGGTTCTCGACGAAACGCTCGATGCGATGAAAGCGGCTAGTGAGCTGCGCGAAGCCAGCCGCCAAATGGGAAGGCAAACCCTGCGCGTCGCAACTTCCTTGGACGTCCATCCCCTCGTCGCGGAATTTGCCCAAGCCGTCGCGGACGAAACAACACCGGGCCATCACGCCGTCGTCTTTGGAATGGTCGGAGGGACCATGCAGTGGAGCGCTCTGGAGACGACCAGCGTGTATCTTTATTCCACAAGCGCGGCGTTGGTTGGCGCGGCGCTGCGACTCCTTCCCCTCGGCCAGCTTGTGGGGCAGCGAATCCTGTGGAACGCGAGGTCGCTCATTACCAGGCTTGCGGCTGAGGCCCAAGACCAGGATCAGGACGACATGTGGTCGTTCGCTCCAGCATTTGAGATCTCCAGCATGCGCCACGCCTTGCTGGAAGCGAGGCTCTTCCGGTCGTGATTCCCAAGCCGCTCAAGATCGGCATTGGCGGACCCGTCGGCTCGGGCAAGACAGCACTCGTAGAATCGCTCTGCACACGCATGAAATCCGGGTATCAAGTTGCGGTAATCACGAATGACATCTACACGCGCGAGGACGCGGAATTCCTCACCCGCCGCGGCGTGCTTTCTCCCGAACGAATTGTCGGCGTCGAAACCGGAGGCTGCCCGCACACGGCGATTCGCGAAGACGCTTCCGTCAACCTCGAAGTGTCCAACGCGCTCATGCGCCGCTTTCCGGATCTCGATCTCCTGTTCATCGAGAGCGGCGGCGACAACCTTGCGGCCACGTTCAGCCCAGAACTCGTCGACGCGACGATCTACGTGATCGACGTTGCCGAAGGCGACAAAATTCCGCGGAAGGGCGGGCCCGGCATCATGGCGTCCGGAATGCTCGTCATCAACAAGATTGATCTCGCGCCTTACGTTGGAGCGGACCTTGCGGTGATGGATCGCGACGCAAAGCGCATGCGCGGAGAGAGGCCCTACGTCTTCACCAATCTTAAAACCGGACAGGGAGTGGACTCCCTCACCGAATGGATTCGCCACTCGCTGTTGTTTGAATCCTGAGCGCATCGGGCGCGACGGATTCCTTCGGCTGAGGTTTGCACGGAGCGGAGCGCGCACGATCCT